>OHAV01000065.1_pt1 | contig 56423 bp, 47 predicted proteins | sample 1577271 | NCBI WGS metagenome assembly OHAV01 (sample SAMEA3879537, study PRJEB24766) | human gut metagenome | biome: human-associated habitat; feature: feces | place: USA | collected 1985/1987 | reverse complement strand
ATCTCATTTGCAATATCTGGATAAACATACGTATCCAGAACCTTCTTCATTTTTGAAAGCATTACCTGTGAATACCGATTGATTCTCTTGGTATTCATCTGCTCTAATTCAGCAATCTGATTCTTTAAATTGTTGATTTCAGAATTCATACGTGTGATTTTAGCTTCCAGCTGCTTTTTGTCCCTGAGAAATTCTCCAGCACTGCGGCATACTTCGCCATAATAGTTGTCACGTTGAATCAGAGCATTTTTCAAATCACTTCTTGAACGGTTCAGATTCAGAAAAGCATCGACATCTAGCTGTCTCCATGTGACGATTGTCGTTTCCAATGTCACCTGATTATTGGCGTTGATTTGGTCGATATATTGTTTAGCTCTTGGACAGCGTCGAATGGAATGTGATTTGAATTCTGGGTGTCCGTGAGCATTTGCATAACGCTCAAGGTCTGATGTTTTAATCATCCTATTTGGATATTTCAGATAATATTCGTTGATTAAAGCAATAAGTTCATCTTCTTTGAATGATTTTGGTCGTGCCATATATTAGTCATCTCCTTCATTTTCTTCTTTTTCCGTGTTTTCCAGCAGCATCTGTTCCATCTTGAATCGTCTGTACGAATATTCAGCGTTTTGAAGCTTTAAAACTGCCTTTTCGATATCTTCTTTATTCTTTTCATGCATTCTGTATTCATGGACGATATCCTTCAGCGTGGCCAGCTGAATCTGCAAATCGTTTCGGATGTTTTCTTCTGTCTTTTTGAAGCTCGTTCCTGAATTTCTGTAATAGATGCATTTTTCACAGCTGCCTATATATCCATTGTCATCTGCAATATTCAGGCAGTACGAGAAGTCATGTTCTGCCACCTGTGGATTGCAGCAGAACCTGTTGTCACCAAGAGGTATATAGTTTTTGGCAAGCAAAGGCTGATTGTATCGTTTACTGATTGAATACGTCTGTTTGCCCTGAATCATCCTTACATACTGTCTTCTTGCCTTACATTCCACATATTCAGCTACATTGCTGAAATAAAATGCTGTCATGTTTGTATTGTCATGACCTGCAAGAATAGAGGCAATCATAGGAGGAGCCCCTTCCATGACGATATTGATCATAGCCAGATGTCGTGTATCACCAAGGTAGATGTATTCAATATCGTTTGAAGTCAGGTTATGCAGGGATTTATCATAAACGATATGATATCCATATCTTTCTGAAACAATCTGTTCAAAGAAATATCTCAGACAGGTACAAAGATTATGATAGGTAAAATAACGGCTGTTGTAGGGAATACATCTGTCCCATTTTTTATAGTGCGTATCAGCAATAAAGAGTGTGTACAGTTCGTTATCAGAATACTTTTTCGTAGCTTCAAGATACCAGCTGATTAAATTGGCAAACTTATCAGGAACGGAATACGTAACCCGTTCATAATCTGTCGATATCTTATACGATACTTTCCTGTTGCTTCCTTTCAGCTTGTCTTTGACGATTGTGAGTGTCCATGAATCACCTGATTTTTTCAGGCAGTTTCTTGGAGTCAGAACAAACTCACGAGGTCTCATAGGAAGAACACCAGAAAGATTCCACCACAAATAAACAGGGAAGTAGAACAGTTTCTCATCTTCATCAGTGGATTCTTCCCAGAACCGACTTAGAATGTCGTTGAATTTGAAATAGGATTCAAAGGAAGCCAGCGTTCTCTGATGTGTTGGGGCTCTTTTTCTGAAATCGTCCTGAACATCTTCCAAAGCTCTTAAAAGACTGTCCTGAATCGAATCATCACTGATTTTAATAAGTGAAAAGAACTCTGAGATTTGATTACACGTATTATAGTAGTAATCATCAACGAATCTTGGCTTGTTAAAGTCGTAGGATGCGATAAAATGCTTTAGCTGTCCAACGAAATCCCGAAGCGTTGTGAAGGCAAGTTCTCCAAACTTGAATATCGTATACGTTTTTACGTAATTGATGAATTCATGCTTTGTGATACCAATGGTATTCAGAAAGGTATCACAGTCAATATTCCTTAAATCAAAGTTCAATCCGTAATTGGCGTATTCGTCCGTTACACTCCAGCTTTTGTCATCAAAATACCCACTTGTGATAACGCCTTTTTCCTTGTAGCTAAGAAATAATCTTTTAGCTTCCTTATAGGAAAACTCATTCAGTTCAGGAATCATGATGACTGATGTGATGATGTTGTTTCTATTGTTGTTGTTGTTGCTCATTTGCTGTTAACTCCTTTACTAGATTATTCATAATGCTAAATTCGGTATCTCCATAGTTTTCTTTGATACATAGCAGGACATCCTGTAATTTAGGCAGAATGGTTTGAGTAACGATTGTCTTTAATCGGTCTTTTTCAATTTGAGTGGTTGCTTTATCGTACTGGCTTTTAAGATCCAGTGACATTTGCGCCAGCTGGAATACAGTTGTCTTTGTCGATACTTCATACTGACAGCCAATACATGTGCTTTTTTCTTTAAAAGGGCACTGTTTTTTCATAGCAGACATGATGCACAGGCTTCCTTCGGTCTTAGAGAGTGCCTCGTCATTGCCGATACGGTGAAGAATGACAAGAATCTCCTGCTTGTTTGCTGCTTTGATGATTTCGATCGCCGTCTGTTTGGATTGGTTCGTCGCTCTTTGCATGACGCCGATTGAGTTTTCGATTTCCAAAGGAGACATAGACAGTTCCTTTATCAGTTTTGTCTGATTCTCTACGCCAAGTTCTTCGAATTTATCCTTGTACAGCATTTTCAGAAGCATCGTGGCAATGTTTGAAAGCACACCACGCTCCAGTAATTCGTGTGCAACAAAATCAGCAGTATATCCAGACATCTTCTGGTCCTGCAGGTATACTCGTGTCGTATTTGCAAATTCTGTAAAGCTTCCTTTGTGTGAACGTGCTCTTGATGCTAGTTCATATCCCTTTACATTGAAATCATTGTTGGATGCAATTACATCTCTTGTCAGATACTCAATCATCTGAAGAAATGACTTGGTTGCCTGACGGCAGTGGAAGTTGGATTTAATGAACAGATTCGCGATCTCATCGCCCATTGCTTTTTTGATATCTCTGTATTCACGGATAACTCGAAGCAACGGCTGGCTTTTATCTGCTCCAGACAGCTGAAAATGTGCCTCAGCGATTGCGAACAGAGTACCAACATGTACTTCCAGAGATGAAGGTACATGAAAATGAATGGTCGAAATTCCAGAGTATTCTTTCGTCTTGTTTGGAGTCAGCTGGACCGCATTTAAATACACGTTTATGGATAGCAGTGTACGTTTTGCATCTTCATCTGTGAATTCGCCCTTTTTGACTTTCTCTAATACTTCTTCAGGAGAGTAGGCAAGCTTAGGATGCGGAAAACGCAGTAAGTCCGTAGTTCTCAAAGCACATAGAAAATGCAGTGAGATAAAGAGCCATGTATCAATGTAATCCTTGGATTTGGCTGCTTTCAGATACATCTGATTCTTTGAAATGTAGTCAGCGTTCAGCATATGATAAAGGACATTTAGATAGAAGTTCAGGTCATATGCCTCGTTGTTCTTGGCTTTTGAATAGTTGTTTACCTGATAGAGTCCATTAAAAGCGGTTCGGATACTTCGGCTTTCGCTTAGCCAGTTGATAAAGAATACGAGCACTTCGGCATCACATCTTTTCAGGTGTTCTGATGCGTCATTTAACAGATACTTGATTTCGTTGCTGCTGGAAAAAGCAATCTCACCAGGAAGGTAATACAGCATAAAATCCAGAACACTTACAACAGAGCTTCTGTCAACAGTGACCTCTTTTTTGAATCTGTTGAAATACCCAAAAGTTTCAGGAAATTCCTTTTCAAACATCTGGACAAGTCTTTCATGTTTCTGTTCAGGTGTTTTGTTGAATGAGCTGAAGTAGCTGACAATTTCATTTTCGTTGTTGTTCCATGTCTCATCCGAGATATAAAGTTCTTTATTTATGACTTTGGGAGTGTCATTGAACCAGTTGTTGAAAACAAAATATTCCGTCAGTTTTGCAGTGCAGTCCTGATAGGGAATGTTATTCTGTAGTGCTAGAGTCTTGATTTTCTGGGTTAGATTGACCATAAATTTTATTTACCCTCCATGTGTTATAGCTCCAGATTTCATCTTCAACACTGTCAAGCTGTTTGATAAGCTCGCTCTTGTTCTGTAGATAAGTGTTGGCGGATTCTGGACTTCTGTCTCCTCTGTATTTCATGATTGTAGGAAGCTGTTCACCAAACTGAACAAGCTTTACCGTAAACCAGTGTCTGAATATGTGTGGTGTTAATGAATGAGTGTACAGCATATGCCCGTAAAGCTGTGTGCTCGGGTTGTCACTGTGAATCATTATTTCTCTGGCTTCACATATGACCTTTTTGAATTCACGTAAATACGCATCATACGTGAAAGCTTTGCCAGATTGATTCGTTGTCAATGGACCATAATCGGTTTCAAATTTTCTGCCTTCAATAAAATCCATATAGATTTCATACAGCGTTCGAAATTCGGCAAGAAACGCTGGATATACCTTTTGTCTTCTGTGTTTTTTTATACCGCCAACAGGTACATCGTCACTGCGTAGACGAACTTCTTTTGTCAGGTCGATTTCGATATTGTAGATTTCATCGCCAAACAGCTCGAAAAAGATTCCGCCGTATTCTTCTCGGCGTACATTGCAGGCTTCCGAAGGTCTCAGTCCTGCAAAAGCTCCCAGAGCAGCAAGCATCAGAATGTTTGTATGCCTGTCTATGATCACCTGCATAATGATCTGGAAAGCTTCTTCTGTAATATCCCTGAATATTTCATTGACGTTTTCCTTGTATCGAATCTCAAATGCAAGCTGTTCTTCTGTTATGACACGTCTTGCCTTTGTACTGATTTTTTTGACTTTCCTGTAGATTTTCTTCCAGTCTACTTTTGTCTTGTGATTCTGACGTTCCAGTTCATGTACAAAGCTCAGAACATAATTGACACACCTGTTTACTGAGGATTTGCTTCTGGATGTATTTTCATCATCATTTGGCAAGGTACATGAACCATAGTCTTTTAGAAAGGAGATGAGCATTTCAGCCGTTATATCTGTCAGCTTTGTAATGGAATATTTCTCAAAGAATACATAATTGAGAAACTTGCATACATATAAGTACTGAGGTCCGTCGTTGCTGTCCAGATGTTTCAGAGGGGCTCCTGAGCCTCCTGCAAACGTATCGAAATTCGTGAAAGCAACCGGAAGTTTTCCATCTTTGAGAACTATCAGTTTTCGAGTTACTAATTTATCGTTATCTACAGTCAGAACATGATTGTAGATACCAAAATGCAATGCATTGCCGTCTATTCTATTTCTATCCATATATTGATCCTCCAAAAGCGTGTTGTATGGTATAAAGTCTATAAATAACACAACTAAATATGTACTTTCTAAAATCATAATAACAACAAAAGTACAGAAACGCAACACATAAATATAGATTTTTTTACAGACTTATAATTGTCATGGTTTAAAAAATAGAATATAATAGAGCCATGAAACGATATTATTTCAAGACATCAGAAGAAGGAAAAAAGAATGGAAAGACGATGCCGAATCTGTTTGAACTTTATCATGATATACGGCTGGTTAGTGTGAAATCGGATGAACTGATGGAGTATCTTCCACGTATCGAAGGCAGGAGTACGATATATTTCTGTGATTATTTCATGACGTTAAAGGATTTCAGAAATGAAGAGGATTTCTTTGATTTCTATGTGGAATGCTTTTTCAGAAACATTGATATCTACTTTATCAATACACCTGAATGCAATCTTTCATTTATCAAGAAACTGTTTGAGGCTATGGATGTCAAGCCACCTGGAGGGCAAATTAAAGAGTATGTCATACGATGTCTGAAGTGCTGTGCTGAACAGGCTCGATTGAGCAAGGAAATGTCGTCCAGCCTAAAAAGAGCTGCACTAATGGCAGCCAAGAAGAACGGTTCTCAAATTGGCGGAGTAAAAGGAGCTGTTTATAATATCCCAAAGGCTGAGGATATGAAGAAGCAAATCATACAGTATTCAAAATCATTCGATGGAACCTATTCGGATATTGAACTGATTAAAAAACTCGACATTCCTAGAGCAACTTACTACAAGTACAAGAAGGAAATCAAAGACAAGAAACAAACAAAATAAACACAAAAGGCAGTAGATCATCATTTCTACTGCTTATTTTTGTGCAAACACAAACATTTTCCCGTTAGGTTCCAAATGAAAAAGCCTAGAAATTATTCAATTACAACGAGAAAGTGTTTCAGAAGCTTTGAAGAGGGTTTTGTACATTCGTTTTTTTCTGAACAAAACCCCAAAATCTTCATGATGATTGAGGGAGTGTTTGGAGTTAATCGAGATTTTGTTTGTGTTCAACGGGATTTTGTTTGTTTTTTGAAGGCGTAAACTCTTTTCGCCGAGATTTTGTTTGGATTACGTGACGGGAACAGCCGTTGGAATTATCCGAGCCTTGTGTAATAACATATACTTGACAAGAAAAAGGAGGTATTGCTTTATGAAGCTTATTTCATGGAATGTGAATGGAATTCGAGCCGTGATGAAGAAGGGCTTTACGGATGTTCTGGATGAACTAGATGCAGGTTTTGTATGTATTCAGGAAACGAAGGCCCAGCCAGAACAAATCGAATTATATACGGATAATTACCCGTATCAATACATCAACAGCGCCAAGCGTAAAGGGTACAGCGGGACTATGGTTCTCTGTAAAAAGGAGCCTTTATCCGTTAAATACGGTATGGATATTCCTGAATTCGATGATGAGGGTCGCATCATTACTCTGGAGTATCCAGAATTCTATCTTGTAACAGTTTATGCGCCGACATCAGGTGATGGTTTAATGCGTTTAGATTACCGATTGGCGTGGGATGAAGCATTTGGAAACCACTTAAAGTCTTTAGATAAGCCAGTTATGGTCTGCGGTGATTTCAATGTAGCTAATGATGAGATTGATGTTCCGTATCCTGACATGATTCGAGGTACAGCAGGATTCTCTGATGAAGAGCGAGAAAGCTTTAAGGAGAATCTGTTGAGCAGCTTAGTGGATACATATCGGGTTTTGTATCCAGAAACCATCCAATATTCATGGTGGAGTTATCGGGGTCAAGCAAGAGAGAACAATATTGGAATGAGACTGGATTACTGGCTTGTATCGAATGATTTGAAGGATAAAATCGTAGATTCCAAGATTCTAGATGATATCTATGGTTCTGATCATTGTCCAATCATGCTGGATATCAACCTTTAGGAGTGGTTTCACTCCTTTTTTTGTACAAAGACAAACATTTTCCCGATGGAATCCAAACAAAATACCTCTAAATCGTTCAATCTCAATGAGAAGGTTTTTCAGAAGCTTCGAAACGGGGTTTTGTTCAAACATTTTTTCCTGAACAAAACTCAAAACATATGAACTCGCAACGATTGAGAGGGTGTCTGGGGGTAATCGGGATTTTGTTTGGATATTACAACGAGTAAAAATTAAAAAAGACAATCTCAAATGAGAAAGTCTTAAAAGATACAACAGTATAGAGCTCATTTACATTTTGCACTGTATATAGTATATTACAAATGTAGATAGTGGTACTGTCTACATGTTATTATTATTGCCATCCTTTATTTGAGGATTCTGACCGATTGTCTTAAGTCAGCAACAAGTCACTCATTAATGAGCAGAGGTAGAAAAAAACTAACGGCAGCTTATTAGGGTTCTGACCGATTGTCCTAAGTCAGCAACAAGTCGCTTATTAACGATAAAAATCATTGGTAAGTAGAGGTAAACAAAAACTAACGGCAACCAAGGATGGCTTACCTGCATCTTATATAGATGCTTTTTTTTATGGACAAAACCCAAGAATCTTCGTGATGATTGAGAGGTTGTTTGGAGTTAATCGGGATTTTGTTTGTTTTGTATCCAGATGATATACTAATGTCAGGAAAATGGTGGAAGTATGAAAAGAAATAGGATAATTGCAGCAGTTTTAGCAGCTGTATTGACTTTGTCTGGATGTGCATGCGAAAACAGCAAAGACAAAAAGAATGGTCTTTCGTTTATGAAGATAGACAGTTGAAGTACGGCACAATTGTTAGACATAATCAATAGAGGCTCGAAATAAAATTGGTCTACTTTTTATATATAAGCTTCTAGACAGAGAATATTGGTTTAAATATAATTGAATTAACAAGTAGTATTTTTTTAGAGCATTATAAAGTTTTACCAAGAAAAGCAGGGCAAACTGAGTAAGTAAAAAATACAGTATATAACTTATGACATGGTTCGTGTTATGTCATAAATAGGAAAGAGAGGGATGTAGTTTGTATACCGTAAAAAACTTACTTGAATCAGGAGAGTTTTTACAACTTCATTTGATTAGCGGTGATTCAGGAATTAATAGAGAAATCAAAGGAGTCCATATTATTACATTAGCGGATGCGGAGAAGTGTTTAACTGGTGGAGAAATACTTTTTGCGAATCTTAAGGTGTATGAAAAAATGAGTAAAGAGAAGTTTCTTTTTCATTTGGAAGAGTTAAATAAAAAGGGAATTAGTGGATTTATTATTAAACGAAACAAAGAAACACAATCTGACTTGTTTGATATGTTATTGGAGTATTGTGAAGAAAATCGTATTCCTGTTTTAGAAATATCTCAAAATTTAAATTATTGGAGTATTGTTAAATATATATTAAGACAAGCATTCAATTTGGAAATATCTCAAGAGTTATATTTTCTTTTTGCGTACGATCTCTTTAGTAGTGTCTTATTAAATGAATCGGATTTACATGTTGCGATTGAAAAAATATTGTTTTGGCTAAATGAAATGTTAGATAATCCAGTTGCGTTATATAGTAGTAATTATGATTGTTATGCATCGAGTGAAGAAGAACCTGTAAGTTTTAATATTGAAAATGGGTTAAAAAGATATATACCGGAAGTAATTGCTAAACATCAATATTTTATGCAAAAAAGAAAATATGTAGAATATATCAATAAAATACAATTGTTTAGTGGTCAATATTTTTACCTTGTGATTACTGAAAAAAACAATGCATTAACGGATTTAGATTTTTGTGTAATAGAAAATGCGATTGTTTCATTACAGTTTACTTTGATACGACTTTCTGCTGAGGAAGAGTTGGATAAGAAATATCAAAAGGATTTAGAATATCGATTATTAGTTGGTACGTTATCGAGTGAAGAAGAGGACGAGGTTGCGAATATTCTTAAATTAAATGATACAGATGATCTTTGTGTTGTAACTTTTCGTCTACTTCCAAAAAATAAAAATGGAAGATTCACGAGTGAACAGTTAAGACAAACTGAAATCATAGAAAAGGAATTATTACGTGACTTACCGAAAAAGTACACGACGAGTAATACAAACCAAATTATTTATATTTACAAGAAAGATGAACAGATAAGTAATCTTCAATTTCGATTGCAACTTGAAGAATTCCAAAAGAGTGTTCAAAGTAATTTAGATAAACAAAATGCGAATGCCGAATTCGTAGTAGGAATCGGTAAAATTGTAAAAGGGTACCATGCATTAAAAGAATCGTTTTCTGATTCTAAAATAGCCTTGGAATATATTCATGTCATACGTAAAATAATAGGTGACGAAAAAAAGTCGGTTGTTGATTGTTCAAAGTTAGGGTTTTTCCGCGTGTTTGCAGAAATAAAAGATAAAGATAAATTGTTGTCTTATGTGCCTGAATCTTTACAAAAATTATATGAATTCGATAAACAAAAAAATGGAGAGCTTGTTGATACATTGGAATGCTTTCTAAATAATAAACAAAGTTTGAAACAAACTTCAAATAAATTATTTGTGCATTATAGAACGGTTTCGTATCGTTTAGAAAAGATTAAAGAAATATCCAGCATGGATTTTGATAATCCAGCAGAAATTTTAGCAGTACGTAATGGATTGATTATATATAGACTAATTGAAACAATGTAGAATCATATCGCTTGATATGGTTCTCTTTTTTTGTGGTTATAAATTAAAAATATTCTATTTGGAACACTTTTTACAATAAAACGCAAAAATTCTTACATGTTTTGTACATTATATTAAAAATTGATTGAGGTTATAATAACGTAGCAGTTATAAAAACACAATTTTTTTAATATAAACTAAGGCTGTATAGAGTTTAGTTAAAGCGAGGTAAAGCAATGAAGCTGAAGAGTTCGACTGATTATGCGATACGAATTGTATGTTATTTAGCAACGCATAATGGGATGATCTCTACTACTGAGTTATCGAAACAGCTATACATTGCATCTACATATATTCCTAAAGTCGCAAAAAAATTAAAAGACGCAAATATTATAGTAGCTTTAGAAGGCGTAAAGGGTGGTTATACACTTGCTAAAAGAGCAGAGGATATTTCTTTAAAGGAAATTGTTTCTTGTATGGAAGAAACAATGGCTATTAATCGTTGTTTAGAAAGAGATGGATTTTGTTCTAGAAATGCCGTAAATCATTGTAGAGTACGCAAGGTCTTGTTGGATGTACAAAACACATTTAATAATAAATTAGAAAATATAAAAGTATCAGATTTGATTCGTCCTGGAAAAGATGAATATTTCGGTCGTTTCTATGTTGTATTAAAAGTCAATCTAAAGAAGAACAGTTATGAGTGTGTATATTCGCACAATCAAGATGTATATGATCAATCTGAGATTATAGATAGTTATGATGAATTTATAAAAAACTATGTAAATTGGTTTGTCTATGAATCGGATCAAGAAAAGATTGAATCCTTTTTATTGTTGAATGAACTAAAGAAAGTGGATTCTTGCATAGAAGAAGATCTTCCATATCGTAGATTGAATAAGGATTCTTATATTTGGATGGAAGCCAAGAAATATGTGGATACTGATAATCATAAGGCGATAATCACATTGCATAATAATAAGATTTTCCAAAATAACATTGTAAGTATGGAGCAGGAGTTAAGAAATAAAGAGAAGGTCATGTTGAAGCAATATTGGGACATGGTAACTCTTTTAGTAGCGGTATTAAATCATAATAATGTAGTGGACAAAGAATATCACGATGATATTAGTTTTTATACGCAACAGATGTATCTTCAACTTCAAAAGGATTATCCAAAATATGGGATTACAGATGAAGATATTGAAATCGTGACTCATTTAGCTCCTATTCATGATATTGGTAAGGTTCGTGTACCAATTGAAATCTTAAACAAGCCGGCAAAACTAACAAAGGAAGAGATGGACATTGTAAAAAAACATCCTTTGATTGGTGCTGAAATGACGCAGAGATTTCCAAAAGGATTAACAACAGAAAAATTGAATCAATATAGTTATGAAATCTGTAGACATCATCATGAAAGATATGATGGTACAGGATATCCTGATGGATTAAAGGGTGAAGATATTCCTTTGTGTGCGCAAGTCGTAGGTTTAGTAGATGCCTATGATGCCCTTATTAGTGTTCGTCCATATAAGAAAAAGCTAGAACATGACCAAGCCGTACAAATGATTTTGAATGGTGAGTGTGGCAAATTTTCGGACGAATTGCTTCATTGTTTTAAAAAGGTTTCAAGCCAAAACAATTGGATAAAAAGAAGTGAGAGGGAAGCCGTATGAGAAGGATAAGAAAGTTAACATCCAATTTTCTTGTATGCATTCTTTGCATGACTACCTTTATTACGCAGATTCATATGGTAAGTGCTGAAGAAACAGAGGATACTCCTACAGAAGAGGTTGCACAAGAAACAACTCCAGAAACAAGTGAAGTGCAAGAAGCTCAGGATGTTCCACAAACAACGGAGAAATTGGATGAATATTATAAAGATGGAAAAATTCTTATTTACAATTATGAACAGTTGAAACAAATAGGTTCAGATGCCTTTGTCTATACAAAAGATAAAGATGGGGATATTGGAACTGGAGACATTGTAGTAAATGAAGGAACTCAACTTACTTATGGTAAGGATGCTCAGTATCTATTGATGAATGAAATCAAAATGGATACAAAATCAATTTGGAATGTAAAGGATGACTTTACAGGAAAGATAGAGGGAGAAGCAATCAAAGAAGATGAAACTCCTACGTTATATGATAAGAAAACAGATACGATCTATATTTATAATCCATATCAATTAATGGTTCTAGAAAAAGAAGATTCAGATAAAGAGCCTGTAATGTCATTGGATTATGATGCACCACAGTTTGGTATGGGACAAATGATCTATCCAAATGGAGAAGGCAAGGATTATTTAACTTACAGTAAAGATCATAATTATGTCATTTCAAAGAACTTTAGTTCAGACAAGCCTGAATTAGTTGCAGATCAATTAAGTATAGATCCTGATACTACAGATACTGAAGGACGTGACTTTAAGGGGCAGGTTGTAAAAACAATTGGTGATAAAACCTATATCTTAATTGGGAATGAAGAGCAATTACGTGCAATTGGCAGTGGCAAAACTGTTTATGGTGCAGTCTATCAAGCAGTTTATAAGGGTGTGTCTTGGAAAATAGACAAAGATGGAAAAGGTAACTCTATCATGCTTTATGGTGGCGATGCCGACTTAAAGCAGGGACAAAACGGAAAACAAGATTTCACATTTGGCACAATTTTAGAGAAAGATAGTAAGCTTAGCGCTGAAGGAATACACCCTAGAGGTAGATGTGGTGTAAATCAAAACACAGGTAAAATTGATCCTGATTTAGATATAGATAATATGACAGGACAAACTTATTCTGCTAATGCTAACTATATAATTTTCCGTGACATTGATTTAGGTAGTTCAAATTGGACTCCACTTACTTTCCAAGGCACAATGATTGGTGCTAAATCTGCAGAAAAAGGCGGGCTTTGGAAAGATGGTGTTATAAACACAATCGACAAGCCAGTAATTTCAAACGTAACTGTAAATCAATCAACTAAGATTAATGTTGGTGAACAAATGGGTGCTGGATTCTTTTCTACAATATCTAGTGAAGTAAGTGAAAAGAATATTGGTCTTAGTAAAGGATTGGTAAAGGTATCTAATATTCAATTTGATAATCTAACAGTTCATACAACAACAAATGAAACTTATTATCCAGACACATTAGTAAGTGCACTTACAAAGACTCTAGGAACGTTATTGGGTGGATTGTTGAGTGGGTTAACATTTATTTTAACTTTTGGTCAAGTGAAAATTGATTTAGGCAAAACATTAGGTGATGTTTTAGATGCACGTAAAAAAGATCCTACAGCTTTATCAACTGGAGCAATTGCTGGGCGAGTTGAAGGGCAGGTTGAAATTTCAAATATTGAAGTCAATAATGCAAATGTAAAAAATGTGAATAGCTATACAGGTGGCTTTGTTGGATATGCCGTTGGTTCCACTCAATACGATGGATTATCGAATGCTTTAGGGGATTTGGTTAAATTATTAACAAATATTTTAAATGTCATTCCAGGTTTGGGCTTAGGTGATTTAATTAAGATTCTATTAGGGAACGCAATTCCTTTAGGAAAGTTAATTCCAACAGGATATATCAATCCGAAGATAGTGAATTGTAATGTAAATGGTTTAACGATTTCAACAGCATCCGATAAAGAATATGCCGGTGGATTTATTGGTATGCAAAAGGGTGCTATTGTAGAGAGTTGTTCTGTAACAGGTGGTACGAATACAATAAGTGGTAAGAATTTTGTGGGGGGCTTTGTTGGTCTTGCTCGTGATGATGTGATTAAAGGAACTTTATCTGGTGCATTGGATATCGAAACAAAGCTTCCGAAGATGAATACGGAAAGCTTGCTTCTAAATTGTTCATTAAATAATGCTGTTCAGTCTGTTTCTGGTGAAAACTATATTGGTGGTTTTGCTGGCGGTATGGCAAATGCTTCTACAGTTAATTGTAGTATTACATCTAATGCTCTTACCGTAACAGCTTCTGGAAATTATGCAGGTGGTTTTGCAGGAATTGCATCACTTGGATGGGCGGCTGACTTAGGTAAAGGTGACACAAAAGATAACTTACTTGGCGGTGTAGTTGATCTTGTTGTAAAACTTTTGAGTAGCAATCCTGGAGCAACTTCATCTTTACTTTCTCTTGCTGGTGTAAATCCATCACATATCTTAGGATGTTCTGTAAATGCTTCACTTCAAGTTAGTGGTAAGGACTATGTTGGTGGTATTACAGGTCGAGGCAACGGTGCATATATAGCACAATCTAATGCGGATAATTTACAGAAAATATCATATTGGAAAAATAATGTTTATGATGTTGGTTCTGTTTCCGTGCTTGGTGTGTCTTTAACCGGATTATCAAATATAAAAGGAAATGATTATGTTGGCGGTATTGCAGGCTCGATGGGTACAGCTAGTGTTGCTGGATTATTAAATACTACGCTTGGCGTTGCATCTTATCTTGCGTTTACTGTAGACAATGTTTATATAAGTGGCAATGATTTAAGAATTGAAGGAAATGAGCGTGTTGGCGGAGGTCTTGGTGATGCGCTTGGTGGTTCAATTAAAACTGTAAAGATTGATAATCTTAATTCAGTTGAAGGTAATAACTATGTTGGTGGATTTATTGGTCTTTCTGGTCCTGGTGATTTGGCAGGAGCAGATGGTGGATTGACCGTTAATCTATTAGGTTTGAATTATATATTGAAATTGAATAATTTGCTCTCTCTAGGACAAGCAATTGAAGTTAAGATTAATAAAGTAAATGTGAATGGAGTCACAAATGGATTTACGGTACACGCAAAGGGTAGTCGTGATTCTAATTCTGTTCGTGATTATAGTGCTTCTGGTTTTATCGCAAAAAGTGGAAGTACTAAAGTAGAGGATTCTCATGTAACAAATCTAAAATCAGTGAAAGCTGCAGATGATGGCGGATATGCTTCAGGATTTGTGGCTATTTCAAAAACGGGTGGTCTAGCAGATGTTGCTGATGACAATTCAATTAAATCATTGATTGAGGCTAAAGGTTTAATAAATGCCGTGGGATATTTAATTCCTAAATATACAAATTGCACGGTTTCTTTTGTGAATGGTGGAAGTGTTACAGCAGATGTTGCTGGTGGTTTTGCAGCGGATTTCCAAAGTGGAACAGTGGATAATAGTTCGCGTGGTGAAAATGATTATTATGCTGTATATAATTTAGATTCTGTAAATGGTCAAAGTTATGCAGGTGGCTTTGGTGGAAATGTTTATTCTGGAGCATTGGCGGATGCTGGTAAAGGTATTAGTGTTCTAGGAAATATTAATGGTTTAAATATAAATATTGGAGATCTTGTTAACTTAATCAATGCATATGTTCCAATTATAAAGTATGCAGGTGTTAAATCTGCTAATGGTTTTACAGTATCGGCTAATAAAATTAAATCGGATGATACGAATTCTGGTAGTGCAGGTGGCTTTATTGGCTATGGTAGTGGAGTTCAGGTTAGTCATTGTGATGTAACAAATTTAAAACATACAAAAGTAACACCTCCTAAAGATTTAGAGGGTGAAGATAGTTCAAATTATTTTGGTCAGGAAAGTACATATGCAGTAACTGGTGCTAGATATGCTGGTGGATATATTGGATATATGAATATTGGTTCTGCTGCTTCGGTTGGAAAAGGCTTGAGTGTTTTAGGTAAAACGATTGGCCTTAAAGATGTATTGGATGCATTAAATGTTGTAGTTTCTACAATAGAACATTCTAATGTTACTGGAGGACCTGGCGGTTTTGCGGTTAAAGCTTCTATGAAAAACACAGCTTCGGATGCTTCTGTAGATGATGTATTAGGAGATGCTGGCGGTTTTGCAGGTAAGATTTCTGGTGGTCATATTCAGAATTCAAACTCATATAATTTCTCATATATCATTGGTCAGATTACAGCTGGCGGTTATGTTGGAGACTTACAACCTGGTAGTGTAGCAGATGCTTTAGGTGGAACAAGTATATTAGGTGGTCTTGTTAATACTAAAGAAACACTTGCTTCTTTAGCGCAGGATTTTGTACCTACGATTCGAAATAGTTCTACAACTTGTATTCCTTGTGGTGGTGCAGTTCGTGCAGATGCAATTTCTACTACAACAACTCAAAGAGGTATGGCTGGTGGTTATGCTGGTCATAATGAAGGCGGTCATATTTGGGGCAATAATACAAACAAATGGAAAGGTCAAGATTACACTGGATCAAAAAGTACATGTAAGGCTGTTCGTATTCGATCTGTTTACGGAAAAGAGATTGCGGGTGGATTTACAGGTTTAATGGAATCGGCAGATACAGCAAAAGCTGGAAGCTTGTCTCTATTATGGGGATTGGTAAAAGTTGATAACATCTTAGGGGCATTAAGTGTTGTTTATCCAACTGAAGAAAACACAGCAGTCTATGGACCACTTGCTTTAATGGATGTGGATACTTGGAATTCATGGGTTGAATATGTTGGTAAGTATGGTGGCTATGGTAGTGATTTCAGCAACTTAGTTCAAAGTGGAAAGATAAATACTCAAGAAGATTTGGATAAGATTCTTGATCAATATGTCTATGGCTATAATGTTGTAGCTGGAAGAACTAACTACCGTGATGAGACGGTTCTTTCAAATGGTGGTGCAGCTGGTGGCTATGTAGGTTCCATGTTAACAGGAACTATCACAAATGGTCAGGCTCACGATACTAAGTTAGTTAAAGGACTTCGTTGTGCTGGTGGATTTGCCGGAGAAATGATCAATGGTGGAGCTGCAAGTCTTGGTGGTACAAGTATTTTAGGATTGAAATTAGAACTAGGACAGATGCTTGAAGTTTTAAATGTATTTGTACCAGTAATCAAACAATCTTCAGTCGAAGGTTATCAAAGTGGACTTAATGTCCAATCAACAGGAGTGAATGATGATAAAGAGTTACTTGGATATGCGGGTGGCTATGTTGGAAAACTGATTGGTGGACAAATCTGGGGTGATGACACATTGCGTTGTAAGGTCACAAAGCTTAGACGAGTAGATGGAACAAGCTATGTCGGAGGTTTTGTAGGCAGTTCAAGGCCTGGTAGTGTGGCTACAGTAGATCCTGTTCGTGGTGAAGGATTGTTAAGTAAGTTACTAGGTACTTTATTAAATACACCTACAGATCTTATTAAAGTCTTAAATGCAACAGTCGCAACTATCCGTTATGCAGATGTTGAAGCATGGAATGACTGGGGTGTTATCGTCAATGGAGCTTATGATAGCGGAGGTAATAATACTTCTTATGCTAAGGCAGCTGGTGGTTTTGCCGGAATACTTGAGGGAACCGTACTTGGTAAAAAAGATGTTGCCCAAGCAGGAGTAACTGTGCAGAATATTCGTTCTGTAGCATCTGGTGAATATGCTGGTGGATGTTTTGGAATTGCAGATGTTGCAGGTGTTGCAAATATCAGTGCAGGTAGTGAAACATCTTTACTAAAATATCTTTTAAAACTAGGACGAGTCGATGTACTAGATGCATTTAGAAGCTATGTATATTACGGAAATGTAAGTGGAAGTAAAGATGCAGGACTAAGTGTGAGTGCTAGTATAGCTGTCAAGTCTGGTCAAAACAATGAGGTTACATATAGTGGAACTGCTGGTGGTTTTGGTGGTTCACTATTAAATGGTTCAGTTAAAAATAGTACAGTAACGAACTTAAGTAATGTTCGAGGTTTAAACAGTGTAGGTGGTTTTGTTGGATATTCAGGTAAGAGTGGAGTCGTTGGAGCAGATAAGATTGATGTTCTTGGAAACAATACTGGACAGCTTTTAGGTGGTGCTTTAGGTGTTATGGATATTTTTGGGTCTCACATTGACGATTCTACAGTTACAGGAATTGATGGTGGCTATACTGTTCAAAGTACTGGTGGAGTAGAGCAAATTGCTGGTGGATTTATTGGCTATGCAAATCTTGCAAGAATATCCCGCTGTACAGCTGGAGCGAAAGATGCATCTTTTGGTTTAAAACAAGTTACATCCGATGGTACAGCCGGAGGATTTGCAGGAAGAACAAGCTTTGCATATCTTGCAGATTTGAAGCTTGATTCAATGGCAGTAAATGTTGTTTTAAAAGCTGTTGATGGATTAATAAAAGCATTATATCTAGATAAGCTTCAAGAATCTAAATTTATAAAAATAGATTTAGGACTTATCAAAGTAGATGCTTTATATGAAGGGAATCTATTGCATGTAAATCTACTTGGATTGAATATTTCAGTAGGATTATCTAAAGCATCGACTGAAAATAATGAACAAACGGATTTTGCGATTATAAAAATCGGAGATTCAGAAATTAAACTTCCATGTGATAAGGATGGAATAAAAAAAGATAATGATGCAAAATCTAGCATTAGTGTAAATCTAATCAAGGCAAATCGAACAAAGATTACTGATAGTAAGGTGTATGGAATCAGTACTGGTTATGATGTCTATGCGGGTGGTGCCGACAATAACAAGGATGGTACCGCAAATGATGGACGAAGCGGAGGTTTTGTCGGATTCAATGATGAAGGTCTTTTAAAGAATAATGATATGTATTTATGTGATGTTGTTCGTGGTACTTCAAAAATGGTTGGTCCATTTAGTGGTCAGAGTAGCTTAAATTCTTCATACTCTTTTAATACAAAAGAAAATGTTGAAGGAGAAAGTAACAATTATCGTATCTATAGAAAATTAGAGAAAAAATTAGATGAAATCAAAAAGAGTAACAGTGTATTAAATATAGATTACAGGAAAGATAATTCGACAGGCTGGGATATTTATACATTAGGACATATGAATATAGTTAAACAGTATGATGATTTAAAAAATGCTCAGATTACGGATTCAAATGGATCGGCTAAGGTCGACTTAAATGCATATGAATCGGATGCAAAAGCTGTATTGATGTCAGATACAAAAACAGATTTAAACACAGGAGAAAGTGACACGCCTGAACCTTCAGAGTCACAGGACCCTTGTGATGAGAATATTAAATTAACAATTAACAAGGTTTGGAAAGACTTGAATGACTTTAGCAAGTTAAGACCAAATAGTATTACGGTAACAATTTCTCGTGCTTGGACAGGTGCAGATAACAAAGAACATACTGAGATCGTTCCAAGTTTTGAGAATTGCGTTATAGAAGGTAATAGCAAATCAACATGGAAGAAAGTAATTAAAGGATTACCAGCTTATATAAAAGATGATGATAGGATTTGTTATTACACATACTCCGTTACAGAAACGAAGATTGATGGTTATACAACGACGATAGAAAAATCGAAAGATGGATTTACGTTTACTATAACCAACAAACACTTCCCAGGATTACCTGATACAGGTGGTAACGGAAGATACTTAATTTATTTGATAGGTCTTCTGCTTTTAGCGATTTATCTTGTTACTGGCAAAAAAAGAAACAAGAAAAATCAGCTTGCAGAAAAGCTATAAAAATTCGATTCAGAGAAAAGGAGAACATCGGAAATGAAAAGAATCAAAAAATTAGCAGCAGCCATGCTGACAGCCATCATGATGATGACTATGACAGTTACAGCATATGCTGCAGGAAGTTGTACATTAACTGTCACTACAAAAGGTGGTCAAGATTTGAATGGTCAGACAATTAATCTATATAAATTGTTTGATGTTACAGAATCAAAAAGTGGTGAAACTACAAACTATGCTTATACAGTAAATGATACTTATAAAGGTGCTTTAGCAAGTGTATTAAACATTCAAGAAAATGCAAAAAATGAAGAATTTGTAAAAGCTGTAGCTGATTTAAAGACTGAGCCTGAAAATCAAGTACAAAATTTCGCAAACAAATTTACTGCAAAAGCTTTAACAGATAAGTTAGGAGAAACAAAAACTTCTGGTAAAATCACAGAAAGTAAAACATCTTATGAATTTACAGGATTAGACGCAGGTTATTATTTAGTTTATGTTACTGGCGGAAAAGAAATTCAATCTTCTTTAGTTACAGTAGATGATACAACAAATAAAGTTAACTTAAAGACTGAAGCTCCTAGCATCACTAAAACTGCTGATAAAGGTACTGTTGAAATTGGACAAGTAGTTACATATACAGTTACAGGTTCTATTCCAGATACAACAGGATATGATCAATATCAATATATTATTCACGATGAATTGACAAAAGGTTTAGATTTTGTGAATGATGCAAATGGAACAGCTCTTGAAGCAGGTGCTACAACAGTTAATGTAGAAGTAGCATTAAAAGGTGCTACTGATGCAAGTACAGCACCTGCAACAGCTACTCTTGATACTGCAAACAACAAAAAAATGAGTTTAGACTTATCTGCATGGGTAAGAGCTAACCAAACCAACAAAGGAAAAGAATTCACTGTTACTTATTACGCAAAAGTAAACGCAAATGCCGTTGTAACAGAAAAGAATAATGCGACACTAGAATATGGTAATAATCCAACTGATACAACAACTACTACGCCTAGTGAAGCTAAAACTCCTACATATCCATTAGACATCTTAAAGAAAAAATCTGGAAGTGAAGAACAGTTAGCTGGTGCAAAATTTGAACTTTATAGAGATGTAGCAGACGCAAAAGCAGGTATAAATGCAATTAAGGTTTCAGGAAGCAAAGGGAACTATGTAGTAAATCCTAATTCAGAAAATACTGTATTTGAATCAGTTAAGAATATTGAAGGGAAAGGATATAACCTTCACTTAAATGGTTTGGCTGCAGGAGATTACTGGTTAAAGGAAACTGAAGCTCCAGCTGGATTTAATAAGTTAACAGATCCAGTTAAGATTACAATCACTAAAACAAGTGATGCTGAATGGACTATTTCTAAGGATGAACAAGTAGAAACAGATAAGATTATCGACATCGAAAACAGTACAGGATCACTATTACCATCAACAGGTGGAGCAGGTGTTATTGTGTTTGCAGGTGTAGCTATTCTATTAGTGTTTGGAGTTGCTGTAAGCTTCATTCGTGATAAAAGAAAAGCTTGTTAATTAATGGGGTGCGGTTGTCTTTTAGATGACCGCGATTCCTATATAACGATAGGGGAAATGCAATGAAGAGTAATAAGAAAAGAAAAATGACTATAAAGGATATAATTCGATTGCTTGTGCTTGTCGTTGCATTCGCCGTGTTGTTATATCCTACAGTCAGTAGTTATGTAAATGAGAAGAATGGTTCTAAAGTTGTATCGAATTACGATGCAGAAAGTGTTCGTTTAAGTAATGCGGAAAAACAAAAGATGCTTGAGGATGCTCGTGCATACAATAAGGAAATGTTAAGTAATATTGATTTGATTGATCCTTTTTCTCAAGGGGAAACAAATATTGATGAGCGATATGAAAGCTTATTAAATATGGATGGATCGGGTATGATGGGCTATATTCGTATTCCTAAGATCAAAGTCGAGATTCCTATTTATCATGGAACTTCTGAATCTGTATTGCAGGCTGGTGTTGGTCATTTCTGGGGAACTTCTCTTCCTGTTGGTGGAGAAAGTACACATACGGTATTAACCGGTCATAGAGGTTTGCCTACAAAAACATTATTTACGAATATGGATAAGCTTGTTAAAGGGGACGTGTTCTACATCAAAGTCTTAGATGAGACATTGGCATATAAAGTGGATCAAATACTTACTGTATTACCAGAAGAAACAGAAGCGTTATCCATTGTTCCTGGACAAGATTATGCGACATTAGTAACTTGTACTCCATACGCAATCAATACGCATAGACTCTTGGTACGAGGACATCGTATTCCGTATAAGGAAGCTGTAAAGATTGAGAAAAACACTAGTACAGGTATAGAACTATCATTTACTACAAAGGTATTGATTGTAACAATTGGAATTATTTTTATAGGATTGATTATAGTTATGCTATATAGTTTGTATGATAAGAGAAGGAGGAAGAAAAAGTGATTAAACAATTAAAAACATATTCGCTCTTTCTACTCCTTATTAGCTTGTTGTTTGTCTCTCTTATTCAAGTTCATGCGGACAGTAGAACGGGAAGTATTGATATTGACTATAAAGGAAGAACAGATAATCAGGAAGAAATTATCTTGTCTGGAGCTAAGTTTGAAATTATACCTATTCAATATGTAGAAAATGGAAATTGGGCATGGCAATCTTCATTTGTTGATTGTGGTATTTCATTAAATGATACGAGTGCAGAAGCTAGAAATAAACAGGCTAAACAGTTATTGGAATATGCTAGAAAAAAAGGTGTTTCTGGGAATCAACAGCTTACAGATAGTACTGGGCATACTGTATTTAGTAATTTAAATGAAGGCATGTATTTAATTACACAGATGGGTTCTGTAAAGAATGGAAATGATAAATTTGAATCTGCACCATTTTTAGTAAGTGTTCCATCCGATATAGATGGATATCTCATGTATGATGTAAAGGTAGAACCAAAGGTGACATGGCTAACAAATAATGTGCCTCCTTCTGTTCCAGAAAAACCAAGTGAGAAGAATCCTCCAGAAGATACAAATACGGGTGTTCAAGTGAAAAAAATGACTTGGATTATTCTTGCATTGTGTAGTTTTGGAATGATTGTTATTCTAGGCAAAAGATTAAAAAAGTAGGAATTAATCCTACTTTTTCTTTGCTTGAATTTCTTTGCTTTGTACAAAGCACAACTATGAACCAATTATAATCGTAAATGTTTTGTCTAAGGAAAGAATCATGGACAAAATTCCTCACATACGATGAACATAGTTTCTATGCTATTCCAAACTTGACTGTTCCCGATGACAAAAAGTCACAAATCTAATCTTGTGTGCGTTTATAACCACTGCTTTTATTTTCTGGTTAACTGTATAAGTGTAACAAGAAAAGGAGCATATATACATGAATTTTACAAAAACTAAAAAGGTTGTAGCAGCAGGGTTATCTGCTTTAATGATGATGTCCAGTACTACATCTGTATTTGCTGCCGAATCAGGCGACAAATCAACAACTTTGAATTATCAAGTTTCACCAAGCTATGACTGGATTATCCATAGTTCAATCGACTTTGGAGCTGATGCAGGAGTGGGGCATACCGTTGATCGCACAGGTAATCAGGTCAAGGTCTTAAAGAACGTCATTCCTGAAGGCAAATACCTGAACATTTCAGTCAAGGGTTCAGGAGCAAATGATGCCTTTACAATAGATAACGGAGGAAGCGAAGTATTAAACTATGACGTTTCAGACGATAACGGCACTGTGGGGGTGAATGGAAATGTCTTATCTGTACCAGCAGGTACCAATACGGCAACTCAGAATATGAATTTTAAGTTGAACACAACGAAGAAATCTGCTGAAGTTGCTGGACAATACACTGGACGAGTTATCTACAATGCAAGTGTAGGTGACAAGAATGGTGGAACGACTTCTGGAACTGTAGAATCATATTCAACAGGAGATACTTTGGATATTGAAGGGACTAAATATGTAGTACTAGAACAAAAAGAAAATAATCAGGCTTTGCTTATAACAGCTAGTAGTATTGGAGATAAAGCAATCCAATCAAATTGTGATGGAAATACAGGTTTGAGACCCGATGGACAAAACGCAAATACGTATGAAGGCAGTGAAATTGACAACTATTTAGAAAATGAATGGTACAATAGTTTATCTTCTACAATGAAGACAACTATTCAAACTATAAGCATTAAACAAGCTTCATATTCTGATAATTCTCCAGATGCAAAACAAGAAACTGGATACAAGGGACAAGTATATAATACAATCAGTCGTCACGCATTCTTGCCTAGTGTAAGCGAAATTGGTAAAGTTGTAGATTTAAAGAGTCCAGATAAAGTAAAAGAATTTTTAAATGGTACTAGTATCTGGACAAGAGATAGCTGTCAGCGCAACCAGCACAGTATGGAGTATCTGTATGTTGATCGCGGTAGCTTAAGCAGTGGCAGCTATGCGGGCGACCCTGAAGGCGTGCGTCCCGCTTTCGTAATCGACTTATCTCAAGTCAATTACTCAGTAGTAAAATAACCCAAAAACAATCAAAGCAGGCTCGTCCTGCTTTTTTCATGCCTTCGCTTAAACTTTTTCGTTTTCACCGACCGTTCTTGTCATTTCAGTCGAGTACAAAAACAAAACTCCTTCCTATAATAGGCTTGGAAGGGAGGTGAACGAGAATGAAAACTGTAAATTGCTTTGAATTGTATCCAAGTATTCTGAACGCAAAGACAATACAAAGTCTATTGTTAGAATTGTTTCCCTACATGCATACATCTTTAAACGAGGATGAAGGTCTGGACATGTACATTACTAAGGAAGAATACGTCTTTGTCTTGAATGAATTATCTAAGCTGAACAACTACGCCTTGACTATGCCAGATTCTATAGAAGAAACGAATACAACATTAACTTCTATGCCAATTGAATGTGCTATTGTCGAACGATATGGAATACTATATGATCTCATGTTCGAGGCTGAATATGTACAAAAAGATGTAGATGATGAAACTTTGGTCAGTGATAGAAATGGTGGAGGTTCTGACTTTCTCATAGGAAAGAAGTTCTCAGCAAGCTTTGACCTTGATAAAGAATATCAAGATTATTTGAATTTGAAGACTTTGCTGTGACTTTAGATATTTCTTTGCTTGAATTTCCTCACTTTGTACAAAACTCATAGCACAAGAGGATTCTCTGTGTGAACAAAAAGTCTGTATCTTTATTTCACTCCTGCTTGTACAAAACCCAAAAGCTTCCCATCACCATCTCATAAATTCTGTCAAATAAGAAACAAGCTGGACAAAACTCATCAGATGCTTTAAGCAGATGGTTTGATGATGTTTTGGGAATAGTTGGTGGAAATTTGGTTACATCTCATCTTTTTTTTGTACAGAAAAAAAGAAGGCAACTTGATTGCCTTCTAAATGGATATATTAGTCTCTTCCGTTAAATGCGTATTTATATAAGTCGAAGATCAATTCTTTAGTACATGGACGTGGGTTACCACCTGTACATACGTCAGCCATAGCTGAATCTGTTAATGTAGGTAAGTCTTCTTCTTTAACACCGATTTCTTTTAAGCTTTGAGCAATTCCGCAATCTTTACTTAATTGAATAACGGCATCAATAGCAGCTTGACGATATTCTTCTTGAGACATTTCATCAACACCTTCAACTCCCATTACACGAGCGATTTCTCTAAATTTTTCACCAGTGTAATCTTTGTTGAATTCCATAACGTATGGAAGTAATGTAGCACAAGCAACACCGTGAGGGATTCCGTAGAATGCGCTTAATGGGTGAGCCATACCGTGGTCAACACCTAAACCAACGTTAGAGAATGCCATACCTGTCATATATTGTCCTAAAGCCATGTCTTCACGTCCTTTTGGATCGTTAGCACATGCAGCACGTAAGCTTCTTGAAATGATTTCGATAGCTTTTAAGTTTAATGTATCAGCAAGTTCCCAAGCAGCTAAAGTTGTGTATCCTTCAATAGCGTGAGTTAATGCGTCAAGACCAGTACTTGCAGTTAAGCCCTTTGGCATACTTGACATCATTTCTGGATCGATAATCGCAACAACTGGAATATCGTGAGCATCTACACAAACGAATTTTCTTTTCTTTTCAGTATCTGTAATTACATAATTGATTGTAGTTTCGGCTGCAGTACCTGCTGTAGTCGCAATTGCGATAACTGGGACAGATTTGTTTTTAGTTGGAGCAACACCTTCCAAGCTAACAACATCTTCAAATTCTGGGTTTGCCAAGATGATTCCAATACCTTTACAAGTATCTTGTGGGCTTCCACCACCAATAGCGATTAAATAGTCAGCACCTGCATCTTTAGCTGCTTTTACACCATTTTTAACTTGTTCAACAGTTGGGTTTGCCTTAACTTCATCATAGATTTCGTATGGAAGTCCAGCTTCATCTAATAAGTCTGTGACTTTAGTAGCTACACCAAATTTGATCAAGTCTTTGTCTGTAACAACTAAACCTTTCTTTAATCCACGTGCTTTAACTTCTGTAACCACTTCTTTGATGGCTCCAGCACCATGATAACTTGTTTCATTTAAAATAAAACGATTTGCCATAAGTATTATTTCCTCCTCATATACTTGTTAATTCCATTGTACGAGTACAAGCGCTTACATACAAGTTACAAATTGATAATAATGTCACATATAAGTGTTTTAGTGCATATTATTCAATATTTGTGCTAAAATTTTAAGATAGTTTTGGAGGGATTTCTGTGGAAAATTTATTATTTAGCCTAAATGCAACGATTCCCATCTTTCTATTGATGGTTGTCGGTTATTTCTTAAATAAAATGAATATTCTAGATGATACATTGGCATCAAAATTGAATTCATTTGTCTTTAAAGTATCATTACCACTATTGTTGTTTGTTGATGTGTCTAAATCTAATTTTAAAGATCTTTGGGATACAAAGTTTGTCGTATTTTGTGTTGTATCTACTCTAATTAGTATTCTATTATCGATATTATTTTCATTACGTTTAAAAGATAAAGCGATTCAAGGTGAATTTATTCAAGCTTGTTACAGAAGTAGTGCTGCCTTATTAGGACTTGCATTAACATCAAATATTTATCCAGATGTAGGTGTTGCGCCATTGATGTTGATGAGTGTTGTATTTGTTTATAACGTAGTATCCGTTGTGATTCTATCTTTCTTTAAGGCTGAACAATCGAAGGTTGATTATAAGAAAACATTCATTGGAATTTTAAAGAATCCACTAATTCTAGGCATTGTGATAGGTGTACTTGTGAGTTTGTTGCCATTTAAACTGCCACAAGTCATCAATAAAACAATATCTATGATCGCAAGTACGGCAACACCACTAGGTTTAATGGCGATGGGAGCCACTTTTGATTTTGATCAGGCGAAAGGAGAATTGAAACCATCTTTATTCTGTACATTTATGAAATTAATTGGTTTTTGTACGATCTTCTTACCAATTGCAGCTTTATTAGGATTCAGAAATCAAGCCTTAGTTGCCATTTTGATTATGTGTGGTTCAAGTACAACCGTATCTGGTTTTGTGATGGCTAAAAGTATGGGTCATAAAGGTGTTTTAACATCAAGTGTTGTGATGCTGACAACACTGCTTAGTGCTTTTAGTATTACGTTCTGGTTAACGATATTAAAATCGTTTGGATTGATTTAGTTGACCTAAAGTTTACTTTAGGGTGTAGAATAGTATAAAGATTTTAGGGAGGGAAAGAATGGAATTGTTTTTAGAATCATTCCCAAAGATATTTATTTCGGGAATTGTAATGACATTACCTTTGGCAGTCATTTCTTTTGTTCTAGCTATGGTGTTGGCCATTTTTTGTGCCTTGATACAATATGCGAAAGTTCCGGTTATGAAGTATGTTGTTCAATTCTATATTTGGATATTTAGAGGAACACCTATGCTTGTACAATTATTTATTATGTATTTTGGGATGCAATCGATTGGCGTGAGAATATCGGCTATTACGGCAGCGATTATTGTATTTTCATTAAATACAGGCGCTTATTGTGCAGAAACCATTCGCGGATCGATTGAAAGTGTACCACAAGGACAAATGGAAGCCGGACTATGTGTAGGAATGAGCTATATGCAGATTATGATGCATATTATTTTACCGCAAGCTTTTCGAAGTGCATTTCCATCATTGTTTAATAACTTGATTTCACTTGTAAAAGATACGTCTTTAGCTGCGAATATTACGGTTACAGAAATGTTTATGCAGACAGAAAGAATTGCCGGAAGAACTTATCAGTTTATGCAGTTATACATAGAAGTGGCTTTAGTTTATTTGATTTTCTGTACAGTTTTAACTTGGCTGCAAGCTTGGGGTGAAAAGAAGCTGAATTATTATCAGGCAGGGAGATAGAGTATGGCTTTATTAGAAATTAAAGATATTCATAAATCATTTGGAAATTTAAATGTTTTGAATGGAATGGATCTTACAGTCAATAAAGGCGATGTCATTGCGATATTAGGCCCTTCAGGATCAGGTAAGACAACTTTACTTCGTTGTATTAATTATTTAGAGACAGCTGATACAGGGACTATGATTTTTAATGGAAAATCTTACGATTTATCAAATACATCAAAGAAGGATGTTGCCCAGCTTAGAAAGCATACGGGGTTTGTATTTCAAAATTACAATTTATTTGCGAATAAGACAGCCCTACAAAATGTAACATTAGGTCTTACTGTAGCGCGAAATGTTTCTAAAGAAGAGGCCAATGCGATTGGTATGCAGATGCTTGAAAAAGTAGGAATGAAAGATCGTGCGACTCATTATCCTTCACAATTATCGGGTGGACAACAACAGCGTGTTGCAATCGCAAGAGCTTTGGCAACAAATCCAGACATTATTTATTTTGATGAACCGACTTCAGCTCTTGATCCAGAGTTGATTCAAGAAGTTTTAAGTGTTATGAAAACACTGGCTAATGAAGGAATGACTATGGTTGTGGTCACGCATGAGATGGCTTTCGCGAAGAATGTTTCTAGTCATGTGATTTTAATGGAAAAAGGGAAAATTGTTGAAGAGGGCAGTTCAAAGAATTTCTTTGAAAATCCGAAACAAGAAAGAACAAAAGATTTTTTAAGGAAAGAGGAAATGTAAGATGAAAAAATTGTTAGCAGGTTTATTAAGTGCAACTATGGTATTTACTTTAGCAGGATGTGGATCTAGTAAGGATCATTTAGCTACGATTCAAGATAAAGGTGAAATCACAATTGGTTTAGAAGGCGATTGGCAACCATTCTCTTATCATGATAAGGATGATAAATTGATGGGTGTTGATGTGGAAGTCGCTAAGAATATTGCCAAGAAATTAGGTGTAAAAGCCAATATTGTGGAAGGTAAATGGGATGGATTATTAACTGGATTATCAACGGGTACGTATGATTTAATTATTAATGGTGTCGATATCACAAAGGAAAGAGAAAAGAAGTTTGATTTTTCTACACCTTATGCATATGATCATACAGTCTTAGTTGTTCGTAATGATAATACGACCATTACTTCGTTTGATGATTTAAAAGGAAAGACAACGGCCAATTCGATTGGATCTACCTATATGGAATTGGGTGAAGACTATGGGGCAACTGTAAAAGGTGTTGATGATTTAACGAAATGTATGGATCTTGTAAAAAGTGGTGGTGTGGATGCGACAATCAATGCGGCTACTTCAATCAATGATTATCTTCAAACGACAAAGGATAGTTCATTTAAAATTGTCGATCAATCCAAAGAATCTACACCCTATGCGATTCCAATGGTAAAAGGGGATGATAATACCTCTTTAAAGAAAGCTGTAAATAAGGCTTTAAAAGAACTCAAAGAAGATGGAACTTTATCTAAGATTTCTATCAAGTATTTTGGTGAGGATCTAACGAAAGAATAAGCGGCTATGCCGTTTTTCTTTTTGCTTGAAATATAAAAATAATTTATAACTAGATATAAATAAATAGAATTTGAATATAGCACTTGTTCTTTGTACAATAGATTCAACTTTTAGGAGGAACTATTTTATGTCAGAATTAAAGAATCAAATTTCTCAATTTATAGATACTAACGCAAAAATATATCAAGATATTTCTTTGGCAATCCATGCCAAGCCAGAAGTCAGTGACTTTGAATATTTTGCTTCACAAACATTGAGTGAACAATTAAAAAAAGAAGGATTTGAGATTGAATTACCAGCGGCAGGACATCGTACAGGCTTTGCGGCAACCTACAAAAGTAATAAACCAGGTCCTACGGTTGTTTTTCTAGCAGAATATGATGCTCTTGCAGGTTTAGGCCATGGATGTGGACATAATGTGTTTGGTGCTACTTCTTCTCTTGCGGGTGCTGCTTTAAAAAGTGTCGTGGATCAAATTGGTGGAGAAGTACGTGTATATGGTACGCCTGGAGAAGAGGGTGGACAAAATGGAAGTGCCAAAGGTTCTTTTGTGAAGAAGGGATATTTAAAAGATGTGGATTTTGCCCTATGCGTGCATCCAGGTTCAGGTCCAGAAGATGGATTAAGTACGCGTAATTATGCATGTGCACCTGTAGATATTGAATTTTGGGGAAAACCGGCGCATGCAGCAGGATGTCCTCAAGATGGAATCAATGCATTGGATGCGCAGATCTTAACATATGCAGCCATTGGTGTTTTACGACAACAACTAACAGATCGCATTCGTATTCATGGTGTGATTGTTGATGGGGGAACAGCTCCCAATGTCATTCCAGAATACACAAAGGCCAAATATTATATTCGAGCTGCCGATATTGATACGTTGCATGAGTTATATGAAAAAGTAGAGAATATTGTGAAGGGTTCCGCTTTACAGACGGGTTGTACATCGAGTATGAAGTTGTATCAAAATCTTGTAGAAAATATGGTTTTAACACCTTCTTTAGATGCAATCTATGAAAAATATATTACAGAACTTGGCAATACTGTAAAACATGTAGAAGATGTGGTCATGCCTGGAAGTAGTGATGTGGGTAATATTAGTCAGGTTGTACCTACGATTCAGCCTCATATTAGTATTACAGATGTACAGATTGCAGGACATAGTCAAGACATGGTCAATGCTTCATGTAGTCAAAAGGCAATGGATGCGATTGTCAAAGGAGCAAAAGCATTGGCTTTTACGGCACTCGAATTGTTTGAAAATCCAGAAGAACTTGCGAAAGTGAAAGAGGATCATGCTTGGCATGTAGAACATCAAAAAGAGAATTAATTATTTTACGTTTAAAGGGCTTTTCAAGCTCTTTTATTTTATGGAATCTTGAAAATCAACAAATATTCATTAAAATTATATAAATAAAGGAGACTGAAAATGACGCTTCAACAATTACTTTATGTATTAACGGTGTCAGATGAGAAATCTATGAATAAGGCGGCTGAAAAGCTTTTTGTGTCTCAGCCTACTTTAACGTCTGCCATTCAATCACTTGAAAAAGAACTAGATATTCAAATCTTTAATCGTACAAGTCATGGAGTCACTGTGACGCAACAAGGACAAGAATTTTTAACATACGCAAGACAGTTGTACCAACAATATGAATTATTAAAAAATCGCTATGAAGATGTAAGCTTACGAAGAAATAAGTTTCGTGTTTCGTGCCAGCACTATTCATTTGCGACCAAAACATTTGTGGATACAGTGAAGAAGTATGGGACTTCTAAATATGATTTTGCGATTAGCGAAACAAAGACGATGCATGTTATTGAGGATGTAGGTAATTCATTAAGTGAAATAGGCATTTTATATTTATCCAACTATAATCGTCGTTTTATGATGAAACAATTTGATGAGTGGAATTTAGAATTTCATAAATTAGCGGATTGCGATGCCTTTGTATATTTGTATAAAGGGCATCCTCTTGCCAAGAAAAAATCAATTACGTATGAAGAATTATTGCCATATCCAAATATGACTTTTGATCAAGGTGATAATCCTTCGATGTATACGGCAGAGGAGATATTGGTTGAAAATGAATTTCCAAGAAAGATTCAAGTGAATGATCGTGCTACGATGCTGAATTTAATGAGAGGACTGAATGGATATACTTTATGTTCTGGAATTATTAGTCGTGATTTGAATGGGGATGACTATGTAGTTGTGCCTTATGAAGCGAATGTAGAGAATCCCAATTCTATGATGGAAATTGGGTATATCACAAGGAAAAATACAGTGTTGAGTGAGATTGGTAGTACGTATATTCAAACGATGAAGGATTATTTTAGTAATAAATAATTTTTATAACTGCTTAAAAAATTTAACAATTAGACAATAACATAACCTTCTTGTAGAATACAAACATGCAAGGAGGAAACGAAAATGAAAACAATGATGATGTCAATGATGCAAATGTATATGTTAAAAAATGTGACCCGGTTTTCAATTCGTTTGTCGCTTATTTAAGTGTGCGATTGCCGGGGAAAGTCCTCGGCTTTTTTTGTTAGATTGGAGTGTTATAAATGATTAATATAGAACATTTGGATAAAACCTATCATTTAAAGAATGCAGACGTACATGCCGTAGATGCTGTTTCACTACATATTGAAAGTGGGCAAATCTATGGGGTGATTGGATATTCTGGTGCTGGTAAAAGTACTTTGGTTCGTTGCTTGAACTTTTTAGAGATTCCAGATTCTGGAAGTATTGAAATTGAAGGATTTGGAAAGGTAAGTGCAAATCAAGGAAGTTTAGATATAAGTCAAAAGAAATTAAGAGAGTTAAGACGATCCATAGGAATGATCTTTCAACATTTTAACTTATTAGATCGAAGCACTGTATTTGATAATGTGTCGTACCCATTAAAATATACGGGGTTATCAAAGAAAGAAATTGAAACTCGTGTGGATGAATTATTAGATCTTGTAGATTTGGCAGATAAAAAATATGTGTATCCATCACAATTATCGGGTGGACAAAAACAGCGTGTAGCCATCGCAAGAGCCTTATCAAACAATCCTAAGGTGTTACTTAGTGATGAAGCAACTTCTGCCTTAGATCCAGATGCGACAGAATCCATTCTAAAGTTATTGAGGGATTTAAATAAAAGATTAGGAATAACAATTATCTTGATCACACATGAAATGAGTGTGATTAAATCTATCGCAAATCGTGTGGCAGTTATGGAGAATGGTAAGGTTGTTGAAGAAGGAGATGTATATGATATCTTCGCCAATCCAAAAGAAGAAATCACGAAGAAATTTATTAATTCCTCATCTTCATTATCAAATATAACAAAGTTGATTGAGAATAAGACAATTATTCCTACGGATTGTAAATTAGTTAAACTTACATTCACTAGAGATAGTGTTGGTAGTGCAACCATTTCAAAAATATCTCGTGAATATAATGTGGATGTAAATATCATGTTGGCCAATGTAGATGTCGTTAATGCGGATGCTTTGGGTGGCATTATTGCTTCAATTGAAGGGACTAAGGAAAATGTACAGCGTGCCATAGATTTTCTACATGAATCTAATGTAAAAGTGGAGGTGATTCGTCATGCCTAAATTTTTAGTTGATTTTTTTCCAAATGTTGCCAATTACTGGGATATATTTTTAACAGCATTGACTGCAACGTATCAAATGTTTTTCATCGCAGGCTTGATTACATTACTAATTGGAGGGGCTTTTGGAATATCATTGATTGTCACAAAGACAGATGGTATTAAGCCAAATCGGATTATTCATTTTATTCTAGAAGTTATCACGAATGTTTTTAGAGCAGTACCATTTATCATCCTATTGATTTTCTTGATTCCGTTAACACGAAGTATTGCGGGTACTTCGATTGGCGTTAAAGGAGCCATTGTTCCATTAGTCTTTGGAGCGGTTCCATTCTATACAAGACAAGTCGAAACAGCATTAGCGGATGTAAATCCAGGAAAGATTGAAGCTGCAAGAAGTATGGGAAGCTCAACACTAGGAATTATCTTTCGTGTTTATCTACATGAGGCATTGCCAGATTTGATTCGTGTAACAACCATTACAGCTATTTCATTGATTGGATTAACAACTTCTGCAGGTGCAGTTGGAGCTGGTGGAATTGGTTCGTTCGCAATCAATTATGGACAAAATTTACATTATCAAGATGTCGTGAATTTATGTGTGATCTTATTATTGATCATTGTTTCGTTGATTCAATTATTGGGAAATACATTGTCAAAAGCAACAACGAATAAAGAATTATTTCATAAATAAAAGAGAGGGAAAAGGATTATGAAGACAAATAAATTATTTAAAACATTTTTAACAGCAGGCTTAGTAGCTACAACATTACTTACAGGATGTTCATCAAAGTCATCAAGTGAACCTGTAAAAATTGGTATTCCAAGCGATGCCACAAATGGTGGAAGAGGGTTATTGCTTCTAGAAAAAGCTGGCTTGATTGACGTGGATGACAAGGCTGGTTGGACTCCAGAATTGAAGGATGTTACGAAGTATAAATACAATATTGAAATTGTTCCTACGCAAGCCAATACATTGGTTTCGACTTTGGATGATTTTGGAGCAGCTACAATCAATGGTACATATGCGATTCCAGCTGGATTAAAACCTAAAAAGGATGGCTTGATTACAGAAGTACAAGAAGTAGGAAGTGACAATCCATTTATTAATGTGATCGTTGCACGTACTGCCGATAAAGATAATGAGGATTATCAAAAGGTAGTAAAGGCATACCAAAGTCAGTTAGTGGCTGAATATATTCTAGAAAAGAATAAAGGAGCGAGTGTTCCTGCATTTGATTATGATAAAGATTATACAGTCGATAAAAATTTTGTGAGCGATATTGAAGGATATCAATCAAATTCAGATGGGAAGAAAGTTATTAAGATTGGTACTTGTGGTTCTGCCGATACATTTAGAGCGGTACAAAAAGTATTAGACGATGAAAATTCTGGAATCTATTTAGATGTAGTTGTATTTGATGCATATAACTTACCAAATGAGGCTTTAAATAATGGCGAAATTGATTTGAACTCGTTCCAACACAAAGCATATTTGAAAAATGAATGTGAAGCACAAGGATATGATTTAACAGCGATTGGTGATACAAGTTCTGCTCCATTGACTTTATATTCAAAGAAAGTGGATTCTTTAAAAGCATTAAAAGAGTTAGCTGGAAAAAAAGAAAACTAAATGAAAAAAGCCGATTTTTCGGCTTTTTCATTTGAGTAATTGTTGAAGATCTTCTTTAAGTTCATCACTAAATCCATCTAAATCATCCATGGTGATTGCTTCATCGCGCAATAATCCTAACAAAATGATAAACATATTTGATCGAGATACATCTCTTGCCAAAACGCCAGGACTTTTATAGTCCTCATAAATTTTCTTTCGTAGAGCCCAGTATTTATCAGAAGATAATGCATCTGAATTTAAAATGGATTTGTATTCCTCAACGAGCTTATCCATATAGGCTTCTTGCCAGCTACCTAGTTTCTTTCTAAATAATTTCCAATCTTTTTCCATGTTGACCTCCTATTTAAATAAAGTTTGAATGATTTGATTAATACTCATAGAGTGCAATTGATCTGTATCTTTTAATGTTTTTGAATTCCAGTGAAATAAAGATACATTACTTGGTTCAGTAAAACTAGAATCGACAGTGCAATTTGGATAACGACTGTACCAGTCTGGATAATACGTTTTCATAATTTTTTGTGCATATCCGACAGCTTGTGAATTTGAATTTCCATTTTGGTCATATGTACCTGAAATTTTAACACCTGGAGGACTAGAGTGAGCAATCAATAAACTGCCATCCTCACATACGGCAAGTACAATATAAACATGAGCATTCGCCATAGAGACAATATCACCTGGTTTTGCGTTTTGGATGGAATCTTTATAGCTTCCTAACTTCATGTTCGCAAATGTTTTAGTCATTTCTTCAGCCTTTAATACATAGCCATTGCCATGATTGGATTTGGTTTCTAATGTATTGTAGATAGACCAACCGACATAGCCAGAACAATCGAGTCCTTTATGGATTTCATACATATAGTTTTCATAATTGTATGAACTATCTTGTGTATCATAGAAGGATTTCCATTCCTTAGATAAGCCCAAAGTTAACGCTTCAGTTCCGGAACCTGTTTGTGCTTCGTTCCAGCCTCCACCATAAATATACAGGGTTTGACCAACGGGTTTTAACGCGTTCTTTAAAAAAGTAGTTGTCGTATGAATGGGTTTTGATTGAACTTTTGTTTCTTCTGTTTTATGACATGAAGATATTCCAAAGATAATTACACACAGTATTAAGATAGGCAATAAAATACGGTCATAGCGAATTTTTCTTTTTTTCATTATTTCTTGACCTCTTCTATCAATTCATCAATATAAGAATCATCAATGTCAAACCCTAAGTAGCATAGACCGCGATAGATGAAGTTCATATCACTTAAATTCAGGATTTGATTCATCAATTCCTTTTTCTTGTCATTAATCAAAGACATGTCATAATCACTTGTATTGCCACAAGGATGTATACAGATTTTGCAGCTTGGCGATATCTTGTCTTTTTCTTTGTGTACTGTATCAATTAGATCTTGTGTAACTGTATGATTTCTTAGATGTTGAAGACAATCTAAAATAATTGTGTCTGTGTTTTCTGTTTTTGGATTTGAATCCACGGTTTTAGAAAGACCAATTAAAGCAGACCATAATTTAGTTTCCATCAGATTTTACCTCCACATTAAAATAAGTATCTGGATAGGGTTCATCCTTTAAAGTATAGTGCCACCACTCAGATTCTAAAGGGATAAATCCATTGTCTAACATTAAATGTCTTAATGTCATTCGATTTTGAATCTGTATGGTTGTTAATCCATCCTTATGTAAAGGACTAGAAATATCGCCAAAATAATCAAAGTAAGATCCCATATCTAATTCTTTTCCTGTTTTTTCATCAACTAAAGTTAAATCGACAGTGCTACCTCTGGTGTGCGCTGATTTTTCAATGATAAAGTCATTCTCAAAAAGATATTTTTTGGAATATTTTGGATAGAAAATGGATTTCATTTTATCATCCTCAGTATCTTTCCAAGTCATGAAATGATCAAGGGCACTTTGAGGTCGATAGGCATCCCATATCTTTAATCGATATCCCATTTGTCTTGCCTTTGAATTGATTACTTTTAATTGCTTCACCAATTCTTTTGTTCCTAACGCTACTGGATCTATATAGCCATCAATGATTTCACCAATGAAATTGTAAGTTGTGCAATAGCGAATATCCAAAAGAATATCGGGGATTTCTTTTTGTATATTTAATAATTTCATGTATATATTCTAATATATTTGTTTATGTTAATCCACTTATGTTTTGTGTATAATACATGTTAGAAATGAGGTAATAAACATGAAATTTAGTGATATTGATTTTTCAGCCATTTCAAGAATGATGGACAATATGAGCGATGAAGAAAAGAATAAGTTAAATGACATGGCTCAAAATATGATGAATAATATGAAACAAAACGAAGAGCCTGAAGAAGAAACTGACTTTTATGAAGCTTTAAATATAAATGAAGAAGATTATGCAGATTTTCCGGGAAGTGTCTTAGATCAAATCGAAGCAGGAAGTGATTTGGAAGTCTATTATGAAGATGTAAAGGATGTTGATTTTAGTGCGAGTGCCTTATTTTATGCGAAAGCTACTTTGAATATGTTGCGAAAATACATCTATCCTATCTTTAAGAATTTCTTTGATGGATTTAATAATCCTTCAACGACAACCATCTATTCCTATTTATATCCTTTAATGAACCAGGATAATATTCATAAGTTGTTTGATGAAGAGTTTGGTACACCAGAAGGATGGATGGAACTTAAAAATGCTCTTCAACAAATCTATATTATTTTAAATCGTGCAGAGTATGATTTTGTGAGTTATGAAGATTTACAATTATTAAAAGATATCTTGTTTAATCAAGAAGTATTATTGAAAATTAAGAATCTATGAAAAAGCTAAAAATCAATACGAGTCTTGAACCAATGGATGAATGGACATATGAATCGTATGTGAGTGATTATATATTTGAGAATGTTTGTATTGAAGAAAACTTAGATAATATCACGATGGATGGGTGTAAATTTAGCAAGTGTCAATTTAAAGATTGTAGCTTTAGCTTTATTGAATATATGGATATTATTTTTGATCATTGTGAATTTGAAAATGTACACTTGAATCAATGTAGTTTAAGTCGTGTTCATTTCATTTCTTGTCGAATCAGTGGAATGGAACTTTCACAAAGCTTAGTGCAAGATACATTATTTCAATTATGCAAAGGACATTATTGTGACTTTGGTGGCAGTACATTTAAAGAGTGTGCATTTGACATCAATGATTTAACGGGTTCAGGATTTGTTCAATGTGATTTTAAAAAGACTTCATTTGATAAATGTATATTAAATTCAACGGAATGGTTTAACACAAAATTAAAAGAGCTTGATTTCTCAAGCTGTGAAATTGAAAACATTGCGGTGTCGAGTGATAAATTAACAGGTGTTGTCGTGAATTCATCCCAAGCGCTTGAATTTGTGAAACTTTTAGGTATTGTAGTTAAAGATTGATATATTGTTTCAATCTTTCGGGCATGGATTCAATCAACATATTGACTAGCGTTTCTATATCTAGATACATATTTTTTTCGACCCAGGACTTAGTCATTTCAATAGATCCATGACAATACATTTGAAGTAGAAAGTCTAGTTGTGGATCAATTGTCGTCTTTGTTTCAATTTTCTTTTTGTAGAAATCATAGATACAGCGATAATCATAGTTTGTCAAAGAATTGTAGTCATCTTCTTTAAAGGCTTCTTTAAAGAATGTGTTTTGGCTTTGAATAAAAGTGAATTTCTTAATTAAAGCTTCTTTTAAAGTGGTTTGATCAGCCATTTCTTTAAAAGAGTCTAGACATAGCTTTTCAAAATACCAGTTTACTAGATCTTCTTTATCTTCAAAATTACGATAAAAAGTCTGTCGTGTTAAATTTGATTCCTTTGTGATTTGAGTGACTGTAATCTTGTTTAAGGGTTGTGTTTTTAATAAGTTTAATAGCGCATTTGCGATTGTTAGTTTTGTATCGTTCATATAACTATTATATGTCATGACAATTGACTTTAAAAGAGGACTAGCTTAAAATTAAAGAAAAGAATTAGAGGAGTAATGAATATGCAGTTAGGCGAATCGATGGAAGATTATTTAGAAGCCATATTAGTTTTATCAAAATGTTTAGATCATGTTCGTAGTGTTGATGTCGCAAGTTATTTGGGTTTTTCTAAGCCCAGCGTCTCACATGCCGTAAAATTATTGTCTGAGCAAGGATTAATTGTTTTAGATGTTAGTAAATTTTTAACTTTAAGTGAAGAAGGAAAGAGAATCGCAGAAGAAACATATGCGCGTCATACTTTCTTTTCAGATATGCTACAAAATATTGGGGTACCTAAAAATATTGCGACAGAAGATGCTTGTCGTATTGAACATGTGATTTCGCAAGAAACTTTTGAGGCAATTAAAAAGTATTATCAAAATAATAAAGACTAGCTATAGATTGTATCTGTAGCTTTTATTTTGAAAGGAGCAAGGAAAATGAGACCAGAAATATTAGCGCCCGTAGGAAGTATGGAAGCATTAAATGCAGCATTAGCAGCAGGATGTGATGCTGTTTATTTTGGCTTGCCAAGTTTTGGAGCTAGAGCATTCGCAAATAATTTTGACTTAGAAACTACAAAAGAAGTTATTGAAAGATGTCATTTGTGTGGTGTAAAAGTATATATTACGATGAATACAATATTATATGAGGATGAAATAGAGGATGCCTACAATATGGCAAAAAAGGTTCATTCTTTTGGTGTAGATGCGTTGATCATTCAAGATTTAGGTTTTATCCATCTTTTGCATCATAGACTACCCAATTTGGTGCTACATGCTTCTACACAGCTTTCAGTTTCTAATCCTTATCAAATTGAACAACTAAAAAAATTAGGTGTTCAACGTGTTGTTTTAGCTAGAGAATGTACAAAAGAAGAAATTCAAGCATGTGTAGATACAGGTATTGAAGTGGAAGTTTTTGCGCATGGAGCTTTATGCATTTGTTATTCGGGGCAATGTTATTTTTCAAGTGTACATTATGGGCGAAGTGGAAATCGTGGAATGTGTGCGCAACCATGTCGAATGAAATACACCCTTTATGAAGATGGAAATAAAGTGGATACGCATGGAGAATATGTATTAAGTCCAAAAGATCTATCTTTGATTGATGAAGTGAATACATTAGCGGATATGGGGGTTTGTTCGTTAAAAATTGAAGGGCGAATGAAGAGCGCTCCATATGTTTATGAGAGTGTTTCACAAGTCAAAAAGGTATTAGAGAATATGGAACGAAATGTTGAGGACAAACAAAACTTACGTGTTACATTCAATCGAGAATATACTGTAGGTCATATGTATAGGGCTAGTGGCAAAGAATTAATGAATAGTAAAACTTGTAATCATCAGGGAATTGAAATTGGCAAGGTTGTAAAGGTAAATAAAAATAAGATTTGCATTCAATTAAGTCAAGATCTGCATCAAAATGATGGAATTCGTTTTGAAAAAGAGAACTTGGGTTGTCATGTGAATTTTATGTATGATAAGAAACAAAAGTTGATTTCTTTCATGCCTAAAAATAATACAGTTCTAATCGAAGGACCAGTAGGGGTTCATGTAGGTAGTATTGTTCGTAAAACAATGGATTCTGAATTGAATAAAATAATTGATGAAAGAATTCGTACATCCAATCGTCAAAGCAAGGTTAATGCGATAGTAACTTGTAGTGCAGTTGGAAAGCCGATGGTAATGGAAGTGTATAAGGATTCGACAAGCGTTTGTGTTTCTACTGAAATTGATAGTGTACAGGCTTTAAAGCGTGCAACGGATGAAGAAACGTTAAACAAACAGTTTTCTAAGACAAAAGATAGTTGGGCAAGTTTTGATCATATTGAATATCATTTGGGTAAAGACATTTATTTTCCAATTTCAGTTATGAACCAACTTCGTAGGGATGCTCTTGAGAAAATGAAAGAGGCTTGTTTAAAACAGGAGCCGCTTGTTGAAAAAGAATATAGTTATATTCCACAAGAGAGTAAAACCTCATTTGATTTGTTTGAAATTAATTCAATGAATCAAAAGGTTGATGATTCTTCTTGTTATGTGAGTGAAATGTTTAACAGTAATCAAATCTTAGAAAAATCAAATATAACGAGTGTTGATGGATTCGTGAATGCGCATCTAGGTAAAGGAAAAATTGTAGATTCATTAAATGTTTCTAATTCATATAGTGTGGCTGCTATCTTAGAAATGGGATATGAAAGTTGTGTAATCAGTGATGAGTGTGACAAGTATCAGGTTGAAGAAATAATGAAGGGCTTTTCGAATCGTTATCATTTTGATGCTCCAGTCTATAAGACTTTGTATCAGAAACGACGCTTGATGACGATGAAACATTGTCCTGTAAATACGGCTTTAAAAGATGGTGAGAGAATGAATTGCAGTTTGTGCCATCATCATCGTTATGAGCTTGAAGGCTTAGATGGAAAGCGTGTCTTTTTATTTGGAGATAAAGATTGTCACATGCGATTATATGATGTGAATATTATGAATGAAATTGAAAATCGAAAAGATTATGAATCGTATGGAATAAAACATTTCCGCTTTGTGTTTACTGATGAGAACCAAGAGGAAGTTAAAACCGCTTTCAGAGCCTATAATCGTTGATTTTAGATGGCTTGCGTGCTATTATTTTATTAGCTTAAGGCTTAGAGGAGGATATTTTAATTATGCCTATTATTGTTGATGTATATGCTCGTGAAGTTCTAGATTCACGTGGAAATCCAACTGTTGAAGTTGAAGTAACTACAGAATCTGGTGCTTACGGACGTGCTATGGTACCAAGTGGTGCAAGTACTGGTGTTCGTGAAGCTTTAGAATTACGTGATGGAGATAAAGCTCGTTACTTGGGAAAAGGAACAACTAAAGCTGTTGAAAACGTAAACACTAAAATTGCTCCAAAAATTATCGGTATGGATTGCCGTGACCAGGTATTAATTGACAAAACAATGTTAGAATTGGATGGAGACCCATTCAAGAAAAATTTAGGTGCTAACGCTACTTTAGGTGTTTCTATGGCTTGTGCTTTAGCAGCTGCTGATTTCTACGGAGAACCTTTATACAAATACTTCGGTGGATTCAACGGAAAAACATTGCCAGTTCCTATGTGCAACGTTATCAACGGTGGATCACACGCTGACTCTACAGTAGATTTCCAAGAATTCATGATTATGCCAGTTGGTGCTAAGAGTGAAAAAGAAGCTGTTCGTATGGCTGCTGAAACTTTCCACGCTTTAAAATCTGTATTAAAGAAAAAAGGATACAACACTAACGTTGGTGACGAAGGTGGATTCGCTCCAAGCTGTAAAGATGGAAACGAAGAACCTCTTGAATTATTAGTTGAAGCTATGGAAGCTGCTGGATATGTTCCAGGAAAAGATATGAAGATCGCAATGGACGTTGCTGCTTCTGAATTCCACAACACTGAAACTGGATTATATGAATTGAAAAAATCTGGTCAAGGAACTAAGACTAGCGATGAAATGATCGACATGTACGAAGAATGGATCGCTAAATACCCAATCATCTCTATCGAAGATGGATTAGGAGAAAGCGACTGGGACGGATGGAAAAAATTAACTGACCGTCTAGGAGACAAAGTACAATTAGTTGGTGATGACTTATTCGTAACTAACCCTTCAATCCTTTACGAAGGAATCGAAAAAGGAATCGCTAATGCGATCTTAATCAAAGTTAACCAAATCGGTACTTTAACTGAAACATTCGACGCTATCGAAATGGCTAAGAAACACGGATACACTTGCATCGTATCTCACCGTTCAGGAGAAACTGAAGACACTACAATCGCTGACATCGCTGTTGGATTGAACGCAGGACAAATCAAGACTGGTTCATTAAGCCGTACAGACCGTATTGCTAAATACAACCGTTTAATGCGTATTGAAGACGAATTGAACCAACGTGGAACTGTTAACGTTGCTGAATACCTTGGAGACAAGACTTTCTACAACTTACCAGCTGTTGAATTCAAAAAGTAGTATTTCACTAAGAACTTTAGCTAATTAAGACCCTTCGGGGTCTTTTTTTTATATTAAGATTTTGGTTTCGGAACAGTGAAATTTGATATGTGAAAAAAATACTAAAGCATCACAATGGATTGGCTGCCGAACACGACAAAAAGAGCTATCGTAATAGCCAATATTTTGGATTTCTCTTTAGTTGCTGAATTATTTTTTTACAATCATCTTATGATCACATTCAGGGCAGTGCATCATATAGTTTTCTTCAGGTTCATTTGGAAATAATTCATCGATTAACCATCTAGGTACTTCTTCTTCGTAACCGCATTTTGTACATTTCATCAATACATCTTTTTCTGTATGTTCTGTCATTTCTCTTGTCCTCCAATGGATTATATGTATAAGTATACTGCATAATGGCTCCACATTTACATTGAATTGGGTCTCTATTAAAAGAATCAATCAAATGAGTGCGGTACTTCAATTTATTGAGTTTGTTTTTAAGGGCCTTGGTTCTTGTTTCACGAGAATAATCCTTATTCTTTTTGATTCCAAGAAGTGCATGTACTTTATCTAGAGTTTTCTTAGATGCATTGGCATAGAATCCATAATATCGAGTGGTTAAGAAATGATAGTCTGGTATATGTATAATAAGACGGTTTATAAAATCAATCACATTATCTGTGACATCATGACGTTTTTCATCCTTATGATCATTGTAGAACCAGCTGACAGTATTTGATCCTTTATTGTATTCTGTGATTCTATTTTCAGCCATGGCAGGTCTACCGGCATAACGGATGAAATAGTTTACGCAGCCTTGAATATCTTTACTATTTTTATTAGCTGAAGCATCGTTAGAAGCGTTGTCAGGGGATTTGAATTTGGCGTAGACATAGAATCCTTTAGGATGATCTTTATAGAGTCTGTTCTTTTCTTCAGGTTTCTTTAAACCACCGGCTTCCTGTATGAGTCGAATTAATTCAAATTGAAATGTTTTTCTAAGCTTAATGAAATTGAAATGATGAAATGATTGAGTATGTTGATTCAAAAAATGGTGTTGATGTTGCAATAGTTGAAGATTTTTTAACATATATTGTGTACGGTCAAGGATATTTAGTGAATAACAAATGTTATTTAATTCAAACAGGAATTCAAATTAGGCCATATGATTCTGATCGAAACTTTATAAAGTTAAATATCGCATGAAAGGAGATGAAATTTAATGAGAAAAATTGTTGATAATGGTTTAAAAGTAGATTTTCATATACATTCTTATTATTCAACTACAAAAGACTCTGCTAGTATTTTAAATCACTCTACCATTAATGACGTTCCTTTATTAATTCAAAAACTAAATGATAATGGGATTCAAATGTGTGCAATTACCGATCATGATACATTTAATTATGATTTATATAGTGAATTAAAAATGTATGAAAGCGACACCAATTCGTCTTTAATTAAAGTTTTACCCGGTGTAGAATTCTCTGTTACTTTTAATAGAAATAATGTAAAAAAACAATTACACGTTATAGCTCTTTTTCAAGATGATGATTCTTCAAAATTAAAACATATTGAAAGTGTATTAGCTTTAAGCAATCATAAACCGACATATGATTGTCAAGATTCTTTCTCTGAACGCAAATTTATTCAAATCTTATCTGATATAAATTTAGATACTGTATTAATAGTTCATCAAAAACAGACTTTAACTTCCAAATCAAAGCCTAAAAATAATGATGCAAATTCATTAGGAAAGTTAGCATTTAATGAATTTGTAACTTCAGAGTATTTTGAAGCATACGAATTCAAGAATAGGAAAAATGAACTTTTCAACAATTTATCTGTACAGGAATATGAAGATGACTTATTAAGATTCATAACAGGGTCAGATTGTCATGATTGGTCTGTCTACCCTAAGCATGATCAAAGCTCAACAGATGATGATATAAAGTTTACATACTTTAAATGTTTGCCTACTTTCAAAGGAATAGCCTTTGCTTTAACAGATATTACGAGAATAAGTCTGGAAAATAACTTCTTCACTTCAGATAAAAATAACTATGTTAAAGATATTTCACTTAGAATTAAACAAGATGAAATAAATATCCCTTTGTCTAAAGGTATTAATGCTATTATTGGAGATAATTCAATTGGAAAATCGTTATTATTACACAAATTTACAAATTACTATAGAAAAGATGAGAATTCTTCCACTTCATCCATAGATGCATCCATAATTAAAGGATACGATAATTACCTTAATGACAATGATATGGAAATTAAAACAATTCTGAATAGAAATCAAATTTTTGAATTCGATACCCAAGGAGAAGTAAGAAAAAAATTTAATCTTAAAAAATTAGATGGAAAGGCATTCTATAAGAAAAAATTTCCTCCTGATGTTGATGTGAAAAATGCAGAAGAAATATGTTTTAAAAATCTTGAAAAAATATGCGATTATTTACATCAAAAATTTGATTATGATGAGCAAATAAAGAAATTGAATAGTTTACAATTTTTAGATAAAAATATAGAAGCACAAACAATAACATATGTCGAATGTGACAATTTTCTTTCAAAAAAAATCCAAGAAACAACTAATATGATTAAGCAAATCAATCAATCTATAATTGATATCAAAAAGTTAATAGCCTTTCCATTTGAAGAAGAGGAAATTGCAAATTTCAAAAAAATGCTAGACTATTTTGGAAAATTATTAGATAAATACAATAAAATTCTATTTCAATATAATGAAAAGGTAAAAATTATAAATTTCATTAATACTGAATTCATTTCAATAAATCACAATAAGGAAAAAATACAAACAACTGAAGCGCAACAACTATCAATATATATAAACAAAAAAAACAACTTTGAAACTAATATTGTAGAAACATACAATAAAAAATATAAAAAATATAACGGTATAGAAAATATAGTGCCAATTAAAATACAAGTTAATGAGTATCCATATTTTTCATATAGGTTTGTAAAAAAAACATTAGTCAATATTGTTGATAAAAAATACCTAATTGAGCTATTGTGTACTCCAATGAAAAAAGGATTCTCGATTGAAGATTTTTCTAATATTTCAAAAGAACAATTTATAGATTGCCTATTAAGATATGATGAAGAAAAATATCCTAATTGTGTTGAGTTTTATAAATTAAAAGTCAAACAAAAAATAAAAAATGATTTCAAATCAGTATCATCTATAGTTAGAGGAAAAGATAAAGCAGAAATATCCTATTCAGATGGTATCAATTCTCAAATATATTTTGATATCACATGTAATGATAGATATTCTACTGGATTATATTTAATTGATCAACCAGAAGATGATATATCACCTCATGCAATAAAAAAATATCTTTTATCCGATTTTAAAAGAATGAGTAAAAACAGGCAAATAATTCTTATCACTCATAACCCACAATTTGTCGTGAATTTAGATGTTGACAATGTAATAGTTCTTACAAAAGATTTAGATGATGGTTCGTTGGTAGTTAAAAGCGGTGCTCTTGAATATCAAAGTGAAAACACTAATATTATTGAAAGTGTCGCAAATACTTTAGATGGTGGTATTGAATCAATACGAAAGAGGTGGAAAAGATATGATAAAGAAAATATCAATAAATAAGACAGACGATGCATTTGAAATCACTGATATCAACGACAATAAATTAATAACTATTATCAAATTATCTGATTTATCGTTATCTGGCAAAGATATTTATGATAATCTCTTTGCTAAGTATCCTATTGAAGATTCAGAAGTTGGAGTTGATGTACAAATGGACAATTCAATTCATGATTCAAATGATGTTCGAATTGCTAATGAAATAAAATCTGTTCTGACTAGCATAGCAGAAAGAATTCAAAAATCAAAGAATGAAAAGGAATGATTTTTTGAAACAATTTAATGAAGGAGATGTTGTTTACTTTATTTCCCCTTCTGTCTTTATCAAGAAAGCTACTGTTATTCGTAATGCTGGTGGATTTTGTACAATACGATTTTCAGATGGTGATTGTGGTACTTCTGGAACGCGTGTTCGTGAAAGTAAATTGTATCATACAGAAGAAGAGACAGAATTGTTACAAAATCAAATTGATGATGCTTCTAGTACGAGTGAAAGGGTTAAATTATCTAAACAATTAAAGAAGATTAATGAACAATTATTAGAATTGAATAAGTATGAAGAAGTTGTTCATCATTGGGGCGATAAGATGGAACCAATGGATTTGGATGATGGTGTAAAAGCGAATTATGCTAAGTTCCAGAAATTGTTGGCTAAGATAAAATAAAAAATTAGCTTCAGGAGCAAAAGCATTTCGATATACATCTTACTGGTGTAGCCATCGCAGCTTTATCCATCACAGGTTAGTTTTAAAGAAATATATTAAATCTAGAATTTAAAATGTAAAATGCATAATTGGATAGACCATTCTGAATGAAAGAGGTGAAGAAATGAATACAGATAATGAATTATTAATAAAATTAGATGCTTTGATTTCCAATTGGGAGGATGAGACAGTTGAGTTTAAAGAAGCCAATAATGATTATGATAAAGATAAAATTGGAAGATATTTTTCTGCTCTTTCTAATGAAGCAAATTTAAGAAATGTACAATGCGGATGGTTGATTTTTGGTATTAAAGAAAAAGGTAAAAAGATTGTTGGAACCAATTACAGAGAGAAAAAGGGTCTTGATACGTTAAAACATGAAATTTCATTGCAAACAACGGGTGGTATTTCATTTGTTGAAATTTATGAAGTTGAAAAAGAAGGTAAAAGAATAATTATGTTTCAGATACCTGCTGCAACAGCGGGTATTCCTACGGGTTGGAAAGACCAATATTATGCTAGGGAAGGAGATTCTCTAGTTCCACTATCATTAGAAAAAATGGATCGTATTCGTCAACAGAGTAATCGAGATTGGTCAAAATTGTTTGTAAAGGGTGCAACAATTCAGCATCTAAATAAAGATGCAATTAGCTTAGCTAGAAACAACTATAAGGAGAAGATGCAAAAGCCACATATTTCTCAAGAAATTGATTCTATGAGTGATGAAGAATTTCTGACGAAAATGAAACTTATACAGAATGGTCGTATTACAAATGCTTGTATGCTGTTACTAGGGAATGAAGATTATGATTACTTATTTGATTACACGCCTGAAGCAGCATGGAGACTATATGATTCTAAAAGTAACATTAAAGATTATGAAATCTTCAAAATTCCATTTATTACATTGAGTGATCGTATTTTTTCTCGAATTCGCAATTTAACATATCGGTATATGCCGAATCAATTAACCTTGTTTCCTTTAGAAACGAAACAATATGACATGTGGCTTTTAAGAGAACTTATGAATAATTGTATTGCTCATTCTAACTATGCATTAGGAGGAAGAATTAATGTGGATGAAGAAGAGGATGAAATCACCTTAAGAAATCCTGGTTCTTTTCTACCTGGCAGTATTGAAGTGGCTCTCCAAAAAAATTACACACCTCCATTTTATCGAAATCAATTGTTAGCTGAAACAATGATGAAATTCAATATGATTGATACACAATCTATGGGAATACGTAAAGTATATAAGATCCAACAAGAAAAATATTTCCCTATGCCTGATTACAATTTGTCGGTAGGTAATCAGGTTGGAGTTACTGTATATGGTAAAGTATTGGATGAAAACTATACGAAACTATTATTTGAACATTCGGAATTTGATATTCAAACTGTCTTTTTAATCGATCAAGTCCAAAAGCATCATACAATAACGAATGAACAAGTTAAATATTTAAGAAAATTACAGGTTATTGAAGGAAGAATGCCGAATATCTATCTTTCTGCTGATATCGCAAAGACTTTAGAACAGAAAGAACAATACGTAAAAAATAAAGGCTTTGATGATGAATATTATCGGAATTTAATTGTTAAATATCTCCAAAAATATGAGTCTGGAACAAGGGAAAATTTCAGAATTCTTTTAATGGATAAATTGCCAGATAATCTTGATGAAAAACAAAAAGAGAACAAAATTCGAAATTTGTTATATTCATTAAAAAGAAAAGGAGTTGTCCAATGTTTAAACAAAAATTCCATAAATTCAACTTGGATATTAGTAAATAATAAAATTTAGCATAATAAATCACACAGATGGAAATTTGAATACACAAATACCAGACTTTTTCATCTTACTAAAATCAAAAATTAAATTTTGTTTAGTAAGATATTTAGTAAGTCAACATACAGTTATTGTTAGTTAAAGTGCATAATTACTTGGCTTTTCAGCTTACTAAAATCAAAAATTAAATTGTATTAGTAACTTATTGATTTGACTAAATGGAATTATTTAAAAAATTATATGCAGAATTTATTCTAAGCTATGAAGAAGTACACGCCAATATTTTAGATGATATTAAGTTTTATATTACAACCCTTAGAGGAGTTGTTATATATTCTGATGGATATTTAACAAGGAATGGAAAATTACCAGGTAGAATTGATATATGGATGGATGGAAAAAAACACGAACTTTTTATCGGACCAGTCTTTCCTATAAAAAAAGAAGATGAAATAATTGAAGAAGGTATTAGGCTAACTATGTGTTTTAAAGATATAAAACAAGGATATTATGTTAGAAAAACTTATGTGATGGAAAATGATTTATGGTATCACGAAGAATTATATGCTGTGCCATTAACTAAATTTTGACAAATCTGATTACAAAATTTTTGATTTGAATAGATCGGAGGTGATTAGTAATGGATTCTATAGCATTAGAATTTTCTATTCCTGCAGATGATGATGGATATATTTTACTTCAATGTGGACATTGTGGTGAATATTTTAAATTAACGGCAGAAGATTGTGAGAATGATGATATTTTGCGTATAGTATGTCCAGCGTGTGGTTTAGAAAGTGAAACCTATCTTACAGATGATGCACTACAACTTGCTTTAACTATGGCAGATAATTATGCAATGGATTTAGTCAACAATATGTTTAAAGACTTAGAAAGAAAAAGCCGACATAACAGTAATTTGCAATTCAAAGCTGGTAAAAAGTTGAAACATGAATATGAGAGTCCTCTTCATTCTGGAATTCAAGCTTTAGAAGAGGTTACTTTTCCATGTTGTCATCATTCAGCAAAAATTAAACCATTATTAAAGATGACTGGTTGTTATTGTCCATGTTGTGGGGTGAAAAATTATGAATTTGAATAAAAAAGATTTACGAAAAATCATGTATGATTTTAACAGCATTTCGAATCGATTGATGCAATCAGATTTTCAGGATTATAATTCTGTACTAAAAAAGTTTTTGATGTTTATTTCAAACACGGAAATAATTAATGAATTTATAAAAGACTGTGGAAATTGTAAAATCAATCTTGCAGAGGAATTTTCACAAATACAAAATTCTTATGGTAGTTTAATATTTACTCTAGGTGAAACAAATCAAGAAGAAGTATGTAACATTTTTGCATACTTAAACTATATTAATGATAATGATATCGATATTTGCAATCGCATCGCAATGGGATATTCTGGCTCGTCTAAATATCAAGATATGGTGAAAGGTTTTAATGACCGAGTGGTATTTGTGCTAATCAGACATATTGAAGGGTACTTAACCAAAATAGGAATAGACATGGGAGTAGATGAAAAGAATACATTTAATATCACAGTAAAGAATGGTCAAGTAAATATTGCAAATGACAATTCAACACTTACAGCTTATAACAATATTTCCTTCGATCTAAATGAATTGGATAAATTGATTGAAGATGTTAAGAAGATATCTCAAAAAGAACAATTAAGTTCAGATGATGAAGAACAATTAAATTGTAATCTTGAGGTAATATCTGAGGAATTGAAGAGTAAACAACCGCGTAAAAGCTTTATAAAAACTGCTGTGGAGGGAATGAAAATGATAAAAGGTACCGCAGAGTTTGGTGCAGCAATTACCACTTTAATACAATTTGTACTAGGTTGTATTTAAAGAATAGAGAGATGATAATTTGAAACGATTTGATGAAGGTGATGTTGTTTACTTTATTTCCTCTTCTGTCTTTATCAAGAAAGCTACTGTTATTCGTAATGCTGGTGGATTTTGTACAATACGATTTTCAGATGGTAATTGTGGTATTTCTGGAACACGTGTTCGTGAAAGTAAATTGTATCGTACAGAAGAAGAGGCAAAGAAAGTTGTTGAACAACATCAAAATACAAACCTTTTTTGATTAATCTGTTCATATAAGTTCTAGAAATCCAAAAGCGTGTACTCACAGCGACTCCACAATGAGTACATAATATACATAAATGATTTAGAAATATACAGAATCAAATTTAAGAAGAGACAACATGAATAAAAGTGCCTTATATAAGACACTTTTTATCAAATATCTTTTGTACAGGAAAAATAATATTAATCATTTTAAAAATCAACCTTTCTTATTCTTTTGCGTATAAACAAATACAACAACAGTGTATAAAGAGTTAGCTCTATCATTCCATACAACCATGTTATTTCATATCCTCCGCAAATAAGGCTAAATGAAGAAACAATTGCCAATGGGTTTATACATGGAAACAACAATCCAAATTGCGAAATGCAATAAGTAATAATAAAGAATGCTATACACACAGTTTTAAAATTCTTCTTTTTTCGTGTGCATAAGAATATTAATGTTGTAGCCGAAGTATAAAACAGTGTTTTTATTATATTCATGATTCCTAAAAGAGATAGGACTTTCCATATTGGCATTAAACTTAAACACTCAGGTATTGTAAACAACGTATCGGCAGAAGCAAAGTATTCGTTTCCCATATAATACATTTTTTCTACACCACGAACATAACTGTTAAACTTGAAAATATTGACCTGGTCAACCAATATTTTTGTATCTATCTTAGTAAATTGATGATTTTGCAGAAGAGTTATACCAATTGCAAAAAATGAAAGGCAATAAATAATTCCTAAACAAATACATATAGATATTACTACGCTAAACAAATACCTTCGTCTAGATTGGATCATGAGTAATTGATGTAAATTATTGTCTTGATATATGTTCAAAACCGTTATAGTGAATATAATAATCAAAACCGGCATCAAAAAAGATAGGATAGAATCTGCTTTCAGATTATTTAGCAAATAACCTAATAACGAGGATTTATCTAGAAAAGAATTTTCGTATACTCTTTGATACATTAATTTCATATGAGAAACTTCATTAACATAGAGTTGATGTATAAAACTCGATGTATTTGCTTTGGCGAAAACAGTATTTAATATATTTCTATCAAACTCATACTTTTTTTGATGAAATTTTTTTGGCTTAATACTTTTAAAATAAAGATCCCCAACTCTATCGTTTGCATAACAATCGATGTCGACACTGGATATTTCTAATAAGCATTTATAATATGCGTCGATAGAATCTTGGCCAGCTAAGTTTTCTAAGCGATTGATTTTCCAATCCAAATAAGAAAAGAAATTATTCCAACTTTCATCAGATTCATATTGATATACAATTCTAAGACTTTTAAATTTTTGTTTTAATGCAATCGCTTCTTGGATTTTGTTATTTACATCATCCTCAAAATCCGCCTTCTGATTATTTAAACTGATGAAAGATATCAAATTCAAAGTAATCAATAACAGTAATAATATTTTAGTGATCCTCATTTTTAAGATTGCTATTACTTGATGTTTAATCATATTGAATCTCCTATTCAAAATCCATATTTTCTATAAAGACACAGCTAATAAAAGGTATAAGCAGATTTATGAGCGATAAAATAAGTGCCTTTCCGTAATAAAAATCAATGTCGAAAGAAAGAATATATGAGAAAGGATTCCATCCTGTTATCACAAAACAAGAAACCAGTGATATCATGATCACGGCAAACCAGGTAATAATCTCATCTTTTAACACTAAGGATAATAGCTGTATAAATTGAACATACATTAGTAGACTCGACATAAAAATTAAAAAGCTTTTTAATAGGACGTGTATGATTTCTAGAAATGAACCGTTTGTTAGGATAAATAAGTGTCCTCCATAACCATATTGAATATATCCAACAAAACAAAGAACAGCAGTAAATGATACAATCAGCAATAAAGAGATTATGCAATAAAACATATTTCGTATTAGTAAAATACATTTTCGGCTTAATGGATATGAAAATATGTATTGATATGGTTTTGTACTTGAAAATTCCTTGCTCCATATATCTGCGTTAATAAGAAGAATCAACAGGAAAATAACAGCAGTAAAGATTGATTTACATTGTATATTTTTCAAGTAAAAACAAAACGTTGGTTTTTGTTGATCAACAACATCTAATTGGTTGTTTTTCAAATTAAATTCATCCATCGCAATATCAGATTTTAAGCTTTTTTTATTAGGTACAAAAGAATCTGTAAATGGACTCAAATAATTTTTGTTCAACCCATATAAAACATGTTTGTTTCTTTGAATTCTTTTTTTCAGTATTTCTAGATTATCATTCTTTACATAGGCATTTTCCAATGCATCCGTATAGTCAATTTGAAGATACCAATACTGCAATTCTTTTTCTTTTTCCTTATCATATTGTTGACTCAAATCGTATTTCAATATGTTAATATGATTCTGTTCATCAACTTTCATTATCTGTAAATTTTCTATTCTTCCATTCTTTAACTCCAAATATTCTTTGTTTGTTTTGACACAGCCACAAAACATCAACAAAGCACATAGTGCAATATTACAGAATACTTTTTTTGACATGAAACCTCTAATTTCAAATTTTAGAAAATTAAACATTTTTACATACCTCAAAGTAGTATTGTTCCAAAGGATCCTCTTGATTCACCGCTTTATACTTTTTTTCATTCTGCATATGCCCAACAATTTTTCCACAATTAATAAAGACATATCTATCACTCATCTCTCTTAACTGATTGATTTCATGTGATGACCATAGTATTGTTGTCCCTTGTTTGTTCAAGTTTTCCAGTTCATCTATGACTCTTTTCTTAGTTTGTAAGTCTAACCCGTTAAATGGTTCATCTAGAATTAACAGTCTTGGCTTTTGCATTATAACCAAAGATAAAATCAGCATCTGTTTCATTCCTACAGAATAATACTTTGTTTTTTTCTTAAGTCTTTCTTTTAAGCCAGAAAACTCTATATAGTTGTTCATCTGCTGCTCATTAATATTATTTAATTGAGAGATTAATTTAAAATGATCCAATCCATTTAAATCAGGATATAATGGTGGATATTCAATGCTGCAAGCTACATCTTTTAATACCTTCTTATTGTTAAGAGAATCAAAAATCCAGATTTCGCCACTATCTATATTTGAAAATCCCATTATACACTTCATTAATGTTGATTTCCCAGAACCATTTGGACCTACCAAAGCCACTATTTCTCCTGCTTCTATGTCTAGATTTATATCGTTCAAGGTCTTATTCTTATTTAAGTGTTTAATACTAAGTGCTTTCATAATAATACATGTTTGAAACAGAGCATATTCAAACTTTACCTCTTCCTTCATTGTTTTGTTTCACTTTAACTGAGAAAAGAACGTAAAACAACCACATGGTATCATGTGGTTGCTATTTGGCATTAAGGTGCAAGAAAGTAATCTTTTTTTCTTCTTTTTCTACTTTTAAATTGTATTTTTTTATAAATCTATGGTTCTCACTTTCAACAACCGAGAAATTATGTACTAGGCTTGTTTTAATTGAAATTGCTTTATTTAAACCTATGTTTACTATGGATACATATATGATAGGCTCATTATCCTCTATCAGATTATTCAATATGTTTATGAAAAATATAGTCAGATCCGAATCATTAAACTCTTTTGTATTACATTGAACGTAATGTTGAACGGTTGCATTTCCAAGATCAATATTACATATTGCGGTGCTCAAAGCTGTGTTTCCGGTATAAATGGCATTGAACTTTTCAATTATTTCCCGCTTCATTACATAAAAATCATTTTCTGCTTTTTCATATTCTTTGTTCTTGAAATACATATCTATAGAATGACTATCATGTATTAGTGCGTGTAAAAAATCAAATGTATTGTTGTAGTTGTTTTGAGCAATTTTCAATTTTCGATATAATTCGTTTTTTTCATTTTGAAGCTCTATATTTTTGATGGTAAATGAGAAAAAATATAAATACAATAAGTTTGAAATAAACAAACCAATTAATATAATCATTGAAATACGTTCAAAAAGATCTTCATTCTCCAAAATATAGATCATAAAGAAACATAGTGTTATGGGCAATATAAAGATCCATATCTTTTTTTCAACTTTCTCTAAATATAGATAGGGAACATACATAATTATAATTAGGACAAACATAAACAAGTAGTTGCTTGTCAAATTCAAATAATCAATTTTACAAAATTGAAATATTAAATCTACCATTTCAATGCATATCCAATATGAAATGGACAAGTAAAGTGAATCGGTTAAGTTCTTATGAAAAATAAACTGAATAAACGATCCGTAAAAAACAATATTTATTAAGGCAAACATCCATAATAAATGACTATTTGAAATAAAATAATTAAAGAGCACTATGATGATTGTGAATATTATAAATTTGCCGATTGATTTTATGTTTGGCTTGATTTTATCTTGTATGGAAAGAATTGTATATAAGATCATCAATAAACATGTGTGAAAAAAATACGTCATATAGATTTACTCATTTCATTGATCCAAGCTTCTTCAAAAGTCTTTTTGTAGAATCTGGAAACAGGGAGTTTAACATTATTCTGTAAGATGACATCCTGCTTATCTAAATAATTTATTCTTTTCAAATTCACTAATATAGATTTATAGCATTGTGCAAATGTCTCGTTGCAAAGAGTGCTTTTCCAATAGCTTAACGAATAAGGAGTTTTTATCGTTCTATTATGTAGGTATAAATAGGTGTATTTTCTACTATATTCCAAATAATAGATATCATTAATATAAATCTTGGTTCCAGGAATCTTCTCATCCATAATATATCTATTTTCATTTAAGTATTCATTGAATACAGGTTCCATAATCATATTAAATTGATTCTGCGTATAAGGCTTTAGTATATACCGATCTGGCTTTATGGAATATCCATCCAATAAATATTTTTGATAATTCGAAGTAATAATAATGTGACATTGATTTTTTAACGTTCTAAGCTTCAATCCCATATCTATTCCACTAATTCCATTAATTTCCATATCCAAAAAGAGAAAATTAACATTTTTACTTTTCTCTATTAGCTCTGTTGCATTCAAACATATTTCTATATTGTAAGCAATGTTTTTTGAATCCAATAAATTCTCTATACGTGCTTTAACAATGTTGGCATCATTTATTTCATCATCACAAATTAAAATATTAATCATCAAATATCCTTATCTTTCTGTTTTAGATTACTTTACCACACATTCTTAATAAATAAAATTATGATATTCTAATAATGAGGATTTTTCTATAAATGAAAAAACATTTTTAGGTCGAACACATCAATTTATTATATCTAATTTTGATCATATAGTACTTTCTATGGATTGAATATATATATTCGACGCAGTATTTACGTATCTTCTAAGTCAAAATCTGATCTAAAATCTATAAATAATAGATGGATACCGCTTATGTTGTTTTCTTAAATTGATGAATCAATAAAGAGTGTAGAGCTTTTTAATGTTAAATCTTTATCGTTAAATGATTTGATGTC
>OHAV01000063.1_pt1 | contig 56722 bp, 54 predicted proteins | sample 1577271 | NCBI WGS metagenome assembly OHAV01 (sample SAMEA3879537, study PRJEB24766) | human gut metagenome | biome: human-associated habitat; feature: feces | place: USA | collected 1985/1987 | reverse complement strand
CCTACGGCGCCCGGCATCACCGGGCGCCGCTTTGATTTCCTCCAAGCTCAGTAATTGTATTCGATTACCTGCTGATAGGCGCGGTAGTTACTGGTGTGCAGCAATTCGCGTCTGGTTTCCTGGCCGTCCTTGTACCACAGCTTCTCGGTTTCCACCACATAGCCGGTGCGGGCCTTGACGGTGGTCTTTTCCGTGCCGTAGGGCAGATCGGTATTGAGCTCGTACTTCACTTCGCTAGGCGGATCAATGGTTTTGATTATGGTGGACTGAAGGTCGATCGTCACACCCTCGCCCAATGACATGCCCCAGATCTCCGCGCTCATGCGGCGGTTCTTGTAGTATGTAATGATAAAAATGGGACTTTTGGTATTGTTTTTGAACTGGAAATCCAGGTTGGGCCAGTTGACGGTCGCGTCCTCACCGATATTGACGTAGGTGCTGGGCCAGGCGTGCGGGCTGCGGGAGACGATTTCCAGGTTGGCGCGCGCCACGGCGTTGAACAGCGTGGACGACACCTGACAGATGCCGCCGCCCACCTCCTCGATGCTCTGCCCTGCGGCGATGGCTCCGGCGGATTTGTACCCCTTTTCGGTGGTACGCTGGCCGGTGGCCTGGTTGAAGCTGAAGGTTTCTCCGGGCATGAGGGCCGTGCCGTTGATGGCCTGGCAGGCCAGGTCAATATTGGTATTGCGGTTGGAGTCGTTGGTGGTTTCCGTGGTGTAGGCCGCCACCAGGCCGAAGCTGGCCACCAGCTCATCCTTGGTGACGGCGGGTTCGGTCACGATGGGGTCCACCGTCACCGTCACGCCGCTTTCCCAGCGGTCCAGCGCGGCGGTCACCCGCTCATAGAGCAGGTCCTGGTCCAGCGTGACGCCGGGCTGAGATTCGGTAAAGCTGAACGTGCGCGTGGCATAGTCGAAGGACTGAATCTGCGCATCCACCGGATCGCGCGTCACATAGGCCGCGATATCCGCCACCAGCGCACGCACGGCCTCATGGTCGTAGCTGGCGGTGGTCGTCAGGTTAATTCCGCTTTCCCGCAGGGCTACGGCGCGGTTGGTGCGCTCGCGGAAGGGCGTCTGCAGCGTGCTCTGAATGGCCGTGGTGTTGGTGCGGCCGATAGCGTAGGCGCGCTCCAGGACGTTTCCCAGGTCCCGCTGGGCCGGCACGTTGCTGGAATCCACCGTCCAAGTCTTGTTGCCAATGGCCACCGTTACGGAAAAGGCGTTCGGCACATCCGATCCGTTGGCCGTGAGCAGCTGGCGCGCCTCCTCCACGGTCAGGTCCCCTACATGGACGCCGTCGACAAAAATGCCGGGATAAATCACATCGCGGTCCATGTAGTCACGGTACTGCTTGTAGGCAGCCACCACCTCGGGGTCGTAGCGCAGAAGCTCGCCGTTGATAAAGGCGTAATTTCCGAAATCCCGCCAAAAGTAGCCTGCCATCTGCGGCATCATGACGACAGCCAGCACCAGTATGCCCAGCACGCTCAAAGCCGTCACGGCTACGCACATATAGGCGCGCCAGCCGGGATGGTCCGGCTTTTTGCGCCCGCCCTGACGTCCGCCGCCGGGCTTTCTGGGGGGCTGTCCTCCGCCTGCCTCACTGCGCTCCCGTTTCGGCCCCTGGGATGGGGCCGGCGCAGCGTGGACCGGCCTTGGCTCCGGCTTTTTTACGGCCGCCGTTTCCAGCGGCTGCTCCCAGGAGAGGTCGTCGTCATAGACAAAGGCGTCTCGCGCGGATGAAACGACAGGCCCGGTCTCAGGCGCGGCATCCAGCATGCTGTGATACTGCGCGGCGCCCAGCCGCGCGGGGGCGGCAAATTCTCCCCGCCCGTCCACAACCAGCCTTCGCGCTCGCTTCACGCTCGGCCCCGACCGGGCCAGCCCCGGGCCTCCCGCATCATAGCGCCCTGACGCCATCCGATAACCTCCCCGCCGCCGCGGCTCAGGCCAGTTCCCTGAGCATGCGGAAACTCAATATCTCCAGGCCTTCGTCCAGATGCACATTCACCACGGACGTTCCCTCCGGCACCTTCAAATCCAGCGGGGCAAAGTTCCAGAAGCCCTTGACCCCGCGCTCGCAAAGCACCTCCACCATTCGCTGCGCATGCGAAAACGGCACCGCGATCACGGCGATATCCACCGTGTTCTCATCCAGATAACGTTTCAGATCCTCCACATCCTGCACCACGAGGCTGCCAACGGTCATGCCGATTTTGGTCGCGTCGTTGTCGAAGATGGCCACGGTTTCAAAGCCGTTGGCGGGGAAGGAATCCGAAAGCGCCACTGCACGGCCTATGTTGCCCGCGCCCACGATGATCATGCGGTGGGTGCGGTCCACTCCCAGAATATGGCCGATATGCTCGCGCAGGCCGCTGACGGAATAGCCATATCCCTGGCGGCCAAATCCGCCGAAACAGTTGATGTCCTGTCGGATTTGAGAGGCTGTCAGGTGCATGCGATTGCCCAGCCCCTGAGAGGAAATCTGGTGAATTCCCTCTTTTTCCAGCTCCTTAAGATGTCGGTAATAGGCGGGCAACCGCTTGATGACCGCCTCGGATACATAGCCTGCCATAGCGAACGTTCCTCCATTCCGGGTTGTCAAAGCAGCGGCCTCCCCCTGCCGGCCGCTCCGGCGACATTTGTCTGAAAGCTCATTTTGTATTATAGCACAACGTTTGTTTCCTCACAAGGCATGCAAGGACGAAAGCGCCCGAGAAAAGCAGCCGTGGATCGGCCTCCACGGCTGCTTTGCGGGCCCTCTGGGGGGCGTCAGTTCTGCTGCTTGAGGGTGATGACCACGTGACGGTTGGGCTCTTCCCCCTCGCTGTGCGTGGTCACGGCGTCGTTTTGCTGCAAGGCGCTATGCAGAATGCGGCGCTCATAGGGATTCATGGGCTCCATAACCACCTTGCGGCCCGTCTTGATGGCGCGGTTGGCCATGCGGTTGGCGAGGCGGCGCAGCGCTTCCTCCCGCTTGGCGCGGTAGTTTTCGGTGTCCAGCGTGACGCGGATATAGTCCTCTCCGCCCTTGTTGACATACAGGCTGGTCAAATACTGCAGCGCATCCAGCGTTTCGCCACGGCGGCCGATCAAAATGCCCAACGTGTCGCCGAACATGTCCACGCGCACATTGCCCTCCTCGTCGCGGCGGGCATTGATGGTGACCTCCACGCCCATCAGGCGGGTCACGTCCGTCAGGAAGGTGAAGGCGCGGCCCTCCGGTGCTTCCTTATCGGCGGGAGGCTGCGCTGCCTCCGCCGCGGGAGCGGCCGGCTTTTCCGCCTTGACCGGCTTCACCGCCCTGGGCGGCTTCTCGTCCTTCGCGGGCTTTGCCGGTTTCTCGGCCTTGGGGGAATTCGCCTCCTGCGCAGCGGCTTTTTCGGGTTTTGCTTCCTTCGCAGGCTTCTCAGCCTTGGACCTGGAAGCGCGCTTGCGGGCGGGCTTCTGCTCCGGCTCCTTGACGGCATCCTCCAGAGCGACGGACGACAGCAAATCCTCGCCCTCTTCGACATCCTCGCGCACGGTCAGGCGCACTACCACGGGCTTGCCGCCCAGAATTCCCAAGAATCCCTTGCTGCCTTCATCCAGAATGTCGATCTTGACATCCGCAAAGGAGACGCCCAGCTTTTCAAGGCCCTGGGTAACGGCCTCTTCCATGGTTTTGGCGCTGGATTCCACAGACCTCATTTCAACGTTCCCTCCCCTGCGGTCTCAACCTGGTTTTCGTCCATCTTCTCAAACATCTTGTTCATCACCAGGCCCTGCACCCACGCAAACACGTTGCCGACCACCCAGTAGAGGGCGAAGATCGCGTTGTAGCTGGAGCAGACCCACAGCGAAAAGAGCGGGAAGAAATACTTCATGAACTTGTTGGTGCTGGCCGCGGGATTATTGGGATCGGCGGCGGGCTGCGGCTGGGAGAGCGTCATCAGGTACTGGGTGACGGCAGCCAGAATGGGCAGGATGAACCAGCCGTTGTTGTGCGCATAGATGCTGAGGTTGACGATCAGCAGGTTCAGCTGCGGCATGGTCGCCCACAGCTGGGTCTCCTGAGCATAGACCGGCAGCGTCTGCAGCGCGGCAAAGACGGTTTCGCCGCTGATGGTTGCGGCGTCGATGCCGTACTGCGCCAGCGCGGTTACGGATGCGGGATCAAGCGAAGCAAAAACCTTCGCCCAGATGTCGGCCGGGATGATGCGCAGGTTGGCGCTGTCGGCGATGACGGGATTGAAGGGACTGTCCGGCATCCAGATGTTTTTGATCCACAGCCAGCTTTCGTTGGTCTGCGTGCCGGTGGTGAGCAGGCCCAGGGCCTGGCTGGCCATCTCGGTATTGGCGACGGTGCGCATGGCGGCGAACATGATGAACAGAATCACCATCGATACCAGCATCGGCAAGCAGCCGCTCATGGGGTTGATGCCCTCACGGCGGTAGAGCTCGGCGGTCTTCTGATTAAGCTTTTCCTTATCGTTTGCGTACTTCTTTTGCAGCTTGGCCACCTGCGGCTGCAGCCGGGTCATGCGGCGCATGCTCTTGCGGCTCTTGTAGTCCAGCGGCAGCAGAATCAGCTTGATCAAAAGCGTAAAGACGACCATGCTCCAGCCGTAGTTGTGAATGACGGAGTTGATGCCATTGAGGATTGCGACCAGAAAGTCGTTCATCGGGGGTCATTCCCTCCTTAATGTGGTATCCGGGATGTCGGGGACGGGGTCGTAGCCGCCCCTGCAAAACGGGTTGCACCGCAGCAGGCGCTTGAGCGCCAGCCAGCTTCCGCGCAAAGCGCCAAAGCGCTCGATGGCCGTGTAGGCGTACTGCGAGCATGTGGGCTGAAAGCGGCAAGCGGGCGGCGTATGGGGGCTGATATGCGTGCGGTAGAAACGGATGAGGGCCAGAAGGACGTTTTTCATGGCGCGTTGCGCGCGGGTGCAGCAATCGTGCCGGCACGGGCGAGCAGCTGACTTACCTGCCGGCTGAGCTGCTGAAAGGACTGCTCCGCCGCGGAAGGCCGGGCTACAAACACATACAGCCCGCCGTCCATGCATTCCAGGAGCGGGCGCACGCATTCGCGCAGGCGGCGTTTGGTGCGGTTGCGCACCACGGCCACGCCCACCTTTTTGCTCACTGAAAAGCCCACGCGCTTTTGCCTGTTTTTCACATACAGCAGCGTCAGATCCCTGGTGGATACCCGCTTGCCCCGGCGGTAGACATAGCTGAACTGCCGGTTGGGGCCCAAACGGTTCTGCCTTTGCACGACCTTGCCATCGTCCTTTCCGGGTTGCGCGCTTTTGGTTGGTATCGGAAAAGCCCGTACCCACTTCACCCGATATCAGAAATGGGGCGGGCTTTTCCGAACCATGCTTATGATGCCGTCAGGCACGATCAGGCGCTGAGCACCTTGCGGCCGCGGCGGCGGCGGGCGGCCAGCACGCGGCGGCCGTTCTTGGTGGACATACGGGCACGGAAGCCGTGCACCTTGCTGCGCTGGCGCTTTTTGGGCTGATAGGTACGGAACATCAGTAAACACTCCTTACAGAAATCAATGTATGGCGTCGCGCGCAGCGTTGGCAGCACGCAGGATACCACAAAACAACTATTCTAGTATAGCCAACGCGCCGCCCTCTGTCAAGACGGATTGCAGGTTTTCCGCCGAAAAAAAGCGGTATGCATGCTTTTGAATCCAATGCGGCATACTGCATATGAAAATGAACCAGTGGAGGGATCTCAATGAGCGTCAAGCGCGTCACCTTTGCCCCGTCCGCGCTGGTCCACGGACCGCGCCCTGCCGAGCGGGAGATCTATCGTCGCGATCCCCCCGCCGTGGGACAAGGCCGGCCATCCACCTTTCCACAGGGAGGCGCACAGCATGGATAAGCAGCGCGTCCATACCAACCCCCAGCACTATTCCTGGCTCACCGAGCAGCTTTCTCCCCCGTCGCCCCTGGGCGCGGGACTCGGCCGCGCCTTCTGGGTCGGAGGGCTGATCTGCGTGCTGGGACAGGCCATTGCGGATGCAGGCATCTATTGGCTGGACATGAACGCACGCACCGCCTCCAGCCTGACCAGCATCACGCTGGTGTTCCTCACCGCGCTGCTCACAGGGGTGGGGGTGTTCGACAAGCTGGGCAAATACGCAGGCGCGGGGTCCTTCGTGCCCATCACCGGCTTTGCCAACGCCATGGTGTCGCCCGCGCTGGAATTCCGCCGCGAGGGGCTGGTGCTGGGACTGGGCGCCAAGCTGTTTTCCATCGCCGGTCCGGTACTGGTATACGGCATCGGCGCATCCGTGCTGGTGGGCGTGGTCTACGCCCTGTTTTTCCGATAGTCAGATTGTTGGGAGGAAACGCCATGCCGCTCAAGCGCACCGGCCTGCAAACCATTGATCTCCCGCTCCGGCCTGCCGTATGCGCGTCGGCGGCCTTTGTGGGCAAAAAGGAGGGCGAAGGGCCGCTGGGAAATCTGTTCGACCATGTGGCTCAGGACGAGCTCTATGGCCAGGACACCTTCGAACTGGCGGAAAAACGCCTCTACCTGGACGCCATCCGCAAAGCCATCCAGAAGGGAGGGCTGAAGCCCGAAAACGTGCAGTTTCTCCTCGGCGGCGACCTGCTCAATCAGATCATCACCGCTTCCTTTTCGGCGCGAGAGCTGGGCATTCCCTTCATCGGACTGTACGGGGCCTGTTCCACCATGGCCGAAAGCCTGTGCTTGGGCAGCATGCTCCTGGATGGCGAGCACGCCTCCACTGTGGTCTGCGCGGCCAGCAGCCATTTCTGCACCGCGGAACGGCAGTACCGCTATCCTCTGGAGTTCGGCTCCCAACGTCCTCCGACGGCACAGTGGACCGTGACCGGCGCAGGCGCAGTACTGCTGACCCTCCAGCCGCCCGTCCCGCCGCAGGCACGTGTCACGCGCGTATGCATGGGGCGCGTGGTCGACCTTGGGGTAAACGATGCCAATAACATGGGCGCGGCCATGGCTCCAGCGGCAGCCGACACTTTGCTGGCCCTGCTGGCGGATACCCATACTCAGCCCGCGGACTACGACCTCATCGTCACCGGCGATCTGGGTCAGGTGGGGCGTGATTTGCTGTTGCAGCTCATGCGCGAGCAGCGCATGCCGCTGGACGAGCGCATCCATCGCGATTGCGGCCTGATGATTTACGACCGCGAGCGGCAGGATGCGCATGCCGGAGGCAGCGGCTGCGGATGCAGTGCCTCGGTGCTGTGCGCCAGCCTTCTGCCCGCCCTCCAGCAGGGCGATCTCAAGCGCATCATCTTTATGGCCACGGGCGCGCTGATGAGCGTGACCAGCAGCCAGCAGGGCGAAACCATCCCCGGCATCGCCCACGCTGTCGTGCTGGAGTCCCCCAAGCTATAAAAAAACCGGGAGGCAAATCCATGTCGGTGCTTTGGATGTATCTGAAAGTCTTTCTGGTGGGCGGCGCGCTGTGCGCCGTGGGCGAGCTTCTGGTGCTGCGCACACGGCTCACGCCCGCCCGCATTTTGGTGTGCTATATCATCGTCGGGGTGCTGCTCAGCGCCATCGGGGTGTACGGCCCGCTGGCGGATTTTGCCGGTGCGGGCGCGACCGTACCCCTTACGGGCTTTGGACATGCCCTGTGTCAGGGCGTGATGGGCGCCGTGGATGAAATCGGGCTTATCGGCGCGTTCACGGGCGGCCTGTCCGCCACGGCGGGCGGCATCGCGGCGGCGGTATTCTTCGGAACGCTGATCGCGCTGGCCTTCAAACCTCGCGCCAAATAGCCGTTTTTTCTGAAGGCCCGGGCTTTGGGGGACGGTTGACAGGACGCCCCCTCCTTTGAGGCCAACACGTGCAGGATGGGTTTGCAGGCCTTGCCGGGCTGGATACCGGCTGCCGGCAAGGCAGCATCGTCCCTCCCCGCTCGTCCCCCTCATTCGTGCCCCGGCCGGGATTTCGGTCTGCGGCCCCAGGCGATATTCAGATCCGGCGATAGACTTTTGGCTTCGGTCCTCCAAACCTCCTGAAACAGGTTTTCTGACACGCTGCGGCGGTCCCGTTTCTCCGGGGCCGCCCTTTTTTTCCTGACTTTGCAAACTTTCCGTCCGGCCGCGCGTCTATCAGGTGAAGGCCTTCAAATGAATCAACCGGCAAGGAGGACAGCCTCATGGACAAGATCGGCTTCGAGGCGAGGGTGCGGGCGCTGTGGCCGGGCATGGTGCGCCTGGCACGTTGCGTTACGCACAGCCATGCCGACGCCGAGGACGCCGCCGCGCAGGCGGTGCTCAACTGCTACCGCCGCCTCGCCTCGCTCCGGCGGGAGGACGCGTTCGACGCGTGGCTGATGCGTGCCTGCCTCAACGAAGCGCGCAGCATTCTGCGCCGCCGGGGCCGCGTGGAGCTGCGCGGCGACTGGCCCGATACGCCTGCCGGCACGGACGGCGGCCCGGAGCTCACGCCGCTTCTGATGCGTCTTGACGAAAAGGAGCGCGTGCCGCTGGAACTGATGTATTTTGAAAACTATCCGCTGGAGGAGATCGCCGCGGTGCTGGGCGTGCCACGCGGCACCGCCGCCTCGCGCCTGAGCCGTGGGCGGCGTCGCTTGAAAGAGATCCTTGAGAAAGAGGGACTTTGACGATGGATGACAGAGCATTTGACCGCGCCATGCGCATGCTGGCCGCACGGGAACGTCCGCCCGAAGCTGGTACCCGGCTTGCGCAAGTGCTTTCCTCGCTGCCGGACGCGCCGGCACCCCGTCGCCGCATGGGGCGGCGGCTTGTCCCCGCGCTGGCCGCGGCGCTGCTGATCTGCGCCACGGCGATAGCGGCGCAGCTGGGGCTTTTGTCCTTTTGGGAAACAAACCCGTACCGGCTGTTTCACAACCGCGAGCGCGTCCGGCCGGCGCTCAGCGTGCGGTCTCTTGACGTAACGGACGCTTCGGGCCTGCGGCTCACGGAGGTCTCCGCGCTGGACGCGGCGTGGATCGAAGGACGGCTCACGCTGGCCCTCCGCGTGGCGGCGAGAGACGGACAGCCGCTGACCGTCGGGCTGACGGAGGAGGACGGCATCCTCCTCCCGGACGGGCAGGATGCATCCGGCCCGGTGCTTTTGGAGGACGGCTTCGCCTGCTATACCCGTTCCGGCGGCGTGGACGGCTGGCCGGATACCGGCCTGTCCGTTGCCTGTCAGCCGGATGGGGATGGCGTGCTGCTGGCCCTGCAGCTGCCCGCGGACTTCATCACCGCTTCCGACCTGCCCGTCCTCACGGATGGAGACGCGATTTCCCTGCGTCTGGAATGGACCGTCTACGATCCCACTCAGGCCCGTGTGGCTATCGAAAGCGCGCTGCTCACCGCACCGGCCCCCACCGAAGCTGAAAAGGAGGAGATGGACCCATGAAGCGCGCCTGGACTTATCTGCTGGTGTTATGTCTGCTGCTGCCCTGCGCAGCGGATGCCGCAAAGGCGCGCGATGCGTCGGGCGTAACCGTGAGCGGCGGTAGGCTTTGGGGCGACATTGTGGGCGTGAGCGGGGAAAGCGGCGAAACAGCGCTGGCCCTGCGCGTGGACTGCCCCGTACCCCCGGAGTTTACGCCTGAGCAGCTGGCCGTTCTGACCACCGAATGGATCGTGCCGGACGAAACCGCCGTGGGCGAAGCCATGCGTGCGACCGGCGCGGACTGGAGCGACGGAGCGCTGAAACGCTTTGGCCCCGCCTTTGCGGCCGGAAGCGCCGCTCCCCTCTCCCCCGCCGCAAGCGGCACGGACGCAGACGGCGCGCGTGAGCGGGCTCGCGCCACGGCGCTGAGCTTCCTTTTGGACTGTGGCCTGAGCGAGGGGCACGTGATCCATCTTCTCCGCCCGGAGGACGAGGCGCGGCTCTACGCTCTGAACGAGGCCCCCGAAGCGCGGGAGGCCTTCGTGCGGCGCAGTCTGGCCGAATGGTTTACCCCCCGGGTGGATTACACCTGGGTACAGCTTGCCTTCTCCTTGCGTGGCCTGCCCGTATCCCCCTGCACCTGGACGGGGGCGGACGGGGTTGGCCACAGCTGCGTGGCCAACCTCTATGTGGGCGATAGCGGCGAGATGCGTGATTTCACCTTGTCCTATGCCCCGCGCGAGGTGAGTGCCGCGCCTTATGCCGGCGCGGTAAAAACGCCGCTGGAGGCGCTTGAGGACCTGGCACGGCAGTTTGACTGCATCCAGCCCGTTCCCCGCGAGGATGAGCGTGGGCGCGCCCTGCCCGCCCACTGGCCCGTGGTGCTGGACATCCGCCCCGCCTATCACACCGCTGACGGCGTGACCTTTTTCCCCGCCTGGCTGGTCGCCACCGCCTGGCAGGATTCGCACGGCCAGACCGGCATGCCCTGGCTTGTCGCCATCGACGCACGCAGGCCCTGACATGTGCAAAGCGGCGCGCACCCTTCCCCGGCCCCGTTGGACCGCCCGGAAGGGCGCGCGCCGCTGGTTGGCAACGCCATGGGGGATTTGCCGGTCATTTCACAGGGCGCACCCACGCTTCCGGGGTGTCGCCCGCTGCGCCGGTTAGGCGCGCCTGCGCAGAAACAGCCGAAAGAATCCGCTTAAGAACCTTGGCGCACGCACGCAGATCATCCTGACTGACAAGTTTCTCACCTCCAAGCCTTGCTAAGCCGCAAAAGCAGCGCTCCCGCAACGATCAGCCCCAGCCCCAGCAGCGCCAGCCACGCCCAGCAGGGAATGCATAAAAACAGCAACAGAACGCCCAGCGCCAGCAGCGCGTAACCGGCGATCATCAACGGCGTGTTTTTCCCGGAGGGATAGCATTTTTCTACAGGCATGCGGCGTCACCTCGCTCATTTCCACTATATGCACCCTGCGCCGAAAGATGCGGGGACTTTTTTCATGAATAATCGGAAAAAAGCGGTGCCCTGCTCCGTCTATGATATTGAAAGGTGGTGCGCATCATGGAGGGAGACGGGCGCGAGCGGCGTCTGGAAGAGTCAAAAGCCCTTTTGAGAGGTACAGCCAAGCGCATTCAGAACCCCGATGCCTTCTCTCTGTGGGCAGCCTGTTTCGCTGACATGTGCGGTAAATTTGGAAGTCCTGCGCAGCAAGGTTCGCCGTTTCCCTCCCATGAGCCCTGAAGGGAACAAAGGGAAGCGCCGTCCTGTGGACTGACGCTTCCCTTCGGCGCCTGCGGCGCGGCAGGGGAAACGTGCGTCGCTGGATTCGGAATACAGCTCGGAGGGCTGCGGCCCTCCGAACCTCTCAAAAGAGTTTTTGACAGTCTGAATCGGGCCCGCCGCTCGATAGGCGGCGGGCCCGATTGTGAAAAACGGCTGCCTGCTTCCAGGCGTCCGTTACCTTCTGCCCAGTCTGGCAGCGGTCTGCATGGGCATGTCGATACGAACCTCAGCCACCCGCTGCCCCACGTTCACCTGCATGCGGGCATCCAGCCCCGCATCGCGCATCTGCTCCACCACACCGCGAATCGCGTTGACGTACAGGCGATAATCGCGGATCAGGGGCTTCATATGCCGTCCGCCCGCCAGAGGAACGGGCATGCGCGCCAGCACGTCGCTGACCAGCCGTTCCGTATCCGGCACGCTCAGCTTTTCCTCGATCACATGCCTGAGCACGCGCAGGCGCCCCTGGATGCCCGGCACGCGCAAGAGCGCCTGGGCATAGCCTTCGCACAGGCCATGCTCGCGCAGCAGCCCCATCGCCTCGTCGCCCAGGTTCAAAAGGCGCAGCTTTTTGCGGATGGTGGCGGGCGTGCGCCCGATGCGCGCGGCCAACTCCTTGGGGTCCATCCCCGCGGCCAGAAGCGCCCGGTATTCCTCCGCCTCGTCCAGATAATGCAGACGGCCGCGCATCAGCTGGTCCAAAAGCCGCGCCACACGCCTTTCCATACATTCCGCGGGGCAGGTAACCGCATCCACACAGACCTGACCCGCATCCCGCATGCGCCGCAGGGTGTTGAGTCCGCTCACCAGCGTATAGCGCCCATCCGGGCGCTGGGACAATACCACCGCGCCGTCGGGCTCGCCTTCCGCGCTTTCTTCCCAGGGTTCCACGATCTCACCGATGGGTACCCATCGTACCTGATTGGCCGCCGCTTGCATGTAACGGCCTCCTTTGCTCAACGGATCGGACGCGCCCAGAGGCCGCACATGCCCTCCCCCTTGACATGCGGGGCCTCACGGGCGCGCCCATGTCTATGTCATTCCTCCCCAGCCCGCCGCTTTCCTGCCGGAGCAGCAGGGGAACCGTTCGACAGCAAAAGCGCGGCGCGCCCGAAAAAGAGCGCGCCGCATGTCGGTTTTTGACGAATTCTATTTTTTTGTATTCCCCATTCCCAGCGGAGCACGGCCGGGTGTGCCGGCTTTTCGGGGATATTGTCGAACGGTTTTTTCCTTCTTGCGGCAGGCGACGATGATGTGCCGCCAGTCCGGCTGCCCCGGAACGTCTGCCGGCAGCACCTCCAGCGCGCCGCCTCCCAGCATCCGGGCGGCCCGGCCTCCCGCCTCCAGCTCGTCCTGCGCGGCGGGACCCTTGTAGCAGAGCATGCGCCCGTCCACCGCCACAAAGGGCAGCATCAGCTCGCACAGCACCGGCAGCGGAGCCACCGCCCGCGCCACGGCCAAGTCGTAGCGCTCGCGGTGTTCCGGATTGCGCGCGCCGTCCTCGGCCCGTGCATGCACCAGGCGTACATGGGTCAGTCCCAGTTCCTCCACCACGGCCGCGAGGAAGGAAATCCGCTTCTGAAGCGCATCCAGCAGCGTCACCTGCAGGTCCGGCCGGGCGATGGCCAGCGGCAAGCCGGGAAAGCCCGCGCCGCTCCCTACGTCAATCACACGCGCGCCATGCGCAAACAGCCCCTCCAGCCGCAGGGGTGCCAGCGAATCCAGATAATGCCGGTAGAGCGCCACCGCAAAGTCCGTATCGCCGGTCAGGTTCATGCGAGCGTTCCACTCACACAGCAGCCGGTGATAGCGGGCAAGGCGCGCCGGTGCGGCGGCGTCTGCGCCCAGACCATCCAGGTGCCGCGCCAGTTCCGCCTCCCACGCATCCAGGTTTACAGCTTCAGCCCCAGGTATTTCACGCCCCAGTATTTCACCCATGCCAACGCCTCGCGCATATGATTTTTGAGCCAGTAGTTCCATTCCGGACGGCACGGGCTGCCCGCGCCCTGCGCCTCAAGCCCCGCGTCACGCGCGATGGCCAGCGCGCGAGGCAGATGATAGTCGCTGGTGACGATCAGCGGTTTCTGGCATCCCTTTTCCTGCAGGATGGCCCATGCGTTTCGGATGTTTTCCTTCGTGTCCGCGCTGTGCGGGTCGCTGATGACATGCTCCTCGCTCAGGCCCTCCGCGATGAGCACAGCCCGCATCACATCCCCCTCCGGGGCGGGTTCCTGTCCGCCCTGCCCGCCGGTGACGACCATGTAGCAGGGATGCTTTTCATAGTATTCCTTGGCCTTATCCAGCCGCCAGCGCAGCTGCACGGACGGTTCGCCCGATGGCAGCACCTGCGCGCCCAGCACGATGATGCTGTCGTAATCCGTAGGCTCAGGCACGTTGACCTCCCAATAATACACCAGACCGATCAGCGCGGCATAGCACACCACGCCGGCCACAACCAGCCACACAAGCGCCAGCAGCGCCTTGACCGCCCAGCGGCATTTTTTCCCTGTGTTCTCCATGCGTTATGTTTGCTTTTCCTTTCGTTTTTTCATCAGTTCGGCCCGGATAAGCGTTTCGCCGTCCGAATTGGCCACGCGGGTGAGCAGCCTGTCCTCGCGCCTCTCGCGCGTAATCAGCCCGCAGCCGGCCATGCTCAGCGCCTCCCTGCCGGATACGATGATGTGGTCCGCCATCGCCACGCCCAGTGAGCTCAGCAGCGCCGCCAGCTGGCGGGTGACCTCCACATCCTGGTGCGACGGCACGGGCGATCCTCCCGGATGATTGTGGCACAGGACCACGGAGTGCGCATTGTGCCTAAGCACCGCCTCCGCCACCACGCGCGGATACGCCTGCACCTCGTCGATGGACCCGCGCGCGATGAGCTCATCCGCGATCAGCTGCATCCTGCCATCGAGGCAAACGGCGTAAAAGTGTTCCGTCCGCAGGCCCTGCAAAAGCCGCACGGCGTGCTTTTCCGCCATTCCGCGGTTGCAGATCAGCTTGCCGGTATTCTCCCGGCTCATCTCCAGCCGCCGGGCGGCATGGCTGAAAAGGCTGAGCAGCAGCGCCGCGTACTGGCCCACGCCTTCGACCTTCATCAGCTCTTCCACGGGCGCTTCCAGCACGGCATGCAGGGTTCCGAACCGGTCCAGCAGACGATGCGCCAGGGGATTTACGTTGCGCTGGGGAATGGCGTAAAACAGCATCAGCTCCAGCACCTCGTGGTCTGCGAAGCCCTCCAGCCCTCCGGTGAGGAACCGCTCCCTCATCCGCTGCCTGTGCCCGGCATGCTCTCCAGCCATACAGCCCCCTCCTCCGCCCGCTTATGGCATAGTATAGCATAAAACCGCTCCTTTGTACAAACGCTCCGGCAGCGTTTTGTAACAACTGCCCCGCGAACCGTAACCGGGGCAAAAAAACGGCTGAAGGGGGTTTAATCCGCTTGAAGCATGTTGTATAATAGGTAGTAGTATACGCATTCATCGCGGCAGGGAGGGGAATCGATGGAGACCTTGTGGGCACAAATCCAGACCGTGCTTTGGAACGTGTTCAACCGCCCCACCATCGCCGACGTGCTGGATATCCTCATCGTGGCCTTTTTGCTCTATGAGCTGCTCATGCTCACCAAGGAAACGCGCGCCAGCGCCGTTCTCAAGGGCCTGGTCACACTGGTGGTGGCCAGCTGGGTAAGCGATCTTCTGGGCCTGACGGCGCTCAACTGGGTGCTGCTCAACGTGGTCAATAACGGCGCTGTGGTGCTGGTGATTCTGTTTCAGCCGGAGCTGCGCAAGGCGCTGGAGCAGCTCGGACGCGGGGCCATTCACAAAACCTCCGTATCCGCCGATCTGGAGGAAAGCAGCCACATCGTCAACGAGATCACCAGCTGCCTGCTCACCCTCAGCCGCCGCCGCGTGGGCGCGCTGATCGTCATCGAACAGCGCATCGGCCTCAAGGACATCATTGAGACCGGTACCTCGCTCAACTCGCAGATCTCCGCCGCGCTTCTGGAAAACATCTTCGAGCCCAATACCCCCCTGCACGACGGCGCGGTGGTCATCCGCGGGCCGCGCATCATGGCGGCTGCCTGCATCCTGAGCCTCAGCGACGGCAAGGGCATCAGCCGTGAACTGGGCACCCGGCACCGTGCGGCCCTGGGCGTGACCGAAACGACGGACGCGATTTCCCTCATTGTCAGCGAGGAAACCGGCACCATCTCCGTGGCGCGCAACGGGCGGCTGACCCGCCATCTGGACCGCGCGGCGCTGGAGAATCTGCTTTTGTCCATCTATCATCAGAAAGAAACGGGGCTATGGTCCACCTTAATGGAAAAAACCAAGCGCCGGAAAGGAGGCGCCGAATGAACGCCGAGCCCAAAAAGGCTGCCGAGCAGCCGCGTCCCAGCCTGCGCAAGGCGCTCAAGGGCGCTCCGCAGCGCCTTTGGCGCCTGATTTATCACAACTGGCCCTGGAAGCTGCTGGCGCTGTTTCTGGCGCTGTGCCTGTGGGCAGGGCTGATTACCCAGGACCCCACCCTCACGCGCGAGCGCGTATTCACCGATGTGACGGTCAGCGTGGTGGGGGCCGACACGCTCCGCCGCAACAGCGGGCTGATCGTCCTCTCCGGTCTGGAGGATGAAAACCTGACCGCGCGCCTGCGCGTGGACGTGCCCCAGCGCGAATACAACACCGTGACCGCCTCCAACTACAACCCCCGCGTGGATCTTACGCGCATCACCGAGGCCGGCGAGCAGACCCTGCGCATCAATACCACCTCCACCTCCACCTATGGCACCGTGCGGGGTATATCGCCGGAAAGCATCACCGTGGTGGTGGATCAGTTTGTGACCAACTATCGCGTCCCCGTATCCGTCAACATCATCGGCGAGTATCCGGAAGGGTTCTACGGCACTCCGATTTCGCTGGACCCCTCCGCCGTCACCCTCAGCGGTCCCAAAAGCCTGGTGGACCAGATCTCGCGTGTTTATGTGGACTTCGATGTTTCCCGCCTGGCCGCGAAGGCCGGCACGGTGCGCACGGCGCTTCCCATGCGGTTTGTCAATGCTGACGGCGATCCCGTGGAAAGCGATCTGCTGGAAGTCACCAGCGCGGATGTGGTGCTGCGCACCATCACCGTGGAACAGGACCTCTACCCCACCCGCACGGTGAGTCTGTCCAGCGAGGGACTCACGGAAGGGAAGCCCGCTGATGGCTACCGTGTGGCGGGCGTCACCGTCACCCCTTCCACCGTGGTCGTCGCGGGACCGCAGTCCACGCTGGACCTGCTGGAGGATCTCTCCATCTCCGACCCGGTGGACATCACCGGCCGTACCGAAACCTTCTCCGTAGAGGTCGAGCCGCAATGGCCCGCCGATTCGGTCTACCTCAGCGCCGATACCGTGACCCTGACTGTGGAAATCGAACCGGTGATGGTATCGCGCACCTTTGAAAGTGTCAAGCTGTTTTCACGCGGCGCGACCGGCGATGTTTCGGTCAGCCTCAGCCTCAAGACGCTCGGCATCGTGCTCAGGGGGCCGCAGCTCATCATGGACGGCCTGCGCGCTGCCAGCGTGGTGGCCTATGTGGACGTATCGGGCCTGGAGCCAGGCTCCTATGAACTGCCCGTGGAGCTGCATGTGGAGGATACCGACATGACCGGCATGACCTTCACCGCCACGCCCTCCACCGTTTTGGTGACGGTGAAATAGCCCATGGAAAGGAGCCGGTGAATGAACGGCTTTGCCAATGCGATTCTGACCTTGCTGCTCAGCTGGATGCGCGTGCTTGTCAACGACCTGTGGCGCCTTTTGTCCAGCGAGGATGCAGGTCTGTTCTACCGTTTTCTCGCGGCCAACTGGAAAGTGATCGTGCTGATTCTCTGCGCAGGCGGCTTTGTGATCGACCGTATCATCTATCTGATCCGCTGGCGCCCGTATTACGTGTGGTCTTCCAGGCTGGGCCGCCTCAAGCGTGCGCGTGCCGCCCGGCACGGGGATGTATACCCGGAGGAGGACGCCATCCCCCCGGAGGAGGAGCCTTCCTCTTCGCCCGACGGGCAGGAGGTTCCCTTTCCGGATGATTCTGCGTCCTATGCACCCGACGCCTTCGATCAGGCGTATCCCCAGGACTTCGGCGCCACGCGGGCCTATGCTCCAGCGCAGGATTTTGCGCCCAGCTCGCAGGCCCCCGCGATGAATCAGGCCACCGTGCAGTACGCGCCGCTGGAGCAGGGGCCGCTGTATGCGCCCTATTCCCAGCCCTATCAGCCCCCGCAGGATCTGGACCCCGTCTTTGATGAAACGGAGGAACGCTGGGAGGAGGGAGACGCGCTGGTCCGCCCTCTGTGGGACAACCCCGCCGAGGGAATGGATTCGTCCTTTGGCGCGCCCCGGCCTGAACCCATTCAGTCCATCCGCGACATGCAGGCGGGTTTTGCTCCGCCCAGGCCCCCGGAAGAGCTGTACGCGCCGCCACCTGCCCCACCCGCCCCGCCGCCCGCTGCGGAAGCGCGGCCGGTACATCCCGGCCTGGATGCGGCGGAGTTCCGCGAACGTCTGGGCCTGACGCAGCCGACGTCCCTTTCCGCGGAGGAGGAAAATGCGGATACGCCGGAGGCGCAGCCCGCCATGAAGCCGCCGGTATTCCATCCCTTTACCATGCGCGCAGGCGCCCAGGCCCCCACCTCTGGCGGGAGCGCCCTCAGGCGGCTGGCCAAAAAGGCGCGCGATCTGGTCGGTGTGGACGACGAGGATCACCGTCCCACCATTCATGACCTGCAATCCACCGTGGATGTGACGCAGGCGTTTCATGAGCCCGTCTATCCCCGTCCCAGAGATCAGCAAGGCGGTGAGAAATAATGCTGCCCATTGACAAACGCTACACCGTGCTGGTGGGCAATTACGGCAGCGGCAAAACCGAGCTGGCCGTCGCCATCGCGCGCACACAGCGTGCGCGTGAGCCGGAAGGCCGCATCGCGCTGGTGGACCTGGATATCGTCAACCCCTATTTTCGCAGCGCTGAGCAACACGCGCTGCTGGAGGCGGAGGGCATCGAGGTATTCATGCCCTCCTTTGCCATGTCCACCGTAGATATTCCGGCCCTGCCCGCTCAAATCCAGGCGGTGTTTGAGCAGCCCTACGCGCATGTGGTGATCGACGTGGGCGGCGACGATACCGGAGCCACCGCCCTGGGCCGCTATGCGCCCTACACGCGTGCCCTGCGGGATGAGATGAACGTGCTCTACGTGGTCAACCCCTGCCGTCCTTTCAGCTCGTCGGTGGAGGATATCACCGGGCTGTACCGCCTGATCGAGCGGCAGGCCCGCCTGACGCCCGACCACCTGGTCAACAATGCCAATTTGCAGGAACACACCACCCCGGAGGTGCTGCTGGCCGGTCAGGAGCTGCTTCAGCAGGCCGCCGCGCAGCTGGACCGCCCCGTGAGCATGATCGCCGGGCGCGCGCATTTGAAGGAAGCTTTGCCGGATGCGCTCAAGCCTCTGTTCTTTGCCTTTGAACCCATCATGAAGCCGGATTGGCTGGTGGACAGCGAATGAGCCCTGCGCTGCCGCCCGCCTTTGTGTCCCGCATGCGCGCGCAGCTGGGAGAAGAGGCGGACGCCTACTTCGCCGCAATGGAGATGCCCTGTCTGCGCGGCCTGCGCCTGAACCCGCAAAAGCCCGTCTCCGGCGCGGCGCTGGAAGCCGTGGGCGGCGTGGAGGAACCGGTGCCGTGGTACCCTGCGCTGGGGCGCTATCTGCGCAACGACAGCCCCGCCGGAACCGATCCGCTGCATGAAGCGGGCGCATATTATCTGCAGGAACCCAGCGCCATGGCTCCGGTGAGCGTGCTTTCGCCCCGGCCCGGCGAATGCGTTTTGGACCTGTGCGCCGCGCCCGGCGGCAAGAGCACGCAGATTGCCGCGGCGCTGGCGGGCGAAGGGCTGCTGGTATCCAACGAACCGGTGCCTTCCCGTGCAAAAATCCTGAGCCGCAACATCGAGCGGATGGGCGTACCCAACGCGCTTGTTGTGAGCGCCCAGCCGGAGGCGCTGGCCGCGCGCTGGGGCGTCCTGTTTGATGCCGTGCTGGTAGACGCCCCCTGCAGCGGCGAAGGCATGTTCCGCCGCCACCCCGAAACCCGCGCCGAATGGAACCCCGCCTCTCCCGCGGGCTGTGCCGAGCGGCAGCGGCGTATCCTGGGCTGTGCGGCCGCAATGCTGCGTCCCGGCGGACGGCTGGTGTACAGCACCTGCACCCTCTCCCCCGAGGAAAACGAAGAAACCGTGCGCTGGTTTCTTCAGGAGCATCCCGACTTTTCGGCGCAGCCCTTTTCCCTGCCGGGCGATCATGGTCCAATGGACGCGCCGGAGGGCATGCTGCGCCTCTATCCCCACCGCGTGCGCGGCGAAGGGCACTTCATGGCCTGCCTGCGCCGCGCCGGAGACGCGCCCGCGGCGGACCTGATGAGGCCTGCGGCGGAGCGGCTCTCGCCGCCCGCGCCCGCCGTGCGCGCCGCTTATTCGGCCTTTGCTGCGCCTCTTCGCGGCCTGCCGGCTGCCAATGCGCAGCTGGGCGACGCGCTGCTCTCCGCGCCCGATCTGCCGCCGCTGGACGGGGTTCGTGTGCTGCGCGCGGGGGTGCAGCTGGGCACGCTGAAAGGCAAGGTCTTTGCGCCGGACCACGCGCTGGCCATGTGCCTTTCCCCCGCCTGCGGCCTGCCGGTGCTTGCGCTGGACCGCGCCGGGGCGCTGCGCTATCAGAGCGGGGAGGCCCTTCCCGCGCCGGAGGACATGAGCGGCTGGGCACTGGCCGTATACGAGGGTCTCGTGCTGGGCTTTGGCAAGGCCAGCGGCGGGCAGTTCAAGAATCACTATCCAAAGGGCCTGCGCAGGCCGTGAACCAAAGGAGCACCACATGGAAACCATTCGCTTGAAAGGCATTGACGTGCCTGTATCCCGCCTGTGCGCAGGAGGCTGCCCCGCCGGGGAATACGGCTGGGGGCAGGTGGATCACGATCAGATCGAGGGGGCGCTTCGCCGCGCCTTTGAATGCGGCGTCAACTTCTTTGACACCGCCGATACCTACGGTCTGGGCCGGTCGGAGAGCAACATCGGCCAGGCATTGCGCGACGTGCGCGATCGTGTGGTCATCGCCAGCAAGTTTGGGGTGCGCGTGGAAAACGGCCGCACCTTTTATGACAACAGCCCCGCCTATATCGAACGGGCGCTGGCCGCGAGCCTGAAACGCCTGAATACGGACTATATCGATCTTTATCAGGTGCATTATCTGGACGGTGTGACCCCCGTCGATGAAATGATGGAGGCGCTGCTCAGGCACAAGCGTGCCGGACGCATCCGCGCGGTCGGGCTGAGCAACGTGACCCCCGCTCAGGCCGCCGCCTTCATTCCCTACCGGGACCATGTGGCCTCATTTCAGAATCACTACAGCCTGGCTCACCGCGACGACGAGGCCGCCATGCTCGAAACTGCGCGCCTGCTGGATGCCGCGCCGCTCACCTGGGGCAGTCTGGGGCAGGGCATCCTGACCGGCAAATACGGGGCAGACGTGCATTTTGAAAAGGATGACCGCCGCAGCCGCGCCGTTTATGACAACTTCTACGGTGACAAGCTACTTCGCAACCTGCGCATCGTGGACGTCATGCGCCCCATCGCGCAGGCGCACAGCGTCTCCGTGGCAGCGGTGGCGGTACGCTGGATTCTGGACCATCTGCCCCGGAGCGTGGTCATTGCGGGCATGAAAAGCCCCGCTCAGGCCGAGGCCAACGCCGTGGCGCTCACCTTCCGCCTCACGCAGGACGAGGTGGCCGCGCTGGAGGCGGCGAGCCGGGAATCATAAGTCCGAAACGAAAAAAAGAAAGAGGACGCGCCCTTTTCTGCGGTGCGTCCTCTTTGTGTCTGGCCTGTTCCATTACAGATACAGGTTCATCAGATCCGCGTCATAATCCCGCCCGTTGATGCGGAAGAACTTCGGATACACGCCGATGCGCTCAAAGCCCATCTTCTGGCACAGCGAGATGGCGCTCACGTTATCCGAACGCACCTCCAGCTCGATGACCGATATGCCGCCCTGCCTGGCGTGCTCGATCAGGTGGTTCACCATCTGCGTGCCGATGCCGCGGTGCCAGTATTTCTTGCGTACCGTAACCGACAGGGACGCGCGGTGCTGCGCGCGCTCGCGGCGCATGCACTTGAGAGCGCCCATGGCGGCCAGCTCATCGCCAATGAAACCCAGCAATAGCAGGCTGCGCCCGGTGATGCCCTCGATGTAGCCGCGCTCCTGCTCCACGTTCATGTCCAGCCCCTCGGCGCCGAAGGACAGGTTGTCCGATTCGCCCGCGATCTGCGCAAGATAGGCCAGCGTCATTTCCGCGTCGTCGGGGGTGGCGGGGCGCACGATCACGCGGTCTGCGCCGGTATCGGCGTCCGTGCGGCGGATGAGTTTTCGCTGGATCTTGCCGCTGACGGTCTTGGGCAGCTCATCCACAAACTCCACGATGCGGGGGTATTTGTAGGGGGCCGTGACCTGCTTGACGTGATTTTGCAGCTCCTTCTTGAGCGCGTCGGTGGGCTCGTAGCCACGGTTTTTCACCAGCACCACCGTGGCCTTGACCACCTGTCCGCGGTCCGGGTGCGGCACGGCCGTCACGGCGCATTCCAGCACCGCCGGGTGGGTGAGCAGCGCGCTCTCCACCTCGAAGGGCCCGATGCGGTAGCCGCTGGACTTAATCACGTCGTCGCTGCGGCCGATGAAGTTATAGTAGCCGTCCACATCACGCCAGGCCATGTCGCCGGTGTGGTACATGCCGTTATAGAATACCGCGTCGGTCTGCTCCTGATTGCGGTAGTAGCCCAGAAACAGGCCCGCCGGGTGGCCCTTGTCCAGCCGGATGACGATTTCGCCCTCCACGCCGTCATCCACGTCCTGGCCGTTTTCGTCCACCAGCGCGATGTCGTAGGCGGGCGAGGGACGGCCGGTGCTGCCGGTCTTGGGCTCCATCCACTTGCTGGTCATCAGCAGCGGCGTGGTCTCGCTCTGGCCGAAGCCCTCGTGAATCTTCACGCCCGTGAGCCGGAGGAACTGGTCATACACTTCGGGGTTGAGGGGTTCGCCCGCGCAGTTGGCCCATTTCAGGGCACTCAGGTCGTAGCTGGCGAGATCCTCCTTGATGAGGAAGCGGTACACCGTGGGCGGCGCGCAAAAGCTGGTCACGCGGTGCTTTTCGAGCATTTTGAGCAGGTCGGCGGCGATGAAGCGGTCAAAGTCGTACACAAACAGCGTGGCGCCGCAGATCCACTGGCCGTAGAGCTTACCCCAGCCCGCCTTGGCCCAGCCGGTGTCGGCCACGGCCATGTGGATGGAGTCGTCTCCCACGTTGTGCCAGTAATAGGCCGTCACCGTCTGCGCGATGGGATAGGTCCAGCTGTGCGCGGCCATCTTGGGCATGCCGGTGGTGCCGCTTGTGAAGTAGATAAGCATGATGTCGTCGTTCTTCGGCAGCTCGGCGGGCTTGTCCCACTGCTCGGAGGCGGCGGCCATCTCCGCGTCAAAATCCAAAAAGCCCGGTTCGTCGCCCAGCGTGAACAGCGCCGTGAGCGTATCGCACTCCGGCGCGGAGGCCAGCACGTGTTCGCGCACCTCCGGCTCCTCCACGCACAGAATGGCGCGGGCGCTGGAAGCCTGAACGCGGTAGACAATGTCCTTCTTTTGCAGCTGCGCCGTGGCGGGAATCAGCACGCAGCCCAGCTTGAGCAGGCCCACCGCCGCTACCCAGAACTGCCAGCGGCGCTTGAGCATCAGAATCACGGGGTCGCCCTTTTTGAGGCCGTGCGCCTTGAACACATTGGCCGCCTGGTTGCTCATGCGGCTGATTTCGCCAAAGGTGAAGGTGCGCTCATGCCCCTTGAGGTCGCACCAGATCAGCGCCCGCTTATCGGGCGAGATGCGCGCGTATTCGTCCACCACATCGTAGGCGAAATGGAAATGTTCGGGCACCTTGAGGGTAAAGTTTTTTTCAAAATCCTCCTGAGACGTCAGGTCGGTACGAATATATCGGTCAGCCAGCATACGGTTTCAAACTCCTTCGGAACGGGGGGATGCGATCGCCCGGACGCTTACGGGATCACGATGGCCAGAAAATGCACCGCCTCGCCGCCGACGGCCTCCATGGCATGCGGCGTGCGCGAATCATAGTACACGCTGTCGCCGGGATGCAGGACCACGTCGTTTTTGCCGATCACGATGTGCATGGTGCCGGAGAGGATGTAGTCAAACTCCTGTCCGTCGTGGCTGTTGGGGGTCAATGTCTTGTTGTCCTCCGGGTCCACGACCACATACATCGGCTCGATCTTGCGGCCAACGAAATTATAGGCCAGGTTGCGGTAGACATACTGATCATGACAGCTGGTTTCCTCCTGTCCCCTGCCCGCGCGCGTGACGCTGAGCACGTTGAGGCGCGGCGCCTCACCGGTCAGGAGCTCTGTCATATCCACATGAAATACCTCGCCGATCTTAACCAGAAAGCTGATGGGCATATCGACCTCGCCGCTTTCATATTTGCGGTATTCTTCGACAGGCACATTGAGCACTTCGGCCATCTTGTCAACGGTGTAGTCCGAAATCTCTCGCAGGTCCAGAATTCTCATGGCCACTTGCTTTACGGGATCGGACATAACGGGTGCGCCTCCTTTTTGCCCCATCTGGGCACTTTCGCGTATTATAGCACGCAAGCATGCAAAGATGCAAGGCGCGGGCCCTGCATTCAGGCGTGCCAAAAAAGCTCGTCTCCGGCGGTCCCTTCCGCCAGTGCACGTTTCCCCTGCTCCTGTTGTGCGGCCGGGAAAACGTTCGCTGGCTTCGGATTTCACTTGGAGAGCCGGGGCCCTCCGGCCCTCCCGGACCAGGTTTTTTGTCAGTCTGAGATGCCGGGTGCGCACCTTGCATCCTGTATTTTTGCGATTTTTTTATTCCTCCCGCTGTCCCGCGGCCGCCATCACGCTGCGCAGGCCCGCCACGCTTTCCACCGGCAGGGAAAACATCACCGTGTGCGCGGGACTCTGCACCCCGGCGTGATCCATCACAGCCCGCATGATGCGGCTGCGGTCGCCTGCCGCGGTCAAAATCAGCAGCATCTCCTTTTCCTCAGCGATGGACAGGCCGAAAAACTGACTGCTTTCGCCCGGCTGCGTGCCCTTGGCGTGCAGCACCGTGCCCCCTGCGGCACCTGCCGCGCGCGCCGCGTCCATCACGGTATCCGCATGGCCACGGTTGACAATGGCGATGATCAGTTCATACAGAAACGCAGCAGGCATATCCGTCACCTCTCCCATGATGATGTCCTGTCCCTCCGTGAGGCTGCGCAGGCTGGTTGCGCCCGCCACGCTGCCCACCGGGGTTGTGAAGGCAATGCCCGCGCCGGGCATATCCAGCCCCATCTCGCGCACCAGGCGGGCCAGCAGCCGCCCGGCCCTCGCGCGCGAGGTCATGGCCCACAGCAGCGTCTTTTCGCTCTCTTCCAGGCCCAAAAGATCCAGCAGCTTTTTGCCTGCCGTTCCCCGGCAAGGCAGGCTGTGGGCCGTTTTTATTCCCTGATCCCCGAGAAAGTCCAGAAACGCCTCTCCGTCCCCGCGCCCGACGATCAGATTTATCAGACATAGGTCATGCATGATGCATCCTCCCCCATGCGGCAATGGAACGCGCCGCTCATTCGATGATCTCCTCCGCCTCCGCCTGCGGCGCGGTCGCCTTCAGCGCGCGCTGTCTGCGCTTGAACACCAGCCCCAGCACCTGAATCGTAATCAGGGGCGTCATGGCCACCATGGCCACCACGCCAAAGGCGTCCGTGGCCATATCCCCGCCCACGGCCTCGCACGCCCCCATGGTCAGGGGCAGCAAAAAGGTGGCCGTCATGGGGCCGGAGGCCACGCCGCCGGAGTCAAAGGCGATGGAGGTAAAAATCGGCGGCACGAAGGGCATCAGCACAAGCGCCACGGCATAGCCCGGCGCCAGCAGCCACAGAATGGGCACGCCGGTCAGGATGCGCAGCATCGCCAGCCCCACCGACACCGATACGCCCACCGACAGGCTCAATCCCAGCGCGCGCGGAGGAATGGCGCCCGCGGTCAGCTCGTACACCTGCCGGCTCAGCACATGCACCGCGGGCTCGGCCGATACCACGAAGTATCCCATCAGCATCCCCAGCGGCACCAGCAGCCAGCGCCGCTCCATGCCCGCGAGGGCCTGTCCCAGGTAGTTGCCCATGGGCATGAACCCCACGTTCACCCCTGTCAAAAACAGCGCCAGGCCCACATATGTGTACAAAAGTCCCGCCGCGATGCGCAGCACCTCGCGCCTGGGCAGGTGCAGAATCATCAGCTGGCTCCCGGCAAAGAACGCCGCGATGGGCGCAAGGGCGATGGCCACCTCACCCAGATATTCAGGCAGGGCATGGGCGAACTGGCGGGACAGCTCCAGCGTGTCCGCCGCGTCGAGCAGGGCGGCGTCCGGCCCGTAGGCCGCGCCGTCCGGCCGGTAAATCAGGCCCAGCAGCATCACCGCCAGAATGGGACCGACGGAGCTGAGCGCCACCAGGCCGAAGCTGTCGTTTTCCGCATTGGGGTCGCTGCGGATGGCGCTCACGCCCACGCCCAGCGACAGGATGAAAGGCACCGTCATGGGGCCCGTGGTCACGCCGCCGGCGTCAAAGGCCACGGCCAGAAACGCCCCCGGCACAAACTGCGCCAGCACAAACACCAGCGCATAGCACCCCAGCAGCAGCCACGCCATGCGGATGCGCAGCAAAATGCGCAGAAGCGCCAGCACCAGAAACACGCCCACGCCCAGCGCTACCGATACAATCAGCGTCAGGTCCGGCACGCCGGGCACCTGATGGGCCAGCACCTGCAAATCCGGCTCCGATATGGTCACGATCACGCCGACCAGAAAGGAGCACAAAAGCACCACCCACAGCTTTTTGCTGCGGGTCATGGCTGCGCCCACGTGCTCGCCGATGGGGATCATGGCCAGGTCCGTGCCCAGCGTGAACAATCCCATGCCCACCACCAGCAGCACCGCGCCCGCCAAAAACGCCAGCATCGCGCCCGAGGGCGCAGGCACCGCCAGCAGGCCCAGCGCAATCACGATAGCCGTGATCGGCAGGACCGAACGCAGTGACTCCTTCCATTTTTCAATCAGCGCGCCGCGATGGCGCGCATGGCGCATCCGATCCAGCCTTCCTTTCAGTCGTCGTTGATTTCCAGCACGCATTGCTTCACCCCTTTGACGTTGTCGCTACGGGTTCGCCCAGGCCGCCCATCCACCGCGCCACCAGCAGGCCGGCCAGCAGCGCGGCAAGCTGCGCCCAGAGCGTCCACCCGCTTCCAAAGCCGGGAAACACCAGCGCTACCGACACCAGCAAAAAGCCCAGCACCGCGTAGCAGGTATATCCCCGCGCATGGTCAAACAGCCATTGAACCGCTTTCATCGAAACCAGCGCCGATGCCGCAAATCCCAGTGCGACCAGCGCCAGCAGGCCTGCCTGCGGATGTGCCAGCGCGTCGAGATAGGCCTGATACCACCCCAGATTGATGAGGATAAACGACGTGGACAGCCCCGGCACCACCGTGCCCACGCCCTCCACCAGCCCCACCGCCAGCGCTCGCAGAGGCGTGAGCGACAGCGCCCGCTCCATGCCCTGCGCCCTCAAAAGCACCATGGGCAGCGCGAGCAGCACGCCGCCCGCCAGCGCCCCCAGCCACCGCCTGCGAAAGCGCCCGTCCTCCTCAGCCTCGGCCAGCAGGTCGGGCACGCCGCCCAGAATAAAGCCCGTGAACAAGCACAGCATGGGCTTTTCATACAGCCGCATGGCCGCGCCCAGGCCCCTGGCACCCAGCAGCAGCCCCGCCGCGCCGCCCACTGCCAGCGGCGCCAGAAACACGAGCTTCCTGCGCGTATCGTGGAAAATGCCCAGCACCGCATCCAGCATGGGCCGGTAGAGCCCAAAGCTGACCGCCATCACCCCGCCGCTCACGCCCGGAAGCACGCAGCCGATTCCCATCAGCAGCCCCGCCAGCACATTTTTCCAAAAGCCACCCTGCCGCCGCATTGCGCACCGCCGCCTTTCCCCTTTCTGTTCAGACGAGCCTATGCGCGTCTCAAACGGCCTATACCGAGTATAGCATGCCCCAGTGAAGGATGCAACCGGCAAAGAAAATAGGGGGACCGATGGGCACCCAGTCCGGAAGGACGATGTTCCCGGTATCGCTTTTCGATTCGCCACCTCATACACTTTACCCGACTTCCTCGACACCTGGGCGTCCTGCCGTCATTCCATCCGCCGGGTCACCGGCACCCACACCTCATAGCGCGTATGAACCGGGTCCGGTTCCAGATATACCTCGATGTCCGGTCCGTCGGCATACTCATAGCCGGAGCCGGGCAGCCATTCGGTCACGATGCGTTTCTCCAGCGCCTGAATAGAGCGGCCCGTGCCCTCGCCGGAAAATACGGCCCAGGTGGCGGCGGGCACGGTATACGTCTCAAACGGGCCGGGATCGGCCTGCGAGGCCACGGCGATGAGGTATCGCCATGCTTCTCCTCCGGTGCACGCGCTGATGCCCAGCAGCCCTTTGGGTTCCCCGTCCATCCGCGCGGCCAGAGCGGCCACGGTGCCGTCGCGCGCGGCGGCGTCCCACATCAGGGGAACTTCCCGAAAGTTGTTTTCGATCTCGCGGTCCAGCGGTCGGGAGATGCCCACCACGCGGAAAGCGTCTCTGGTTTCGATGCGGTACTGCATTTCTTCCCCTCCCTGTACGCTCAGGCTAAAAACCATTCTGGGGTAGCATTTGACCGGCACGCCTCCCGTGCGGACTGCCGAGGGCGCAATCCCATGCACCGCCCGAAATGCCCGGTTGAACGCCGTGGGCGACTCGTAGCCATAGCGCGCCGCGATGTCGATGACCTTATCCCGCCCGGCCTGCAAATCTGCCGCCGCAAGGGACATTCTGCGCCGCCGCACATATTCCCCCAGAGGCATGCCCGCCAGATAGGTAAACATCCGCTGGAAGTGATAGGCCGAGCAGCAGGCAATACGCCCCAGCCGCTCACAGTCGATCTCCCCCGTCAGGCTGAGCTCGATTTCGTCCATGGCCCGGTTCCAGCGTTCGATCCATTCCATCCGGCTGATTCCTCCCTTATGTATGGACATTGTAGCACAATCGCCGGCGCCTGTCCTCTCCGCCCTTGCCTGAAAAAGAGAGCGGGACGGCAAGGACTTGCGTCCAGGCCGTCCCGCAGGACATGTGATATCAGGCTTACTTGGCATATTCCGCCGCACTGGCGCCCGCGATGCGGCCGAACACGATGAAGTCAGCCACAGCGTTGCCGCCCAGGCGGTTGGCGCCATGCACGCCGCCGGTGACCTCGCCCGCCGCGAACAGGCCGGGGATGGCCTCGCCCGCCTCATTGAGGACTTCGGTGGCGGTGTTGATCTTCAGGCCGCCCATGGTGTGGTGGATGCCCGCCGTCACCTTGATGGCGTAGTAGGGAGCGGTGTTGAGGGGATTGGCGAAGCTGGTACGGCCGAACTCCTCATCGGTCTTGCTCTCGACGCAGGCGTTCCAGGCTTCCATGGTGGCGGTGAAGGTCTCGGCGTCCACGCCCATGGCCTCGGCCAGCGCGGCGTAGTCCTCGCCGCTCACGGTCAGGCCCTTGGTGATGTAGCCGGCGATCACGCTGGAGGCATCCACCATCGCCTGATCCACCACCAGCCAGCTGTAGCTGCCGGGCTGGGCGATCTCGGCGGCGGAAACCACGTCGCGGGTGCCCACCTCGTCGGTGAAGCGCTTGCCCTCGGCATTGACCAGAATCGCGCCGTCGCCGCGCAGGCCCTCGGTAATCAGGGCAGCGGTGTCAAACTGCACGGTGGGATGGATCTGAATCTGGTCCATATCGACGGTCGCCGCACCCACCGCCTGGGCCATGGCGATGCCCTGGCCCTGTGCGCCGGCGGCATTGGTGGTCATAAAGCCTTTCAGCTCCGGTTTGTAGGAGGCGACCATCTCAAGGTTCGCCCCGAAGCCGCCGGTGGCCAGCACGACTGCCTTGGCCTCTACGATCACGTTGGCGCCATCCTTGGTCACGCCTTCCACGCCGGTCACATTGCCGTTTTCATCCTGGCGCAGGGCGGTGGCGGTGGTGTTGAAAAGGATCTCGATGCCGCGTTCCTCGCAGGCGCTTTCCAGCACGGGCACGATGTAGCTGCCCACGGAGATGGTCTTGCCCTCGGCGTCCACCGGGCGGTGGATGCGCTTGACCGACGCGCCGCCAAAGCTGGCCACGTCATGCAGCTGAGCGCCGATGGTGTCCAGCCAGTCGATGCCGGCGGCGCTGTTTTCGCAGAGGGTCTTGACCAGGTCAAAGTCATTGATCGCCTTGCCGCCGATCATGGTATCCAGCTCCATGAGTTCCACGCTGTCGAAGTAGCCCTCGGGATTCTCCTGATAGGCCTTCCACTGCTCGCTCACGGTCTGAGCCAGGGCGGTCACGGTTTCGTCGTCCGCATAGGTCTCGGCGGCGCTGGCCAGCGTCTTTTCCACGCCGGCTTCCTCTGCGAAGGTGTTCTCGTCCTGCCAGACGGTCTTGCTGGCGTTCATGCCGCCGGTGGCGCGCACGGAGTTGCCGCCCACCATCGCCTGGCTCTCCAGGATGACCACGCTCTTGCCCGCGTCGGCAGCGGTAATGGCGGCGGTCATGCCTGCGCCGCCCGCGCCCACGATGACCACGTCGCAGCTGCGGACCTGGTCTTCGACGGTGCCCTTGTCCACGGCCACGTTATAGGCCTCGGGGTCCACGCCCGCGGCGGTCAGGGCGGCCCTGACGGCCTCAAGGATCGCGTTGGAGGTGATGGTCGCACCGGCCACCGTATCCACGGCGATGCTGCCGGATTCCGACATATCGGCGGGCATCAGTTCGATGGCCTTGGAGCCCACGCCCTCGGTCTCCCCTGCGCCCTCGGCGGTCACGGCGGTGATAGCCCCGTCGGTCAAAGTCACAGTCACGGTCACATCGCCGCCAAAGCCCTTGGCCGTGCCGGTGAAGTCGCCGCTGACTTCAGCAGGAGCGGCTTCGCCCAGTGCGGCGCCGGTCATCACCAACATAATGGCGGTCAGGATCGCAAGAATGCGCTTTTTCATGATGGTCCTTCCTCCCTGGTAAAATTGATGATTTTTTAACCAGCGCGTAGTATAGCATGTTTCTCCCGGTGAATCAAGGGGAATTCATCCTATTTTTCATCTCACATCAGAATTGACATCACACAGGAATTTGCCTTCTGTTAGAAAAAAGATGATTTCATAACAAATTCTTTTCCCTTTCCTTCTTCTGCAACTTTTTCCATCCAGGAATTGCAATTCCCGCCTTAGCGTGCTAAACTAATGCACAGGCCTTTTTGAGGCCGTGCCATATTATAAGGAGATGATTCCTCTCCATGGTGGAAAAATGGAGCATCCCTTATCCCGCCTACACGGGTGAGGAGCCGCGCAATGTATATGTGTACCTGCCCGACGGAATGGACGGGCGGGAGCGGCTGCCCGTACTGTATATGTTTGACGGGCACAACGTGTTTTTCGACGAGGACGCCACCTACGGCACCTCCTGGGGCATGGGCGCCTACATGGACGAAACGAACACCCGCATGATGATCGTGGCCGTGGAATGCAACCATAGCCCGGATAACGGCCGGCTTTCGGAATACTCTCCCTTTTCCTTTGAGGACCCGCATTTGGGCCATGTGACGGGCCGGGGGCAGGAGACGATGGACTGGTTCACTCAGGAGCTCAAACCCCTGATCGACCGGCGCTACCCCACAAAGCCCGGCCGCGCGCATACCTTCATCGCCGGCAGCTCCATGGGCGGGCTGATGAGCCTGTACGCGGTCCTGTGCTACAACCAGGTGTTTTCGCGCGCAGCGGCGCTGTCGCCCTCCCTGTGGGTGGCCCCCAAAAAGCTGACCCAGCTGATCGACGAGGCGGACATCCGGCCCGGCACGGTGGTCTACATGGATTACGGCGCGAAGGAGATGCGCTCGCGCCGGCATATGAGGCGCGCCTTTGCCACCGTGGGCGGGCGGCTGATCGAAAGGCGCGTGCTGCTGACCAGCCGCATCGTACCCCACGGAGAGCACAGCGAAGCGAGCTGGTCGCGCCAGATTCCCTTTTTCATCAACACGTTGCTCTACGAGCAGTCCTGAAAGGGGTGTCCCTCCAATGCAGACGGAGTATTACCGGGAGTACAGCCCCTCGCTGGGGCGCGACATGGAGATCAAGCGCTACGGCCATGCGGGGCGGCCGGTGCTGTTCATCCCCTGTCAGGACGGCCGCTTCTATGACTTTGAAAACTTCCACATGACCGACGCCTGGGCCCCCTGGATCGACTCCGGTCGCGTGATGGTCTTTTCCATCGACACCATTGACCGCGAAACCTGGTCCGACAAGGGCGGCGATCCCCACTGGCGCATCCGCCGCCATGAGCAATGGATGGACTTCATCACCCGCGAGGCCGTCCCCTTCATCCGCGGCGAGGCCAACCGGCTCAACGGCTGGGAGGGATATCCCGGCATTATCGCCTTTGGGTGCAGCCTGGGCGCGCTGCACGCAGCCAACCTGTTTTTCCGCTTTCCGGACCTCTTTGACGGGCTGCTGGCCCTCAGCGGCATCTACACCGCCTCCTACGGCTTTGACGGCTACATGGACGAGGAGTTCTACCGCAACTCCCCTGTCGATTACCTGGCCGGAATGCCGGCGGATCATCCCTACATCCAGCGCTACAACCAGAACCGGGGCATCCTGTGCGTAGGCCAGGGTCCCTGGGAGATCCCGGAAACCACCCTGCGCCTGCGGGACATCTGCGCCCAGAAGGGCATTCATATCTGGGTGGACGTATGGGGATATGACTGTGCGCACGATTGGGACTGGTGGTATAAACAGGTGGCGTACTTCGTACCCTTCCTGCTGGACTGATACCTGCTTGGCCGCATCAACGCACGAAAGGAGCCGGGTCTGAAATGAAAAATTTTGTCTTTCTCTCTCCCAATTTTCCAACCAACTACTGGCAGTTCTGCCGGGAGCTGAAAAACAACGGGCTCAACGTGCTGGGTATCGGAGATCAGCCCTATGACGAGCTTTCGCCCCAGCTCAAGGACAGCCTCAACGAGTATTACAAGGTATCCAGTCTGGAAAACTATGACGAGGTATACCGCGCGGTGGCCTTCTTCATCTTTCGCTACGGGCGCATCGACTGGCTGGAGAGCAACAACGAATACTGGCTGGAGCGCGACGCCCGCCTGCGCACGGATTTCCATATCGAAAGCGGCTTCCAGTCGCAGGATATGGAGCGCATCAAGTACAAATCCCGCATGAAGGAATACTACCAGAAGGCCGGTATCCCCGTGGCGCGCTACCACATCGTGGACGATTATGACGGTTGCCGGGCCTTCATTGAAACGGTGGGATATCCCGTGGTGGTCAAGCCGGACAACGGCGTGGGCGCGGCCCATACCTTCAAGCTGACGGACGAGGGCGGCCTCCACTGGTTTCTGGATACGCAGCGGGAGCCGGGTGTGCGCTATATCATGGAGGAGTTCATCCATGCCGAGGTCAACAGCTATGACGCCATCATCGATTCCCACGGCGAGCCCATGTTTGAAACCGGCAACGTGACGCCCTTTTCCATTATGGACATCGTCAACGACAACGACAACTCCATCTACTACATCGTGCGCGACTTGGCCGACGACGTGCGCGCCGCGGGCCGCGCCACGGTCAGAAGCTTTGGGGTCAGGAGCCGCTTCATCCATTTTGAGTTTTTTCGTCTGACGCAGGATCAGCCCGGCATGGGCCAAAAGGGCGACGTGGTGGCGCTGGAGGTCAACATGCGCCCCTGCGGCGGCTTCTCACCCGACATGATGAACTACGCCAACAGCACCGACGTCTACAAGATCTGGGCGGACATGATCGCCTTCGACCGTTCCACCCTGCCTTCGGGCCAGCATTATTTCTGTGCCTTTGCCGGCCGGCGTGACGGCAAGCCTTTTGCGCTGAGCCATGACGAGATACTTCGGCGCTACAGCGCGCAGCTGCGCATGGTGGAGCGCATCCCCGACGCGCTCTCCGGCGCGATGGGCAACCAGATGTACGTGGCGGTCTTTCCCACGCGGGAGGAGATGGATGCCTTTTACGCAGACGTGCTGCGTGAATGCTGAACCGTTTTTTGCGGAAGATGGCGTTTTTTGCCTGTCTCGGTTGCCAACCCGTGCCGGACAGGCGCGTTCGCCCGCCGTTTTCTCAATGAAACCGCTTTTCCGGCGCCATGCCCGGCTTTGGCCGGGCGCTATTTTTTTCCAGAATCCCGTCTGGCGAGACATGTCCCAAATCTTTCCGCCGCATAATCACCCCTCCAAATTCCATACTAGGGATGCAAAGACAAACGGCAAAGCAATGCGGCATAAGTGTTGCACCGCCGTCAAGGAGGATGGGAACATTGCGGGCAACGGGGATTGTGCGCAGAATTGACGAGCTTGGGCGCGTGGTCATTCCCAAGGAGATCAGACGGACGCTTCGGATTCGGGAGGGCGACCGGTTACTGACAACATGGAAACCGTGGGAGCGGTTTTGCGCGGCCATGGATGAGTTGGGGAAACGGGCGGGGTGGGGTGAGGGTAGAAAGGGCGGCTCGGAAGGCGTAGGATGAGGGAGCGTAATAGGTCTTTCGATGTGAGGAGGATCAAAACAGGCACTGCCGTGCGGCAGCGCCTGTTTTTTTGAATGAAGGCCCTTGTAGCCGGTCGTGTGGGTAAATCCTCGTCTCTTTCGATGCAGGCCCCTTAAAGCGAAGAAAAAGCTCAAAATTCGCCCCGAGAATGTACAACAAGCAGAGTGAAGATATTCATGCCTCGGGTGTGTACATCGCGGTATCCGCTGGTGAGGGAGCGAATGTTTCTCGAACTCCGTATGTAGCCCAGCGGTCTGCTCCATGAGGGCTTTGCTCCGTCCCAATAGGATATCTGCCGGTTTTGCATGATGCAAAACCGGCTTTTGCGGCTCCTTTTAAGGACGTCCTGCTTGCACGAAGGTTGTAAACAAGAACATATTCTCCATGTTCTCTATTAGTCTATTGAAATAATTTCTATTTTTTATAGAATATTCTTTTCGAATAGCTATTAAGTACGCTATGATTAATTCTGGAATAATCGTAAAAATATAAATGACCAGCGCTTTTTTGGCTGGCTTGAAAAAATGCCATTTAAATGGTTCGCGAAATTGTTCCTTTTGTGACAGGCTAAGAAGCTTTTGTGATATAAAAGATATGATGTATACTTTGTAGGCCTTGACGGCTTATTCGTGTCAATGGACAGCTAACTGCTCAATGGCCATCCGGCGTTGTTCCATCAAGCTGTGGGCATAAAAATCCAATGTGGTTTTAGCGGAGCTGTGTCCCAAAAGTGCGCCTACCGTTTTTACATCTACCCCTAGTTCCAGCAAACGTGTGGCAAAGCTATGTCTAAGTGTGTGGAAATGGACACCATGCAGCCCCAGCGCCGAGGTCATCCGTTTGAGGTGCCGCTGGATGGTTCGTGGTTCGGCAGTTTGCTCTTTTTTTCCAAAAACATAGGATGATCTTCCGTTCTTCTTCTGCTGATTATGCAGCAGACAAAGCAGAAAATCGGGAAGAGGAAGCACTCTCTGGGAACGTATGGATTTGGGTGTGCCCAACATCAACAGGGTTTTTGGACCGCCATTCCCACAAACGGTCTGAGCTACACGCTGAACTGTGCGCCGGATAGTCAGACACCTTCCGTCCCAGTCAATATCAGACCACTTCAGTGCGCATACCTCCCCGAGACGCATCCCGGTATACAGGCTCAAAAGAGCGGGAATTTCGTTGCTTCTCCTCAGAACTTGCCGCAGCTGCTCCTGTTCCTGTCGGTTCAGGACGCGCTGCTCCACTGCTTCGCCCCAATGCGGCTTTACCCGGCGGCAGGGATTCCTGGAAATCAGCCCTTCTTCCACTGCGCAGCGCAGCGATGCGGCCAGTAACCGGTAAATACCTTTTGCTGTACTGCATGCAAGGCCAGACGCCTCCAGACGCTCTACAAACTCGCAAACGATGCACGGCGTAAGCTGATCTAAAAACAGATTGCCCAAAGACGGAAGAATGTGTCGGCGGATCTGCCGGCGGTATACCTGATAGGAAGATGGTTTGATACTTCCGCGAAGCTCATTCTCAAGCCACTGTTCCAACCATTCTGTCAATGTTCCTTTGTATGTTCGGGAAACCGTGTGGCAACAGTTGTAGACCTCCGCCTTCTTTTGCAATAGCTGGCAGCGCACCTCAGCATACTGATGCGCGTATACATAGCCGAAGCGAGTCTTTCCGGACGACGTTTTTCCGATAACATATCTTCCTTCGTAGCGTCCGTCTTTTCGCTTATAAATATTTTCTCCGCGCTTTGCCATTGTGTCTCTTCCTTTCATTTTATTTATTCTGTTCTGATGACGGTAGACTTGACGGCTTATCCCGTGAGGCTTTTTGTGACATTCCAGAAAAGCAGACGTGTTTTCATCCATCAGTTGCGTAGTTTCGGCATCCTTTGGAAGTAGTTGACATTCCATTTTGATTCGTGTATAGTTAGAAATGCTTGAGCAATGATGGATCTTATCGATTCACTTTGCCTGTATTGCCGCAAAAGGAACAAATTCGCGGCAGCATTCCTCTTTTCCTTTCTCATTTTAGAAAAAGGAAAGTGCCCGCAGAACAGCGGTTTCCAGGCATATGGTTTGCCTTGGATGACCGCCGGTGCGGCAAAGGGCAGTACCGCGTCAGATGCTGAACCTTTCGCAGTGACAGGAGCTGTCTCACATAATAGCCAGCCGCCGTGGCTCAAGCACCACGGATGGCGAAGCTTTTTCTTTTTTAGTCCGACATAAGGAAGTGCAGACGGTCACTTGCTTGAGCTTTACGCGCACAACAAAATTGCATATCAGGCAGCAATCGACATGCTTTCCCGTACAGGCAAAGCAGCGGTAATTCACCCCACCGGCACAGGAAAGTCTTTTGTTGCTTTCAGGCTGTGCCAGGAGCGGGCCAATGCACGGATTGTCTGGTTGTCGCCGAGCGAATATATCTGGCATACGCAGCTCGAAAACCTGCGGGCGGCCGGGGATGTCAGGCCGGAGAACATCACGTTTCTGACCTATGCCAAGTTCATGTTGCTCACGGCTATAGAGCGCGCTTCGTTGCACCCAGAGATCATCATTCTGGATGAGTTCCACCGCTGTGGCGCGCAGGAATGGGGCAAGGGCGTGCACGCCTTGCTGGAGGATTTTCCTGATGCCCTGCTTCTGGGCCTGACGGCCACTCCTATTCGCTACCTCGATGGCCAGCGCGACATGGCAGACGAGCTGTTCGACGGCTGCGTTGCCCATGAAATGACCCTGAGTGAGGCCATTGTGCAGGGCATCCTGCCCGCTCCCAAGTATGTGCTGTCTTTGTACGGATATCAAAAGGAGCTGGAGCGTTACCGCCGCCGGGCCAGGAAAGCGGGCGGCGCAGCCCGGCAGACGGCGGAGCAGTATATCGAACGCCTTCGTCGCAGGCTGGAGGAAGCAAGCGGTCTCGACCGCGTTTTCCAGAAGCATCTGCCCGACCAGCATGGCAAATACCTGATCTTCTGTTCGGATTATGAGCATCTCAAAAAGATGCGCAGCTGCGCGGCAGAATGGTTTGACAGGGTGGATGCAGCGCCGCACATCTATGAGGTATATGCGGAAAACGCAAAGGTAAAGGAGACGTTTCAACGCTTTCAGGCCGATAAAAGCTCCCATCTCAAGCTGCTATACTGCATCGACATGCTCAACGAGGGCGTGCATGTGGAGGGGCTGGACGGCGTGATCCTTTGCCGCACGACCGTTTCCCCCATCGTATACAAACAGCAGATCGGCCGGGCGCTGTCGGCGTCTGGCGGAAAAACGCCGGTGATCTTCGACCTGGTCAACAATGTTGACAACCTCTATTCCATCTCGGCGCTGCGTAAGGAGATGGAAGCAGTCGTCACCTATTATGCCAATGAACGCCGGGAAAACGAAATCGCGCGTGACGGATTTGAATTGGTGGATGAGGTACGGGAGTGTAGGGAGCTGTTTGAGCGGCTGGAAGAGACGCTTAGCGCGTCTTGGGACATGATGTACGGCGAAGCCTGCGCCTACTACCGCGTTCACGGCAACCTTAACATTCCCAAACGCTACCACACGGAGGCCAACCTGGCGCTTGGCAGCTGGGTGCAGACCCAGCGCCGCGTGAGGCAGGGAGCCTGCGCGGGTGCGCTTACGGAAGAGCGAATTGCGAAGCTGGATGCTATTGGCATGATATGGAAAAGTCCACAGGAGACGGGTTGGGAAAACGCTTATGCACATGCTAAGGCTTACCAGAAGGAGCACGGCGATCTGAATGTGCCGGCGCGGTATGTATGCGTGGACGGGTTCCGACTGGGCAGCTGGATCTGCAACCGGCGTGCAGATTACGCCAAGGCCCGGAAACGAAGCGGGCTGACGCCAGATCAAATCAGGTGTCTCAATGAGCTGGGAATGATCTGGAGCCGCGTGGACTTCGATTTTGAACGCGGATATGCATCGGCGGCACGGTATGCGGCGGAATATGGAGACCTGAGGGTACCTGCAGGGTATTTGGACGAGGATGGTTTCAAGCTGGGCGCCTGGCTCAACAACCAGCGCAACAAACGGGACGTCCTTTCGGCAGAGCGTCGGGAGCGGCTGGAGAATCTGGGCCTATGCTGGGAAAACCGTTATGAAGAGCAATGGGAGCGGGCCTATCAGGAAGCCGTGCGTTACCGCAGCCTGCATAACGACCTGCAGATTCCCCTTGCATATGAAAGTGACGGCATTCGCTTGGGGCGCTGGTTGCGCCGCCAGCAGGCGCAGTATGTACAGGGCAAGCTTTCTGAGGAACATGCCCGCAAGCTTTTTGCGCTGGGCATGACCTTGACGCAAAAAACGAGCTGGGACAACAGGTATATTGAGGCCAAAGCCTATTACGAGGCGAATGGTCATCTTCCCCTTTCCCCCACTCAGGCGACGGAGGCCTCCTTGTATCACTGGCTGAAAGCGCAACGTCGGGCCTTCGGCCAAGGCCGTTTGACACCGGCACAGATCAAAGCGCTGCAGGCTTTGAACGTCCCATTGGAATCTCCTGCAAAGTCGGCTTGGAAACAGCGTTTTGCCCAAGCTGTTGCCTGCTACGATTCTTTGCTGGGCAAGCCACTCACAGAGGATCGTGTACTAGCAGGCTGGTTCCGTAGGCAGAAGGTAGCAGCGGGACAAGGACGGCTCAAGCCATGGCAGATGGAGCTCTGGCGCACGCTGCCCGCGCCCGCGGACGAGTGGGAGCGACGCTTCCAGCAGGCCCGCGCGTATTTTGTTGAGCACGGAAGCCTGAATATCTCCTCTGGCCCTCTGTGGCAATGGCTGCGAAAACAGCGGCGCGCTTATTGGGGACAGGAAGATATAAAACTGACGGATGAGCAGATCCGCCGGCTGGAAAAGATCGGAATGGAATGGGCCACGATCTATGATCGCCGCTGGCAGACAGGCTATGATGCCGCCAGTCAGTACTACCAAAAACATGGGCGGCTGGACGTCAATTCGGGTTATGTAACGGAACAGGGATATCCGTTAGGCAGTTGGCTCTATGAACAGAAGCGCCGCTATCAGTCAGGCAAACTGGAGGCTGGGCGTCTTAAGGCGCTCAAGGCTATTCACACACCCTGGTTGCTGACTGGCAATACGGAAACACAAGGACAGATGAGATGATCCAGAGGAACCAAAAAACCCTGAACCGCCTGAATGTGCTGTCAGATGGCGTGCTAATTGTGCTGTGTTATCTCTTCGCGTCATGGCTATGGCTAGATGTGATCAAAAGCAAAGCAGGCAACATGGCGGCGCTGAGCAGCCTGAACGCAAGAGGCATACTGGCCGCGGTAATCTATGCGATCTGGACGGTTTTCCTGCTTTCGCTGCTCCGCGTCTATCACACCAGCCGCGTACACAGAGCAGGACGGGAGTCCGGGCGCATTGTGGCAGGAAACGCCATCGCATTGGCCACGGCGGCTTCAGCGCTATTTGTGTTCCGCCTGCAGGACTTTTCGCGCGGCGTGCTGGCTGTATACTTTCTCTCCAGCAGCGCGGTGCTCATCGGCAAGCGCACCACGGTTCGGTGGCTGCTGCGGCGAGTGCGCGCGCGGGGGTACAATCTCAAGCATATGCTGGTGATAGGCAGTGGAAAGTTGGCGCGGCGCTATGTGGAGAATGTGCAGGCCGACCCGACACTGGGCATCCATGTGGAACAATGTCTGGCACCGGCCAAGGGGATGCTGGAGCAACTGGAAAGCCGTCTGCACGATGCGGGCATCGACGAGGTCATCCTGGCACTCGCTCCCGATGAGCTGGGTGTAACGGTGGACGTCATCCAGGTGTGTGAAAAGTGCGGCACGAAGATCAGCGTGGTCCCCTTCTACAACGATGTGATTCCCACCCGGCCCACCATTGACATGGTGGGTAACCTCAAGCTGATTCAGCTGCGCACCACGCCGCTGGATGAGCCGGCCAACGCGTTTATCAAGCGGACGTTTGACATCGTTGTGAGTGGACTTTTGCTGGTCCTCCTGAGTCCCTTGTTTCTTATTCTGGCCATTGCCATCCGGCTTTCCAGCCCCGGACCGGTGCTGTTCCGTCAGGAGCGGATCGGGCTGAACAAAAAGCCGTTTACCATGTACAAATTTCGCAGCATGCGTGTCAATGACGAACAGGACACGGCGTGGTCATCAGCCGAAGATGATCGGCGTACGTGGCTGGGTGCCTTTCTCCGCAAGGTAAGCATCGACGAGCTTCCCCAGCTGTGGAATGTGCTTACGGGAACCATGAGCCTCGTAGGTCCTCGACCGGAGATTCCCTTCTATGTGGAGCGCTTCCGGGAAACGGTGCCCCTCTACATGGTGAAGTACCAGGTACGTCCCGGCATGACGGGCTGGGCACAGATTCACGGTCTGCGCGGAGACACCAGCATCCCGGCGCGTGTGGAGCATGATCTGTGGTACATCGAAAACTGGTCCCTTGGGCTGGATATACGCATTCTGCTGAAAACCGCCTTGGGCGGGATGGTGAATCAGGAGGATATCGGCAGCGCGGCAAACAGCAGGCCGGACGGCGGGGAGGGCATGGCGCAATGAGCGTTTCCGTGATTCTTCCCACGCTCAACGCGGCGGACGAAATTGCCGCGCTGCTTGCTGCGCTCATGGACCAGACGCAGCCGCCGGAGGAAATTCTGGTGGTGGATTCGGGATCCACGGATGGCACCGCGGAACTGGCTCGCGCGCACGGTGCGCGGGTCATGTCCGTTCCCCGCGACCAGTTTGACCACGGCGGCACACGGGACGCAGCCCTGCGGCAGACGGCGGGTGAGTTCGTGTTGTTCCTGACACAGGACGCCCTACCGGCGGACGATCGCTACATTGAGAATCTGCTCAAGCCCTTTGCGGATGCTCGCGTCGCCGCGGTCAGCGGACGGCAGCTCCCACGCCCAGACGCACGTCCCTATGTGCGGGCAGTACAGCAGTACCGCTACCCCGTGCAGAGCCGGGTCTGGGGAGCGGAGGACCGGCAGGCGCTGGGGATACGGGCATATCACCTTTCGGACGTCTGCTCGGCCTACCGCCGGAGTGCCTATAAGACGGTGGGCGGATTTCCCCATCCGCTGCCGACCAATGAGGACATGCTCATTGCCGCGGCGTTTCTGGATTCTGGTTACCGGCTGGCCTACTGCGCCGATGCGGCGGTGGTGCATTCCCACAACCTGACGCTTCGGCAGGAATACCGGCGCAACGTCCTCATCGGGCGCTTCCTGCAGGAAAACGGCGAGCGGCTGGGCAATCAGGGCGAGACAGGCGAAGGTCTGCGCATGATGCGGCAGGTGCTGACGCAGCTGGTTCGAAGCGGTCATCCGCTGGAATGCCCGGTCTTTGCAGCCGACTGTGCGGCACGGCTGTTGGGCAGTCGTGCCGGACGGCGCGCCGGAACGGCCGGCCAAAGGAGGATACGGCATGCAGCCGACGGTTGAAATCCTGCTGGCAGCGTACAACGGCGAGCGGTTTCTGCGCGAGCAGCTGGATTCGCTGCTGGCACAGACGTGGGAGCAATGGCATCTGACCGTTTCCGACGACGGCTCCACAGACGGCACGTCTGCGATCCTGGACGGATACGCTGCACAGTATCCTGACCGCATCCGACGTGTGCGGCATGAGGGGCGTTTTGGCAATGCCCGCGATCATTTCTTTTGGCTGATGAAGGAATGCGGGGCGTCCTACATGATGTTCTGCGATCAGGATGACGTATGGCACCCCGACAAGGTGGAAAAGACGATGCGCGCGCTGCTGGAAGCGGAAGATGAGGCGGGTACAGATACGCCGGTGCTGGTTTTTACGGATCTTACGCCGGTGGACGAAAAGCTCCGGCCCATTGCTTCCTCGCTGATGAAAATGCAGAAGCAGTATACGGACGTGATCGACTACCGGGCACTGCTTATGCAAAACATCGTGACCGGCTGCGCGACGGGCATCAACCGGGCGCTGGCCCAGCTGGCCGGGCAGTGCAAGGACACTTCGCAGGTGATCATGCACGACTGGTGGTTGGGTGTGGTGGCGGCGCGATTTGGAAGGGTTGTATACCTGGATGAAAGCACCATGCTTTATCGTCAGCACGGCGGGAATTGCGTGGGGGCGAAGAACGCCGGGAGCGTGAAGGATTCGCTGCAAACCTTCTCTCACATCAACCGGCTGTGCGGGACGATCGCGGCAAAAAAACGGCAGGCGGATGTCTATTTGCAAACCTATGACGGGCGGCTGGAGGCGGAGGAGCTACCGTTCTTTCATGGTTTTATTCGGAAACGGAGCGGTCCGGCCTTTTACTGGCACCACCGCAGACTGCTCCATCCATTTTTTCGCCTGGCAGGTATGATGCTGCTGGGCTGAGATCACAGAAATGAGGAACCGGGTTTCATGGACTTTAAAAGATCAAAGAGGCTGATGGCCATATGGGCGGCCTGCTATTGGATATTGGCCGTAACCATCTATCTGGTGGCCGGTCAGCAGTTCCATTATACGGCGGTCACGAACGACGCGCTATCTGCCACCACCACCGTGGGTGAACTGGTGGATGGCATGACCATTACACAGCGTCTTATCGCACCGGCCGAGTCTCTCACCGGCTTCGACCTGATGGCGGCCACCTATGGACGGAGCAACACCGGCACGCTTCACGCGGTTTTTACCAACAATGCAGGAGAAGTGGTCGCCGCAAAGGATATCGATATCGCAACGCTACCGGAAAGCAAATATTTTACCATCTCACTGGACAGCGTGGCACAGGTGCAGGCCGGTGATCCTCTCACGCTGACGCTCACGACAACGGGCTGCATGCCGGGCAACGCCATCACGATCTACTGTGGTGATACGATTGTGGCAGGGCGGTTCGATATTGTACAAAGCATTTCGGAAGCCGACCGTTACACCATCAACGGTGTGCCGGGTGCCGGTAAGCTATGCGTAAAAGTTAACTGTATTCGGACATTGACGTTCTATCGGGATTACTGGTTGATCATTGGCGGTGCGTTCGCAGCGCTCGCACTGCTGTGCCTGTACTGGTGGCGCGGCGCGAAAGACGGGCGCAACAATCCGCTGGTTGCGGTATGTATGCTCTTTACGCGGTATGGCTTTTTGATCCGCCAGCTCGTCTCACGCGACTTCAAGACGAAATACAAGCGTTCCGCGCTCGGTATGGCATGGAGTTTTCTCAATCCATTGCTTACAATGTCGGTTCAATACGTCGTGTTCTCCACCCTGTTCCAGAGCGACATTCCCAATTATCCGGTATATCTGCTTTCGGGTATTGTATTTTTCAATTTTTTCAGCGAGGCCGTTTCAATGGGCATGACCTCTATCACCGGCAACGCATCGCTGATTAAAAAAGTATACATGCCCAAATACATCTACCCGGTATCGCGCATTCTCTCCTCTTTGGTCAACTTTGCGCTGGCGATCATCCCGCTGCTGCTGGTCATGCTGATCACCGGGACAGCGTTCACTCCGGCGCTGCTGCTGCTCATTTTCGACATGCTGTGTCTGCTGGGCTTCGTCACGGGCATGAGCCTGCTGCTGACCACCGCCATGACCTTCTTTCAGGACACGCAATTTCTCTGGGGCGTAGTCAGCATGATGTGGATGTACCTGACGCCGCTGTTCTATCCTGAGAGTATCATCCCGGCGCAGTTCCTGACTGCCTATCACATGAATCCCATGTACCAGTACATTACGTTTGCCCGTATCTGTATCATTGATGGCGTGTCACCCGAACCGATGGCTTATCTCTGGTGTATTCTTTCCTCGGTGGTGGTGCTGGGGCTGGGAATTCTGACGTTCAAGCGGCATCAAGACAAGTTTGTGCTATATCTGTGAGGTGAAGCGGATGGAAACGATGATCGAGGTCAGGGATGTGTCCATGCGCTTTCGCATGGCCAACGACCGCATCAGCAGCATCAAGGAATACGCCATTGCCCGGCTGCGAGGGAAGCTGAAATACAACGAGTTCGAAGCCCTCAAACACGTGAGCTTCGATGTAAAGCGCGGAGAGGTCATGGGGCTGATCGGGCACAACGGCGCGGGCAAGAGCACGCTGCTCAAGGTGATTTCCGGCATTTTGAAGCCTACGGAGGGCAGCGTGATTGTGCGCGGAAATGTCGCGCCAATGCTGGAGCTGGGCAGCGGCTTTGATTTTGATATGACGGGCAGGGAGAACATCTTCTTAAACGGCGCGATTCTGGGCTATTCCGAGGAGTTTCTCAAGAGCAAGTACGAGGAGATCGTGGCTTTTTCGGAGATCGGGCCGTTCATTGACATGCCGCTGCGCAACTATTCGTCAGGCATGGTAGCGAGGCTTGCGTTTTCGGTGGCGACGGTGGTGGTACCGGAGGTGCTGATCGTGGACGAGGTGCTTGCGGTAGGCGATGCGGAGTTTCAGGAGAAGAGCCGAAAACGGATGATGGAACTGATGAGCGGGGGTACGACGGTGCTGTTTGTCAGTCATAGCATGGAGCAGATACGGCAGATGTGCAATCGGGTCGTGTGGCTGGAACGCGGCTCGGTAAGGATGTTCGATATGACACAGCTGGCCTGTGACGCTTACGATAAGAGCTGAGACGTCTGCAGGGAGGAAAAAATGAGACAGGCAAAAGCACCGCATTCTCCTGAGAAAAGGCCACGCATTTTGCTGATTTACAGAAAGATGATTCCCTCCATTCGGCTGTGCGGGCATTGTCAAATGGAATACTTGTCCAAGCAAAAGAAGGTGGAATATCGAGCCATACAAGAGCTGAAGTTGAAAAAAAGTGATCTTAACTGGGCAGATATCGTTCTGCTTGGAAGGCTTGACAGCTGGTATGAATGTCGGTTGGCAAAAAAACTGCATGAGGCGGGTAGATACTTGATTTATATCATTGACGACGATCTGCTGAATGTTCCGCCTGAAATCAGCAGTGCATCATACTATAATCAACCATGTATACAAAAAAATATTCTTACCATGATTGAATTGAGTGACGCCATTCTTTCCCCTTCGCCCATTTTGCTGAGAAAATATGCGGTTGACGGAAAGCATGCTATTCAGATCGAGGAACCAGCAATCGAACCCGTTTCTTATAAACCGCACAATCTTAATGGCCCAGTAAAGATCGGTTTTGCCGGTTCCATTGATAGAGAGTATGATGTAGAGAATATTTTAAAAGAAGCTCTACTTTGCATCAGTAGAAAGTATTCATCTGATGTGAAATTTGAATTCTACGGAGGATGTTTGAATTTTGCAGCAAAAATGAACGCTAGCTATATCCCATATTCTCAGTCATATTTGGAATATCGTCGAAAACTAAATGGGTTAAATTGGGATATTGGACTGGCTCCCATCCCATCAACTGACTTCCATAGCTGTAAGCACTACAATAAATATATAGAATATGCTGCAGCAGGGATATTGTGCGTCTGCTCTGATCTGCAGCCCTATGCCAGACTAAAAAGCATGGTAAATTCAGAGCTGTTCGCTGCTAATACTACAGAGTCATGGGTGAGCAGACTGGAAAAGCTTATCGATGATCCTGTATACCGGGAGCAAATGAGGAAAGAAGCTATTTATCATGCACATTATGAATTTAATATCCACCAAATAGCAGAGGCGCTTGAAGCAGAGCTCAGGCAGAAGATAGTGCATAAAAATAAAAATCGTCGAAAAGTCGCGTGTCACCTTTTGTTTCTTAAAGCAGGTGGATGTGGCGTTAGGGCTGTGTGGGGAGCAAAAAAATATGGAACGAAACTGTCAACTTTAAATAAGAAAAAAGCAGGAAAGGAAAGAGTACAATGAAAGTCGTAATTCTTGCGGGTGGATTCGGGACCAGAATTAGTGAGGAATCTCAATTTAAACCCAAACCAATGGTGGAGCTGGGAGGCAAACCCATTCTCTGGCATATCATGAAACTGTATAGCGCATATGGATTCAATGAGTTCGTTATCTGTGCTGGGTATAAACAGCATGTGATCAAAGAATACTTTGCAGATTATTTTTTATATACCGCGGATGTTACCTTTGATTTCAGCAACAGACAGAACAACATGACGGTACATCATAATGTCGTCGAACCTTGGAAAGTGACCATCGTAGATACTGGCTTGAATACCATGACAGGTGGTCGCGTCAAACGTGTGAAGGAGTATATAGGCAATGAACCGTTTATGCTCACTTATGGAGACGGTGTTTCTGATGTAAATATTAAAAAACTTCTCAGCTATCACCAAAAACATGGAAAGCTTGTAACCATCTCAGCCTATAATTCAGGGCAACGTTTCGGTATCATGCAGATCAATGAGCACAATGAAATTGAAGATTTTCGTGAAAAAACGCAGGGCGATGGCAATATGATCAATATCGGCTTTATGGTGTGTCAGCCGGAATTCTTGGACTACATCGAAGGAGACGAAACAGTATTGGAAAAGAATCCTCTTGAGACGGTTGCCAAAATGGGACAGTTGATGGCTTACAAACACGAAGGATTTTGGCAGTGCATGGACACGTTGCGCGAAAAAGAAAAATTAGAGGCGCTCTATGCTCAGGGATGCGCCCCGTGGAAGGTGTGGAAAGACTGATGCAGGGAAAAGAGCTTGATTTTTATCGCGGCAAGAAGATTTTTGTTACCGGACATACAGGATTTAAGGGAACATGGCTCTGCCGTATACTTGAAAAAAGTGGGGCTATCGTCACGGGATATAGTCTGCAACCACCAACGGATCCTAGTCTGTTTTCCATCTCCGGAGTCGAAAAAAATATGGTGAGCGTGATAGGCGACATCCGAGATTTCGAGCTTTTGAAAAAGACATTTTTCGAGGCGTCCCCTGAAGTAGTATTTCATCTGGCGGCCCAGCCCATTGTCCGCGACAGCTATAAACATCCCCGTTATACCTATGAAACTAATGTGATGGGAACGGTGAATCTGCTGGAGTGTGTGCGCCTGAGCAAGGGAGTTCGCAGCGTTCTCAATGTCACAACAGACAAAGTCTATCAAAATAACGAATGGTTTTGGGGATATCGGGAAAACGAACCGCTAGATGGATATGATCCTTACTCTAATTCCAAAAGCTGTTCGGAACTGGTTACACACAGTTATGTAAACAGTTTCTTTAACTCAGACGAATCAGTTGCCATATCGACCGCGCGTGCGGGAAATGTAATTGGCGGTGGTGATTTTGCAAACGACCGAATTATCCCGGACTGTGTTCGCGCGCAAATTGCCGGTGCACCGATTCATGTCCGCAATCCGCATTCAACGCGTCCATACCAGCATGTGCTTGAACCGCTCTTCGCTTACTTGACGATTGCAAAAGCTCAGTATGAAGATAAAGCAAAAGCAGGCTGGTACAATATTGGTCCAGATGAATGCGACTGTATGCCGACCGGAGAACTGGTAGATCTGTTTTGTCGAACATGGGGTGAAGGCGCAAATTGGATGGATTATTCTGAGCCAGGCGCACCTCATGAGGCAAATTTCCTCAAGTTGGATTGCAGTAAAATCAAGGCAGTGTTTGGTTGGCAGCCAACTTGGCATATCCAAAAATGCATTGAAATGACATGTCAATTTAGTAAGGTGATGTTACGGAGAGAAAATATTCTTGGAGAAATGGACAGAGAAATTGATGATTTCATCCACTCATGAAAAAAGCAACATTAAAAGGAATGATTGCAATGGAGAAGATTAAAAAATCTTTTCAAGAGGGCACAGTCATTGTCTATGTGACAAGTGTCGGCTATTTGCCGATTATGAACGTATCGATTCAGTCATTGATAAGTCAATGTAAGGCTGAGAATCATTATGATATCGTTATATTGGATACAAACGCGGACCAGTTTGATAAAAAAAATGTAAAAATGCTTGCTGGAGAAAAGAAAAATATATCGATTCGCTTTTTTGAACCGATCGCCTGGGTAAAGAAATTGATTTCTCTTGAGATAACCTTAGAAGCGTATACACCTTATTTCCGAGCACTACTCCCCTGGATCATGTATGAATACGATAAAATTCTATATTTGGGAGCAGATACTATTATTAAACACGATGTTGCAGAATTATATAACAAGGCATTCCCGGAACAGAAGCTGGTTCTTAGTGGCCCAGGCCATGGGGATACCTCAAATGAATTTGATTTTGACGTAATGCTGATGGATGCGGAGGGTGTTCGCAGACAATTCCAGCCGAAAGATATTATAAATGTTATGCTTAATGAAGGTATGAATGAATGCCAAACCTATGCCCATCTTCTACAACAGTATATACATCCGTTGTCCGCAGAATGGGATACTCAACCGAAAAGAGTGATAGACATCAATAAGATGGACGAATTTCGCATCAAAGCGAAGCTGATTCATTACAAGGGAGAACAAAAGCCATGGACTGACCCATTGATGATATTGATGGAAGACTGGTGGATAGTTGCCCGTTGTACAGCTTATTATGAAGAGATTGTCAGACGAATGTGCTTATATGCACCGGATAACCGCAGCGGAATACGTGTCGTCATGGATGAAATCTTTCCAAAGGGATCGAAGCGACGAGCGATCGTGAAAAGCATTATTAAGCCGTTTGTGTGAAAGGAATTATGAGGCAATGCAAAGCGCCAAAAAAAATCACAACGTTGAGCTAAGCTGCGCAAATGTATACCCTGCTTTTGAAAAGCAGGGATCGCCGATTGTATTTGAATCAAGCGGATATTTTGTGCCATATCTAAGCATTGCGCTTCAAACAATCATTGATCATGTCTGCCCAGAGGAAAACTACGATATTTTGATTCTTGGTGATGGAATCACCTCCGTAGATCAGCAGAGAATTCTTCGCCAGGCCAAAGGTTACAAGAATATATCGATACGTTTTATCGAGCCGCGCATCGAAGTAGATCGCTACATCAATCAAGCAAGATATCATTATATTACTGTCAATTACTACAGAATGTCATTACCCTGGATGCTGAAAAACTACAAAACAGCCGTCAATCTAGGAGCAGATATTCTGCTGCTTGAGGATATTACTCCTCTTCTCAAACTTGAATTTGAGGAATCAGAATATCTTGGAGGTGCGATGGATCTTGGATATATTGGTCGGTTGTATGAGGACATTCCATGGAGTGAGTTGAATCTGAAAAAACCTTTTGAATATGTAAATGCAGATGTGATGATTTACCACCTGGAGGCAATTCGAAGGGATTTTGATCAAGATATGGTGATGGAATTCTGGCAGAAATATCATTTTCAATGCAACGAACAGGATGCTCTTAATAAGCTGTTTGACGGGCATAAGAAAATCATTGATTTAAGATGGAATACATATCCAGAGAGAATGACCTCTACCAAAGACATCCTCTGTACGCCGCCAAAGTGTATTGCAGCATGGCGCGAGGCTCTAAGAAATCCGGCGCTTGTTCATTTTGCGGCTGTACCTAAACCATGGGATTATCCCCCTGTATGTTATGGTAATGATTGGTGGGAGATTGCACGTCAGTCCGTTTATTATGAAGAAATACTCAGACGGATGATGCAACCTGTTCAGCATAGGATTCCATCTTTGCTTGATATGCGCGATACGATTTTTCCGAAGGGTAGCAGAAGAAGAAAATTTTTTAAAAATATATTTGTCAAACCAGTGCGCTGGGGATTGGATTCATAAGTTCATATTACATATGCAAACAAAAAAGAATGGAGGATACTGTCTGTGGAAATATGGAAGAACGAAAGTGAGGCACGCGAGCAGATCAAGGCGCTGGTGGCGCAGTATTATCACGATTTCAAAGAGGAGAAGAAACCTTTTACTCCAGGCGATCGTATTACCTACGCTGCGCGTGTTTACGACGAAAAGGAAATGTGCGCCCTGACCGACGCCATGTTGGATTTCTGGCTGACGACAGGGCGTTTTTCCGACGAGTTTGAAAAGAAATTTGCTGCGTGGATTGGTGTGAAATACGCGCATCTGGTTAACAGCGGCTCGTCCGCCAATTTGATTGCTTTCATGGCACTGACCGCGCCTGAGTTGGGCGATCGTCAGATTCGCAAAGGTGACGAGGTCATAACAGTAGCTTGCGGCTTTCCCACCACCGTCACGCCCATCTTGCAGTATGGCGCCGTGCCCGTGTTTGTGGATGTGACTGTTCCTCAATATAACATTGACATAAGCAAACTTGAAGAGGCGCTGTCCCCCAAAACAAAAGCCGTCATGATTGCCCATACGCTGGGAAATCCCTTCGACCTTGCGGCGGTCAAGGCGTTTTGCGACAAGCACGGCCTGTGGCTGGTCGAGGACAACTGCGATGCGCTAGGCACCAAGTACACCATCGGCAATGAAACGCGCTTCACAGGCACTTGGGGCGACATTGGTACCAGCAGCTTTTATCCTCCACACCACATGACCATGGGCGAAGGCGGCTGCGTCTATACCAACAACCCGTTGCTGCATCGCATGATTCTTTCCTACCGTGACTGGGGCCGCGACTGCATTTGCCCATCGGGCCGGGACAACTTCTGCGGTCACCGCTTTGATGGCCAGTATGGCGAGCTGCCGCACGGATATGATCACAAATACGTTTACAGCCATCTGGGTTATAACTTGAAAGTAACGGACATGCAGGCTGCCATCGGCTGCGAGCAACTCAAGAAGTTTCCGTCGTTCATCGAGAGGCGCAGGCATAACTGGGTCTATCTTCGCAAGGCGCTGGAGCCACTTGCAGACAGGCTGATTCTGCCTGAGCCTGCTGAAAACAGCGAGCCGAGCTGGTTTGGTTTCCTGATCTCCGTACGACCCGAAAGCGGGCTAGATCGCAACGCCATGACGCACTTCATTGAACAGAAGAATGTTCAAACGCGGCTTCTGTTTTCCGGCAATCTCATCAAGCATCCATGTTTCAACCAGCTTCGTGGCACGGACGCATATCGCGTGGTGGGCGGCCTTGAGCAGACCGATTTCATTATGAACAACACTTTCTGGGTGGGCGTATATCCCGGTATGACGGATGAGAAGCTAGAACATATGGTCAACACAATTACCAGTGCGGCAAGCCAGCAAAATTGAGGAGTGCTGAAGATGGATAAGCAAATCGCAAAGCTTTATAAGGCCGCAACACAGATTCGACGCTGGCTTCTGAAGCTATGCAATACACAAGCCATTCATATAGGCGGAGACCTCTCCAGCACGGATTTTATGACGGTACTATGGCAGTACCAGATGAAATACGATCCCAAAAATCCGCAGGATGAAATGCGTGACCGCTTTATTCTTTCAAAGGGACATGCATCTGCTGTTACGAGTTTCAATCAAGCGGCCATAGGATGTTTTGATGCAAACGACGTTATCAAAGAATATGCCACAGATGGCGGCCGTTTTTCTATGCACTCATGCAATCTTGTCAATCCGTTTGTAGAGGTATCTACCGGAAGCTTAGGGCATGGATTCCCGGTAGCATGTGGCATAGCAGCTGCTCTGCGCTTGAAGAGGAACAATACCAGTCGTGTCTATGTGGTAATGGGTGATGGAGAGCAGTCCGAGGGGTCCATCTGGGAGGCCGCGATGAATGCTGTGCACTATCACCTGGGCAACCTTGTCGCCCTGATCGATTGGAATGGACTAGAAGCGGATGGCACGTTGGATCAAATCACAGGGCTTGGCAATTTGGCCGAAAAATATCGTTCATTTGGTTGGCGTGTTGTTGAACTGGATGGACATGACATTGCCGCAATAAAGGAGGCATTTGATGTACTGCCTCCCGCTGACTCGCAACAGCCCACGGTTCTCCTCTGCCATACAACCAAGGGCAAAGGAGTTTCCTTTATGGAAAACCAACTGTGCTGGCATGCAGGCAAGGTTTCTGATGAGCAATATACCTTGGCATTGGAGAATCTTAGTGCTCAGGAGGGACATGAATAGTGGAAAGCGCAACAGATGCAGTTTTTCTGCGCAATGTAATCGGCGAATATATGACTGCGCTCGGGGACAAGAGTGAAAAGGTTGTCGTGGTTAATGCCGACCTGATGGGCACATGCCGAAACAGCAGCTTTGTACAAAAGTACCCCGAAAGATCTTTCAATGTAGGCATTGCAGAGCAGAATTTGGTGAGCTTTGCTGCCGGATTGGCGCATGAGGGCTTCATGCCCTATGCGTTTTCCATGAGTCCCTTTCTTACAATGCGTGCGTGCGAGCAGTGTCGGACAGATGTGGCCTATGGTCATCTCAATGTTCGTCTTATCGGCACATATGCGGGTGGGTCCGGAGGCATTTCTGGCGCGACGCATTGGGCGCTTGAGGATTGCGCTATTATGACGGGTATTCCCGGAATGACAGTATTAGAGCCAAGCGATGGTATTCAGGCCCAAAAGATGCTTGATGCCACGCTCGATTTTAATGGCCCGGTTTATATTCGTAGCAGCGTGGAACCAACCCGGGAGATTTATAGTCAGGATACACCATACGTGATTGGGAAAGCCGATATTCCTGTACAGGGAAATGACGGAGCATTTATCTGTTCCGGCATCACTGTCAAGTACGCTATATGTGCAGCAAAACGGATTTTTGAGAATACAGCACGACAGATCCGCGTGGTTGATATGCATACGATCAAACCTATCGACAGACAAGCCGTCATAGAAGCAGCAACTACAGGTTGTATTGTCGTTGCACAGGATCACAATATTGTTGGTGGCTTGGGCTATGCGGTAGCATCGGTGCTTGCGGAAGAAGGGATTGCTGTTCCTTTTGCCAATCTGGGCTTTCCGGATCGCTTTGTTTCGATGGCACATGCACCGTTTTTGTATCATCAGTTTGGCTACGATGACATCGGGCTTGAAAAGAAGATGGTGGAATTGCTGCAGATATGATGCGATGGTATTATTCATGTACATACAAAAATGATAAAGCAATAGGAAAGAAAAACGTATGAGAATACTTATTACAGGCGCAACAAGCATGATAGGCAGCGCATTGATAGAAAGGCTTGCACACGATGGCCACCGTGTAATTGCCGTTGCTCGAACAAATGCTGCCAAGACGCTGAGAATTCGCCAACTACCTTTCGTCGAGATTGTCCATTGCGATATGGATTCATATGGAAATCTTTCTGGGCTTATAAGCGATTCAGTCGATGCCGCTGTACTTATGGCATGGAATGGTACGCGAGGCAAGGATCGCATGGACGCCGCCATCCAGCAGCAAAACGAGGTTTGCAATGCAAGCCTGCTGCCAGAGCTGGCAAAGCTCGGTTGCCACATGATTATGACGGCGGGCTCACAGGCGGAATATGGCCCGTTGTATAGCGAACAAGCACAGACCGAAGATATGGAACCACATCCTAACACCGAATATGGTAAGAGTAAGCTACGCTTTTATCAAATGGCAGATTCATTCTGTCGGGAACAAGATATTCGATTAATCGAGCCTCGCTTTTTCAGTCTTTATGGTCCGGATGACAATGAGAACACATTGATCATGTCTCTATTGCGTTCGATGCTGAGAAATGAACCGTGTAAAATGACTTCTTGCGTACAGCTGTGGGATTTTCTTTACATTGACGATGCTGTGGATGGTTTGGTGAAGCTGTTAACGAAGGAACATCTTCATGGAATATATAACTTTGGTTCAGGAGACTCTCGACCGCTAAAGGAATACATTGAAGAAATGTATAAAATGACGGGTAGCAGGAGCTCGCTTTTATATGGTGCAATTCCTTATCCAGAAACGGGAATGGTGAGCATTCATCCTAGCATAGAGCGTCTGCGCGCTACTGGTTGGGCACCCAAAGTCAGATTTGTGGATGGGATTGACAAAATCATCGCGGCAAAGTATTCAGATGAGAAAAGAATGTAGTTGTGAAAGGAAGTAGAACCTGATGGTCGATTATTCTCAGCTTGAGGTATTTGTATTAACCTATAACCGTGCAGACAAGTTGGGAAAAATGCTAGATAGTCTGGGCTGCCAGACGGCGCAGGGCTTTCGAATTACGGTGCTGGATAATGCAAGCACGGATGACACGTCTAAGGTTGTAAACGGTATGCGGGCCAAATATCCCGATCGAAATATCAACATTATCACTCACAGCAAGAACCTGGGCAATTTAGGCAATTTCCGCTTCTCGCAGGAAAAGGCTTCATTAAAGTATACTGCCATATTCCATGATGATGACGTAATACATCCAGAGTATCTGGAAAGAGCAATGAACCTTTTTGCCCAACATCAAGATGCTATATTCTGCTCGGGGTCGATTCAGCCAGTCTTCATGCCAGAAAACTATAATTGGCCTCTTTTGCATACACAGTATTATATTTTTCCCAAGGGGACTGGCGCATATATGCAGCTAATGATTTCTCGTTCCTCTTTTCAGACTGCCATTTATCGAACAGATATCTATAAAACGCTACAGTATCGTGAGGATCTTTATGGGAAACTGCACGACATTATTTTTTTGTTGGAATTGCAGCAGTATGGAGACATCATCCACGTTGCAGATCTATGTGCGCGGGTAGGGATCGGTGTCATACAGGACAGTAACAATCTCAAGAATGGACCTTTTCCCAATGAGATTCTTGAAATGGTCTGCCGAATTGATGAACTGACAAAAGGACAGAAATACGCCAAACCTGTGCTATGGAATTTTGCTTATTTTCTCTATGAATGGTCATGCCTTTCACGCTTTCTTACTTGGAAACAGTTTACGGACAAATTACAGGCAAGAGGCGTATTCTCCGAGTGTGATATTGTGAATTTCTCACTCAAGCCCGTAATAGACAGAATCAATGGAGAAATGCTCTCTTGGGCGGAAACACTTAAAGCGGCTTGCGGAAAACAATTCTCTGGCAGACGAAGCGGCTTGGTACAATAATAGAATAAAGAAGAACAGGATCTTTTATCCTATTATTGGATTGACATTACTGCTCATAAACTCTTTTAGCCTCAATAATAAGGGAGTTATGCGCGAAAATCTGTTTTAGATGGAGTAGTCATCAATAATAGTTTTCAGATTATTGTTTGATTACTGTATGGAAGGTTTTCATTTCAAAAATGGTTTAAACTATTTTATCCAGCATCATGGAAAAGCCGTTTGGCGAACACCTCAGAACCGTTGCATAAGGAAAAGTGCTGTACTGATGAAAAAGATCGAAACAAGTCTCCCCGGGGTATGGATCATCGAGCCACAGGTCTTTGGCGACCATCGCGGCTATTTTATGGAGACATACTCCACCGCCACTTTTGCAGCCATAGGCATCGATACAGTGTTTGTACAGGACAATCAGTCCTTCACTGCGCAGAAGGGGACGCTTCGAGGCATCCACTTCCAAAACGCGCCTATGGCGCAGGCCAAGCTGGTACGCGTCGCGCGGGGTGCGGTGATGGATGTGGCTGTCGACCTGCGAAAGGGAAGCCCGACCTACCTGAAGTGGCAGTCGGTAGAGCTGAGCGCAGAAAACAAGCGTATGCTCTATATTCCACGTGGCTTCGGGCATGGTTTCAAGACTCTGATGGATGATGTGGAGTTCTGCTATAAGGTGGATAACCTTTATAGCAAGGAACATGACCGTGGCATCCGTTTTGACGATCCCACTATCAGCGTGGACTGGGGCGAAGTGGTGGAGGAGCTGTTGTCGCAGAAGGACACGACCTCACCTCTGCTTTCAGCCAGCGACTGCAACTTCGTGTATGGAGAAGTATAATGCGGGGTAACTCAGGCAAATGAAGGTCTATGTTACAGGCGTCTGCGGCCAGCTGGGCCATGATGTGATGAATGAGCTGGCACACCGCGGGCACGAGGGAATCGGCAGCGACCTTACGCCCACATACAACGGCGCGCAGGATGGAAGCGCGGTATGTACCATGCCCTATGAGCAGCTGGATATCACGGATGAGGCGGCCGTGCGGAAAAGCCTTCTGCGCGCGCAACCTGACGCGGTAATCCACTGCGCGGCATGGACAGCAGTAGACGCGGCCGAGGAGCTGGAGAATCAGGCTAAGGTACATGCCATCAACGCGGACAGCACGCGTTATATCGCGCAGATCTGCCGGGAGCTGGGCTGCAAGCTGATGTACATCAGTACGGACTATGTGTTTGACGGGCAGGGCGAAGATCCGTGGCAGCCGGACTGCAAGGACTATGCCCCGCTGAACGTCTACGGCCAGACAAAGTTGGAGGGGGAGCTGGCGGTACGTGAACTGTTGACGAAGTACTTCATCGTGCGCATCGCTTGGGTATTCGGTCTGAGCGGAAACAACTTTATCAGAACCATGCTACGCCTTGGGCAGACCCATTCCATCCTGCGCGTAGTAAGCGACCAGGTCGGCACACCGACCTATACGCTGGACTTGGCGCGGCTGCTGGTTGACATGATCGAAACGGACAAATACGGAACTTATCACGCCACCAACGAGGGCGGGTACATCAGCTGGTATGACTTTGCCTGCGAGATTTTCCGTCAGGCGGGTCTGCCTGTGACCGTGCAGCCCGTGACGACGGCAGAATACGGCTTGTCAACAGCCGCCCGCCCGTTCAACAGCCGGTTGGATAAAGCCAAGCTGGTGGAAAACGGCTTTGTGCCACTGCCAGACTGGCGCGATGCGCTGAAAAGGTATCTGAAAGAGATGCAAAAAATCCAGTGAATCTCCGTTTTAAAACATTCTGATCTTAACCAAAAGCCTCCAATGTAGTGCAACTTGAAGCACCGCATTGGAGGCTGATTCTTTTATACGACAGAATTGCCTGCCGAAAGCAGATTCCCACTCAAAAATGAATTTTTCATGAATTTTTCTAATTCACATTTCCAACCACTCAGGTACTGTCAAGAGTTATGCGCAAAATCGGTTTGCAGACTCCGGCTGAATGAGG
>OHAV01000049.1_pt1 | contig 65910 bp, 69 predicted proteins | sample 1577271 | NCBI WGS metagenome assembly OHAV01 (sample SAMEA3879537, study PRJEB24766) | human gut metagenome | biome: human-associated habitat; feature: feces | place: USA | collected 1985/1987 | reverse complement strand
TCGTCTCTTATTTCAGCTGCTTCCAGGCCGCGCGGCCCGTCGGAGTGGCGGCGAGGCCGCCGCGGGCGGTCTCGCGGAACTCGCGGGGCAGGCGCTCGCCCACTATGCCCATGCAGTCTATAACCTCGTCCGCAGGGATGCGGCTCGTTATGCCCGCGAGGGCCATGTCCGCGCAGCTGACGGCGTTCACGGCGCCTATGACGTTCCGCTTCACGCATGGCACCTCCACGAGCCCGGCCACGGGGTCACAGATGAGGCCCATGAGGTTCTTGAGCGCCATGGCCAAGGCGTTCGCCGTCTGCTCCGGACCGCCGCCGCGCAGCTGCGCCAGCGCGCCCGCCGCCATGGCGGAGGCGCTGCCTATCTCGGCCTGGCAGCCGCCCGCCGCGCCGGAGATGCTCGCCCGGCTGTTGATGACGGCGCCGATGCCTGCGGCGGTATAGAGGGCGCGGAGGATGTCCTCCTCCCTCTCGCCACGCCTGTACAGCGGCACGAGCACCGCGGGCAGGACGCCGCAGGCGCCAGCCGTCGGCGCAGCGACTATCTTGCGCATGCAGGCGTTGCTCTCGCCCACGCACAGGGCGGTGGCTATCACCTCGGAAATATAACCGCCCCCCAGCGCGGACCCTCCGGCGGCATAGCGGCGCATCAGCTCCCCGTCCCCGCCCGAAAGGCCGCTCACAGAGCGCAGGCCGCCGTCATAGCTTTCGGCTGAGTCCAGCATGGCGCGCCAGGTGGCGCGCATCTTCTCAAAGGAGGCCTCGGCGCTCACCTGCCGCTCCTCCACGTCCGCCTCCAGAACCACCTGCCAGAAGGCCAGGTTCCGCTCCGAACAGGAGGCCAGTATTTCGGCTATCGAATCCAGCGGCATGTCAGTCCTCCTCCCTCTCGTAATACGTCAGGCTTACGACGCCCGGAATGGCGCGCAGGCTCTCGCGCAGCGCGGGCGGCACCTTCTCATCCGTTTCGATGACAGTCAGGGCGTTTCCTCCCCGGCGCGAGCGGCACAGGCTCATATTGGCAATATTCACCCCTGCGCGCGAGAGCGCGCCCGTCACGTCCGCCAGGCGGCCTGCCGTATCCCTGTTGCGGATTACGAGTGTGTTGAAGTCGCCGGCGAAGTTCACCTCTACGCCCTGGAGCCTGTCCACGCGGATTCGACCGCCTCCGGTCGAGGCGGCCTGCATCTCCAACTCCCGGCCTGAGGGGGCTCTCAGCGTCAGCAGGGCTGTGTTCGGGTGTGCGCCGCGCAGGCTGTCAAGCTCGTAGAACTCCCAGGCAAGGCCCGCCTCGCGCGCAAGCTCGAAACTGCGCGGAATATTCATGTCATCCGGTCTCATGCCAAGCAGGCCCGCCACGATGGCCATATCCGTGCCGTGTCCGCGCCCGGTCTCCGCAAAAGAGCCGAAAAGGCCTATGTGCGCCCTCTCAGGCATGCCGCCCAGCAGAGTGCGCCCCATGCGGCCTATGCGCACAGCGCCCGCCGTGTGCGAGCTCGACGGGCCGACCATCACCGGCCCGAGGATATCAAAAATGTCCGTCACAGCCTTCCACCTCCAAAAGCTATCCCATGTCAGTATATCAGATACTTTTCCCCGCGAAAAGCAGAAAATGCCCCGCCGTCTAGGACGGCGGGGCGTGTCATTCCCGGCTTCAGCTCTGTTTCGAGGGAGAGGGGGACTTATGAGCCTTCTTTTCCATAACCATGAGAATCATCGTGACTATGAAGCCGAGGACGAGCATACCAAGCAGCAGGCCGAAGACTATCTTATACGCGGCGACGGCCTCGTATTTGTCGAGGATGACGCCGATGATGGGGTGCAGCGCAACGTCGGGCAGATTGAAGCCCACGAGCGTGGCGACGGCGATAGCCATGCCGTTCACCTTCGGGTCCACGCCCATCTCGTCGATGACGGAGAACTGGACGCCCTTCATGCTGACGTTCACGAGCGCCAGGGCAAACATGAGCACCATGATGGGAATGAGCGCGGAGTTGCTGGCAGGCATGAGCATGAAGGCGACCATCAGGACGATGGTTACGATGAAGCCGAAGAAGATGAACTTCAGGCGGCCGATCTTGTCGCAGATGGCGCCGGCAACGGGTGCGCCGACCAGACGGGTGCCGTAGTTTTTAAGAGTGGCCAGCGAGCCGGAGAACACAACGCTGACGCCCAGGACCGTGGAGAAATAAGGGGTCAGGTAGCTGCTGCCCACGTAGAAGCCGTAGACGCCGAAGATGAGCAGGCTGAACAGCCATATCTTGGGCATCTTCAAAACGGCGAGTATCTCGCGGGTGGTGGCCTTCTGCTTCTTCTCAACAGAACCGGAGGCGGCAACGGCCTCGTCGTCTGGCTTGTAGAGCCAAGCGACCAGGAACGTGGAGACAACGGACATGGCCGCGTAGAAGATGACGACGCCTTTGAGCGCGGCTACGCTGCCGTCTGTGATGATGGAGAACACCCAGAGCGCGCCAAAGTTGAAGACCATGCTGCCGATGCCGTTGAAGGCCTCGAACCAGCCGTAGAGCTTGCCCTGGTCCTCCGCCTTGCCCGCCAGGCTGACCGCCTTGAACACGGGCGACCAGAACAGCAGGACGCTGGTGATGCCCATGCAGAAGAAGATGACGAGAGTTATCGCATAGTTCTGGATAAAGAAGAGATACAGGAAGCTGAGCACCGAGTGGCCCACGCCGGAGATAATGAGCAGCTTCTTGGGCGAATACTTGTCCGAAAAATAACCGCTGGGGAGAGTGCTTATGATGCTGGCCACGATATACACGCTCAGACACAGGCCTATCTGCGTGTTATTGAAACCGCTGGCCTCGGCTACCGCGTCATAAAAGATGTACTTTATGTACGGCAGAAGGTACATGGAGGAATACAGAAAGCCGCAGGCCAGTATTCCGATGATTCTCCTTGTATTTTTCATTGTCTGCCTCTCTTTCAAATGGATTTGCGCCTACTTTGCGGCGCCGCTCTCTCTCATCTGGGCAATGTCCGCCTCCGAATAGCCAAGTCCCCCCAGGACCTCGGCGGTATCCTCCCCTATCGCGCCGCAGGGGGCGTAGGGCCTGCGCCCGTACTCAGAGAAATGCACCGGCGGGCAGGGCATCATGACCTTCAGGCCGTCGGCAAACTCCAGCTCCTCCACGTAGCCGTTGGCGAGGGCCTGTTCATCGGTGCTGACATCACGTATGCAATGCATTACCTCGCAGGAAACGCTGTTCTCCGTGAGGTAGGCCCTCCACTCCGCACTGGTGCGCGTGAGGAAGAGCTTGTTTATCTTTTCCACTATCTCGACAACGGCGTCCGTGCGCGCAAGCTCTTCAAGGGAGGCACAGCGCGGGTCCTCGACGAGCTCCGGCAGGTCGAAGAGCTTGGCAAATTTCTCCCGCTCACGCTTGTAGTCGTTGTCAAAAACGCCTATCCACTTGCCGTCTGCACACCTGTAGAACTGGCTCAGGGGGTCCGCAGGGCGCAGAGGGTCAAGGTCGCGCTTGCCGCCGAACTGCGGCTGGTGCGAGACGACACCCACGGAGTTGCACCAGATGCCGCTGGCGAAGAGCGAGGTGTTCACAAGCGTACCCTTCCCCGTCCGCTCCCGGCCCATGAGAGCCATGAGTATGCCGGAAAAGAGCACGGAGCTCGTCGCCATGTCGCCAAAGGCATAGGTCGGATTGAAGGGGAATGAGCCCGGCACCTGCCAATCGGCCATGGGCCCGGAGCGCAGCCAGAATGCCGTGCTGTCGAAGCCCGGGTCCGCCGCTGAGGGTCCCTTCGGCCCGAAGCCGGAGAAGTGGGCGTAGATGAGGCCCGGGTAGGCCGCGCTCAGCGTCTCGTAATCCAGCCCCAGCCGCGCGAGCGAGGCGGCGCGCACGTTTGAAAGGAACACGTCCGCGTCCTCCAGCAGCTTCAGCATGGCGCGCTTGCCCTCCTCGCTCTTGAGGTTCAGGGCCACCAGCTTCTTGCCGCTGTTCTGTATGGTGAAAATGGGGTTTTTGTAGTCCTCGCAGACCACGCGCTCGAACTCCCCGGCACGCCGCAGGTCGTCGCCTATGAGGTTCTCGACCTTTATGACCTCGGCGCCGTAGGCGCAGAGCATCCGGCCGGCTGTAGGCGCCGCGACAACTGTCGCCAGCTCCACGACCTTTATGCCTTCAAGGGGCAGCATCTTATCAGTGTTCATGGTTCATGCTCCTTATCGCTCGTGTGGACTTCCGCGGGGGCCTTGCGGCCCCCCCGGCTTGCAGCTCAGTGCTTGACGTTGTTGCGGAGGACCTTGACCTTGTCGTAGTCGCCGTTAAAATAGTTTATTCCGTTTTCCATGGACAGCTTGGAAACGAGGTAATCCGAGGTATCCGAGAAATATCCGCAGTGAGGCATGAGCAGCACATCGTCACGGCCCAGCAGCTTGCACTCCGAGAGGTCCGGGTTCTCGGACTCAAGCATATCGAGGCCGGCTGCGCGCACCAGGCCCTCGTTGAGCGCCCAGAGCAGGTCCTCTTCGCAGATCATGGGGCCGCGGCCCTCGTTGATGATTATAGGACACTTCTTCATCTTTTTGAAGACTTCCTTGTTGAACATGTGGTAGTTGTCCTTGGTGAGGTTCATGTGGATGGAGACAACGTCCGACTCGGCCAGCAGGGTGTCGAGGTCCACGAGCTGCACGCCTATGCCCTCAGCTATCTCCGGCGGCAGGAAGGGGTCGTAGGCGATGACGCGCATGTCGAAGCCGTGCGCCTTGCGCGCCACGGACTGCCCTATGCGGCCCAGGCCGACGATGCCCATGGTCTGGCCCTCTATCCTCTGCAGGTGCTGGGCGGCAAGGTAGTTCCACTCCTTGTCCACCTGGACGCTGCGGTCGTAGATGCGGATGGCCCTCTGGAGGCAGAGCATCATGGCAAAGGCGTTCTCCGCCGTCTCCTGCGTGCAGTAATCCAGGATGGAGACGACCGCCACGCCCTTCTCCTCGGCGTACTCAAGGTCAACTTCGTTGTAGCCCGTGGACTGGAAGGATATTACCTTGCACTTCTTGAGGGCGTCTATCTCCTTCTTGCCGAAGTAGACGTAGCTGTTCACTATGACGTCAGCGTCGGCTATGGCCTCATAAAAGGCGTCGTTATTGTCGCTGTGCTCGTCGTATACGGCGACTACGAGCTCGGAGCCCTCGGGGCATACTTCGCGCTCGACGTGCATGTCGCGGTCCTTTGTGAACGGGACTTCGGTAAGTACGATTTTCATGTACTGCATCTCCTTTTGATATAATTGCGGCGCTCGGCGCCTTTAGTACGGGTTTTCAAACGTCTTCCGCTGAGTGTGCGCAGAAGTTTTCCGCGCGCTCCACATCCAGCGCTGTCGGCTTGCCGAACAGGGTCATGAGCACGAACACTATGCCCGAAGAGGCAAGGCCCGGCCAGAGCGCGTCGTTAGCGAATATCGCGCCCCAACCCATGCCGTCGCCTATGAGCCAGACAAGCACGACCACCAGCGAGACTACCATGCTTACGTAGGCCGCCTTCGCAGTCGGCTTCTTCCAGAACATGCCCAGCACCGTCGGGAAAAACAGCGAGGAGGCCTGGAAGGTGAAAGCAAGCAGCAGCAGGTCCACAATGTCATATTTCCACCAGGCCAGCAGCGCGCCCACTACGCCAACGGCAAGAGAGCTTACCATGCCGAGGAGCTTCACGCGCCTGTCGGGGGCCTTGGGGTTTATGCGGGCCTTGTAGACGTCCACGCTGATGTTGGCCGCACAGCAGTTGATGCACACGACGCCCGTGGACATTATAGCTGCAAACACACCGACGAGCACAAGCCCGGATATGCCCTTCGGGAAATACGACACGACCATTGCGGCGTAAGCAGAGCTGCCGGCCGGGAGCTCCGGCATCAGCACGCGGGCCGCCATGCCCATGTAAGTCGCGCCGAAGGCTATGAACAGCACGCCCAGCGCCGCCCAGAGGGCGCCGTTCCGAGCGACCTTGGCGCTCTTGGCCGCAAAGCAGCGCGTATAGCTGTCCATGCTGGTATAAAACGAGAATATCGAGCTCACAGCCAGCGCGATTATGGTCGGCCAGCCGTATCTGCCTATGTCAAACCATTCCGCAGGCAGCGTTGCCACCTCGTTGAAGCCGCCGATGGCGTGCGCGGAGAGCGGAACTCCGAGAATCACCGTGCCAATGATTATGAGTATGAACTGCACCCAGGTGGTGTAGGTTATCGCCAAGAGGCCGCCGATAGCGGAATATGCTATCGTGATGGCAGTGCTGATTATAAAGCAGGTCGAGGTCTCCCAGCCGGTTATCGTGCTGAGCATGCTGCCCATCGCGACGAGCTGGCTTGAGAGAAAGCCGATATTGGCCAGAAAACAGCACACGATGACAACGGCTCCGGCGCGGTTGTCGTATCTGCTCGAAATGAGCGCCGGATATGTGATATCGTGCAGCCTCTCCCCGAGGCGCTTTGTCAGCTTGGAGAAGGTCATGCCGAAAATGAATGTGCCTATGCCCAGTATGCCGACGTACCAAACTCCCGAAACGCCGTAGTCGTATCCGTTCGTGGACGTGCCCACGATGGACGCACCGCCTATCCAGGAGGACAGCCACATCGCTGCGAGCGAGAAGGTGCCGAGAGATTTGCCCGCCACGAAATAGTCCTCGCTGGTCTTGTTGCGTTTCCATGCCACTACTCCCAAAATGGCCATGATGGCAAAGTAGACAACTATTATGACGATGTCAACAAGACATATTTGTCCCATTACTTCTCCTCCCACTGTTGTCGTTTGCCTAAATCCTTATTTCCCATATCCATACCCCACGCGCCGTGTCCCTCCACAGGCGGCGCGTGGGGCCGCCGCGCCTTGTCAGCCCTTCTTGAGCTGCTCCGCGGCTATCTCCGCGCCGCGGTCAAAGCAGACGGCGTTCTTCGCGTTGACTTTACCCTTCTTGGCAAAATAGTGGTCTATCGCCCCGCGCATGTAATCCTTATCAAAGTAGGGCGAGGCCTCGGACATCGCGCCGAGCATGACAATATTCGTGCCGCGCGTGTTGCCTATCTCCGCGGCCGTCTCGTTGGCCGGGACCTTGACGACAACGATGTCGTCGCGGTACACTCTGTCGGGACGGGCGAGGTCGCTGTTGACCAACAGCAGCCCGCCGGGGCGCAGCTGGCTCTCAAACTTGTCGATCGCCGCGTCGTTGAGCGTGAAGAGGATGTCCAGCTGGTCGCAGTAGGGGCTCGCTATCTCCTCGTCGCTTATCTTGACGTTGCAGTTGGCGGTGCCGCCGCGCATCTCGGAGCCGTAAGAGGGATACCAGGTCACGTTCTTCCCCTGCTCCATGCCCGCGTCCGCTATTATCGTGCCCGCTACGAGCACGCCCTGGCCGCCGAAGCCCGAGCAAATTATCTCAACCATCAGCCGTTGCCTCCTTTATCAATGAACTCACCAAGGGGATAATACTCGACCATCTTCTCGCGGATGTGCTTCATCGCGCCAACCGGGTCGAGGCCCCAGTTGGTGGGACAGGGGCTGAGCACTTCGACCAGGCAGAAGCCCTCGCCGTTCATCTGCTTTTGCAGGGCCTTCTTTATCATCGCCCCAGTGCGCATGACCTCCTTCGGGCTGTCCACGGAGCCTCTGGCAAGATACGCTATGTCGTACTGGCCCAGGGTCTTTACAACGTCGAAGGGGCGGCCGTTTTTCTGAATATCCCTGCCCTTGGGGGACGAGGTCGTCTTCTGCCCCGGCAGGGACTCGGGCGACATCTGGCCGCCGGTCATGCCGAACACGCCGTTATTTACGACGAGGGCCAGTATGTTCTCATTGCGCAGGGCGCAATGGATGGTGCTCTCGGTGCCTATGCTGTAGGCCGAGCCGTCGCCAGCATGGGCCGCCACTATCTCGTCCGGGCGGGCGCGCTTCACGCCGGCCGCCGTGATGATGGGCCGCCCGTGGGCGGTGCCGATGTTGTTGAACTCTATGCAGTTGACGGCCAGCGAGCCGCAGGCCACGTCAACGACGAGGACGAGCCTCTCCTCGATGCCGAGCGACTCCACCGCTTCGGCCAGCAGACGCACGATTATGCCGTGTCCGCAGCCCGGGCACCAGCCCGCGGTGCTGTCTGCAAATATTGTGCTTGGCGCCTTCAGTTTCATGCTGCATCCCTCCCTCAATACTTCTTGAGCATTTCGCCGGCCATTTCGAGGATAACGTCCACGGAGGGGACGTTGGCGAACTCGCCGTAGTCCTCAACAGGGCGGCGGTTGCCGCAGGCCAGCACAACGTCGTCACGCATCTGGCCGAGTATGCTCATCTCGACGCAGAGGAAGCCCTTGACCTGCTCGCCCAGAGCGTCGAAGGCCTTCTTCGGGAACGGCCAGAGGGTTATGGGCCGGATGAGGCCGAGCTTCATGCCGCGCCGCCGCGCGACCTTCACGGCCTCCTTGCTGACGCGGGAACTGATGCCATAGGCCACCAGGACTATTTCCGCGTCCTCTGTGCAGACGCACTCCCAGCGCTGCTCGTTGGCCTCTATCTGCGCGTACTTCTCACGCAGGTAGGTCATGTAGTTGTCCGCGCCCATCTGGTAATAGACGTTGGTAATGACGCGCTGCTTTTCGCCCTTGCGGCGACCGTGAACGGCCCAGTCAAACTCGTCGATGTTGTGCTCACGCATCTCGTGCAGCTCGACAGGCTCGGCCATCTGGCCTATTGCGGCGTCGGAGCCTATTATTACCGGGTGACGGTACTTTTCAGCGAGGTCGAAGGCCAGATATGCGAGGTCGGCGTTCTCCTGAACGGAGGCGGGGGCGAGGACGATGGTCCTGTAATCGCCGTGGCCGCCGCCGCGGGTGAGCTGCCAGTAGTCGCCCTGGCCCTGGAAGATGTCGCCCAGGGCGGAGCCTATACGCATGACGTCAGCGATGACCGCCGGCACGTCGCTGCCGCACAGATAGGAGATGCCCTCCTGCTTCAGCGAGAAGCCGGGGCCGGCGGAGGTCGTCAGAGCCCTCGCGCCAGCGCTGGCCGCGCCGAAGGCCATATTCACGCCCGCAAGCTCAGATTCCGTCTGGATGAACGCGCCGCCTACCTCTTCCATGCGCCAGGACATGTATTCGAGTATCTCAGTCTGCGGGGTTATGGGGTAGCCGCTGAAAAACCGGCATCCGGCCCTGATGCAGGACTCGGCGAAGGCCTCGTTGCCCTTCATTAGCACCTTGCTCATTTTCTTCACCTTCCCTCCTCAGTCAGTTATTTCAATCACGCAGTCCGGACACATCCTGTAGCACATTCCGCATCCGATGCACTTCTCTTCGTCGGCCTTTACAACTTCGTAGCCCTTCTCACCGAGCTCGCCCGAGGGCGCCAGCGCCTTGACCGGGCAAACGCTGACACATAGGAAGCAGCCCTTGCACTTTTTGGTGTTCAGTTTGACCTTGCCCATAGTCCATCGTTCCTCCTGTCCCAAGAATTCGTTATTACAGAACTTCGTTCTTTATCGCAGTACATTTTTTCGTCCCAGCCGTTTTTGGCGGGACGGATAAAGATTCTGTATTACAGAACGCCGTTCTTTATATTGCTATTATAAAACCGGCATCTTCATCAGTCAAGACAAAAAACGCCGGTTTTCGAAAGATTTTATTGTTAAATTTTACACTCAATTTCTCTGACAGTGGCTTTGAGCATGTCTGCTATCTGGTGCAAGCGCTCCTCATAAAAACGTGGCGAGGGTCCCGACACGCTCAGGGCTCCTACGACGTCGCCCTTCCTGTCGCGAATCGCGACGCCGACGCAATTAATTCCCACGTCCATTTCCATGTTGTCAGTTGCGTAACCACGGCGGCGAACTTCTTCTATTTCGGCGGCCAGCTGTTCCGGCTCCGTTATAGTCATGTCCGTGCTCTTCTCCAACGGGTGACGCAAGTACTCTTTCAGCGCCTCCTCCGGCATGCTTGCCAACATGGCCTTTCCGCTGCTCGTGGCGTGCATATAGCCCGTGGCATAGCGTATGCTGCCAACGAAGAGTGTACTGGAGGTACCGGGATACGCCGCGTCCAGGTAGTACACACAGCGTCCCATGGGGACGGTTATATACACCGTCTCATTTGTCCTATCCGCGAGTTGCTGCATGAGCGGGCGGGCCACGGCGTGGAAGCTGAACCTGTCCTCCACCGAGCGTGCCAGGCGTATGACGCCCATGCCCAGGTAGTATTTCCCGGTATCTTTGTCCTTTTCGACATAGCCCATGGCCTCAAAGGTGCTGAGAATGTTGTGTACATTGCTCTTATAAAGTCCCATGCGCTCGCTCAGCTCCGTCACGCCAAGGGGCTGCTTTTCCTCGAAACAGTTCAATATTTCAAGCGCTTTCTTCAGGCTTTTTACCTTGATTTTGTCGTCATCCATACATTCTCCCCTGCGAATCTCAACGAAATGCGCACCCAAGATTGATTATCTGCCTATTAACGATATCACGCGCGCGCCGCTTTGGCAACAGCAATTTCCACCTAAAATCAAAATAGGGCCTTCCCGTTTTCCGGGAGGGCCCTGTCATATCTCGGGTGCTCAGATGAGTTTTTTGCCGCGCAGCTCGGCTATCTTGGCCTCGTCGTAGCCGAGGATGGTCTTGAGTATGTTGTCCGTATCCTGTCCCATGCTGGGGGCGCCGCGCCAGATCTGACCCGGGGTCTCGCTCATCTTCGGGGCGATGCCGAAGGCCTCGATCTCGCTGCCGCAGGTCTGGTCCACGTACTTGACCCAGTCGCCACGGGAACGGAAATGCTCGTTTTCATAGGCGGACTTGGCGGTATTGACGGTGGCGCACGGCACGCGCGCCGCCTCCATGATACTCTCTATCTCCTGGGCATCGTGGTTAGCGCACCACTCTATGACCTTGGCGTTCAGCTCCTGGCCCTTTTCGGAGGCCACGGCGGCTGGACCGGAGGAGCAGTCCTTGTAGTTGAAATACTCCAAATCAAGGCCCATGGCCGGGATGCAGCGGTTATACACTCCCGGGCCGAAGGCGCCGACGGCGACGAGGAAGCCGTCCTTGCTCTTGAAGAGGTTATAGGGCTGGAAAGCCGGGTTGAAGTTGCCGGTGCGCTCACCAACTATGCCGGCCATGGTGTAGGCCGTATAGGTTCCGCACATGTACTGCGCCATGGCCTCGAACTGCGCGACGTCGATGACCTGGCCCTTGCCGGTCTTTTGGGCGTAGATATAGCCCGAGAGCGCCGCAAACACGGTGGCAAAGGCGGAGACATAGTCGTTCGTATAGGGCTTGGCGATGGCCGGGTCGCGGTCGGCGTCGCCCTGGAGGTAGAGCCAGCCGGAGAAGGCCTGGCCTATCATGTCATAGCTCGCGCGGTTGCACACGCTGGGGATACCGCCGAACTCCTTGTGGCCCATGCCGCTGACGTGGACGATGACCAGCTTCGGGTTCACCTTCAGCAGCTCCTCGTCATAGATGCCCAGTTTCTCCAGCCAGACCATGTTCTCCATGAAGATGTCGGCTTCCTTGATGAGACCGTAGAATATCTCCTTTACCTCGTCGAACTTGAGGTTCAGCTCCAGGGCCATGGCCAGCTTGTTGCGGGCGTTCTGCGCCCAGGCTGTGGAAACCTTTTTGCCGTTGACCTCGGCGAAAGGCGCCAGCATACGGAGCGTGTCGCCCACGCCGGGGCGTTCTATCTGGATGACCTCGGCGCCGAAATCGGCCAGCATGGTGGCGGCAAAGGGCATTGCTACCAGAGAGCCGGAGCACACTACGCGCATGCCGGCAAAGGGACCGTACTCGGGGATTATAAACTTGCGTTCACTCATTATTGGCACTCCTTTTTGCTTTATTTCGCTTTCCTGCGCTCTATCTCCGCTATTATCTCGGGGATGAGCCTGCGGTAATCCGCCACGGCGCCGTAGTGCGAGACATCGTATATGGGCGCGGAGGCGGTGTGGTTTATGCTCATTATGCAGCCGGCGTTCTGCATGCCGGCAAGGTACTGGACGGAGCCGGAAATGGCGACGTTGAGGATAAACTTCGGCTTCACCGTGGTGCCGGACTGGCCTATCTGCTCCTCGTGCGGCATCCAGCCGCAGTCGCACAGGGGCCTGGAGCAGGCCAGCTCCCCGCCCAGCAGCTCGGCCAGGCGGCGCAGCTGCGCGAGGTCCTCCTCGCTCTTTATGCCGCGTCCGCCGGCGACCAGGACGTCGCACTCGTCGATGGGCTTACCGTCGCTCTGCTTTTTCCGGCTCTCGACGACTACGTAGTCGGCATCGGGCTCGACCTCCACGCTCTCGCGGATAAGCTCTCCCTGCGCGCCGGGCTTCGGCTCCAGAGGCTCAAACACGCGCGGGTGGACCGTGACCATCTGCGGGCGCTTTTCCGGGATGGCGATGTGACTGAGGATGTTCCCGCCGAAGTTAGGCGTGGTCTGGACAAAGGTACCCTCTTCGTCAACGTCGAGGTCGATTGCGTCCGCCGTCAGGCCCGTGCGCAGGGAGCACATGACGCGCGGCGCGACATCACGGCCCTGGGCCGAGGCGGCGAAGAGGAAGACGGAGGGCTTATACTTCTCGCAAAGCTGCACCAGCGCCTTTTCGTAGGGGCGGGCGCTGTACATGGCGAGGGCCTCGTGCTCGGCCAGGATGACCTTCTCAGCGCCGTAGGCGAAGAGCTCCGCGGCCAGGGCCTCCACCCCGCTGCCCAGCAGCACGGCAACGACGGCGTCCTCGCCGCCGAGCTTCTGCTTCAGGTCGTGGGATTTGGCCAGCAGCTCAAAGGTCGTGGAGGAGAGCCTGCCGCCCTCCTGCTCAGCAAACACCCAGATGTCCTTATACGCTTCTTTTCCCATGGTGCCGCCTCCCCTCATATCAGGCGTTCGGCTTCGAGGGTGTCCACGATGGCCTTGGCCATCTCCTCGACCGAGCCGGTGTAATACTTCGTGTACGTGTTGCGCTTCGGGGGCGCGAACACGCGCTTGTTGATGGAGGGCGAGCCGGGGATGCCTATCATGTCCGGCTCGCAGCCGAGGTCGGCGGCGTTCCAGACGTGGCGCGGCTTTTTGAGGGCCTTCATAATGCCTATGGGCGTCGGATAGCGCGGCTCGTTGGCCTCGGCGCAGACGGTGATAAGGGCTGGGAGCTTGACGCGGACTTTCTCCGTCCTGTCGGGCAGCAGGCGCTCGCAGAGGGCCCAGCCGTCCTCGATCTCGACCTCGCCGCAGAGAGTGACCTGGGGGATCCCCAGGAAGGCGGCGATGATGGGTCCTGTCTGGGCCGTCTCGGCGTCCGTGGCGTGGCGGCCGCAGATGAGCAGGTCGTATCCGCCGAGCTTTTCCGCGGCCTTTGCCAGCGGATAGCCCGTAGCCAGCGTGTCCGCGCCGCCGAGAGCGCGGTCCGAGAGCAGCGCAGACTCGTCGCAGCCCATGGCCAGCGCCTTTTTGAGCACCTCGTCCGCCTGGGGAGGCCCCATGCTCACGGCCGTCACCGTGCCGCCGTACTTTTCCTTGAGACGCAGCGCCGTCTCCAGGGCGTTGGCGTCAAGAGGGTTCATTATACCATATCAGGGCCCCAATTGCCACTACAGTTAAACAGAATACAGACTTTCCAGGTACTTCTCGAATGCCTTGCGCTTGATGAGCCTCTTACTGCCCACCCACAGCACATAAGGGCAGTGATCTGTATCTGTCAGGGCCCGGAGCTTGTTGATCCCGATCCCGTAGTAGGCCGCCGCTTCCTCTAAAGTGAGATTTGCCTTTTCCCAAATGGGAACCGACAGCATGGAAAACACCACCTTTCCGCAAATTCCCGAAAACTCAGGTGGCTTATCATAGGCAAGTGATTTCCAGACTATCAGGGGACGGTCATTCCGTGTAGTTGTAGTGGCTGAAAACAATCTCCAGACGATTATGGCCCATAGCCCCGCTGACGGCGGCGACCACCTGGGTGGGGTGTCCCCGGTAGGTGTCCCCGCAGTGCTTGTCCCGCCCGCTAAGATGGATGTAGTTCTGAGGACTGAGATCACCGCCGAACCAGGGCTTCCCCCGGGCCTGCTCCTGTTCCAGCTGACGGAGCAGGGCGGCGCAGTACTCGGCCCGGAAACGGTGGTTGTCGATGTGGCTGTCATAGGCCGTAAACAGGGGCCTGGTGGCTTCCTGGGCCTTATCCACGATGGAGGTCACCCGGTCCTTATACTCGTTGAGAACGGGCGCTATACGCTCCTTACCGCCCTTTTCCACCAGCCTGATCCCCACCACCTGGCCCTTGCTGTTGCGTACACAGTCGTTGGGGGTGATCTTAGTGATGGAAGCACGGCGGCACCCACAGGCTTTTACAACGGTGATCTGCTCCTGATACCTGGAAAACCGCCGCCTGTCGTTGGCCGTCTCCTCCCGGCTGCGGGTGATCTCTGACTTCTTACGCTGGCGCAGACCCACTTCCCCCTTGCTGAGAGAAAAACCCATTGCCTTGTTGATGGCGGACAAGTCCCGGCTCACCGTCCAGGGGGACAGCCCCGCCGCTTCCCGATCCAACAGGTAGGCAGCGGCGTGTGCCTCGGTGATCTGTCCGGCGTTCTTCACATTGTGGGCGGAACACCACTCCGCAAAGGGCTGCATAGCGGCCCGGTAGGTCTCCATGGTGCCGATACTGAAAATCCCGTCCACCTTGGCGGGATTGTAGCCGTCCAAATTTCCATGCTCTTTTAAGTACGCAGTTCTCGCCGCCTGTTTCGCTTCGTGCTTGCTCTGACCGAAACGGGCCTGCTTGGACAGCCGGTTCTGCAAGCCGCCCAAAATTCGTTTTGCTGCCCCTTTTAACTTTTTCACGGCAGGCTCCTCCTTTTGAGCATGACAAATAACCGTGCGTGCATTTCATGCCCGCCCGTTTACTTGCCGCCCCTCCGATGATAAAAATGGATTTTTCAGCGCAAATCCAAAACGCAAGGTGTTGAGACAAGCGCATTTTTTCAGATGGTTGCGCTTCCATCATGGTTCCGTTCCCGTGCCCGTTTTTCCCGGCTGGATGCCGGGAAAAACGGGCCACGGCAACGGATTTGGGGGTGTATCGCCCCCACCGTCAAACGGTTTCCAGTTGGAAACCGTTTGACCCTCGTTGTCCTGGGGTTCTCTGGTCCTCCACGGCTGGCTGCCGTGTGGTGGATAACCCTATTGTCGTAACACCTGCGTTTGAGAAACCTGTTGTCTGCCTGGCCTCCTTTTTCTGATTCTTGAGATTGATATGGCACATTGCCGTGCCTGCTGTTGATGTGGGCCTGATGTGTCTTGCGATGAAGAACCGCCCTGCTGTTGTGACCTGATTTCTCTTTGCCAATGTAGGTCTGACTTACAATATACATATTCAAGTTGAAATATCATGGTACGGCAACAAATTTTTATTTTAAGCTAATCTTCTGACAAGAAAGAAATCCCCGCCTGCTTTGAAAACAAACGAGGACTGAATTTTATTCTTTTGTGGCAGAGGGAACAGGTGGAGAAAGGCCGCAAACGGCCCAGGCGCTCTTTCGACCATGATACTCGGTAAACGCCTTTCATTACAAAATATCGGTAGGGGATAGGTTATTGCCTATCCCCTACCTGCTTATAAAAATCAAAAGACATCGTTTCGGTGTTCCTGCCCCCAATAACAAAAGGCGTCCAATACCGGCTCCAGAGACTTACCACGGGGAGAGAGACTATACTCAACTCTTGGAGGAATTTCTCCATAATCTTTTCGTAGTATTAGGCCGTCCTCCTCTAATTCTTTCAACGCCTTTGTCAGAGATCGGAAAGTCGCTGTTTCCATTTTTCGCAATAACTCATTATACCGTGTTGGCCCCTCCAGTTGCAAGCAATATAAAATTGGAAGTTTATACTTTCCCTGTACCAATTTCTTCGTATAGTAAAACCCCGTATTTTTCAAACCATTAGCCGCAAAAATCCTTTTTTCCTCTTTCAAGAGATTTTTCATAGGCGCATCTCTCCCAATTTACCATACTATATAAAAATATAGTACCTGTATTAAAATATCGTACTTGTTGTAATATCTGCTCTATGATACAATTTTAATGACAAAAAATCAAGATGTTCCGGAGGAATGAGTATGAGCAGCGTACTACAACAAATGAAAAGTCGAAGGAGTATCCGCAAATACAAACCGGATATGGTTCCGCAGGAAATTCTCGATCAAATTATTGAAGCAGGACTTTATGCTGCCAACGGTATGGGATACCAGAACACAATCATTATTCAAGTGACAAACAAGGCAGTTCGAGATCAAATATCTAAGATGAACTGTGAGATCGGTGGATGGAAGGCGGGAGTTGATCCGTTTTATGGGGCACCGGCCATGTTGATTGTACTGGCAAAGAAAGACTGGCAAAACCGTGTCTATGACGGCAGTTTAGTTATGGGAAATCTCATGCTTGCCGCACATGACCTTGGAATTGGAAGTTGCTGGATCCATCGAGCGAAAGAGGAATTTGAAACGGAGTGGGAAAAAGAATTATTAAAAAGCCTTGGAATTACAGACGAATATGAGGGGATTGGTCATTGTGCTCTCGGATATTTGGATGGTGCTTATCCAAAAACGCCAAAAAGAAAAGAAAATCGAGTATTTTATGTGAAATGAGGGAGCAAGAAATGAAATATAAAGTAAAAGTAACCGTGATTGCAAAGAAACTTTATCCAGAACTCCAGGCACAATATTGTGCCGATCCAGACTCTGGTGCTTGCTCCTGCTACAATGTAGGGGATGAGTTCATTTTCTATCGTGACGATGAACGAGATGATTTTTGGCACATGGGTTTGAATACATTGACGAAAACTGATGCAGACCCAGATACTGTGGCCGGAGGGCCAAAAATGCCTCATTGTTCTGAGGCATGGGACGCTATTTCCAGATATATCTATACCGGACTTCAAGGCGGCTCAATTATGAAGGGGTGGATGAAAGAGGAAAACACAATGATTGCCTGTTGTTCTGATGGAACAAGACCTGTTATTTTCAAAATTGAGCGGCTCAATGAAGAATAACATATTCTAAAAATACTCCGTCAAAAGAAAGCAATCCCAGTCGGGGCCGTCAACGGTCGAGATGAACGGCGCACAAGTGCGCCGCCATTGACTACCCCGCCCGCTTTTTCAGGTAGGTAATTACAGGGCGACAGCAGGGAGTGCTGCTACCCCACGTTTAGAGAATCCCCAGGTCAGACCGGCAGAACCGGCCCGACCTGGGGCTTTTGTCAGGGCTCCATGTGGTTGATTTTGGTGTAAGTGTGGCGTAAATTGGCGGGGAATACTCTGGAAAGTTCTGAATTGCCAGGCCATAGAGGTGGCTTCTTGGATTAACTTTCTGCTATCAAATGGGGAATTTGAAAATCAAAAAGTCAGTATTTTCAAGGGTTTTCGGGCCCTCATATCCACTTTTTGCTTATTCCCACTCGCTCCCGTCGTAAGTTTTCTAAGCAGATTTGCTTGTGGGATTTAACTCAGAGCATTTGTATTGTTTTCATTATCCAGATAGTTTGGGCTATCTGATTTTTTGTTGCCATGGTGTTGCCATGAAACGGTTTCTATCTATGGTTAAAACAGTTTGTTGACTGTTTGAAACAGATTCTCAAAATGTTCCATTGTTTCATCCGACAGTCGTAGCGACGAAACATTCTTTGCCAAATAGTTTGCAGGAGTGTAGTGATTAAAGTCTTTGCCGTTGTTTAATTTTTTTAACTGTGGTAATATAGGCAGGCTATCATCAATGTCTGCTCTGCAAATATTTTTCGCAAATGCTCCGTTATACAGGTTCAAATAATCCTCAACCGAAAACATATCTTCAACGTCTGCAAATTTTCTATTCAACACATCATGATAGAAAATAATTTTCTTTTCCTTTATTATATTCTGAACAGTCAAATTGTTCAGCCGGGCTTGTGCTGATCTATCTGTAAATGTATCTAATAAGCAAACCATGTTCAATTCATTTCCCCGCAACAATGAAACAAATGTAGCAATTTTATCGGCTCCACCCGTTGGCACAATCACAATATCATCTTTTAGGCTAACCCTACCGTTTTCATTCAGTATGCTTGAAAGGATAGTTAGGTATGTTAAGTCCGCTATACCCTCAACAAGTAAATTCTTTTTTGCCACAAAAAGATTCTGTGCCAAATCATACCCCAAAGCAGCCTGTAAAGGGAATAGAGTATTTGGATCCTTTTCTTGAACACTCTCAGATATATGTGTGCCGTCTTCTTTCTCCAGTACTGTTCTAACTTGATTTAGATTTTCAGTATTTATCATAAATGGAGAGTGCGTTGTATAAATGATCTGATACTTCTCAGATAGATCACAGAGAAATTTTAAGAGATCGTTTTGAGCTTTGGCATGCAAATTTAGACCTGGTTCATCTAATAAGAGAATGTATGTATCATCTCTGTTTTCTTGAATTTTCATAAACCACACAAGGAAAGAGAAAAACCAGTTAAAGCCCCTGCTTCTATTGGACAAAGGCAAAGAAACGCCACTTCGCTGATTTTGAACACGAATATCCAAAACATGGTCAACAATTCTTGTGTTGTTTCGATTATCGTTCTGTTCAACTTTATCTATATTGAACAATATCTTGAGATTTTTGTTTGTTGTCCAATATTTGAAAAGCTCATCTGTTATCGTCAGCTGTGTGGCCTCTAATTCTGCTATAAATTCTTCATAGTTGGTGGACCGGATAACCTTATCTACATCTATATCTGCCAATTCCAAAAGTGCTTTTGCTGTTTTATCAGCACTTGTTGCGTTGGAATTTGATGCGATACCATTTAATGATACTCGCGAAGGCAGCATATAGTAATCATCATAGTACATAAATTTAGGTAAATTAGGCGCAAGATAGGTTACTGTGATATATTCATCAATACAGTTATCCCAATTGTTTTTGTTTTCGAAGTACTTTTTTAGGAGCTTGATTTGCTCAAGCATTGCTGCATCTGTTTCAGCAGATTGATTTTTCAAAAAAGTCTCAAACTCTGAAGCATTAGATATTTTTGTCAAAGCTTCAACTTGTTCTTTGTTCTTAATACCGACTGCTTTCGCTTTTGCCTTAATGACGTCATTTTTATTCACAAATGAAACTGCCCATAGTTTGCTGTTATCATATTTGCGGGTAAAAGAAAAACGAGTAGATTGAATTGCTACACCAATGTCTTTCTCAATAACCGTTTTTAATTCATCATCAATTTCATACTGTAATTTTACAGCTTCAGGAATTACACCACTTTTATCCATCGCCTTTTTCTGTTTTCTTGGATAATCATGGATCGCATTAAACTTGAACGCATCATCATCCTCAAAATAATTTGCCTTTGATAATGATTCCAGAATAGAAGTTTTACCCGATTCATTCATACCGACCAAAACAGTAATATTGTCTTCAACATCGAAAGATTGCTCTTTTTCTATGCACTTATACCTATTTATTGTAGCCTTTACTAATCGTATCATTTGTTTATACTCCTTCATTTTCTTTGTCCTAAAAATCTTGCCAGCTTTCAGATAAATCTCATACTCACTTCGACAAACGGTTGTGCAAATATACCACCCTATATTTCCAATTCCACTACTTCCTAAACACAAACAAATACTCGTGTGCTATCAGCAAAAAGTTATATTTTACGCTATTAGTCTTCCAATACCCCGTCGCCTTGCAGTTGTGCTGCTCTTTTATGATCAGCTCCTTGAGCTTAAAGCCTGCATCCTGGAAAATGCGCATTACCTCAAACGACATTGGCACCATGCAGCCCTTTTGCCTCGTGTCGCCCATGAGGATGGCGCAGAACTTGTCTTTTTTGAGAGCGCGGTAACATTCCGCGGCGACCGGCTTCATGGCCTCCAGAAAGTCCTTTACTTTCAAGCGTGACAGGTCTGCTTCTATGTCCTCACTGTATTGGATTATGTCTGCATATGGAGGATGCGTGCAAATAAGGTCTATGCTTGCGTCCGGGATGAAATTGAGCCGCCGCGCGTCGCCTTTTTTAATGTACACCTTGCCGTCCGCACCCTCGTGCTCGAAATCTACCTTTTCTCTGCAACGTGCAAGGGCAACATCATTAACATCAACACCTATGATGTTACGGTTGAGCAATTTTGCCTCTACAAGCGTTGTGCCACCACCGGCGAACTGATCGAGCACCAAATCACCCTCTTGGGAATAGCGCAGCAGGATGTTGCGCGGGATGTACGGCGACCAGTTCCCTCGCCATTTTGCATCATGGGTAGCCCAGTCACCGCGTTTGGGAAAAGACCAATGGGTCGTCATTTCAAGCTCGAAATCTTTCGGCTCCCAGCTCGTAATTTTCTTTGACATCACCTGAAAACCTCTGCCATTACGCCGTCTTCCAAGTCTTTTATGTTGTATATGTGCTGCATAACGTCAAAGGTTTCCTCAAGGTTGTTTTTGGCGCTCATCCAGCCTTTCCCATCGGTGAACCACACAAATGTGAAGCCGTCGATGGTGTCAGTCTCAAGGGCCAGCGTCTTGTAGCTTCGTGCCGTTTCGTTGAGCTTGCTGCCGCCGCTGCCATAAAAGTTTGTCTCGATTCCGTAAATCATGCCCGGCGTCTTTACGACAAAGTCAAAGCGCTTTTCCATTTTGCCCTGATTTGAGATTGCAGAAAGGTTTATTCCCCATTTCTCCGTAATCTGGTGTATGTACATCTCCTTAAAGTAGGTTTCATCTCTTATGAAGCCCGCCTTTTTAATGAAGCGCTCAACCAGTTCCTCCATGATATGACCGCCGCGGTTCTTGCGCCCGTTGGAGCCCAGCCCGGTTTCAACTCCGGTAGCATAGTCTACAAGATTATTAACTATATGATTCTGCAGCAGATCGAATAATCCTGTCTGGCGCATGAAATACGCATAACGCTCGGGCTCAATATCCTGTGAGTTAAACTTATATAGGAATCCCCCGTTTTCGTCCTGACAGTAGATTTCATGCGCCCTCACAGCCAAAAGCAGCGGGATGCACTTGAGGATCTCTGGGTATTTGGCTATCAAAGCGTGAAAATCGGCCTCGATGTCCTTGGAGCCAATGAGCGAATTAAGAATATTTAGCTCAATTTTGATGCCATCAACGTTTCGGTACACTTTGTTGAAGTCCGTGTAATAGCCATAATCCGCTATGCTGTTTCGGAAACCGGTAATCCAGTCGTTAAAATTGCGGCCCATTTCTCTATCTCCCGTTCTTCTGTCTGTTCAAAAGTTTGAAATTAACAGTTCGCTTATCTTCCCCCGCGCCGAACTGTTGGAGTTGATCATTCGCGAGGCCTTTACGCGGCAAATATTATGAGCTGAATAAATTTCATCGAAGAAATCGTCATTTTCATTTGCATTTTTAGGATCTGAATTGCTAACCAGCACTTTTGCCCCCTTTTTGCTCATCTCGTCCACAAACCTCGCAAGTTCAATCTGTTCATTGTCGCCGAACTCAGCCTCGGTATAGGACGTGAAGTTTGCCGTCTCGGTCAGCGGCCTGTACGGCGGGTCAAAGTATGCAAATGTGTGCTCATCTATGAAGTCTGCGGACTGCCTGTAGTCTCCGCAGACTATTTCCACGCCCTGCAGCTTCTCGGAAACTGCCCTCAGGTTCGGCTCGTCGCATATCATCGGGTTTTTATACGAGCCAATCGGGACATTGAACCAACCCTTCCTGTTGACGCGGTACAGGCCGTTGAAGCAGGTGCGGTTCAGGAAAATCATCAGCGCCGCCAGCTCCGGATCGCCGCTCTCAACTGTGCCGGCCTTGAGGTTGTTAAATCTTGCCCTTGACGACGCATAATACTCCCTTCGCGCTCCGGCGTCGAGAGGGATATACTCATCCTGCATATCCTTCAGCAGGCCTATCAGCCTGTCAGGACAGTCGCGGATTGCCGCATACGCGTTTATCAGTTCCGCATTGATATCGCTTATGTACACCGCCTCGAGGCTGTAGCGGCTCAGAATATCGAAAAGGACGGCCCCGCCACCGACAAACGGCTCGGCGTATTTTGTAATATTCATGCCGTCAAACGGGTAATACTTCTCAATCTCCGCAAGGAGCTGCCCCTTGCCTCCAGCCCATTTAAGAAAAGGCTTTACCTTCGTCTCGACCTCGTTTTCCCTACGGGTACTCCGTGCATCATCTGGCTTCTTGGCATCATCAGGTATTACCCACGAATGTCCTATCATTATGGCTCCGGGTATTCTGTTCTCCGAGCAGAGTACAGCGACGCGCCTTTGCGATATGCCCCACTTCTCTCCGGCAGCCTTGGCCGACATCAGTCCCATAAATGCACCTCCATAGTATGTATTATATTCTACATCTCGAACGAAAGCAATACCAACGTTTAGCGTTCGACCAAATCTTGAGTCTTTTGTGTTAAAAGTCGCGTTTCGCGACCTTTTTCCTCCCTCTCGCCCATCGCGCGGTCTACGAAATACTTCACGTCCAGCAGCTTGGTCAGCTCGGCGCGGAGGGTTTTGTACTCGGCGTAAACGGCGGCGTTTTCGCGCGCGAGCGTTGCAACCTCACTCTGCCACTCGGCGGTGTGAATGCCGTCGGAGAGCTTGCGGCGGGCGAGGTAGAACTGCTTTAGCTCGCTCTCGTGCTCGGACTTGAACTGCTCATGCTTGGACTTCCACTTGATGGTGCTGAGTTGTTCATGAATAGGCTTGAAACGTTTGTACAGCTCGGCGTATCTGAGCAATTCACGCAGTTCTTTCGACCGCTTTTTGCTGGCGTCGAGTGTGGTTTTCGCCTTATCAAGCGATGAATGAAGCGAATCGAGACGGGCTTCGAGGTCGGCAATAGTATGTAGGCCGTTCTCATTCAAATAGGCAATGGCGCTTGTGAAACGCTTCAAGTTTCCGACCTTGGCCTTGTTGCTCCATGCGCCGGCGTTGCGCTCGTCGTAGTAGTCAGCGAGCAGCTTGCCGAGCGATGGTGACTGCGGCTTGTCCAGCTTCACGCGCGTGTCGCTGAGCCAGTCCACAAGCGTCTTAATTCGTTCTCCCAGCGTCCGCAGCATCGCGCTCGCGGATTTAATCCACCGATTGTGCTCACCCTTGTCGGTCACTATGCCCTTGGCCTCCATCTGCCGCACGGCGACGCCCTCGTGGACGGTCGGCACTTGCTCCACGCCCTGCCGCTCGTATGAGCGGTGATCGATGCGGCACGTCAGGCCTTTTTGCTCGAACTTCGCGTTACACAGCGCCGCCCATGCTCGCGCCACGCTTCAAGCGTCTCGGGTTTGCCCCAGTCAGTCGTTGGCACGGCGTCGAACTTACCGTCCTCGCGGTAGACACGCCGCTGTTTTGCGCCCCATGTGCCGTCGGGGTTCAGCGGTCGGATTGGACACATGACGTGGAAGTGCGGGTTGGCGATGCCGCCTTCCTTATCCGGTTGATGGACTGAAAGTCTGCAATCATGCCGCGTGTGACGAAGTTGTCCAGCAGGAATTTGCGCGCCAATTCAATATTTTCCTCCAGCGAAAATTCGTTTTGCAGCGCGATGTCGAAGCTGTAGGCGAGCTGCGCGTTTTTGTTGCGCTCCGCTTCCTCGACCGCGTTCCAGAGCGTTTGCCGGTCTGCGTACTCGCGTGGAGCATAAGGCGGCAGCAGGATTTCCGAGTACATCACACCGCCCTTGCGGGTGTAGTCGCTGACCAGCCCGTAATACTCGCTGTACAGCTTCTCGCCAGCGCGGTAGGCAGCGCACTCCACCGCCGACCGCCCGGCGCTGCGCTTAATCTGCCCGACGTGGAAGTGGTAAAGCGCCAATCAGTCACCGTCCTTGGGTAGCAGGGCTTTGACTTCTGGCAAATCAAAGATTCGCTGCACCAGTTCGTAAAACTCGCGCTCGCTCATGCCTTTGACTGCCGGGACGATGCTCTCTACCGCCGCTCCACGCGTGATAAGCCTGTGGCTTCGCTTCTTGCGCTCGCCGTCTTGCAGATACTTAATTTGCTGCTCGATGCGCTGGTAGCGGTGCTTGGTTTGCCGTAATTCTCTCTCAATCACTCCCTGTTCCCGTACAAGCTCTGCTTTTGTTTGGTTTTTGCTGATAATATCTACCTCCTTGAAAATATGTGAAAAGCGTGCTTGCATCAGGCAAACACGCTTTTCTGCAATATTGGGTTAGCCGCCACGCGGCGCAAGGGCTTTGCCCTTGTACGGAGCATAGCGACGCAAAATAGCCCGGATGTTCAGGCGTCCGGGCTGTTTCTCGCACATACATGACCATGTATAGAAGTGCGCCCTTGCCGGGATTCATCGAAAGGGCTACGCCGTTTCGCCGTTGCTCTTTTCCGTTTTTGGCGACGTGATAATGTCCTGACCATTTAACCTTTGATATGACTTATTGATAGTAACTGTACGCTTCTCAAAATCAAAATCCGCAGGAGTCAGAGCTAACAGCTCTCCCTCTCGGATACCGCACCAGTAGAGCATCTCAAAGGCGTAGAAGGACAGCGGCTTGTCCATCACAGCCTCGGCGAACTTCATGTATTCTTCCTTTGTCCAGAACTGCATCTCCCGGTTTTTCTTTTTGCCCATGCTGCCCGCTTTCTTACATGGGTTCTCGCGCAGATTGTAATACTTCACTGCATGATTGAATATTGCGCTGAGCTGGTTGTGGACAGTTTTGAGATAGACCGGTGAATAAGGCTCGCCCTGCTCATCCTTATGGTTCAGCATCTCATTCTGCCATGAAATAACCTGCTGTGGCGTAATCCGGCACATCTTCAGGTTGCCAAAGTACGGGATGAGCTTAGTGCGGATAATGTGCTCCTTGGTTGCCCATGTGTTCTCTTTCAGGCGGGTTCTCATGTCTGCCGTGTACAGTTCAACGAAGCTCTTAAACTTCATATCCAAATCGGCGGTGGACTTGTTAAGCTGCTCCCGCTCCCATGCCTGCGCCTCACGCTTAGTCTTAAACCCCCGCTTCTGGGTTTGCTTACGCTCGCCGTTCCAGTCTGTATAGCGGTAAACCGCCCGCCATGTGCCTGTTTTATCCTCCTTATAGACTGCCATCAAACCTCCCCCCTTTCCGTTTTGCCGTAGCAGAGCTTCTCAGTGAAATACCTCCTGCTCACCCTGCCTGAGATGGTCAAGTAACCTTTCTCCCGAAGCTCCGCGTTGAGTCGCTGGATGAGCTTGTAAGCGTAGGATTTGGAAACGCCCAGCTCCTGCGCCACATCGTCCACCCGCATGAAACTGTTCTCGTTCAAATAATCTTCTCCTCCTTTGAATTTGGTTTTTGGCATAATATCCCCTTATTTCGTGTCGGATACTTTCTTGTCGCCTCCGATTTGCCCGGGCGATTATCTATTATGCCTGCTAAACATATTGGTTTAGCTTATCCTCATTATACTACGCATATCTGTTTAAGTCAAGGACATAAAACTAAACAAATTATTTTAAGTTTTGCTTGACATTCTTAAACATATATGCTATATTAGCTGTGAAGAAACCATTGGATTGGAGCGATTGACATGGCAATCGGCGAACGCATACGCTATTTCCGCAACAAGCGCGGCATGACGCAGAAGTACCTCGGCACGGCGGTTGGTTTCCCAGAGAAATCCGCGGACGTGCGGCTTGCGCAATACGAGTCCGGGACGCGCTCGCCGAAGTCCGAGCTGACGAAGGCGCTTGCTGAGGTGCTTGATGTCTCGTCAGCAGCTTTAACCGTGCCTGACATCGACTCATACGTCGGCCTGATGCACACGCTGTTCACGCTCGAAGACTTATACGGTCTGCGGATAAGCAATGACGCAGGCAACATCACGCTGCGCGTAGATCCGCGTGCCGGGAAAGATGCCGACCGCCTGCACGAGATGCTCTGCGCGTGGGCCGAGCAGGCCGAAAAACTCCGGGTCGGTGAAATAACTCAGGAAGCCTACGACGCATGGCGCGACCACTATCCGCAACAGGACACGACGCAGAAATGGGCTGGCGTCATGTCGCAGGGATTGAGCGATATGCTGTTTGGGGACTAGGAACGCAAAATGGAAGATTACATTGCAGCGCATAAATACTGTATCAACAACCGAAGTCAGCTCGAAAAGGATACGAAGTGCGGGTGTTTTTACTGTCTGAAGATATTTGACCCGATTGAAATCACAGAATGGCTTGAAGATGAAACTGGCACCGCTCTATGTCCCTATTGCGGAATTGATTCGATAATAGGGAATTATACAGGCTGCCCCATAACAACTGATTTCTTAAAAAGGTGAATGACTACTGGTTTTAATAATAAAAAGAGCTGACTGATAGCATGGTGATAGCATGAATCAGTCAGCTCTTTATCTTTGGAATAATGAAAAACTGTTGCCAAATCGTTGCCACGGAGGGCATCAAGCCTTGGAAAACCCAGTAATCACGGGCTTTTCCGGGTCTCTGAAATCATTCCCACTCGAGTCTCAGAATGTGCTTTTCATTGATTTTGTACGCTTTTTGTGTGATTTTTGCCCTGATGATCCAGCTCATACAGCCATTTTTGACAGTTCGCGGGATTTTTGTAGCCAATGTGTAGCCAGCTATTTTTGTGCTCTTTTAGTTCATCTCAACCTTATTATTCCATTTGCACCACTATTCCCAACTATAAAGCGCTGCTGAACAAACTGAGAGGCTGGCGCATGGTACGTCAGCCCCTTTTCAATAACGTTATCGACAGCAGTCCCTTCCCTGCCCTGCGCTGGGCATATTCCAGCAGGTTTGCTGCGTTGCTGGCTGTGTGCCAGACGTAGGCTATCAGGTAGTCGGCCTGCTCGACCATCCGCCGGTTTGCACGTACTATTGCCACGCTTTGCGGCACCTTTTCTATGCCAAACGGGTAATATGTGTAGTCAAAACCGTCAGGTTTGTATATCGGCCTCTCAGCCGGATGATGCGGCAATAGCAGGACAAGCTCTATCACCTCATGTTCGGTCTTAGCCTCCATGACGGCCTCAGCGGCGAGGCGGTCAAAACCGCCGTAATGCCCTATCACGAACTGCGTCACACCGAACTCACGGATGTGTCTCTCTACTTCTGCAAGCAGCGCCGGATATATCTCGTGTGTTGCCTCTCGGTGTCCTATGAAGAAGCAGCATTTCCTGCCCATCGCTCTCACCAACCCTTTTGAGTTATTTTAACTCAAAAGAGTTAATCTTTTCAAGGGCAAACGGGTATCATCGTCTTGAAATGAGGTGATGCCCGTGGACATCGGAGAGGCGGTAAAGGAGCGTATTCTTGAGCTCTGCCGCGAGGAGAATATCTCCATCAACAAGCTGTGCAGCATGAGCGGAGTAACTCAGTCCACAGTGAACAACATAGTCAGCGGCCGCAACCGCAGCGCGACCATATCGACGATCAAAAAACTCTGCGACGGCCTGGGCATCTCAAGATAAGGTAGAATAAATTTCGCAAATTGAAAAGTAGATAAAAAGAGACATGGTTTGCAGATCTCTGGTAGAATGAAGTTGCGACACACCATTCTGAAAGGAGACAGCAAACCATGCCTGAGAAGATTGTACAGCTAAACGAAGAAGTTATCAAGGGGCAGCTTAAGGAACTTGTACGCGGAAGCGTAGAGGAAACGCTCAACGAGCTGCTGGAGGCTGAGGCTCAAAAACTGACGCAAGCAGCCCGGTATGAGCGCAACGAACAGCGCCAGGGCTACCGCAGCGGCCACTACAGCCGCAACCTCACCACCACTTCCGGGGATGTCACCCTCAAGGTACCCAAGCTCAAAGGGATCTCCTTTGAGACGGCTATTATTGAGCGGTACCGCCGCCGGGAGAGCAGCGTGGAAGAGGCACTCATTGAGATGTACCTGGCCGGCGTATCCGTCCGGCGTGTTGAGGACATCACCGAGGCTCTGTGGGGCAGCAAGGTCTCTCCCTCCACCATCAGTGAGCTGAACAAGAAGGCGTATATCCACATTGAAGACTGGCGGAATCGTCCTCTGCAAGGTGGGCGGTATCCGTATGTCTATGTGGATGGGATCTACCTGCGCCGCAACTGGGGCGGAGAGTTTGAAAATGTAGCTATTCTGGTGGCGATTGCAGTCAATGAGGATGGATATCGTGAGGTTCTGGGCGCTGCTGAGGGCATGAAGGAGGACAAGGCCAGCTGGGTCAGCTTCTTCCAGTGGCTGCGCGGCCGTGGCTTGGATGGGGTTAAACTGGTGGTTGGCGACAAGTGTCTTGGCATGCTGGAGGCCGTGGGAGAGGTGTTTCCTGAGGCCAAATACCAGCGCTGTACCGTACACTTCTACCGCAATGTGTTCTCAGTTACGCCTCGCTCTAAAGTGAAGCTGGTGGCCAAGATGCTCAAGGCAATCCACGCTCAGGAGAGCAAGAGAGCAGCCCGAGAAAAGGCCAAGGCGGTGGTGGAGCAACTGCGTTCCATGAAGCTGAAGGAATCTGCCAAGAAAGTGGAGGACGGCATTGAGGAAACCTTGACCTACTGCGATTTTCCCAGTGAGCACTGGACCCGTATCCGCACCAACAATGTCATTGAGAGGCTGAACCGAGAGATCCGCCGCCGCACTCGTGTGGTAGGCAGCTTTCCGGACGGCAACTCTGCCCTCATGCTGGTCTGCGCCCGTCTACGCCATGTAGCCGGCACCCAGTGGGGCAACAAGAAGTACATGAATATGAAGCACCTGGAGGCGGCCCTTGAGGACACCTCCTTTGCTGGCTGACTTCATTCACCACAGAGTCTGCAAACCAATTTGCGAAAAACTCTTGACACTACCCATCTCAATCGAGGACTTCTTTCACTCGGAGCTGTTCAGGGGCTTGGAGCAGGAGCTGAAATGAAACCGGCGTCCCACGGTGGACGCCGGTTTTGCTATGATTTCGCACACAGCGTTGCTTGTAATTTGAGATGTTACCGTCTAGTTTTGTGGACAGTCAAGTACAAACATCAACTGGCTTGCTAGGGTTATTTGTTCCATGGCTTCACGTTTATTATATATGATATTTGCATGTGTCAATGGATTCCTATAAGCCGCCATGGTACCTCTAAATAGAAATTCGATACCCCGTCTGTAATTTTTTCCGCTGGGTGTCGTTATATCACAGAATTTAAACAGCCCATTTTCTACTAGCAGTGCATTAATAATTTCTTCAACTCTTGTGGGAACTCCGAAACCCGGCTTTAACTCTATGAATACATCTCGCAAACGAGTCTCTACTTCTTTTACCGCATTCTCCGCAGCAGATGCATAGTGCCCATCTAAAAATAATTCATATGATACATTACAAATCCTGCTATGTATTTCATCCCAAAACCGTATAGTCAATGGTTCAATCTCAATATGTCGAGTAATGATTGCCAGTTCGCCAAACGCTGTAGGGTTTAATACTTTAACGCCAAAGTTATTTTCAAAAAATAGAATACTCGAAATTTTCGGCAATATATCGGCATAATATTTATACTCAGACCGTATTCCGTCTGCGATGGTTAAGATATAGCTTCGTACCTTATCAATTTCCTGCGGTGAACGATATACTTGCATCTGCATTGTAATATTATTGTTATTGTTGTCTATCCACTTTCGTAACTCGTATAACTCGTTTTGATAAGATACCACCATAATTCTCACCCCAATTTATATGCTTTTCACCACCAGTTGGTAAGTTGCGTCCAGGCCAAAATAGTTCATTTCCTTCGAGAAATGGTTTGCCGGGTGCTAATAGTCGAGGACGAGCACCCTATGGCTGTTCAGCTTCATTGTGTAGTACAGGTTATTATCAGTCCCGCGCACATTTTTGCCGGTCATGCGCTCTGAGATATAGCACAGCCCACCCAGATTACTTCATCACTATTTCCAGCAATGCTTCATAGCTGTTCACGACGTCATAAACGACGTCATCGCCGCTTATTGCCTTGAAGTGCTCCCTGGCACAGTCTATCTTGGCCTGCTCTGTCGGAGTGATGTGATTCAACTTTAGGCTGTCCAGCGTACCCTTTGTCTCAGCGACAAAGTATATGTGCTTGACTGAGCCCTCGTAAAACGCTATTGCCCAGTCGGGATTATAGCGCCCTACCGGAGTTGAAATATAGAAGCTGTTCGGCAGCTTGACATACACCGCGACATCCGAGCTCGCATCCAGCTCCGCCGCCAAGTCTCGCTCCTTGGCAGAGTCATACACAAGATAGTCATAAAGGTGCTTTTTGACCTTGACCGCGTTTACGCCGAGCGTTCCCTTTATCGTTGCGTCGGCAAAGATATCGGCGTCGTATTTGTCCCCGGTTATGTCATAGGTGATATGCTGAATTATGGCCGTCGCCTTTTCGTCATTGATAATCGCGGCAGCCCTAAGTATGAACTCTTCCGGATTGTTCTTGAACTGCTCGAAAACCTGCTTCTTTATGCCGGTAAGGATTTGGACAACGGCCTTTCTTGTCAAGCCTGTCTCAGCCACAAGCCTGCCCACAAGGTCATATTTCACTCTTGAAGCCGACATCGCTGAGGCGTCGTATTTCGTCGAGTTCTCTTTGACAAACGCTTCACCGTCCTCGAGCTTTTCCTTGGATTTTATCTCGTTTATGGAGCCGGTCTCGACCTTGATATAGATTTTCGGCACCTTGAGTTTCAGCTCCAGAGAGTCTATCGACTTCCTGATAAGCTCATCCGTGTCAAAGTCGACCACATAAACCGACTTGGGGCTGATCTTCTCCCAGAGTGCCATGAACTCCGGCATTTTCTCCTTATCCGAATCGAGGCTGAGCTCGACATTCTTCTTGCGCGCATCCTCCGGCCGCATGGCATTGTCGTCGTAAACGGAGTCGACTATCTTGATGACAGATTCAATGCAGTCAGCGACCTCCTCGGCCACCGCAACATCCCCATTAGCTTTGTCGGCGTAATACTTATCAGTAAGCGCGCCGCGTTTGTCAACATAGCCGTTCATTACCATAGCGAAGAATATCGCGCGCGCCGTCTCGGTGTCTATAACAGTCTCGTTGCCATCGGCGTCGCATATGACCTTGCCCTTGAACAGCTCCTCGGTGACTGCCCTGGGTCTGCTATAAACCGCCTCGGCTATCTCGCTCTGGAGGCCTTTGGCAAAGCTGTCGTAGCTCTCGCTGGCAATGACCGTGAGCACATTGACGTTTTGCACGTCATTTCCCAGCACGCTTGCATCCATGCGTTCGCCGTCCTGGTTTACACACAGGCGCAGGCCGCGGCCGACCTCCTGGCGTTTTCTGACCTCACTGCTGCTCTGCTTGAGCGTGCAGATTTGGAACACGTTCGGGTTGTCCCAGCCTTCTCTTAGGGCCGAGTGCGAGAAGATGAAGCGCACTGGAGAGCGTTTGGGGTCGCGGTCGAGCAGAAGCTCTTTGTTCTTCATAATGAGGTCATAGGCATCGATATCGTCCGATGTGCGCTCCTTTTTGTCGGAGAGCTTACTGTCGGTCAGTTTTCCCTTTTTATCAATTGAGAAATAACCGGCGTGAGTCGCTTCGGCTGGTATGGAGTCGAGGTAGGCCACATATGCCTCGTCCCCGATCTCGCGCTGCATCGTCTCGACAATGCCCCGGTACTCCTCCTCAAACATATCCGCATAGATGCCGTTGAAGGGTTCGCCCGCCTCGTTGTACTGCTTATACTTTGCCACCTCGTCGATGAAGAACAGGGACAGCACCTTGATACCTTGGTGGAACAGCTGGCGCTCACGCTCAAGATGAGACAGGATAGTCTCCCTTATCTGTATACGTCTCAGCTGTTCCTCGCTGACCTTGCCCACGACCTCGCCCGCCGTGAGTTTGAGACCGTTGAGAAATTCAACAGAATTGTCGCGCCCGTCGATGTGCGAGACGACGAAGTTGTCTTTGTATTCATCCAGCTCGCCTGACGCGGGATAGAGATTGAAGCCCTCAGACACTTTGGCAGTCTTTTTGCGTATGCTGGTCGCGCCCTTTACGTCAAACTCTATCGTCGCGGTCGGGTCGTCTTTGGAGAGGTTTATGCCTTCGAGGTACACATACCCCTCTGTCGCCATGCTGCCGGATTCCTCTATGCCCTTGACGGAGATCTTCTTGACCAGGCGCTTGTTGTAGGCCTCCATCGCGTCGAGGCGATAGACCATATTGTAGATGCTGTCCGCCTTGTGCGTGGCAGAATAGCGGAGCGTCAGGAGGGGATTAAACTTCTCTAAGTTTTTCTTGGTTTGCTTTCCCTCAACAGACTGAGGTTCATCTATTATTAATATTGGATTTGTCTTAGCTATTATATCGATTGGACGGCGCGAACGGAAAGAATCTAACTTTCTGAAAATAACAGCCGCATTCTTGTCTGCTTTTTTGCCATTTTCTAGTTTTTCTTGCGCATCAACTGATTTGTTGAAAGCCTGTGAGTTGATGATCATCACGTTTATCGAGCTGTCCGAGGCGAAGCGGTCTATCTCTGTGAGCTGGGCAGAATTATAGATGAAAAACCTGACCTTTTTGCCGTATTCCTCGGCGAAGTGCTCCTGCGTGACCTGAAAGGACTTATACACGCCCTCGCGTATGGCGATGCTTGGCACCACGACAATGAACTTGCTCCAACCATAGTGCTTATTGAGCTCGTACATTGTCTTTATGTAGGTGTAGGTCTTGCCGACGCCGGTTTCCATCTCGATAGTGAGGTTGTAGCGGCCTTCCAGCTTCGGTGACGGCGCTATCTGGTTTGCACGCTGCACCTTGTTGAGATTGCCAAGTATAACAGAGTCGGTCAGCTCCGGTATAATGCGCTCATTGCGCCAGCCGGTAAAGTCCCGCTCTTCCTCAACGCTTATCTGGCCGAAGCCCTTGTCCATCAGGTATGTAGGCGTCAAATACGGCTGCCCGGCAAAAACGTCAACAACAGCCTTTGCCGCGTCAGACTGAAATTTTTGGTGTTTGAATTGGAGCTTCACTCTGCTGTGCCTCCTCCTGAAAGCTTGGAACTTTGGGTGAGTTTGGAGTGTGGAGTTTGGAGTGTGGAGTTTGGAGTGTGGAGTTTATTGTTTTGGTGGTTGACGATAGCATTTTGCGCATTTCCTCGCAGTCCTGCTGTAGAGACTTGAACTGGTCGTCAGTGATGTAACCTGTCTCGTGCAGAAGTTCAAGCCAGTACAGAGTTTCGGAGCACTCTTTCAGTGCTATGTAGAGCTTTGCGAGGAAATCCTTGCGACTGATGGCGCACTCTGCCTCTGCCACATTTGCGCCTATGCTTGTCCCGCTCCTGAGCACCTGCTTGGACAGAACATATTCGTGCTTCTCATCACACAGAAACTGATAGAGCCGCACAACCCTCACAGCAAATTTCTTGCTCTTGTATTTTATCGTCCTAGTCTCATCCATAACTTCAAACTCCTAACTCCAAACTCCTAACTCAAACAACTTTCACCCTGGTATCCGGCGCAAGGAGCTTGAAGATCTCGCCTACGTTTATCTTTTCCGGGCTGGTGGCGAAGCTGCTGTCGCGGAACACGGCACGGAGGGGCTTGCGGCGGGCAATCTCCTTTATGACAGTATCGGGTATATTTTCATTGAAGCAAGCGATAAGGTCGCCATTGTTGTAAGTGTGGACGGTGCAGCCGTCGATAGTCTCGGAATGATATGGCATGGACAGCGGCAGGCCCCAGTCCAGCAGGCAGCCGAACAGCAGGTCGAGGTCGGTGCGGTCTTCCTTTATGTTGGACTCTGTCGCCGCGATCATGTCCTGGTCTATCTCGTCCAGCGTGTAGTAGACGTCCTTCATGTTGCTGTCGTCGAGCTTGAACACGCGGAAACCGATGTCAACATCATCCGGCGTCATTTCCTTGTTGCCGAACTCGTCAAAGCGCTCCTGTTCCCAGCGCATACTGCTCCCGGCAGTAGCCTTTATGTCCATGAGCTCTTTCTCTCCTGCTCGGCGTATGCGCTCTTTGCCTATTTCGCAGATATTTTTGTATCCGGCTTTGTAGGCCTCAGACTCTTTAGTGCATAATTCCGGAAATTGAATTAAGATAAATTTGCGCTTTCCTTGTTTAGAATTATATACATCTGAGAAATTTTCTTCAAAAACTGCATGGGCTGTCGTAGCTGAACCTGAAAAAAAGTCAAGGATAGAATCATTTTCCTTTGTTGCCAACTTAATCATTTGACGAATATAGCTAACTGGCTTAGGAAAATCAAACGCTTTAACACTATCAAACAAAGCTTTAATCTCTCTTGCGGCAGTCTGATTATGTCCGACTTCATCGCTTAGCCATAAAGTATTGGGAGTTCTCCCATCCTGTACATCAGATAGAAATCGCTTTTTACGCGGAAATGAATTTCCATCCTCTCCGAACCAAATCTGATTGTCTTCCACAAGTTTTTTTAAGTTTTCTTGCGAATATACCCAATGTTTGCCTGCCGGTACATCAAACTTTTTCCCTGTCTTTGGGCTTACAACAAAGAAATGGCCATTACTTCGTTCCCCACTCGCAACAAGATCGCCTGACTGCCATGGACCGCGGAAATCATTATCAGGGTTTTTATATCTATTATTCATCTCCTCTGTTCGTTCCAAAAGGTTTAGTTTTATCTCGTTAAGTGACTTTGCATACACAAGTAAGTACTCATGATTTTCAGAAAAATATTTTGCATCATTTTTAATGCTATGAATCTTTTGCCATACAATACACGCCAAGAAATTCGATTCGCCAAAAACTTCGCAGCACAATCCCTTTAGGATGTGAAGCTCATTATCATCAATGCTAATAAAAATAACGCCATCATCCGCCAACATATTTCTCGCCAGCATCAGGCGTGGATACATCATGCTGCACCAGTCAGAATGAAAGCGGGGATTGCTTTCAGTGTTCTCGGCAAATTGTTTGTTTCCCTCTTCGTCGAACAGGCCTATCTGTTCCTGATACTCCTGCTTGTCCATCTCGAAACGGTCATTATAGATGAAGTCGTGGCCGGTATTATACGGCGGGTCGATGTAGATCATCTTGACCTTGCCGAGATAGCTCTCCTGCAGGAGCTTGAGGACTTCGAGGTTGTCGCCCTCTATGTAGAGATTTTCGGTGGTGTCCCAGTTTTTGCTCTCCTCCGGGCATGGGCGCAGCGTCTTGCGGATGGGCTTGTTTGCCTCCACTATGGACGCCTTCTTGCCCACCCAGGTAAACTCATAGCACTCATCCCCGTCCACCACATCCGGCGACAGCATCTGCTTGAGCATCTCAAAGTTTATCCCGCGCTTGAGCTTCCCATTCTCGTCCCGCATCTCTGTAACGCAGTTCGGAAACAGCTCCGCTATCCTGTCAATATTCTCCGCCGTCATATCCGGCGTCTCAAATTTCATGTGATCCATTTTTTGGCCTCTCTATTCAATAACATCTAATGATGCAAGGTACTCTCTGATAGTGTTGTTGTTTGCTTTAAATTCCTCATTTATTTCGCCAGTACGCAAATAATCTTCAGTGGTTGGAGTTCCCTTTTCAGGATCAAGATTTAAAATATTGAACTTTTCCATTATAACATCTGTCTGAATAATACACTTTCTCAGCAAGCTATCATATAAGTCATAAAACTTTTCTGGAATGAATGGTGCATTTCGGTTTAATACATCTTGTGCATTTTCTGCCTTCTTTAATGCTTCAGATAGATTTTCATTTTCTTGCTTTTTTCTAGCTTCTTCACTAGCAGGCACTTTTGCATACCCATTAGGTATAAGCATATTAATTGCTCTTACTAAATCGAAAAATGCAATGCTTATATCACGATAAATTTGAAACTCTGTATCAAACCTAGTTTTTGAAATATATTCCTTTTTATTAAGTCCAGTTTTTTGTTTCTCCAGTTCCTCTTGTAAAGATTTCTTATATGTCTCAAGTTCTTTGTCCAATGATGCCTGATATTTTAGGCTTAATGCATCAGCAATTCTATTTGCAGAAAACTTTATAACGCAAATAATAATACCACCTATCCCACCTGCGCTCACAATGCATGCAAGTACGATCTGTGCCACAGTTTCAGCTGTCATTTTGATGCCTCCCCATTTTCAGCAACAATCTAATTCTGCCCTCAACCTCTTCAACTCCGCGTTCATCTCAACCTGCCGGTTGAACTGTTTCTCCCGGCGCATTTTATTTTCGATCGCGGAGATCTGTTTTTGCAGGCGGAGCTTTTTCTCGTCGTTTGCAACGTTCTGCGCGATGGACAGCTCCTCACTCCAAACTCCACACTCCAAACTCTCCAGCTCTCTGCACTGCCGCACCAAGCCCTCATACACCGCGTCCAGCGTAAGCCCATCCAGGCGCAGGCTGAGGCGCTCAGGCTCGAGCCAGTCTGAGTGATAGTACCGGTACACACGGAACGCAGAGGCCCCAGACGCTGCCTCCTTATAGCTTATCCACGCCTGATACCGTCCGTCATATTCAAGTATGAACAGGATGTGGTACGACAGTGAGGTGTCAATAAGCCGGAGCACCGCTTCGTCAAGGCTCGGCTGGTACAGCTTCAGCTCCAGCACTTCTATCTCTGTGACCGCTTTGCCCTCAGCCACATTCATCGTGGAAGCAGCGAGTTTGTTGCGCCAGTATATCAGCCTTATCTGCTCTACGAATGCGCGTTTCAGTGCCGGAGATATGTCAAGGTTCTCATAGAACTTCTGCTTCGGCACCCGCTTATTATACTCCGTCGTTCTCGGAAATCCCAGCATCATTATCACTCACTTTACAACCAGAAAAGTTATGAGTTCAAAGTCGTTCAGGCTCGACACCGCAGACAGAAGCGCGGATGTTCCTCCACTCCCGAACAGGCTGTCTATGTCGCTCTCCTCTTTGGCGTCGATGATGGAGTTTATCGCCTCATTCAGCAGTTCGGACACGGCGGACATATTTCTGCCGTCATCAGTCTCCGCATTGAATCTCCGGCACAGCGCCGCGTCCGGCTCCGTCTTGCCCCTGCACAGCACGCGCATGGTGTCGAGCAGGCGCTTGGGGTCAAGATAGTCGCAGACGACCTCGCCGCTCTCTGAGACGTAGACCATGTAGAATGGGTGGATGCGGTTCCTGTTGTCTATGTTCACGCTGTCGTTGATGTTTTTGAGGATGAATATTACGCCTGGAGGCGTGTCGTCACCCGCCGCAACGACTGCGTGCAGGCCGTTGGGCGTGAATTCAACGCCTTCGTTGTCTTTCATGTACTCGAGCAAATCAAGCCTGAATTCGTTCAGGCCGAGGTCCATGATGGAGATGCCGCTGGACATCTCTTCAATATCCACGACCTCGCTCTGAAGCCGCTTGAGCTGGGCGCGCCGGTATTCGAGGTCGCCCTTTTCCTCCGGGTTTATCAAATCATCATCGCCCGTGGAGGTCATGACGGATATCTTCATTCGCGTCTCGACACGGCTTCTCAGGTTTATATACTCGTCCAAGTCCATGTCCGGCCAGAAGTTCACAAGCTGTATACGCTCATTTCTGCTGCCGATGCGGTCAATGCGCCCGAAGCGCTGGATTATGCGCACAGGGTTCCAATGTATATCGTAGTTTACGAGGTAGTCGCAGTCCTGGAGGTTCTGACCTTCGGAAATGCAGTCCGTGGCGATGAGTATGTCAATGTTTGCCGCGCCCGTATCACCTAGCGTGTCTCTGCCTTTTGATATTGGCGAGAAACAGGTCAGCACAGTATTTAGGTCAGCCCGCAGACGCGGTATGGTCGAGCGACCGTCCACAGTGCCTGTTATCTCTGCGGTCTCAAGCCCGAATTGCTCTTTTGCAAACTTGCTGACCTTGTCGTAAAGGTAGTCGGCAGTGTCGGAGAAGGCGGTGAAAATTATCAGCTTTTTGTTGCCGGGATTTATCGGGCGGCTGACTTTGTCCTTTATTAATGCAAGAAGCGTCTGCAGCTTGTTGTCGTGCTCCGGGGTGATGTCCGCGATCATGAGCGTCAGCAACTCCAAGTTCTCTGCGTCCGCCTTCAGTTCACGCAGCCACGAGACGTGATCCATGTCCGCAAGGTCGATCTTCACCTTGCGGCCTACAGTAAAGTAATCCGTGTTCTGGTCGTCGAGGTCAAAGTCACTGCCGTCTGGAATCTCGGTTAGGTCGAGTATGCAGTCCCCGGACTGATATGCCTCTATTGTCTTTATCGTGTCGTTGATAAGAACTTTGATGCGCTCTATCGTCAGTTTGAAGGAATACACCGAGCTCTCCAGACGCTTTAGCAGGTTGATGCTCATGAGGCGGCGTATGCCTTCCTCACGGCCTCGCTGGGTCAAATTGTGCGTCAGGTCTATGTACTTTGATATCCGCGAATCCATGATATAATTCGACGGCGTATATATCGCCAGATTCAGCGACATCAAAAGCTCGTATATCTCGCTGTAGTTTATGGCACTGTTCAAGTCGGTCAGGCAAGGCTGCAAGGATATGGGCGGCAGCCGTTCGGGAAATTTCCCTATGGCCGCAGTGTTATAGTATTTTTCGATATGCCGCCTTGAACGTGCTATCGTAACGCTGTCAAGCAGCTCAAAAAAGTCAAAGTCGAGCGACTTGAGCAGCGAGTCAGTCGAGCGTGCCTCTATCGGCAGCTTGCTCCAGGAGTTGAACGACTTCTGAGCGTTGCGGAATATCTCGTCTATGGGTTTTGACGTTGCCAGGCGCTCGTTTATCTGAGCTGCGTCGCCCTCATAGGCAAGCGCCAACTGGTTTTTCAGGTCAATGAACCTATTGTTCACCGGTGTCGCAGAAAGCATGAGGACTTTCGTCTTGACACCGGAACGGATGACCTTATTCATCAGCTTGAGATACCGGTTTTCTTTTGCCTCCTCTCCGGACACCTCTCCGCCGTTTCTGAAGTTGTGGCTCTCGTCTATCACGACCAGATCGTAATTTCCCCAGTTGAGCCTCTGCAGGTCGATGCCATTCGAATTGCCCCTGTCACGCGAAAGGTCTGTATGATAGAGGACGTCATAGCGCAGCCGGTCTTCGGCAATGGGATTATTCACATAGTTTCCCTTGTATGTGTTCCAGTTCTCAGACAGCTTCTTTGGGCAGAGCACCAGGACTGATTTATTCCTGTTTTCGTAATATTTGATAACGGCCAGGGCAGTAAATGTTTTGCCCAAGCCAACGCTGTCTGCCAGTATGCAGCCGTTGAATTTTTCGAGTTTGTTGATAATGGCGAGCGCTGCATCCCTCTGAAAATCGTACAACATACTCCATATTTTGCTTGACTTGAATCCTGTCAGCTCGTTTGGCATCTCGTCTTCGCTGATATCGTCAAGGAACTCATTGAAGATGTTGTAGAGGGCCAAAAAGTAGATGAAGTCCGGAGCATTTTCCCGATATGCGGTTGTGATGCTCTCAATGACTATATCAGTCACTTCCTGCAATCTGTCCGGGTCGTTCCACAGTTCATCAAACAGCTTGATGTAAAGGCTGGAATTCTCAGTGCTGTCCGTTTTCTGGACAAGATAATAGGCGTTGTTTCCTCTCTCACAGCCGAGGTCGACTGTCGTAAAACCGCCGATCGGCATATAGGTGTGCCGGTCGACCGTCATGAAGCCCATCATCTGCTCGTTTGTCACATTGGACTTGAACGCCGCTTTGCGTCGTATCCAGTCTGCACACTCTTTGGCGATAGCCTTTTGGCTCAATTCATTGCGCAGCCTTATCTCAAATTCGGAGCCGAACAGGCTGCGCTCACGCGACAGGCGTGGGATATAAAACTCACGACGAGCTTTAGGGGTCTTTTCAGATATGAATGTAGGTGAGGTAAAAATAAACCTGAGTTCATCAATACCCTCCAACTGCTCTTTGAGTTCTTTATAGGCATAGATAGAAAAGCAGGCAGCAGCCAGCGAGATTTTGCTATGAGGCCTGATTGAAGTCATCAGGTCATCTTTGACCGTTGTTCTAACGTTATCTATCAGCTGCATATGATCCCCGCCCTTGTATCATAAATCGTCAAATTTCTTTTAATTGTAACATACTAAATGGCCAAAGGCAAAGGTTCCCTATTTATGTTAATCAAAAGCGGTTTATCCGCGCCGCACGAAGTTTGATTGTGTCCGGACACGGACATTGCTTGCACGATATCGCCACAAGAATCTCCCGGCCATGTGGTCGGGAGATTCTTGCGTCTGTGCGACGGTTGCGACGGTTGCGACGCTTGGTTTGGGGTGTCCGTTTTACCGTTGCAAGCGTTGCAAGCGTTGCGTCATGCGGTCACTTCATACGATTGGACTATCACCGGGACGTGCGTCAGGCGGATGCGGCGGCCTTCGTGTTTTGTCTTGAACTCGTACTTTACCTGATGCTCGTCCAGCAGGCGGCCTGCGTTCACGTTCAGGTGGCGCGTCAGGCGATTTACCGCCATACTCGTGTTTATCGCCCTCGCCAGCTCGCTCGGGCTGCCCTCCCACTCTCCGGCGCTGATGCTCAGCTTTGCCACCGCCTCCAGCACCGGGTCGGGCGGTTGCCGCCAGGGCTGGGTGTCGGCGCACTCCAGCTCCCAGGTCAGGCTGTCGGCGTCTTTCTTCAGATGCAGCCTCTGGTCGGGCTGATCGCGTCCTGCGACGTCGAGCGTTGCGGTGAGGTCTGTGCGCTTCTCTTTGCGCATCAGCAGCGCGCCGTCTGCGCAGCCGAACAGGCCCGTCGTGCCCGAGATCGTCTCAAAGCAGTCGTCAGCCGTCTGCTTTCTCGTGTGGTGCACAGCCAGCACGCAAACGCCGTGGCTGTCTGCGAAACATTTGAGGCGATTCATCAGCTCGTAGTCGCTGCCGTAGCTGTAATCCTTCGAGGCCTCTCGCACCTTTTGCAGCGTGTCGAGCACTATCAGCTTTGTCTCCGGGTGCTCTCTCACGAATCGCTCCAGCTGCCCATCAAGGCCGTCTCCGAGTATCTTTGCGTTGACGGAAAAGTGGAGCTCGTCCGTGCCCTCAACGCCGAACATACGCGACATCCTGTCCTGCAGGCGGCGGAAGTCGTCCTCCAGTGCCAGGTAGAGTACCGTCCCCTGGTGCACGTCATAGCCCCACAGCGGCTGGCCTGTGCTGACGTGGTAGGCAAGCTGGGCGACAAGAAAAGACTTGCCTATCTTCGGGGCGCCCGCAAGTATGTACGCCCCGGCGTACAGCAGGCCGTTTATGACGGGCGGCCTGCTTTCGTACACGTTTTCATAGAGTTCATTCAGTGACACTGTATGTAAATAGCCGGGGCTGTTCATTCTCTGCATCTTTTTGAGCAGCCCGTCCAGCTTGGTTTCTTCATTGGTTTCTTCAATAATTTCTTCAGTCACACAGTCCTTCATATGGCGTCACCGCCTATCTGAAGGCCGTAGAACTTCTTTTTGAAGTACTGCACCGGACATTTTCCAGAAACGGTTATGTACCCCATGCTTTTCAGCTCCCGATTCATCTCTCTCACAATCTGATAAGCTTTGCTCCTGCTGACTCCCATGATTTCGGCTACCTCCTGAGCCGTTACAAATTGTGCCTGCATTTTACCTCCTGATTGTAAAGTATATGAATCTCAAGGGCGCGTACATTTCACCTCCTATCATAATGCGCACTATCAATACGTACAGCATTATATGTACTATCGGTGCGTTTGTCAACAGCATCAAATTTCAATATGCACTTGCAATTCGCATTTCTATCTGATATACTCTGTTCGAGGTGAACTGAATGGAGCACAACTACGACGATTTCGACTACACCGGCGAAAGCGGCGAAGCCTTTGACTCAAAGGAGATAGGCAAGCGTATACGCCTTGCGCGCAAAATGAGGCACATCAGCCAGATCAAACTGGCTGAGATGCTTGATCGCTCGCTGAGAACGATACAGAAATACGAATGTGGGGACATAGACGTTTCACTTTCTGCGCTTGTAAGCATCTGCGCCGCGCTGGACGTTCCCCTGTCGTATATGATCGGTCTCGGAACGAGGAGGGCGGTTTTGACCAGCCTTGCCGACGTCATGGACTTCCTGTTCCTGCTCGACACGGCAAATGAGCTGGATTTCAACATTGAAGTTGAAAAGCCGCCAAAGAACCAGAGCTGGAAGTGCTCGATGTCTTTCGACGGCATCGGAACGAGCGCCGAACTCAATCCCTCGTTCTGCCTGCTGCTCGAACAGTGGAAGGAACAGCGCAGCAAACTGGCAAGCGGTCAGCTCTCAGTTGACGAGTATAAGGCCTGGAAGGACCAGACCATAGCTTACAGCTCGTGTCACGAGCTCCATCTTCCTTCGGCTGACGGCAGCAAAGAGGTTCAGAAGCCGGAGCCGCTGACTGAGGAGGACATACAGATGGTGCACGAGTTTGTAAAGAGCAATCCCGAATTAGTTGCAAAGATGAAAAAGGGCAAAAAGCAATAAGCACATACTGAGACTCGAGAGAAAGGAGCGATTCATGTCAGCAACAAAAGACGGAAACACAGGCAAATGGATGTCTCAGGTGCGCGTTAAGGACTGGACCGGCAAGGTCATACACAAGAAAAAGCGCGGCTTCGCCACCAAACGCGAGGCGCTGCAGTGGGAGCGCGACTTCATAAGCCGGGCGAATGCCAGCCTCGGGATGACGTTTAAGGACTTCATCGGGCTTTACCTTGAGGATATGGAGAAGCGGCTCAAGCCCTCGACTCTGGCCAACAAACGGTTCATGATCGACCTCAAGATAACGCCCTTCTTCGGCCGGATGCCGCTCGACGAGATCAAGCCGACTGACATAAGGCGCTGGCAGAACGAGCTTACCAGCTACCGCGACGACAAGGGCGAGCCGTATTCCCAGACCTATCTCCGGGGCATCAACAACCAGATAACCGCCATCTTCAACTACGCGGTCAAGTATTACGGCCTGAAGGAAAACCCCTGCCACAAGGCCGGGAGCATGGGCAAGAAGTCGGCGGACGAGATGCTGTTCTGGACGCGGGATGAGTTTGCGCAGTTCATCGAAACGCTGAGAGACCGGCCAGCCTCCTATGCCGCGTTCATGACGCTGTACTACACCGGTATGCGCGAGGGCGAGCTGCTGGCGCTGACTCCGGCGGACATCGACTTTGAGAAGTCGGTCATCGCCATCAGCAAGAGTTACCAGCGGCTCGGGGACAAGGACGTGATCACCTCGCCCAAGACTCCCAAAAGCAACCGGGTGGTCACGATGCCGGAAGTCCTGAGCGCTTGTCTGAAGGGGTACATGGAAAAGTGCTACGGCCTCCAGCCCGGCGACAGGCTGTTCCCGTACACGAAGCATTTTCTCTATCACGAGATGGAGCATGGCTGCAAGGTCTCCGGGGTCAAGCGCATCCGCGTGCACGACATCCGGCACAGCCACGCGAGCCTGCTGGTGGAGATGGGCTGTTCTCCCCTGCTCATCGCCGAGCGGCTCGGTCATGAGAAGGTGCAGACCACGATGGACACATACAGCCACCTGTATCCGAGCAAACAGGCCGAAGTAGCCAGACAGCTCGACGCCATAGCTCGATGAGCTGTCTGGCTACAAAAAGCCCGTTCGATGTAGCCAACTTGTAGCCAGCAAAAACGGCAAAATCCCCGAAACGCCTGTGTTTTCAGGCATTTCAGGGACTTGGAAAATGCTAAATTATTATTCCCACTCGATCGTCGCGGGGGGCTTGGGGCTCATGTCGTAGAGGACGCGGTTGACGGTGGGGACTTCGGACAGGATGCGGTCGGTTATCTTTTGCAGCAGCGGCCAGTCGGGGGTCGCTACGGTCGCGGTCATGGCGTCTATCGTATTTACGGCGCGGATGACTACCGGCCAGGCGTCTACGCGCTTGCCGTCGCGCACGCCAGTGCTCGTGATGGGCGGCACCACTGTGAAGTACTGCCACACAGTCTTGTCCAGGCCAGCCTTTGCAAACTCCTCACGCAGTATGGCGTCGCTCTCGCGTACGGCCTCCAGACGGTCGCGGGTTATCGCGCCAACACAGCGCACGCCAAGGCCAGGACCCGGGAACGGCTGGCGGTACACCATGTTATCAGGCAGGCCCAGCGCCTTGCCGACCACGCGCACCTCGTCCTTGAACAGGAACTTCACTGGCTCGACCAACTCGAACTTCAAATCCTCCGGCAGGCCGCCCACGTTGTGGTGGCTCTTTACCGGGCCGGACTCAATAATGTCAGGATATATCGTGCCCTGGGCCAGGAAGCCGATGCCCTCCAGCTTGCGGGCCTCCTCCTCGAACACGCGGATAAACTCCGCGCCTATGACCTTGCGCTTCGTCTCCGGGTCGGACACACCGGCAAGCTTGTCCAGGAAACGGTCCACGGCATCCACATAGGTCAGGTTCGCGCCCAGCTGGTTGCGGAAAACCTCGATGACCTGCTCGCTCTCGCCCTTGCGCATCAGGCCGTGGTTCACGTGCACGCACTCCAGCTGCTTGCCCACCGCCTTGATGAGCAGCGCTGCGACGACAGACGAGTCCACGCCGCCAGACAGGGCCAGCAGCACCTTGCCGCTGCCTATCTGCGCGCGCAGGGCCTCTACCTGCTCCGCGATGAACTTCTCCGCCAGCTCAGGCGTGGTGATTCGCTCCATTTCCGGCCTTTTGTTCCCTTCCATACTTATAACAGCCTCCAATACAGGTAAAAATATATGCGGGGAGTGATTACTTGGCTATAATTATTATCCGCACACTCGTCGTATATTTTGCGCTCGTCATCTCCATGCGGCTCATGGGCAAGCGCCAGCTCAGCGAACTCGAACTGCCGGAGCTGGCCATCGCCGTGCTCATTGCTGACCTCGCGGCGCACCCATTACAGGACATCGGTATACCGCTGATGAACGGCCTCCTACCCATCGTCGTGCTCTCCTGCTGCGAAATCATCATCTCCGGCGCGGCCTTGCGGCATGCGGGACTGCGGACGCTGCTCTTTGGTCGGCCCTGCTTTCTCATACGCCGCGGCGTAATCGACCAAAAGGAAATGCGCCGCTGCCGCCTCAACCTCGAGGAACTCTGCGAAGAGCTGCGCACCCAGAGCATCACCGACGTCGCTCATGTAGAATACGCCGTGCTCGAAACGGACGGGACGCTATCAGTCATCCTCTTTCCCGAGTTCCGCCCGGCTACAGCACGGGACCTCGGCCTCGCGCCACAGGACACGGGCTATCCCGTCATCATCATAAACGACGGAAAGCTCATGCGCGAAAACCTCCGCCTCGCCGGAAGAGACGAGGCCTGGCTGCGGCGGGAACTCAAAAAGCGCGGGGCCTCCGGGCCGGGGGACGTCTACCTCCTGCTGCTCGACAATGCGGGCGGGGTCTACTTCGCGGCAAAGGAGGTGGTCTGATGAAGCGGGAGCTTGCGGCGGCGGCCGTGCTCATTCTGCTGCTGGCGGGCAGCTGGTGGAACCTCAAATACCTCCGAGACTTCACCGGCGGACTCAGTGAGACGCTGGATCTCTCCCGCGCCTATTGCGAGGCCGGACAGTTCGAGCTCGCGGAGCAGGAGCTGGAAAAAGCGGCGCAAGACTGGCTCGGGGCCGACGGCTACACACACATCTTCATCCGACACTCGGAAATAGACAGCACAACAGACGCCTTTTTCGAGCTCATGAGCGACGTGCGCTCCGGCGACGCGCAGAGCGCCTCCGGCGCCTACGAAAAACTGGCCGCGCACCTCGACAGCCTCTACACCATGGAGCGCGTGACGCTGGGCAGTATTTTTTAACTCATTAAGTATATCACGCGTAAAGCAAGCTCTGCAATACAAAATAGCGGCCGTTTCGACGCGCTTTGCTATGCAAAGCGGCGAAAACGGCCGCTGTATTCATTTCTGTCCCGAATAGATGGACCGGCCTCCGTTCACGGCATAGGACAGGGCGCATACGGCGAAAAAGTGCGGCGCCGCTGCCCAGCCGAAGACCTCGGCCCCTATGAGGGCCGGGGCGAGCAGGGTGTTCGTTGCGGAGCCGAACACTGCGGCGTAACCCAGCGCCGCGCAGAAGGCCGCCGGCAGGCCCAGGAGGCCCGCCAGGGCCGCGCCCAGGCTTGCGCCTATGGAGAAGAGCGGCGTCACCTCGCCGCCCTGGAAGCCCGCTGAGAGCGTCAGGACGGTGAGCGCCAGCTTCAGCGCCCAGTCCCAGGCGTAGATGGGCTCTCCCGCAAGCGAGGCGTTTATGAGGTTCGTGCCGAGACCGCAATATCGGCCGCGATATAGCAGGTACAGGACGGCCGAGAGAGCGACGCCCATGACAAGAGCGCGCAGGACCGGGTTTTTGAGGCGGTTTTGCGCGAGTTTTTTTGCCCTTTTGAGGCAGAAAGCAAAGGCTGCGCCTGTGAGGCCGAATACTATGCCCAGGGCGGTAAGCTCAAGCGCAAGTTCCGCGCTCCACTCCGGCGCGGCGGCGAGGGGAAAGCTGAACTTTTCAAGGCCCAGAAGTCCGGCGGTGGTGCTTGCGCACAGCGCGGCGACGGCGGCGGGGAGCAGCGCGCGGTGCTCCAGTTTCCCGGCGGTCAGCACTTCCATGGCGAAGGCCGTGGCGGCGAACGGTGTTCCGAAAAGGCCGGAAAATCCTGCGGCTATGCCTGCGATGAGCATTATCCTCTGCGACTCAGCGTCCCTCAGCCAGCCTCCGATCCTGTGCGATATGGCTGCGCCGAGCTGGACCGCGACGCCCTCCCTGCCCGCGCTGCCGCCGAAGAGATGGGTCAGCCAGGTGGCGCAGATGACGAAGGGCACGAGGCGCAAAGGGATGGCCTCACGCTCTGCGTGGCCGGCCTCAAAGACCATGCCCATGCCGTTTTCACAGCCTGCTCCGTACCTCTTATACGCCCAGGCCATGAGCGCTCCTATCAGCCCCAGGAAGGGCAGGAACCAGGCCGTGTGCGCGTCACGGACTGCGCCGAGATACAGCAGCACCCGCCCGAAAACGGCGTCCACCGCGCCTACGGCTATGCCTGTCGGGACGGCAACTGCTATGAGAACGAGCGTTTTTTTCATCATTTCCACCTCATAACGGCAAAAAAGCCGATGCTTCCGCGCGCGGCGGCTGCCGCGCGCAGAAGTCATCAGCTCAAGGCGGTTTCGGCCTGCGGCCGAGGGGGACCTCATCCCCTGTGTTCATTTTTTGAGGAACCTGGCGCCGGTGTTCATGTAGACGAGGGTGAAGATGGCGACGGCAAGGGAGGCGATAAGCCCGGCGTAGAAGAGGGCGAAGCTGTCGAAGAGGCCCGCCAGCAGCCAAAGGCCGCCCATGCTCACGGCAAAGGCCCACATGACGAGGCCGATGAACTTCAGGACCTTCTCCCTGTCATAGCGCTCCCTGTCGCCTATGATGTTCACATAGCGCCAGCCGCGGCCATTGCGGAATGCCGCGCCCACGGCGGCAAAGACGACCGTCACCATTGCGCCAAGCACAATTAAAACCGCGTTCATTCCAAATCCTCCCTCACGAGAGAATAGAGCCTCATATCGCGCACCTGCCCGTTTTTCACGGCGTTGCGCCTCAGCACGCCCTCAAGCTGGAAGCCAGCCTTCTCCAACACGCGGCAGGAGGCGGCGTTTTCCGCAAAGGGCTCGGCAAAAATGCGGAGCACATCCGTATTCTCAAAGGCGAAGCGGCATATCTGCCTCACCGCCTCGGTACAGATACCCGCGCCCCAGCGGCGGCGGACGACATAGTAGCCCAGTTCCGCTGTGCGGCGGTGTATATTCTGCTGCCTTGTCAGCTGGATGCTGCCCACGGCGACACCGTCCTCAGCGATGGCGAAGGCGTAGGCCCCCTCCCCCGCCGTTTTGGCAAAAGCTATGTAGTCGCGCGCGTCGGCCTCCGTATAGGGTGTGGGCAGCCCGTCTCGGAGGTTGTCTGTGACCCCGGCGTCGTTCAGGGCCTCGGCTATCACCGGGGCGTCCGCCTCAGTCCAGGGCCGGATGGAAAGCTGCAAGGTTCAGCCCTCTTTCTGCTTGAGAAGCTTCGTCAGCTCTTCCATGAAGGTATTTATGTCCTTGAAAGAGCGATAGACCGAGGCAAAGCGGACATAGGCGACCTCGTCCACGTCCTTGAGGCGGGCCATGACCATCTCTCCTATCTCCGTTGTGCTTATCTCACGCTCCAGCGCGCTCTGGAGCTCCTGCTCGATATCGTCCGCTATCTGCTCCAGCGAGGAGAGCGCGACCGGGCGCTTTTCGCAGGCGCGGACCATGCCGTTTATGAGCTTGACCTTGTCGAAGGTCTGGCGGCTGCCGTCCCGCTTTATGACCACGAGGGGCAGGCGCTCGATTATCTCATACGTGGTGAAGCGCTTCTGGCAGGCGAGACATTCGCGCCTGCGGCGGATGGTCGCGCCTTCCTCGGCGGGACGGGAATCTATTACGCGGCTCTCGGTATAGCCGCAGAACGGGCATTTCATGGCTTTTCCCCCCAAATTTAACTCTCCATATGAGTATAGCACAGCCCCGTGGCCGCGCCAACACCAATTTTACTGCTTTCGGCATTTTTCCGCTGGGAAATATTTTGCCTTGCCCCTACCCTGCTTCGGCGGCTACAATGGTAGGCGGAGGTGAGGACCATGAAGGTCTTGCGCCGGATGCTATCTATGTGCGAGCTCTCCTGGGAGCTGCTCATGCGCGGCCTGCAGCTGAGTTGCGTACTGCTCTTTGCAGCGTTTCTGCTGCTGCTTGGCGCTGGGGAGTTTTCCGTCTGGAACTGCGATACATATTCACTCGCCCGTGAGCTTTTGACGCTGCCACAGGCCATCCTGCTCGTCTGCATACTCGCGGGGGCTATAATTGAGGAACGGAACCTGTGATTTCGCGCAGCTCGGCCTCGGTATAGAGGGCGTTAAGCACGTCGAGCAGCGCGTTGGCGCTCAGTTTCTCCGGCAGGTCGAGCTCTTTGAGCAGCGCGCGGCGCTTCTCAGCGCTGCCGGGGCCGCCGGAGAGGCCCAGCTCATAGAGCGTGGCCTTTGTAATGCCTCCGGCACGGCGCGCGGGCTCCTCCCCGCCCAGGGTCGCGCCCGCGCGGCGCAGGGCCTCGATGAGCACCTCCGGCTTCATGCCCTCGACGCCCAGCTTGCCCTCCTTGGACGGTGCGCGCTTGCGGCGCTCGCGGCCAGCGATATCCGGGATATACGCCTGCTTCACGAGCGCGGGGTCGATGGCGCCCTTCAGGAAGTTCCTGATGACAAAGCCCGCGCCGTCGCTGTCCGTCAGGACGACAAGGCCCCGCGCTTCGGCCAGGCGGCGCAGGAGCGCGAGCTTCTCCCTGTCGTTAAAAACACCGAAGCCCGAGGTCTCGACTATCACGGCGTCGAAGACCTGTGAGAGCGTGTTCCTGTCATAGCGGCCCTCGACCACTATGACCTCCTTCACGCTTATCATACGTCCTCCCCCGCCGCGAGGCGTATCAGCAGCAGCGTCAGCTGCTCCGCGCCGTCGCCGCCGCTCTTCATGGCATAGTCCGTTTCGGCACAGAGGCGGACTGCGCGCTCCAGCGTGCGCATGTCGAAGCCGCGCGCGGAGCGCATGAGCCTGTCGAGCATAAAGTCGAACTTGACTCCGCAGTTTTCTCGCACGAAATCGCTGCCCAGCTTCTCGTCCAGGGCCACGCGTGCGGCGTAGAGCCGCCGCATCTGCATGCCGATGACGGCCAGGATGGCGATGGGCTCCTCGCCCATGGACATGAGGTCTGCCAGCGTGCGCGCCGCGCCGTCATAGTCGCGCGCGGCGAGGTAATCCGTCATTTCGAAGACCCGCGCCTCGGGTATGCGCAGTGCCAGGCGCGAGACGTCCTCCGCTGTCACAAGCTCGCCGGCGGTGCCGGCGGCGATTTTTTCTATTTCGGGTATCAGCCCGTTCATCAGCTCACCGCTCAGATAGATGAGCGTCAGGCAGGCGTCCGGCGTGGCGTTCTTCCCCAGCGCCGCGAAGCGCTTGCGTATCCACTGCACCAGAGGCCCCTGGCCCTGGGATGTGAAGTCGATAAGCTTGCCGTATTTCGCAACGGCTTTAATTATCTTTGTGCGCTGGTCCGGCTCAAAGTCCGTATCCTGCACGAAAACAAGTGTGCAGCAGTCCGGGATATCAGATATCAGCCGCTCCAGCGAGGCGGCCTCCGCGTCCCGACAGCGGGCAAAGTCGTAGCCGCGCACCTCGGTCAGCGTCCGCTCCGTCAGAAACGGGAGGGCGTTAACCGCGTCCGAGAGCTCGCGCATATCGAGATTCTTGCCGTCCAGGCGGTGATAGCTGAAGTCATCCTCGCCCTCGGGCAGGCAGAGGGCCTTCAGCTCCCCCAGGAAAGCCTCGCGCAGATAGTCCTCTCGGCCATAGAGCAGATACAGCCGCGCAGGGCCGCCGCTCTTCAGCTCGCGGCTGACCTCGCCGTAATTGAGGCGGTTATCCGGTTTTGACTTCTTTTGACGTTTAGCCATATGTATTCGCCCTCACTGTGATGTTGCCGTTCTCGTCGGTCCTGAAGACCTCGATGTCGAAGATGCCGAGGCGGCGCAGGGCCTCGTAGGTAGGGTGCCCGTAGCTGTTCCAGCCGACGGATATGGCGGCCCAGTCCGCGTCTATCGCCTCCAGCAGCTCGAAGCTCGTGGAGTATTTGGAGCCGTGATGGCCCACCACCAGCAGCTCCACGTCCGGCAGCTCCCGACTCTCGACCAGGCGGCGTTCCACAGCGGAGTTCACGTCGCCCATTATGAGCGCTTCAAACTCGCCCATGGCTGCCAGGACGATGACGCCGCGCTCGTTCTCATCCCCGGCGTCGAGCGGCGCATAAAGCGTCAGCTCCAGTCCGCCGTATGCGGGCGTCAAATCCTCTCCGCCGACGTAGACCACCTCGGTCCGCTGTCTCTCTGCACAGGCGAGTATTCCCCCGAGCAGACCGTCCGAGTCATCCGTGTCCTCGGGCAGGTACAGCGTGCCGACGGATATCCGCGTCAGCAGGCGTTCCACGCCGTTCGCGTGGTCGGCGTGCAGGTGCGTGAGCACCAGGGCGTCTATGCTCCTGCGGCCCCGGCTCAGGAGATACTCCGCCGCCGTGTCTCCTGCGTTATCCCACGTTCCCTTGCCGCCGCAGTCTATGAGCACGGCATTTTCACCGCAGACGGCGGCGACGCACTGGCCCTGGCCCACGTCAAGGACTGTGACCGAGCTCTCGCTCCGCTCCGCGTTCCAGGCCGTCACAAGCACGACTGCCAGCGTGAAGACCGAGGCCAGCGCCGGGGCCAGAGGGCGAAATCCCCTCCTATCCCTCAGCAGCCAGCACAGGCCGAAGACAAAATAAACGAAAACCAGCCACCAGACGATAAGCCGGTCCACAGTATACACAGCCGAATAAGGCAGTCCGGCCAGAGCTTTTGCGCAAAAGGAAATATACCGGGCCGGCCAAGCCACGAGCCAGCCGACCGAACCTCCAAGCGGCGCGAAAACCAGTCCCAGCAGCACCGCCGCATAGCCGAACGTGAAAGCCGCGGACACCGCCCAGAGCGTCAGCAGGTTCGTGACCGGCGAGATGAGCGAGACATACCCGAAGCAGAGCGCCACCACGGGCGTTGTAAAGGCCATGGAGCCTATGGAGCTGGACACGCCCGCCATCACAAACCTCACAAAGGAGTTCAGGCGGCGCTTTTCGTCGCCGCGGCGGAGTTTTCTGTCCAGCCATTTATAGACGCGCGGCGTGAGCAGTATTATGCCCGCCATGGCCGAGAACGAGAGCTGCAGCCCTGCCGCGGCTATGGAGAGCGGGTTTGCGATAAGCAGGATCAAGAGGCCCGCGCACAGCGAGGTCAGCCCATCAGCCTCCCTCCTGAGCAGCGGGGCCAGCATCACGAGCGTCAGCATAACGCAGGCGCGCACCACTGAGGCCGTGCAGCCCGTCATAAACGTGAACAGCACTATTACAGGCACGCCAAATATCGACGCCCGACGCTTCCCAAGCAGATACACCAGCACAGCATACAAAAACGACAGGTGCATGCCCGAAACGGCGACTACATGGCGTATGCCGGAGACGGAGAGCGCGTTGTCAAGCTCAAAGTCGTCGTACAGCCCCGAGGTGTCTCCTATCAGCAGGCCGAGCATAAAGCTCTGGACGTCCTCGGGGAACACCTCCCTAGCCGCGCTGCGCACAAGGTTCGCAAGCTCCATCGGAAAGCTGAGGAAGCTGCGGCCGTCCCGGCGTATGTCCTCCGCCGCTCCGGCAAGGTAGGCGCGCAGCAGTATGCCGCGGGAGGAATATATATCCGTCTCTTCGCCGTACTTTTCAAGCGCAGATATGAACTCCAGAGGGAATTCCGCCACGTCTCCCGGCCTCAGCTCAGGCATGAGGCCGTCATAGTCATAGACGGCCGCCTTGACGCGCGGCAGGCCCTCCTGCTCTATACGCAGCTCGACGGAGGCGTAGCCCTCGTCCCGCTCCGGGTAGTCGAGGACACGCGCCGTGACCACCAGCTCCCGCCCTGCCAGCTCCGACGCCGGGGCCACGTACATCAGCGTATATGCCCCGTACCACCCGAGCCCCAGCGATGCGGCTATCAGAATTATAAGCGCACGCAGGCGCGCCGTGTCCTTCAGCAGCAGCGCCGCCGGCAGACACAGCAGCAAAAGCCCTCCGGCGAGCCAGAACAGCACGCCCTCGGGCAAATAATAGTGAGACACCGCCGCCGCGCCCGCAAACGAAAGCGCGGCGCATACCAGCTTACGCACGCTGCCCCGGCTCGTCAGTCAGGCCGAGGATATAGTCCGTAGATACGCCGTAGAGCCCGGCCAGTTTTATGAGCGCCCACACGGGTATCTCGCGTATGCCTTTTTCGTAGCGGCGGTATACCTCTCTGTTCATATTCAGATAATCTGCAATGGCTATCTGCGTCTTGTCATTGTCAATACGCAGATCCTCTAGGCGCGGAAAATACATTGACATCACCGTATAAATGCTACTATTTTGTAGCATTTATACGGTGATTATGCTACCATACGAGTGTATTTGACGCAAAATGTATTGACAGGTGCTCCCTGTCAATACATTTTGCATTTTCTGTTCAGCCAAATCAGATGAGTTTTTCGGCCATGTCCGCGCCGGCGAGGATGTGGAAATGCAGGTGCGGCACGGTCTGGCCGGCGGCCTTGCCGGAGTTCGTGATGACGCGGAATCCGGCGTCCAGGCCCTCCTGGGCGGCTATCTTGGCTATGACCTCGAAAATGTGCGCCACTGCGGCGGAGTTCTCCGCTGTTATCTGCGCGGCGGAGTCCGCGATGTGCTCTTTCGGGATGACGAGGATATGCGTGGGGGCCTGGGGGTTGATATCCCGGAAGGCCAGGACGCTCTCGTCCTCATATACCTTGTTCGAGGGGATATCCCCTTTCGCTATCATGCAGAAAAGGCAGTCTTCCATTTTACTTATCCTCCTTCAAAAGTCCCAGCTTCATAGCCACGAAGTTATCCACCATGGCGAGGGCGTTATCCAGCATGAGCATATCCTTGCCGCCGCCCATGGCAAAGTCGGGCTTGCCGCCGCCCTTGCCGCCGGTCATGGCGGTGACCTGCCTTATGAGGTCGCCGGCCTTGACGCCCTTTTCCACGGCGTTCTTGCCGCAGACGGCGAAGAAGGTTATCTTGTCCTCCTCCGTAGCGGCGAAGACGGCGACGAGATTCGGCGCCTTGTCACGCAGGAAATCGCCCGCGCGGCGCATCTCGTCCGCCGTGGAGCCGGGGCGCGTGGCGGTGATGACGCGCAGGTCGCCCACCTTCTTGGCAGAGGCGATGAAGCCGTCCAGCTCGCCGGAGCGGAGCTTGTCCTGCAGCGCCTCGACCTTGCGCTTGAGCTCGCGCAGGTCGCTCATTGCGGCCTTGGCCTTTTCCACCACCTCGAAGGGGCTGGACTTGAGGACGTTCGCCATTTCGAGCAGGCGGCGGTTGTTCTCCTCGTTCTCGCGGAAGAACTCCAGGCCCGTCACGGCCTCTATGCGGCGCACGCCGGAAGCGACGGAGAATTCGGACTCTATCCTAAAGGGGCCGATCTTGGCGGTGTTATCCATATGCGTGCCGCCGCAGAGCTCGCTGGAGAAGCCACCCATCTTCACGACACGGACGACCTCGCCGTACTTCTCACCAAAGAGCGCCTGAGCGCCCTGGGCTCGGGCCTCGTCTATGCCCATCTCCGCTATGGAGATGGCGTCGCCGCGCAGTATTTCGCTGTTCACTATGCGCCCGACCTCAAGCATCTCCCCGCCCGTCATGGCGGAGAAGTGCGTGAAGTCAAAGCGGAGCCTGTCCGGCTCGACCAGGGAGCCGGCCTGGTGTACATGGTCGCCCAGCACCTGACGCAGCGCTGCGTGCAGCAGGTGCGTTGCGGAGTGTGCGCGCATGATGGCGCGGCGGCGCTCGGCGTCCACCTTCGCGGTGACGGCCATGTCGAGCCTCAGCTCGCCGGAGCGCAGGACACCGCTGTGCAGGTACTTGCCGCCTTTGGTCTTCTGTACGTCGCGCACCTCAAAGGTGACGCCTTCGGCCTCTATGACGCCGTGGTCGGCCACCTGGCCGCCCATCTCGGCGTAGAACGGGGTCCTGTCCAGCACGACGGTGCCTTCGACTCCCTCGCGCAGCTCGCCGGAGAGCTCGCCCTCTACCACGAGGGCCTCCACCTTCGCCGCGTCCTCCAGCTTGTCATAGCCCGTAAACACGGTCGGCACGGCGTCCAGGCCCAGGTCGAGGCCCGACCAGCCGCTGATATCGCCGCGCGCAGCCCTGGCGCGCTCGCGCTGCTCCTGCATGAGGGCGTTGAAGCCCTCGGTATCCGCGGTCATGCCGGACTCGCTCAGCACATCCTCGGTGAGGTCCAGCGGGAAACCGTAGGTGTCGTAGAGTTTGAAGGCGTCCGCGCCGGAGAGCACGGTCTCGCCCTTGGCTTTCAGCTCGTCCATTAGCTCCGCGAGGATGCGCATGCCGCCGTCTATCGTGCGGGCAAAGCTCTCCTCCTCCGTGCGGATGACGCGGGTGATGAAGCTCTGCTTCTCCACGAGGTCGGGGTAGGCGCTGCGGTTTTCGTTTATGACGGTCTCGCAGACCTTATAGAGGAAGGGCTCGTTCACGCCGAGGAACTTGCCGTGCCGCGCGGCGCGGCGCAGCAGGCGGCGCAGGACGTAGCCGCGGCCCTCGTTCGAGGGCAGCACGCCGTCGCCTATCATGAATGTGGCGGAGCGGATATGGTCCGTGATAACGCGCAGGGAAACGTCGTTCCTGTGGCTCTCGCCGTAGTGCGCGCCGGTCAGCTCCGAGACCTTGTGCGTGATATTCATGACGGTATCGACGTCGAAGAGGCTGTCCACGCCCTGGCAGACGCAGGCCAGGCGCTCAAGGCCCATGCCGGTGTCGATATTCTTCTGCGCAAGCTCGGTATAGTTGCCCTGGCCGTCAGAGTTGAACTGGGAAAAGACGTTGTTCCAGACCTCGATATACCTGTCGCAGTCGCAGCCGACGGTACAGTCGGGCTTGCCGCAGCCGTATTTCTCGCCGCGGTCATAGTATATCTCGGAGCAGGGGCCGCAGGCGCCGGTGCCGTGCTCCCAGAAGTTATCCTCCTTGCCGAAGCGGAATATGCGCTCCGGGGCGATGCCTATCTCGTCGCGCCAGATGTTGAAAGCCTCGTCGTCGTCCTCGTAGACGGAGGGGTAGAGCCGGTCCGGGTCGATGCCAACCCACTCAGGGCTCGTCAGGAACTCCCAGCTCCAGGCGATGGCCTCGTGCTTGAAGTAGTCGCCGAAGGAGAAATTGCCGAGCATCTCGAAGTAGGTGCCGTGGCGCGCGGTCTTGCCTATATTCTCGATATCACCGGTGCGGACGCACTTCTGGCAGGTGCAGACGCGGCGGCGGGGCGGGGTCTGCTCGCCGGTGAAGTAGGGCTTCATCGGCGCCATGCCGGAATTTATGAGCAAAAGCGAGGGGTCGTTCTGCGGGATGAGCGAAAAGCTGGGCAGGCGCAGATGTCCCTTAGATTCAAAGAAGGAGAGGAACATCTCCCTGAGTTCATTGAGACCAAATGCCTTCATAAATAACCTCCAAGGACAAATATCCGTATTCACTCATAATAAACACCGGAGCAAAAATTGTCAAGGCGCGGGCGAAAAAAACGAGACCCTCCCGTAGGAGGGTCCCGCTGGAAGCTTATGTTCTCAGCTCTGGCCCTCGGCCTTGCACTTTTTGCGCCAGGCGTCGAGGACGGCGCAGAAGACGAGGGAGAGGTAGGTCTCCTCCTCATTTGCGCTGCGGCTGGTGAGAGCAATTGGCACGCGGGCGCCGACGACCGCGCCGCAGGTGACGGCGTGAGCGTGGATGAGCCAGCTCTTCACCAGGGTGTTTGCCGTGGACAGGTCCGGGGCTATGATGCCGTCGAAGCCGCCGCCGGACCAGGGGCAGTCGTAATTCTTCAGACGCGCGGCCTCTTTGCTGAGGATGAGGTCGTAGGCGATGGGGCCCCAGAGCTCGCAGTCCGCGAAGGGGCGCTGCTTCTGCTCGGACACCAGGCGCTGTGCCTCTACCGTGTCCTGCATGTGGAAGGTGACCTTCTCCACCAGGCTCAACAGGGCCAGCTTCGGGTTCTCGTAGCCGAAGGCCTTTAGAGCGTCGGCGGTGTTCTTGATTATCGCTTTCTTCTGCGTCATGTTCGGCTTGATAACCACGGTCATGTCGCTCAGAGCCAGCAGCTTCGGGTACTCCGGAAGGCTTGCGAGGGAGACATGGCTCATGAGCCGCTCGGTGCGGAGCTTGTTGGTCTTGTCCAGCACGGGCATGAGGAAGTCACGCGTGGGGATGTTGCCGCGCATGAGCACATCGCCGTCGCCCGCATTGATGATGTCGATGGCCTCCTGGGTTATATTGTGTCCGGGAGGCGTGTCTACCATGGTATAGGGCTCGCGCTCAAGTCCGAACTGCTCAAGCACGGTGATAGTCCTCGCCCTGTCGCCTACCAGGACGGGCTGGACAAGGCCCTTCTCCTGCGCGGCGAAGATGCCCTTGAGCATATTCTCGCCGTCAGAACCGGCAAGGATGACGCGCATGGGCCGGGACATTTTGGGAACGCGCTCCAGGATCTTATCGAAGTTTTGCAGTTCCATTTATCACATCTCCGTTTTTCCATAATGGCGAGGCAAATCCTACCCCTTATACCATTATATACGACCCAGACGCAGAAAACAAGCCCGAATTGGTGCGAAATAATCAAAGGGGCGAACTTCTCGTCCGCCCCTTCGCGCATTATTCGCTTTGCTCTATTTCCGACTTCAGGTCGAAGAAGCCCTTGCCGCAGGCGCGGCACAGGGAGACGTTCATTGTGGCGGCTTCGTCGAACATGGACGAGCTTTTGACCAGCTCCACTCCGCCGTGGCGGGCGATGTTCTTTTTCGTGTAGATAACGGCGTAGTCCGCACCCTCCGGGTACCAAAGGATGCTGCCGCTTTTGTGTCCGCAGTAGATATAGCCGTCTTCGGCCGGGCGGCCACAATATGGGCAGTTCACAGCTGCATCGCTCCTTATCCCGCAGTGTAGTCCTGGGTGGCGGTGAAAGCCTGGAAGTCGTTGTAGTTCGTGAAGAACTTGTGCGTGCCGGTCTCGGTGTCGAGCGCGTAGTACAGATAGCTCGTGCTCGCCGGATTCAGGGCGGCGTTGAGTGACGCGAGGCCCGGGTTCGATATGGGTCCGGCGGGCAGACCCGTGTTCGTATAGGTGTTATACGGGCTATCGACCTTGAGGTCCTCCTCGGTGAGGTACTCCTTGTGCTCGCCCAGGGCGTACATGACTGTCGCATCTATCTGCAGCGGCATATCCTGGGCCAGACGGTTATAGATGACGGAGGCGATGGTCGCGCGCTCCTCGTCGTTCGCAGCCTCGGACTCTATCATCGAGGCGATGATGACAGCCTGGTGCAGCGAGATGCCGAGGTTGTCCGCCTGCGTGTACATATCCGCCGTCAGCTTGCCGTGGAAGTTCAGCAGGAACTTGTTGATGGCGCTCGACGCCTGCATGCCCTGATAGAACTCGTAGGTGTCCGGGAAGAGGTAGCCCTCCAGGCGGCTCGCTTCGCCCGGCTCCGACCAGTCGAGGAAGGAATAATTGTAGACGTAGTTCGCCGCGGCCTCCTCGAGGTCCTCGACGGAGCAGATGCCCTCCTCCTCAAGCTTCTCAAATATCTGCTGCATGGTATAGCCTTCGGGGAAGGTTATGGTCGTCGTCACCATGGAGATGGACGCCGTCTGCATCCTGAGCACCAGGGCGTTGTAGTCGCACTTGGTATTGAGCTCATAGGTGCCTGGGTCCATGTCGATATCCGCGTCGGTGAACCGGCAGAAAAACTTGAAAAGGCCCTTGTATTCGATGAGGCCCGCGTCCTTGAGCGCGTTCGCAACGTAGTCGAGGTCCGCGCTCATGACGGTCTTCTGCGTTACGCTGCCGTCCTCGTTCTCGACCTCTATCTCCTTCTCGGTGAAGATGCTCTCCGGGAGCGTCACGGTGCCTTCGGTATATTCTTTATTGAGCGCCAGCACGTCCGAGGCCGCCATCCAGCCTACACAGGCCAGGATGACACTCAGGCTGATGACAAAGACGAAGTACATGAGCCCGCCAAGGCAGCCGGTCTTACCGTCGCGTCTCGGGCGGATGGGCATGAAGTCCCGCTCCTCCAGGGGCTCGTCCTCAAAGTCCTCCTCCGGCTCCTCGTCCTTTCCGCCCTCCTGACCCTCGTCCTTGTTTTTAGAGTGGTCATAAATGAGGTCGTCAATGAACTTCAGGGGATTTCGGGCGGACTTTTCCTCAGGCTCGGGCTCCTCCTGCTCTTCGGGCTGCTCATCACCGGTCTGCTCCGGCTGCTCCTCCTTGGCGCGCTTGCGGCCGAAAAGCCCGCCCTGAGGCTTGATGGAGGGCAGGATCTTGGTCTCGTCGTCTGCGTGGCCGTGCTCCTGCCCGCCCTCCTCCGCCGGCGCGCCGGCGGCTGGGGCTTCAGGCTCCGCGGCCGTGTCGGGCTTCTGCTCCGGCTCCGTTTTGCCTACGCCGAATATCTCATTGAGCTTGTCAAAATTATTCTGCATTTTCCTCGGTTCTCCCAAGTAACGTGTTTGCCGCGGCGGGCATATTATGGCTCAGACGGTGCGAACCGGCGCCGGCACCGCCCCGAACAGGAAGACAGCTCTCCTCGCCCGCCCCCCGCGCGGGGCCGGGCCCGGGTAAATCACATAGCGCGGAGAAAGGTCGATTAAATGTTCTGCGGAAATGGAAACGGAAGCTGCTTCTGGATCATCATCATACTCCTGCTCATCTTCTGCTGCGGCGGAAACTGCGGCTGCAGCACGAGCTGCGAGAGCAGCAGTAACTGCTGCAACAGCTGCTGCTGAAGCGGCTTAGTCCAAGGCACAGGGCTCGTCAGAGCCCTGTTTTTATTATGCGCCGCTCAGTTATGACGCAGGCAACGGCAAAATCGTTCCAGTCGCGCGGAACTTTTTCCAGCAGCAGCCGCTCTCGGCAGAGGCAGGCTGTTACGGCGCGGTGTTCCGCAAGATAGCGGTCGTAGTAGCCGCCGCCGTGGCCTAGGCGGACGCCCGCCGCGTCACAGCACAGTGCGGGGACCAGGATGAGGTCCCCTTCCCCGGGTCTGAGCTCCGGCGCGTCCTCCGGCGGCTGCGGGATGCCGTACAGCCCCTCCGCCAGGCGGCCGTCATACAGGGCGAAGTCCATGGACCCGCCCGGGCGGCTGCGCGGCAGGGCTACGGCGCGCTCAGATTCCATCAGCGCGTCTATGATGCGGCGAGTATCGCACTCGCGCTCCACGGAGAGATAGGCGAAAACCGCGCCCGCGCGGCAAAATTCCGGCAGGCTGAGGACGTTTTCGAGGATGCCCGCGTCGCTCTCGCGCAGATATTCCTCCGGGAGCGCGGCGATGCGCGCCCTTATCTCGCGCCGGAGAGCAGCCTTTTGCTCCTTCACAGCGCGGCGAGTACGTCGGAGAATATCTCCTCGTGCTTCTCGTCAAGTTCGCGTATCTGCCCGTCCTTCTTGAAGTCCACGCGCTTCCAACCGTAATGCTCGGCGGCGCGTGAGCCCGTGGCCAGGCAGGCAGCGAGGTAGGCTACGTCCTTCTCGTGGATATCCCCGTCCTTGCCGGTCTTCTCCTGACGGTGCTTCATACGCTCCAGCGAGGTCTCCAGGTCCACGTCGAGGTAGACGACGAGGTCGGGCCTGGGCAGGCCGAGTTTAACATATTCCAAATCGTACAGCCAGTCGAAAAAGGCGGGCTGCTCGCTCTCGGGCAGCTTGGCGCCTTGGTGTACAGCGTTGGAGGTGGTGTACCGGTCCGAAAGCACGACGCCTCCGGAGCGGTAATACTCTCCCCAGTCGGTCATATACGAGGCGTACCTGTCCACAGCGTAGAAGATGGAGGCTGCACAGGGGCCGACGTCCGAGGGGTTTTTGCCGAAGCGGCCTTCGAGATACATACGTATGAGCGCCGAGGACTCCTGCTCGTAGCGCGGGAAAACTATCGTCCGGCAATCTATGCCCTCGCGCTCGAAACGGGCCTTGAGGCGGCGATACTGCGCGGACTTGCCGCTGCCGTCTATGCCTTCGAGCACTATGAGCTTGCCCTTATCTGCCATTTTACTTACCTCTCAGCCTCTCCCCGGCCGCTTCCAGCACGAAGAGGGGCAGCTTCATCATGCGGCCTATGCGCCGCGGCTCTTTTATAAGCCTGTACAGCCACTCCAAATCGAGCTTCTGCCAGGCCACGGGAGCACGTTTCACCGTGCCCGCGAACACGTCCAGGCTCCCGCCCAGGCCGACCATCAGGCCCAGGGGCAGCTTTCCCGCCATCTTCGCCATCCAAAGCTCCTGCTTAGGCGCGCCCAGGCAGACGAGCAGCATATCCGGCGCGGCGGCGCTTATCTTCTCTATTATAGGCCCGTCGTCCGAAAAATAGCCGTCCGACGTGCCGCTTATTACCAGGCCTGGAAACATCCCTTTCAGCGTCTGGCCCGCGGCCTCGGCCACGCCGGGCTTCGCGCCGAAGAGGTACACGCTGCCTCCGCGCTCCGCCAGCTGCGCCATGACGCCGCAGGCGAAGTCTATGCCCGGCACCTTCTGCTTCATGGGCCGGCCCAGTATGGCCGCGCCCTTGACTATGCCCGCGCCGTCCGGCAGGACCATATCTGCCCCCGCGAGGGCCTCGCGCAGCGCCGCGTCCTCCTTGGCGAGCATTACTATCTCAGGGTTCGGCGTGGCACAGTACGCGCAGCTGCGCGCGGATATGAGCTCCAGCGCGCGCTCCACGGCCTCCTGCATCGTCACGTTGTCGAATTCCACGCCGAGTACGTTCGTGCGGCTCATACTGCGGAAAACACCTGCCCTATCTTCTCGTGGATTATGAGGTCCGCGTACCTGTCATACGGCGTCTCCGAGAGGTTCACGAGCACCATCTTCCGGCCGCGGTAGTAATTGATCAGCCCCGCCGCGGGATAAACGCCCAGGGACGTGCCGCCTATTATGAGCACCTCCGCGTCGCGGATATAGCGCACGGCGCGCTCCATGACGTCCATGTCCAGCGGCTCCTCGTAGAGCACGATGTCCGGGCGCACGACTCCGCCGCAGGTGCAGCGCGGGACGCCCTGGCAGTGGTTCATCTCATAGGCTGGGTAGGGCTTGCGGCAACGGGAGCAGTAGGCGCGCAGGATGCTGCCGTGCAGCTCCAGCACGTTTTTGCTGCCCGCCGCCTGGTGCAGCCCGTCGATATTCTGCGTGATGACCGCCCTGAGCTTGCCCTCCTGCTCCAGTTCCGCAAGGCGCAGGTGCGCCCTGTTCGGCTTTGCGCCGTCCACTACCAGCTTCTCGTGGTGGAAGCGGTAATACTCCTCCGGGTCGCGCTCGAAAAAGCTATGGCTCAGGATGGTCTCGGGCGGGTAGGCCCATTTCTGGTTATACAGTCCGTCCACGCTGCGGAAGTCGGGGATGCCGCTCTCCGTGGAGACGCCCGCTCCGCCGAAAAACACGATATTGTCGCTCTCCGCTATCCAGTCTTTGAGCTTTGCTACGTTCTCGTCCATTGCACCCTCCGTTTCCGCGCCGCGGGGCTCAGCCCTGCGGGTTCATGGTGTAGTTCGGGGCTTCCTTCGTGATGTAGATGTCGTGCGGGTGACTCTCCTTGAGGCCAGCGCCGGTTATGCGGACAAACTTGGTCTTGGTGCGCAGCGCCTCGATGTTCGGGCAGCCGCAGTAGCCCATGCCGGAGCGCAGGCCGCCCATCATCTGGAAGATGGTATCGGACACAGGTCCCTTGTAGGGCACGCGGCCCTCAACGCCCTCGGGGACGAGCTTCTTCGAGCCGGACTGGAAGTACCGGTCGCCCGAACCCTTCTGCATCGCGCCAATGCTGCCCATGCCGCGGTAGACCTTGAACTGGCGGCCCTGGAAGATCTCGCTCTCTCCAGGGCTCTCCTCGCAGCCGGCGAGCATGGAGCCCATCATGACGACCCTCGCGCCCGCGGCGAGCGCCTTGACGATGTCGCCTGAGTACTTGATGCCGCCGTCGGCTATGACGGGGATGCCGTACTTGTCGCCCATTGCGGCGGCTTCGAGGACGGCGGTTATCTGCGGCACGCCTATGCCGGAGACGACGCGCGTCGTGCAGATGGAGCCGGGGCCGATGCCGACCTTGACGCAGTCCGCGCCCGCCTTTATGAGCGCTTCGGTGCCCTCGGCGGTGGCGACGTTGCCGGCTATGAGCTGCACCTCGGGGAAGGCGTTCTTCACGAGGCCGACGCAGCGCATGATGTTAGCAGAGTGGCCGTGCGCCGAGTCGAGCACCAGGGCGTCCACGCCCGCCTGGACCAGCGCGCCCGCGCGGTCAAGGATGTCGTTCGTCACGCCGATGGCTGCGGCGCAGAGCAGGCGGCCGTGCTTGTCCTTCGCGGAGTTCGGGTATTTCACGACCTTCTCGATGTCTTTTATGGTGATGAGGCCCTTGAGGCGGAAGTTGTCGTCAACTATCGGCAGCTTTTCGATCTTGTGGCGACGGAGGATATCCTTGGCCTCCTTCAGCGTCGTCCCCTCGCGGCCGGTCACGAGGCCCTCGCTGGTCATGACCTCGCTGATAAGGCGGTCCATGTTCTCCTCGAACTTCATATCCCGGTTCGTGATGATGCCGATGAGACGCCCGTCCGTATCCACTACAGGCACGCCGGATATGCGGTACTTTGCCATGAGGGCGTCCGCCTCGCCAAGGGTGTTGTTCGGCCCGAGGTAGAAGGGGTTCGTGATGACGCCGTTTTCTGAGCGCTTGACCATATCCACCTGCTCGGCCTGGTCGTCTATCGGCATACTCTTGTGGATGACGCCGATGCCGCCCTCACGCGCGATCGCGATGGCCATGCGGTACTCCGTCACGGTGTCCATGGCCGCGCTCATTATGGGCGTGTTGAGCCGGATGGTCTTAGTCAGATTCGTGGACAGGTCGATGTCCGGCGGCAGGACGCTGCTCTCCGCCGGGACAAGCAGCACGTCGTCAAAGGTCAGGCCCTCGCCGACAAAGCGCTCGGAAAAGCTGCCAAAACGATTCATATGAAACGCACCTCCGCAAAAGATTTGGTTTTTGCTATTCCTCATATTTTATCACAGCCGCGCCCCAAGTCAACCATTTCCGCCCCATTCCGGCGTATCGGAAACAGAAAAAAGCGCGGGCCGCGGCCTGCGCTTTTTGACTGTTATCCCGGTTTATCTGCATTGGCCCCTTCAGCGGCCGGAGGCCGTCTCGCGGGCGTGATAGAACATATACTGCTGCGCGAGGCCCGCATATTTGCCGAGGGACGAGGGCTCGAAGCCTTCCGGCATGTTCTCGGCCAGGGCCCTTTTTATCCACACGTCCACGGGGAAGGCGTCAAGCTGGTGCAGGCCGAAGAGCACGACGCAGTTGGCGACCTTGTCGCCCACGCCGTTTAGTTTCTTCAGCTCCGCGCGGGCCTCGGTGCAGGGCAAAAGTCCCGTCTTTTCCAGGTCCAACTCCCCCGCCGCTACGGCGCGGGCGGCGGCGAGTATGTAGGGCGCCCGGTAGCCCGCGTGCAGGGGCGCGAGGTCAGCCTCCTCCAGCTCCGCCACGCGTTCCGCCGCCGGGAAGGCACGCGCCTCGCCCCAGGGAGCCTCCACCGGCTCGCCGTACAGGGCGCAGAGCTTTTCCACGATGCCCTTTATGCGCGGGATGTTGTTGCACTGGGAGATGATGAAGGAGCACAGCGCCTCCCACCTGTCCTGACGCAGGATGCGTATGCCCTCGCCGTAGGCCGCGCAGTCGCGCAGGTAGTCGCAGACTTCTATGCTCCTGCGCGCGGCCTCGTAGTCCGTCTCCATGTCCAGGTATTCGCGCCAAAAATCAATATCTCCCGGCGCGCACTCTATCCACGCGCTGCCGCCCTCAGTCCAGACCACAGCCGCCCGGCCCGAGGCCACGCCGCGATATTTGCCGTCCCCGCCCTCGTTCCAGCGGAAGCACTGTCCGCAGTCGAAGGTTCGGCGGGGGCTCAATTCACGCTCTCCGCACAGCTCAAAACACCGCGTATCCACTAAAATCCCACCGTTCTTTGTCTGTTTTGCCTTGATTATAACCCGGGATTTCGTATATTTCAACAGTAATCGGCGCTTGCAGGGATGATTGATTTGTGGTATAATATTACTTATTTAAATCACAAATGAAAGAAGGTGCAGCTATGAGCTGGCAGAAGGAATTGGAGAACGGCGTCAGGAGCATGGACGGGCTTGTGCAGAAGCTTGGGCTGTCACCGGAGGAGGCAGCCAGAAGAGAAGAGATAGCAGAACGTTTTCCGATGATGATAACGCCTTACTACCTTTCCCTTGTAGACACCTCGGACCCGGATGACCCCATTGCCAGGATGTGCATACCCTCGTCCGATGAGATGGACCCCGACGGAGAATTCGACACCAGCGGCGAGGCCTCGAACACCAAGTTAGAGGGCCTTCAGCACAAATACCCGCCCACGGTGCTGCTGCTCTCGACCAACCAGTGCGCCATGTACTGCCGCCACTGTTTTCGCAAGCGCATGGTCGGGCTGACGGTGGACGAGCTGAACCGCGTTGCGGATGAGGCCATAGCCTACGTCTCGGAGCACCGTGAGGTCACGAACGTCCTCATATCCGGCGGCGATTCACTTATGAACCCGAACAGCGTTATTGAGCGCTATTTGGAAGGGCTTTGCGCCATCGACCACCTAGACTTCATCCGCTTCGGCTCCAGGCTCCCCGTGACGCTGCCGGAGCGCATTTACGGCGACCCGGAGCTGCTGGACATGTTCGAGCGCTATGCTAAAGAGAAAGCCCTGGTGGTCGTTTCGCAGTTCAACCACCCGCGGGAGCTGACGCCGCAGGCGCGCAGAGCCGTCTGGGAGCTGCTCAGCCGCGGCGTGCAGGTGCGCAACCAGACCGTGCTCCTGCGCGGGGTTAACGACAGGCCGGAGGTGCTCGGCGCGTTGCTCGCGGGCCTCACGGCGATGAATGTCGCGCCCTACTACATCTTCCAGTGCCGCCCTGTGCGCGGCGTCAAGGGCCGCTTTCAGGTGCCTTTGGCAGAGGGCATAGGCATTGTGGACGGGGCCAAGTCAATGCAGAACGGTCTGGGCAAGGCCGTCCGCTACGCCATGAGCCATCCGAGGGGGAAAATTGAAGTGATCGGCCGCCTGCCAGGCTCGGACGAGGTGGTTTTCAAGTTCCACCAGAACAAATATCCTGAGGACAGCGCGAGGATCTTTACCAGGAAGCTCGGAGAGCACGACACTTGGCTGGATGAGGAGCTCATGCCGGAGTGAAATGTGCCGGCAATGCGGGCGCCTTTCAGGTGGTGGGTTTTGACGGGGGTTGGAGGAACTCGCCGTTTTGTCCTGCTGGACTTTAGGTTGTGCTGCCTATCCACCCCATTTCTTTGGTCTTGCCCAAAGAAACGGGGTGGAGCCCCAAAGAAAA
>OHAV01000037.1_pt1 | contig 75149 bp, 66 predicted proteins | sample 1577271 | NCBI WGS metagenome assembly OHAV01 (sample SAMEA3879537, study PRJEB24766) | human gut metagenome | biome: human-associated habitat; feature: feces | place: USA | collected 1985/1987 | reverse complement strand
GGCCCCGCATTGCCGCCGGTGGTGCGGGCCGGAGCGGAGCCGGCCCCATTGCGCCGGCTGTCCGTTTGGCCGCGAATGTCCCGGCTGGGAAAACGACCAGCCCGCCGAAACGCTGCCGGCCCCGCTTCCCAAGCAGGAATCCCGCCAGGCAGAGGAACCCGCAAAGAAGACGACGCTTCGGTTGGGACCCGGAATGGCCGTCTGAATCTCAAAGCGGAGGGAAAAACGCCCCTCCGTTTTTTTGCCCCTGTTACCGGTTTGTGAACCTTCTGTAAACCTTCCCGGCATCCGCCCGCAAGCCCTTGACAAGTCCATGCCGGAATGCTACCCTGTGACCAAAAGAACGGTTTTGGTCCCAGCGTTTTGTATTATTTTCCAGACCACCGTTCGGAAAGGAAACGCCGTGAGTTATATCACCTTTGAGAATGTCACCAAGGAATACCACACCGGCGGCGAAACGGTGCTCGCCGCCAACAACGTCTGTTTTGAGATGGAAAAGGGCGAACTGAGCGTGGTGCTGGGTCCCAGCGGCGCGGGCAAGACCACCATCCTCAACCTCCTGGGCGGCATGGACCGGGTCACCTCCGGGAAGATCATCGTGGACGGCAAGGAGATCACCAGCCTCACCGGGCGCGAGCTGACCGAGTACCGAAGGCTGGATGTGGGCTTTGTGTTCCAGTTTTACAACCTCATGCCCAACCTGACCGCCCTGGAAAACGTGGAGCTGGCACGGCAGGTATGCCCCAGGGCGCTGGACCCGGTGGAAGTGCTCAAGCAGGTAGGCCTGGGAGAGCGGATGAACAACTTCCCGGCCCAGCTCTCCGGCGGCGAGCAGCAGCGCGTATCCATCGCGCGTGCGTTGTGCAAAAACCCGGCGCTGCTCCTGTGCGACGAGCCCACCGGCGCGCTGGATTCCAAGACCGGCTTGCAGGTGCTGGCGCTGCTCAAGGACGTGAGCGAAAAATACCAGACCACCGTGGCCATCATCACGCATAACGCGGCCATTGCGCCGCTGGCCCGCCGGGTCATCCGCGTGCGCAACGGACAGATTGAAAGCGTGGAACTGAATGACCATCCGGCCTCGGTGGAGGAGATCGCATGGTAAAAAACGTGCTGCGCCGCAAGCTTGTGCGCGACATGTGGCACAACCGGATGCAGTTTCTGGCGGTGATTCTGCTCTGCGCGCTGGGCACGTGGGTGTTCAGCGGGCTGGATGCGGCCTGGCGCATGCTGGACCTGTCGGCCCAGACCTATTTTGACGAGCAGAATGTGGCGGATATATGGATCACCCTCTCCAGCGCCGACCGCGAGGCCGTGGAGCGGGTGCGCGGCATTGCGGGCGTGGAGGACGTACAGGCGCGCGCTACCGCCGAGCTCACCGTGGACCTGCCCCACGAGCCCAGTCTGGTGGTGGAAGCCTACGACGGAACGGCCCGCATCAACCGCCCGCTGGTGCGCGAGGGGAGCAACCTGCAGAGCAGCGACCTGCAAGGCTGCCTGCTCGATGAGCTGTTTGCCCGGGAAAACGGGCTGGCCGTGGGCGATCGCATCGGCCTGAAGGTGGGCGGGCGGGTGTACGATTTCCTCATCCGCGGTACCTGCCTGAGCCCGGAATTCGTGTCCCTGACCAAAAACAGCGTGCGTGATCCGCTCAATTACGGCTTCATCCTCATCAACAACGGGGCCATCGGCGAGCTGCCGCTCAACAGCCTGGTGGTTACCCTCACGGACGGGACGGACGTGGAGACGGTGGAAGCCGCTGTGAGCGCCTATTACCCCGACGCCCTGATGCTGGACAGCCGCACCCAGAACAGTGTGCACGGCATCGCCTCGGATGCGGGCATGTACCGCAGCCTGAGCTATGTCTTTCCGCTTTTGGCCTATGCCGTAGCGGCCATGATCGTGCTGACCACCATCACCCGCATGCTGGAAAACCAGCGCACGCAGATGGGCTGTCTCAAGGCCCTGGGCTACCGCGACGGGCAAATCCAGCGGCACTACCTGTGTTACGCCTTTTACCCGTCGCTGGTGGGCTCGGTGCTGGGGCTGTTCGTGGGGCGGCAGACGCTTCCTTATATCCTGTGGAATATGGAAAGCGCGCGCTACACCTTTCCCCGATGTCTGCAGGCTCCCATCTCCTGGGAGCAGTGGGCGGTGTGCGGGCTGGGCGTGCTGCTGAGCTGCCTGATCTGCCTGCGCACCTACCGCCGCAGCGCCAGGGAAGTCACCGCCGCACTGCTTCGCCCCCGGCCGCCCCGCGCGGGACAGAAGCTGTTTCTGGAGCGGCTGGGCGGCCTGTGGAGCCGCCTGGGCTTCAACGCCAAGATGGTGTGCCGCAACCTGCTGCGCAACAAGGCGCGCACGCTGATGTCGCTCATCGGCGCCCTGTGCTGCACCATGCTCATCATCACCTCTCTCAGCCTGAGCGACAGCGTCAAGTACTTTGTGGGCAAGTATTACGAGGGGACGCTGCGCTACACCGTGCGGGCCAAGCTGGATGCCGGTGCGGGGGCCGTGGAGGGATACCGCAAGCGCGTGGATGCGCAGCGCGTGGAGGGCGTGATGGACAAAAGCGTGAGCATTCGCCTGGGCGACGCCTTCCGCGCCACCACGCTGACCGTGCTGGAGGATGACCAGCGCCTGATGAACCTGGGCGCGGATGAAACGTGGATGCCCCTGCCTGCGGACGGGATGCTGCTCTCGCGCAAGCTGGCGGAGGCCCTGGGCGCACAGGTGGGCGACCGGGTGAACCTCTGGCTGACGGGCGATTCGGACCCCGTTTCGGTCACGGTCAGCGGCGTGGCGGAAATTACCATCGGCCAGACCGTGTTCATGAGCCGCACCGTGTGGGACGGGTGCAAGAAAGGCGATTTCGTGCCCACGGCGCTCCATGTGCTCTCGCCCACGCAGGCGGGCCTGGACTACCTGAGCGGGCTGGATGAATTCGAGGAATTCCAGTATCCCCCCAGCGAGATGGCGGACACCCTCAAGGTGCTGGAAAGCCTGCAGGGCGTGTTCCGGCTGATGGCGGGCGCGGCGCTTGGACTGGCCTTCGTGGTGCTCTACAACATGGGCATCCTCAACTTTGTGGAGCGCTGCCGCGAATATGCCACGCTCAAGGTGCTGGGCTATCACCAGCGGGAGATCCGCCGCCTGATTCTGACGGAAAACGCGCTGGTGAGCGGCCTGGGGGTGCTGATGGGCATTCTGCCGGGCTGGTGGCTCACGGGCGTGGTATTCCGCTCCTGCGAAACGGACACGATGGTGTTTATCTCCACCGTCACCCCGACCTCGGTGCTTCTGGCCTGCACGGTCACCTTTGCCTTTTCCTGCCTCATCACCGGCCTTTTGACGCGCAAGGTCCGGACCATCGACATGGTGGAGGCGCTCAAGAGCGTCGAATAATCTTCGGGAGGGAATCAACCATGAAAAAATTTGTCGCCCTGCTGCTGACGGTCGCTTTGCTGACGCCCTTGTGCGCCCTTGCAGAGGATGTGGAGACGGCAGCCGTGAGCAACGTCACCGCCAACGCGGTGGCGGAGAGCGAAAACGTCTACAAGATCACTGCGCCCTATTCCGGCGTGCTGCTGCCCTTTGATCTGGAAAGCGGCGATCCGGTGTCCAAGGGCGACACGCTGTTTGCGTTGGATACGGTCAAGGTCTACGCCCCGGTGGATGGTACGGTGCAGGCGGTATTTGCCGAGACCGGGGACCTGTGCGAGGATGTCACCGCGCTTTACGGGATGATCGCCTGCATCGAGCGCACCCTGCCGCAGGTGGCGCAGGCCAGCACCTCCGGCGCCTACAACGATGCGGAAAACCGCCTCATTCACGTGGGCGAAACGGTGTATTTCTATCAGACCAGCGACAAGGACAACGAGGGCGAGGGCCGCGTGACCGCCGTCAACGGCTCCGATTATACCGTGGAGCTGACCGCGGGCGATTTTGAAAACGGCGACAGCATCAAGATCTACCGTGACGAAAAGATGGGCACCAAGAGCTGCATCGGTTCCGGCACCATCGAGCGTGCCGCGGATGTGGCCGTCAGCGGCACCGGACGGGTGCTCAGCTGCGCGGTCCAGCCGGGCCAGACCGTGCGCAAGGGCCAGCTGCTCTTTGAATTGTCCGGCCAGGACGCGGAGGCGGATGTGACCGGCGCGGCCATCACCGCGGACCATGACGGGACGGTGGAGCTGGCGGCGGGCGCAGCCTCCGGCCAGCAGGTCTACAAGGGCCAGCTTCTGGCCAGCATCCATGACCTCAGCGCCATGAACGTGGTGGCCGAGGTGGACGAGATCGACCTGGAGCGCGTGCATGTGGGCGATACGCTCACCGTGGTATTTGACTGCTACCCGCAGGAGGAGGTCTCCGGAACGGTTCAGAGCATTTCCCTGATTGGCAACGCCAAGCAGAACGCCACCTACTATGATGTGACCCTCTCCATCAGCACCAGCTGGCAGGTGCTGCCCGGCATGAACGCCACGGTTTGGCTGCCCGCCGGTCAGTGACGGAGGCGAGGAGATGGCAACGGCTTTTTCCCCTCAGGAGCGCGAGCGCATCCGCGACAGCCTGCTGGATGCGGCGCTGAAAAGCGCGGCGACTCAGGGCATGCGCCATGCCACGGTAGATGGCCTGGCGCGTGAGGCGGGCATCAGCAAGGGGGCGTTCTACCGCTTTTATCCAAGCAAGGAGCACCTGTTTTTGAGCATGCTGGAGCGCACCCATGAGGAAATGTACGGCAGCGCGGAAAAGGTGCTGGACGAGCGGACCGATCTTCCCCTGCGGGAGCGCACCATGCGGGCCATTCTGGAGGTGTTCCGCGTAGCGGAAACCTATAACCTGATTCCCTTCATCCGCGAGGAGCTGCCCCTGCTTTTGCGCCGCCTGCCGCAGGACGTGGTCAACGCGCATTACATTACGGATGACGAGCGCATCAAGCGCCTGATCCTCAAGGCCGGGGCCCGGCTGACCACCAGCATGGAAACCGCCTGCGTCACCGTGCGAATGCTGATGCTGTCCATCTCCTTCCGGCAGGATGTGGGAGCGGGCTTTGAGGAGGCTCTGCGCCTGATGGTGGAGGGCGCGTGCGACCGCGTGCTGGCATGAAGAGAGCCCGGACGGTTTCCCGTCCGGGCTTTGAAACGCAGATCATCGAAAGCATGCAGCTTCACGGCAGCGTCTGCGCTTTAGGAGAAACCGCGCAATGCTCAACATCTTCTTCAAACCATCTCACATCTTCACCGTGATGCGCCCCGCACACGGCCGGCACTTTTCAATCAAAAGCGCCTGCTGCGCGTTTCCCGGCCGTTTGCCTGGTCTGCGTTTCACCCATAGCTTGCCCCGGCGGAATGAAAATATTCCGCCTTTTTTCAATTCGCCGGGCTGCCAAAGGCAGGAAAAAAACATCCTGATCCAGAAAGTTAACAGACTAGGCTTTGCATGGAGGGCGGCAGATGGTTTTTTGGGAGAATATGCGGACGGACAGCGAAAGTTACCGGCAGGGCGAAGAACTGTTTCGCAGGGGAAGCGTGCATCCCGCCGCCGGCCGGACGGATGCGCTGTGCTATGACGTGGGCTCCACGCCGCCGCAAAGGGTATGCCTGCTGGCCTCCGGCGCCGCGGAGTGCACCTGCGGCCAGGATCAGGAACCCTGCTGCCATGTGGCGGCCGCCGCGCTGGCTGCGAACGGGGATGGACGGCTGCGGCGATTCCGGCAGGAAAGCGAATTGCGCCTGGGCGAAAAGATGCTGGGCGTGCTGGGACGCGCCATGCCGGGCGGCGAAACGGTCCGTCTTACGCCCGCGCTGCGGCTGTACGCGGACGGGCGTGTGGCGCTGGGGCTGAGCGTGGGGCAGGAACGGCTCTACGCGGTCCGCAGCGTGGCGGATCTGTTGACCTGCTTTGCGCTGGGCACGCCGCTCAGGCTGTCGGCCAAATTCACCTACCGGCCCGAGGGCATGCGCTTTTCCCGCGAGGACGAGCGCCTGCTCACGCTGCTGATGAATCATATCCCGCTCAGGACGGAAACGCTGCGCCAGCAGGAGGAGGGCGGCGCGGCCGCCGACGCAAGGCCTCAGGGCCCGCAGGCGGATGGACGCTTTGTGCTGATGACCGGAGCGCTGCTGCATGGCGTTATGCGGTATTTTGAAAATCATCCCTTCGTGCTCCTGATGGAGGACGAAAAAATCGCGCATGGCGCCATACGCACGGTGGAGCTGCCGCTGTGCTTTGCCATCGACCTTTCGCCCACGGAGCTGACCGTGCGTGCCGAGGGGGTGGAAAGCCTGCGCCTGGTCAGCCCGGACGCGCGCTACGTGCTCTGGGATGGGCGCGTGGCGCACCTGCACAGCGCACAGGCACGGGTCTGCAGGCTGCTGTGCCAGGAGGGCCGGCAGTTTCGCTACCCCGCGCGTCAGGCGGAAGAAACCCTTGCCACGCTGTTGCCGGCGCTGTCCGCCGTAGGCACGGTCGTGCCCTCTCCGGAACTGGCGCAACGGCTGGAAACCGCGCCCCTGAAAGCCGCCGCCTACCTGGATCTGGTGGGGGGCAATGTGGAGGCGCGGGTGGAATTTCACTATGGCGACGCCGTCATCGACCCCTTCGCCTCCTCCCGTGGGGAAGAGAAGCCCCCGGCGGAGGGCGGCCGCATGCTGCTGCGGGATGGCCGTGCCGAAAGCGCGCTGCTGGACTTCTTTTCAGACGTGGGCTTCGTGGTGCGCGGCGGACGCATCGTACTCAAGCGATCCAAGGAGATTCTGCGATTCTGCACCCAGGGCGTGGCGGAGCTGGGCAAGCTGTGCGAGGTCTATGCCTCCACGGCGTTTGAAAAGGTCAAGCCCCGGCGCTTCGCTGCTCGCGCCTCGTTCCATATGCGCGGCGGACGGCTGGTGCTTGAGCTGCTGGAGGAAGGGCGGCCTGTGCCGGAACTGTTGCCGGTGATGCGCGCCATCGCCCAGCGGCAGCAGTATGTACGGCTGAAAACGGGCGAATTTCTGGATGTGCGCGATATGAGCGCGCTGGCTCCCGTGGTACAGGAGCTGCTGGATGCGGCCGCCCTGGACGACCCTGCAGCGGACGACGAGGCGCGGGAGCTCCGCTTCGGCGCGTACCGCTCGGCCTATATGGTGAGCATGCTGCGCATGGCTGGTGCGGACGTGGCTGCTGACGAAGGCGTGGAAAACGTCATGGAAGCGCTGGGCAGCGATGCGCAGGCGGATCTGAGCTATGTGCCCGGCCGCCTGCGGCGCAAGCTCACGCCCTATCAGCAGCGCGGGTGCGCATGGGTCTTGTCGCTCTACGAGGCGCGCATGGGCGGCATTCTGGCCGACGAGATGGGCCTGGGCAAAACGGTGCAGATCATCGCGGCGCTGTCGGCGGCCCGGCGCAGGGACGGCGTGATGAAGAGCATGATCGTCACCCCCACATCGCTGACCTATCACTGGCTGGCCGAATTCAAGCGTTTTGACGACGCGATGGTGGTGCGCGTGGTGAGCGGACCGCGGGAGGAACGGCGCCGCGCCATCGAGGAGATCAAGCGCGACCCGTCGGTGGACGTGGTGCTGACCAGCTATCCGCTTTTGCGGCGCGATATTGAGCACCTGCGGGACATCCCCCTGCGCTTTGCCATACTGGACGAGGCACAGAGCGTGAAAAACGCGCAGAGCCAGGGAGCGGTGGCCGCCAAGGAGCTGGACGCGCAGGTGCGCGTGGCGCTGACCGGCACTCCCATGGAAAACCACACCGGCGAGCTGTGGAGCATCTTTGATTTCGTGCTGCCGGGATACCTGGGCACGCAGGCGGCATTTCTGCGCCGCTATGGCGGAGGCGAGCGGGCCGACGAGCTGCGCGAGCGTATCCGCCCCTTCCTGATGCGCCGCCTCAAGAGCGAGGTGCTGGCCGACCTGCCCAGAAAGCGCGAGGAATACGTCTATGCCGCCATGACCCCCGAACAGACGCGCGTGTACGACAGCCTGATGCTGACGCTGCGCGAGCATGTGGGGCAGGCGCTGGCGGAGGGCTCCCTGCCGCGCGCGCGCATGCAGGTGCTCAGCATTCTGCTCAAGCTCCGTCAGGTATGCTGCCACCCCAAACTGTTTTTGCCCGACTATGAGGGCTCCAGCGGAAAGCTGGAGCTGCTGGTGCAGATCGTGCACAACGCCATCGCCGCCAAACGCCGCATGCTGATCTTTTCGCAGTTTGTGGGCATGCTGCAGATGATCCGCAGGCGCCTGGGGCGCGAGGGTATCCAGACGCTTTACCTGGATGGTGAAACCCGCCCCGACAAGCGTCAGGAGCTGTGCGACCGCTTCAACGGGGGAGAGGGACGGGTGTTCCTGATTTCGCTGAAGGCAGGAGGCACGGGGCTGAACCTGACCGGCGCGGACCTGGTGATTCATTACGATCCCTGGTGGAACCCCGCCGCCGAGGACCAGGCGACCGACCGTGCGCACCGCATCGGACAGAGGCATGATGTGGACGTGGTCAAGCTGATTGCCCAAGGGACGATCGAAGAAAAGGTGACGGATCTGAGCAAACGCAAGCGCGCGGTGTTTGACCGCGTGGTTATGGCGGGCGAAACCGAGCTGCGCAGCCTGTCGGAGGAGGACATCCGCGCGCTGTTCTTTAGCTGAAAACGGTATGTGCCCGGCCAGTTCTGGCCGGGCACAGCATTTTCATCGTGTTGGAAGAATCGGAATGTGTCGTCTCAGGTCTGAAGCCGGATAAGCCTGTCCTCCGCAGTTCCAGAAAGCGGGGAAAAATGACGAAGGCTTGCCTGAAACGGACGAGAGATATGCCGTCAGACCTCCGCCCGCGCCGCGCGGCGGCGCAGCCGCGGCGTGCGGCGGGGCTGCACGCCGTGGCTTTGCAGCCAGCGCACGGTATCCCGCACGGTCAGGCGCAGGTCGCGCGGGCGGTAGCCCAGCTCCCTGGTGGCCTTGTCGTGCGAAAAGCGGTCGTTGCTGGCAAGCGCCTGGAGGGAATAGGCGGTGTACAGCGGCCTGCGCCCGCGCATCCGGGCAAAAGCGGCCAGCAGCGGCGCCGCGGCGCACGCCAGCCCCATGGGAAGCACCGGCAGCCTGCGCCCGCCGCAGACGCGCCGCGCCATCTCCAAAAGATCGCTGATGTTGCACCGGCGATTGCTGAGGATGTAGCACTCGCCCTTCCTGCCCCGAAGCGCCGCTGCCACGCAGCCCCACGCCACGTCCCGCACATCCACCATGTCGTAGCCGCCGCGCACGCAGGCGGGCAGCTTGCCCGTCATATAATCCCGGATCACCTGCACCAGGTGATTGCCCGCGTTGTCATAGGGCCCCAGAATTCCGGAGGGATGCACCACCACCGCATCCAGCCCGGCCGCGGCGGCGTCCAGCACGTCGCGTGTGGCCTCGGCCTTGGTTTTGGCGTAGCTGCCCGCCACCGCGTCCGGCGAAAACGATGAGGTTTCCCGCAGCACCCCGCCGTCGGGGTCCTGCGCGATGGCATGTACGGAGCTGACGTAGACCAGCCGGCGCACGCCGTATTGCCGGCACAGCGCCAGCACATTGCGCGTGCCTTCCACGTTGACGCGCCGCAATTCTTCGTATGGGCGGTCACCGATGTCGATCAGCCCGGCGGTGTGGATGACCACGGTGCGCGCCGGGTCCGTGCCCTCGAAAAGGGGGACGAGCGTTTCCGGAAGGGTCACGTCGCCGGTAAAATAGCGCGTTTCCCCCTGATCGGCGGCGCTTTCATGCGGCAGCACCAGCCCCCGCACCTCAGCCTTGCGCTCCTGAAGCAACCGCACGATGGTGCCGCCCAAATGCCCAGCCGCTCCCGTCACAATCCAGGTGAACATATCATACACTCCCTTTCAAAATCATACAGGACTGTTGATTATCTTTTCTGCCTGGATTATAATGCCGATAACGGCAGGAAGCAACCGTCAGAAATGCGTCATCTGACCGGTTTTTGAACACACAGGGGCCAAAGTGTACGGAGGAGATGTAACAAATGCCGGGAGCAAAAGACCATCGCGTGTGGGTGACCCAGCGGCTGATCCGGGAGGCCTTTACGGGGCTGCTCAAGCAAAAGCCCATCCAGAGCATTTCCATCAAGGAGCTGTGCGAGGTAGCGGGCATCAACCGGGGCACGTTTTATGCGCATTATCGCGATATCTACGACCTGCGGGAGAAGATCGAAAGCGATATGTACCAGGATGTACTGGGCGAGCTCAAACCCCTGCTCGACAGCGACGCGAAAGCCACCCAGCGGGAGATCACCACGGCGGTGTTCCAGTGGATGCGCGAAAACCGCGACATGTGTGAGGTTGTTCTGGGCGAGTACGGGGATCGGTCCTTCCTGTGGAAGATGCTGGACCTGGGGCGTATGGTGTGTCAGGAAAGCTACCAGCGCATGTTTGAGGGCGCGTCGCCCAGAGACATCTCGTGGTTTTACGCCTATGCCAGCTGGGGATGCATCGGACTTCTGCGCCGGTGGCTGTGGGAGGACATGGAAACGCCCGCGAGCGAAGTCGCGGGCATCGCCGAGCAGCTGATCGGCCAGGGCATGCAGTTTCTGACCGAAAAGCAGAAAGGCAGGAAACCCTGAGAAATCCCTCAGGAGAACAGCCCTTTGCGCCGCGCCTCGATGGCATGCGCGGGGCACATCTCCTGGCAGCAGAAGCAGGAGATGCAGCCCTTGGAGGTCATCACCGCCTTGCGGTTTTCGATGTGAATCAGATGCATGGGACAGGATTCGGCGCAACGGCCGCAGCCGATGCATTTGGCGGCATCCACGCGGGGCAGGGCGCGGCCCCGGCCGAAGAAGCGGTGGAACAGCCCGTTGCCCGAAAGAAAACGCTCCTTGCCCACAATGGCATCCGGCAGGCGAAAGGGCGGGCTGGCGGGGACGAGAGCATCGCCCGTCAGCACGGCAGGCTCCTGCATCAGCCCCCGCCGGCGGGCCGCCCGCACGGTGGGCGGCATGTCGCCCCTAAGGCCCATGAGGAGGGCAGCCTGCTCATCCAGCGCATAGGGTGAACGGGAGCACAGCGTCATGCCCATATGCCGCACGTCGCCGCCGCCGGGGCCGTTTCCCTCGATGCAGTCAACGGCGTCCAGCAGCGTGATCTGCGGGGCCACGGCCTGGCTCAGGTCGATGAGCAGGTCGCTGAACGCGTCGATGGTGGGCTTGAGGCAGTGCCATTCCGGCTTTTTGAGGCCGGGAATGCAGCCAAAGAGGTTTTTGACCCCGGCGGTCATCACCGTCAGCCCGTGGGTTTTGAGCTTGGCGCAGTTGATGATGTAATCGGCCTGCAGAACGGGCGTAATCAGCGTAAAGCCGTCGCGCCGGCCGCTGGAAACATCCAGATTGAGCGTAAGCAGCCCCTCAAGCGGCGAAAGGCCGCAAGCCGCATAGAGCTTTCGGAGCATGGCGGCGCTGTAAACGCCGCCGGGACTGTCCGCCAGCGTGATCTGCGATATGCCGTGCGCGCGCAGCCAGCGCGCCACAGCGGCCAACAGCTCCGGGTGGGTGGTGACGGCCAGCGCGGGATCGCGTGCGGCCAGCAGGTTGGGCTTGAGGAGCACATGCATGCCGGGCCTGAGATCGCCCGCCACATCAAGGGCTTCAAAATGGGCGGCCACGGCGCGGTCGAGAACCTCCGGGTCATAGCGGCCGGCGGCCTGTACGGATACGATGGGCATAAAACGCCTCCTTTGCTGCGGATCGGTGGGGGAGGGGGTCAAAAGGCGCCATTGGTCTTGGGCATGACGCCGAAATGCCGCCAGAACGCCAGAAACGCGGCCTCGTCCAGCGTGCCGCCAAAGACCATCAGCTCGTAGCTTTCCCCCTGCCAGCGGTAGCCCACGCCTGAAGGGACGAAGCCCGCGCGCTGGTAAAACGCCCGGCGGCGAAGGCGCTGCGCGCGGTTGGGGGCGTCGGGGAGCGGGGCTTCCAGATCGGCAATCAGCCGCTGGCCCGGCTTGCGGCCCTTGATGCATTCCAGCGCGGCGGAGCCAAGGCCCCGGTTGCGCAGGGCTTCCTCAATGGCAAAGTAGAGAATGTGGGTGATGTCTGCCCAGCTGAGCAGGCTGACAAAGCCCGCAAAGCAGTCCCCCAGATAGAAGGCGAGCAGCTCGCCCTGCCCGTCAAAGCCGGACAGCAGCGCCTCAAAGGGGCGGCGCTCATTGGCGGGAAAGGCGCTCTCGTACAGCCGTCTCACGCGGAAAAGGTCCGGATGCGCCATGCCGAGGGGCAGGGCGGTCAGGGATTCATGCATGCGTTTTCTCCTCTCAGAAGGCCCTCCAGGTACAAAAGCGCGCTTTCGGCGCAGCCCTCCTGCGCAACGCGGCCCTGCTTGATTCGGTATTCATAGTCCAGCAGAAAATCATAGGCCGCGCGCAGCCGCGCCTTGTCAAAGCGGCGCGCCTGCTGCTGCGTGCGCCCCACCGCAAAGGGGGGAATCCCCAGCAGCTGCGCCTGGGACGCCTGCGGGGTGCGCTCATCCATCAGGCAGCGCATGTGGTACAGGATGCGGTACTGCCTCAGCAGCATGGCCAGAATGCCCACCCGGTCCTCGCCGGAGCGGAGCATGTCGCCAAGCAGAGCAAAGGCCGTGTCGTTGTTGCCCGCCACCTGCGCGTCCACCATCTGGAATACCGTGCACTCCGTGGAGCGTGTGCAGATCCGGTCGATATCCTCCGCGGCAATCTCCTCGCGCTCGCCAAGATAGGCGCACAGCTTGTCCATCTCCTGGCGCAGCAGCGCCGCGTCACGCCCCACGGTAAAGACCAGCCGGGCGGCATTCTCGCCGCTGAGCCGCTTGCCCATGCGGCGCAGCGCGCGTATGCACCAGTCGGCGCATTCGGCGTCGTTCATGGGGGAGAAATCCACGATGGCATTCTGCTTTTTGAGCAGCGTGTAGAGCTTCTTGCGGCCGTCGGCCTTGCCCTTGACGTAGAACACCACGCACGCCGTAGGCGGAATGCGGGGCACGTAGTCCATCAGGGCGGCGGCCCGGTCCTCGTCCTCGGCCTTGCGGCCCGCGGTGAGCAGGGTGCATTCCCGCACCACCACCACGCGCTTCTCGGCCAGAAAAGGCAGCGTCTCGGCGGCGGCGATGAGCGCGTCGGGAGCCGGGTCGGTCAGATCCGTCAGATTCATCTGCTCCAGCCCTTCGGGCAAAAGACGCGCGCACAGGTTTTTGAGCGCCTGCTGCTTGATGTATTCCTCCGTGCCCTCAAACAGGTAGCAGCCGGCGATGCGCCCGGCCTTGAGGGCCTCGAAAAAGGCGGTGTGATTCACGGGGCTCACCTCACTTTGTAGGGTGTGATGTACAGCTGATCGCCATGCAGGGTAAGGGTGATATCGCCGCAGTCGTCGGTGCGCAATACCTGCGCGCCGCTGCGGGTCAGGCGTTCCAGCGTCGCTTCCCCGGGCAGATAGCGGCTGCCGGAGGAGCAGCTCACCAGCGCCACGCGCGCGCCCACCTGATCGAGAAACGCTTCGCCCGAACTGTCGGCGCTGCCGTGATGCGCCACCTTGAGCACGTCCGCGGGCGCGGCGGCATAGCGCTCATAGGCGCCGGAAAGGTCGCTCGCACTGAGAATCGTGTAGGGCCCAAAGCGGATGGAGAGGACCAGCGGCAGCTCGTTGGCGTCCTGACCGGAACGGATGTGTTCCCGCACGGGCCACAGCACGGATACGCTGGTGGTATTGTAGCGCATCTCGTCGCCGCGCGCAAGCTCCATGACCGGGATGCCGGCCGCCTCCAGCCGCTCCAGCAGCTTCAGCGCGTCCGGGTCCGCCTGCTGGCGGGCGGCGTTGAGGGGCAGGTAGACCTGCCCGATGCGCACCCCGGCATCCAGCAGGTCCGCGACGCCGCCGATGTGGTCCAGATGCAGGTGCGTGATGAACAGCGCATCAATGTCGCGTCCCTCCGCAAGCAGATAATCCAGCGCGGACTCCCCGTCGCTGCCCGCGTCGATGAGGAGAGTCTGGTTCCCGTCCAGCAGCAGAGCGGAATCCGCCTGTCCTACGGCAAGCTGGATGTAGCGCAGCTCCGCCGGGCGGGAGGCATAGACGCCGCCCGCGGCCAGGGCCAGCACGAGCGCCGAGGCCAGCGCGCGGCGGCGCAGGGAACCGGGCGCGCGGCCCGACAGCATCACCGCGACCAGCGCCAGCGCGGGGCCCGCCAGCACGGGCGGCGATGCCACGCGCAACGCTGCGCCCGGCAGCTCGGACAGCAGCGCCACCAGCCACAGCAGCAGCCGCGCCAGCAGGGAAGCGGTCCAGCCCAGCGCCTGCCCCGCGAGGGGAACGGAGGAAAACAGCAGCGTTATGGCGCACAGGGGCGTGAGCATCGTGCCTGCCAGCGGCACAATGAGCAGGTTAATCAGCACGCCGTAGAGCGGGAGCTGGTGAAAGTACGCCGCTGTGGGCAGCAGCACGCCCGCCTGCGCGGCGAGCGAAACCGCCGTCAGCGACAGCGCACCCCGTCCCAACCGGCCCAGCGCGTACCGAAGGGGATGGCTTTTTTCCGGATAGGGAAACAGGCGGGCAAACAGGCGCGTCAGCGGCGGCAGGAGCAGCGTGATGCCCAACATGGCCGAAAAGCTGAGCACAAACCCCGCCGACCATGCCTGCAGCGGGTCCAGCGCCAGCACAACCAGCATGGCGGCGGCCAGCGTGGTCAGGCGGTCGGGCCTGCGCGAGGCCAGCTGCGCCAGCAGCGTGAGCATCAGCATGACCGCGGCCCGCACCGAGGCGGCGGAAAATCCCGTGAGCGCGCAGTATCCCGCCAGAAACACCGCCAGCGCCGGCAGCCGCAGCACGCGGCGCACGCGCAGTCGGCGCATCACGCCCAGCAAAAGGCCGCCCAACAGCCCCACATGCAGGCCCGACACGCTCATCACGTGCGCCACGCCCAGCGTTTCGAACGCCTCGCGCTCCTGCTGGCTCAGCCCGTCGCGCTCGCCCAGCAGCAGCGCCACGGCCACGCGCGCTTCCTCGCCCATGACACGCTCCAGCGCGCGGGTGAAGGACTGGCGCACGCGGTAGGCCGCGTCCCTGACGGGCGCGTCCGCCTCGCCGTTGAGCACCGCGATCCCCTGATAGGCGGCGATGCCGAAAGACTGGCCGCTCTGGCGCATCCACAGGGCGAAATCCATGTGCGGCTCGCCGGATTTTCCATCCGGCAGATACACGCGCCCCTCGAAGCGGACCTGCGCGCCGTCGAACAGCACGGGCGGGACGTCATCATAATGCAGCGTGCAATAGGCCATGCCCGAAGCGGGCGCGCCATCCAGCGCTACATCGCCCAGCACGAAGGCCACGCGCTGGTCCGGGCGCTCGCTTGCACCGCCGTAGACATATCCGGTGATCTCATAGGTGCCGGGATCAGGCTGGGGCGTGAAATAGGCGGACTGAAAGCGAAGCGCACCCAGCGCGAAAAAGCAGAACGCGAGCGCAATCCCCGCGCCCGCGCCCAGCCTGCGCAGGAGCCATCCCATCAGAAGGGACAGCCCTGCAAGGCCCCAAAGCCAGAGCCCGCCCGTCAGCCGCAGGGCCGACAGACAGCCTGCCAGAAACGAAAGAGAGACTACAAGCAGTATGCCATTGCGCTCCGAAACCGCCGCGAGCTGCAGGCGGTTCCGGGCGCGGCACATGACGGTTACCTCGGTTCAGGGGAGAGCGTTTCCAGCAGGCATACCGCGTGCGCGCTGATGCCCAGCTCCTCGCCCTCAAACCCGAGATGTTCGGTGGTGGTGGCCTTGACGCTCACGCGGCCATCCTCCACGCCCATGGCCTGAGCCAGACGGGCCCGCATGGCGTCGATATACGGGCGCAGTTTGGGCCGCTGTGCCACGATGGTCACATCCGCGTTGCCCAGCGCATAGCCTTCCCGGCGGAGCAGCGCGCAGACCTCCTTCAGCAGCCCGATGGAGTCCGCGCCGCGGTAGCGCTCGTCCGTATCGGGAAAGAGCTTGCCGATATCGCCCAGCGCAGCCGCGCCCAGCAGCGCGTCCATCAGGGCATGGGTGGCCACGTCGGCGTCGCTGTGGCCCAGCAGGCCCAGCGTGTGTGGCACCTCCACCCCGCAGAGGATGAGCTTTCGGCCCTCCACCAGGCGATGCACGTCCATGCCGTGTCCGATGCGCATCATCCAATCAGCTCCTTTTCCGCCCGCGCGGCCAGAATCAGCCCGGCGAGCATGAGGTCGGTGGGAGTGGTGAGCTTGAGGTTTTCGCGGCTGCCCTCGCACAGGTAGACCGGCATGCCCGCATGCTCCAGCAAAGCGGCGTCGTCCGTCCCCAAAAACCCGTCCCGGCGGGCGATCTCGTGGGCTTTACGGATCAGCTCCACCCGGAAGGCCTGCGGGGTCTGCATGGCGCGAAGGGCAGATCGGTCGGGGGTATCCAGCACCAGCCCGTCGGGCGCGGCGCGTTTGATGGTGTCGGTCACAGGCGCCGACGCGATGCCCGAACCGCGCTTCTCCACCGATTCGATGGCGCGGCGAATGACGTCCTCGGTGACCAGAGCGCGCGCGCCGTCATGGATGAGCACGCATTCGGCGTCGGCCGGCAGGGCGTCCAGCCCGCAGCGCACCGAGTCCTGCCGCTCCGCGCCGCCGGGCACCACCCGCATCACAAAGCGGTCCAGCCCGCAGCGGGCGATCACCGCGCGCATCTCCTCCACCTCGGCGGCGGCAGCCACCACCACCGCGCCCGCGCAGAGCGCGGAAAACGGCGCGATGGCCCGCACGATGGCGGGAATGCCCCGAAGCGGCAGAAACACCTTGTTGCGGTCCGCCTCCATGCGGCGGCCGCTGCCTCCGCCCAAGATGATGGCGTAGCTTTTCACCTTATGCCTCCCCGCGCTCCATGCGCGTCTGCTCATCCTCCTCAAGCACCTCGTACATGTCCTGCGCTCCTTCCTTGCGCACGGTTTCCTTCACGCTCTGGATGCGGTAGCGCCCCACCCGGCTGCCGAAGCGGATCTCCAGCACGTCGCCCTCGCGCACCTCCGCGCCGGGCTTGGCCACCTTGCCGTTGAGCGATACGCGGCCGCCCGAGCAGGCCTCGTTGGCCACGGTGCGGCGCTTGATGATGCGCGAAACCTTCAAAAACTTGTCCAACCTCATGAGGGGTTTGCTCCTTTCAGGCGGTCACGGCCGCTTCGATCAGGCGCAGGGTGTTCTCCACGCCCTTGCGGTGGCTGCGCTCATACCCGTGCGAGGCGTATACGCCCGCGCCGATGAGCGCAAAGCGCACGTCACGCCCCGCGCGCAGCGCCGCCGCCGCATCGCTGCCGTAGGCGGGGTATACGTCCACGGCGTAGTCGATGCCGTTTGACTTGGCCAGCGCGATCAGCTCGCCGGTCATTTCGTAATCATAGGGGCCGGAGGAATCCTTGGCACAGATGGATACCTGCTGTTCGCGGCAGGAAAGCCCCTCGCCCACGCAGCCCATATCGACCACCAGAAGGTCCTCGGTATCCTCCGGGAGGCCGCAGGACGCGCCGTGGCCGACCTCCTCATAGACGGAGAAAAACAGCGTGACCTTGCGCGAAAGCCGGACGGTACCTTCCGCCACGCCCCTGGCCAGCGTCAGCAGCATGCCGGCGCTGAGCTTGTCGTCCAGAAAGCGGCTGCGGATGAAGCCGCTTTCGGTCACGCGGGCGCGGGGGTCCAGGCAGACGATATCGCCCACGGCGATGCCCAGCCGCTCCACGTCCTCGCGGGAGGAAACCTCCTCGTCCAGCAGGATCTCCAGCGTCGTGTCGTCGCGCTTTTCGCTGTCCAGCTCGCGGTTGACGTGCTTGGAGGCGTTGCGCAGCTCCACCACGCCGGTGTAGCGCTGGCCGCCGCGGGTGATGACGGTCACATTTTCGGTCTCTACCGCCTGCAGGGACGGCCCGCCCAGGCAGGTGAAGGCCAGCCGCCCGTCCGGCTTGACGGCACGCACCATCAGCCCCAGCGTGTCCACATGCGCAGCCAGCGCGAGAGGACGTCCCTCGCCGCCCAGGGGGCACACCACGCCGCCTTTGCGGAGCTGCCGGGGAGAAAAGCCAAGGCCCTCCAGCGTTTCTACGAGGGCGCCGCATACCTGACGAGGATAGCCCGTGGGGCTGGGGATGGAGAGGAGGCGCAGGGTCTGGTCAAGGGAATAGCAGGCGTCAAGCGGCATGGGACATTTCCTCCAAAACATGGTTTTTTCTTATGATACCGCGTTTGGCCGCGGTGGGCAAGGGACGAAAAAAGCGCCGTCAGACAGCCGCTGCAGACTGCCGGACGACGCGCGGACCGCCATCGGTGACGGCGATTTTTCCAAAAAGAATTACTTGTTGACGCTGTCCTTCAGAGCCTTGCCGGCCTTGAAGACGGGGGCCTTGGAGGCCTCGATGCTGATCTGCTCGCCGGTGCGGGGATTGCGGGCCACGCGCGCGGGGCGGCTGCGGACTTCGAAGCCGCCGAAGCCAACGATCTGGACCTTCTCGCCAGCGGCCAGGGTCTCGGTGATGACGTCGGTCACGGCAGCAATCGCCTTCTCAGCGTCCTTCTTGGTAAAACCGGTCTTCTTAACGATGGCGGCAGTCAATTCAGCTTTGTTCACAATGAATTACCTCCTTTGATTTTCCCATGCATAGCACGGAAGACGGGGTTTCGTTCATGGAAAGCGCGATCTCACGGGGTTTTTGGCTCAAACCCTTTGCCCGCCTCGCTTTCCTGTGTTCCAGTATACATCCATTTCCGATAAAGTCAAGTCCTCTAAGCATTTTCCCGACTTTTTTATGGCGTTTTCCATGGCACGGAAGCGGGAAATAAACTTATTTGTGGAAGCAAAAAGGGCAATATCGGGGTTCTTGCCAGCCAGGCGGCAAACGTTCACCACGGAAAACAGCAGATCGCCCAGCTCCATTTCCGGGTCCGCACCGTCGTGCAGGTTCTGGGCCACTTCGTCCGCCTCTTCATAGACCTTGCTGAGCGCCTCCGCCGCACCCGCAAAGTCAAAGCCCACCTTGTGTGCCTTGTTTTGCACCTTGCTGGCGCGAAGCAGGGGAGACAGACCGGTGGATACGTCCTCCATGGCCTGCGCGTGCGTGGTGATGCCGCGCTGGCGGCGCTTGAGGGCCTCCCAGTTATCCAGCACCTGCCCGGCGGTGTCGGCCTTTTCCGTGCCGAAGATGTGGGTGTGCCGCTCGATCATCTTGTGGCAGATGGCGGTGGTGACGTCGTGAAGGTCGAAATCGCCGTGCTGGCGCGCCACCTCGGCATGGAATACGACCTGCAAAAGCACGTCGCCCAGTTCATCGTACATATGGTCGATGTCGCCGTCGCGCACGGCCTGAATGTATTCGTAGCTCTCCTCCAGCAGGCTCGGCAGCAGGCTCTCATGGGTCTGCTCACGGTCCCAGGGACAGCCGTCGGGCGCGCGCAGGCGCTCCATCACGTGCACCAGATCGTCCATGTCGTAGCGGGTGCGCCGCTCCATGGGCACGGCGGGCACATAGGCGGCGGTGAGGTGGTCATAGGCGCTCTGGCGGTCCAGCTCGTAGAGCGGCACGGAATGCAAGGCCAGTTCGCCCGTGGTTTCGTCGCCGGTGAAGAAGGATACGGGCAGGTCCTCGGGCAAAAGGTCCATCAGCCGAAGCTTTACGCTGCCCGCGCATTCGCGGCTGTGCAGCTCTGTTACCAGCAGGGGTTCCTCCGGGAAAACGCGGGTTTGCAAAAAGGACTCCGCCGCGTACAGCCTGACGCCTGCCGGCGCATCCGCCACCATGGCCAGGCAGCGGTCCGCATGGCTCACGCCGGGCAGGACCCGCACATCCGCCTCCCTGGGCTTGAGCCGCTGAATCTGGGCCACGGTCTCGTCGAAGGCCGCGTCGCTGACCGCATAGCACACGGGGCTTTCATTCAAAAGGCTGAGCACCTTGACGGCCGCCGCGCGGTTGAAGGTATCGAAGTCCTCGCATTCGTCGTAGAGCGCGTCCAGCGTCTCAAAGGCGATGCCCTCATTCTTGAGAAAATCCGCCATGGGGTGGCGCGCCGTGCGCAGCACCACGCGCGGCGCCTCATGAAGCGCGCGCTCCACGCCGCGGGTCAGAAAAGCCTCTCCGCCGGTTCCGAGGGTCACGATGGTCAGGCGGTTCATGGGTCAATCCTCCTTCTTTGGTGCCCTGCCGCGTCCGAAGCGCCTGAGCAGGGGAGCCAGGTCATCACGGGTCAGCGCGCCGGTGAGGAGCGCAAAGGCGGCATAGGTGCAGACGCCCAGCGCGACCAGCACCAGCGTCCACAGCCGTCCCGAGGGCAGCAGGCGGATGGCCAGCGCCAGCACCGCGCCCATGAGCGCGGTCGCCAGTGCGGGCCTGAGCAGAATGCCTTTCAGGTCCGGCTTCATGCCGGTATACTTGCGCACATACCACAGGTTGGGCAGCATGCTGATGGTGTAGCAGGTGAGCGAGGCGATGGGCGCGCCGTAGATGTTGATGCCGGGCATGCCGATCAGCGTGTAGTTGAGCAGCACCTTGACGGCCACGCCCGCCATGAGCGTATACATGGGAATGCGCTGCTTGCGCAGGCCCTGCAAAATACCGCTGGTGGACTGCACCACGGTAAAGAGCACGATGGTGAGGCTCGAGAGGCTGAGCAGCTCGGCGGTCACGCGCAGGGCCTCCGGTGTATCAAAATGATAGATCAGGCTGAGAATCTGCGAGGACAAAAGGCTCATGCCGATGGAGCAGGGCAGCCCCACCACAAAGGACAGCCGCAGTCCCAGCGAGCTTTGGCGGCGCATGGTTTTGCCGTCGCCCCTGGCCATCGCGCTGGAGATGGAGGGGACCAGACTCATGGAAATGGCCACGGCCAGGGCGGTAGGCACATTGATCAAAGTGAGCACATAGCCCGAATAACGCCCATAGAGCCCCAGCGCGGAGGTGCGCTCGATGCCCGCGTCCACCAGACGGTTGAGCAGGAGGCCGCTGTCGATAAAGGAGGCGATGGGCACGATGCACGCGCCCAGCGTGATGGGAATGCTCAAAGACAGCAGGCGCTTGAGCAGGGGGCGCACGGCCAGGGGCGTCTCATCCGGGTTTTGGGGCAAGGCGTCAAAGGCGGCGCGCTTGCGCCGGTAGATCACCACCATGTACAAAAGCGCCACGCCCTCGGCAATGGAGGTGCCCAGCAGCACGCCCGCGGCCGCATAGGCCACGGAGATGCGCATGCCGAAATACGCCAGCGGCAGGGCGACAAACACCTTGCCCACCTGCTCGATCAGCTGGGAAATGGCGGTGGGCACCATGTTCTGCTGTCCCTGCATGAAGCCGCGCAGCGCGGACATGGCGCATACCAGCAAAAGGGCCGGCGCAATGGCCACAAAGCCCGGCTGGGTGGAGGGGTCGCCCGAGCGCAGAGCAAGCGTGGGGCTCATGACCAGCATGAGCAGCGTTGCGATCAAGCCGAGGGTGGAGAGAAGGCACAGCGCCACGCGGAAGATGCGCCGGGCGTTGCGGGGGTCGTCGCGCGCCAGCGTGAAGCTGACCATGCGGCTGATGGCTACCGGCAGGCCGGCCGAGGAGATGGTCAGCAGCATGTTATAGGTGGGAAAGACCAGCTGATAGGTGCCCATACCTTCGTCCCCGATGAGCCAGGCCAGGGGGATGCGGTACAGGGCGCCCACGATCTTGCAGATCAGGCCCACCACGCTCAAAATGGTCATGCCGCTGAGGATGGATTTCTGCGTACTGCTCAAAAAAGGCCTCCGAAAAAAGCATATTGGCGGCGGAATATGGCAAAACCGCGGCAAGCCTATTATAAGCGCATTGCCGCGGTTTCGCAAGGTAATGATGTGCGTTGAGGGCGGAGAGGCCCGCCGGCGTTGCGCGGGCGTTACTGCTCCATCTGGCGGCCCACGATGCCCGCGGCGGTCTCCGCCACCTTGAGCTCTGCGTCGCCCATCTTGGCGCCCTGCTCCTTGGACAGGAGCAGCACCGCTCCGATGGCCTCGCCGTCCGCAATGATGGGGGAGACCACCTGCGCCGTATAGCCGGTGATGTCCTCCTCGTTGGTCACGGCCACGATCTTGCCACCGCCTGCGCGGTTGATGGCCACGGTCTGCCGGTTGGCGATGGCCGTTTCCAGGTCGTGGCTGATGGGCTTGTCAGCCAGTTCCTTCTTGCTTACGCCGCTGGCTGCCACCACCTGATCGCGGTCCACGATGCAGGCGATGTGTCCCATGGCGCGAAAGATGGATTCCGTATAATCCTTGGCGAAGGCCGACATTTCCCCGATGGGGGAGTATTTCTTCAGGATGACCTCACCATCCCGGTCGGTGTAAATCTCCAGGGGGTCGCCGCTGCTGACAACATGGACATCGAAAACCTTGTCCCGCTGGTTTCTGGCAGACTGGACAAGTTGGCAACCCAGGGCGTTTTCGATGCCCGGCTTAAAATTTACGGTATCCTCCAGCTCACAGGACCGAAGCAGCTGGTCGATATCCGCCTGAAGCTGAATTTCGAGGTGATCCTCGTAGACCTTGATGTGGTCGATGATGAGCCGCAGGTCGTTTCGGTCGAGCTTTTCCTTGGCGAGGATGTCCCCAAAGACGTCCATGGCGGTTTTCGCTACCCGGTTGACCCGCAGGATGGTGTTGCGCCTGTCTGAGAGCAGGTCGATCTGATGGGTCAGCCCTTCGATCCTGCGCTGGAGGTCGCTTTCCATCTCGTCGTAGGTTTCTTCCAGCAGCGCCTCCTGATCGGGGTGCTTCATGATGTCGCGGATGCGCTGGCGCTTGGTGGCCTTGAGCTCCTCGTGCAGGTCGTCCAGCACGGAGGCGAGGTGGTCGGCGGATTGTTCGGTTTCGGCGACATTTTCCGGCTCGGCGGCAAGGTCGGCATTGAGCCGCTCGATCATGGAGGCCGAGCTTTCCATCACGCGCCGGACATACAGCTTCATCAGCTCGTCCAGCCGGTCCGCGCGGATGTGGTGGCTGGTGCAGCCCGCCGTCCCCCGGCGGTGATAGGTGCCGCAGGTGTAGGCGGGGGCCAGGTCGCTGCGGCTCATGGCAAACATCGGGCTTCCGCAGTCACCGCACTGGAGGAAGCCGGAGTAGACGTTGTCGTACTTCTTGACGCCGCGGTAGTGGGAGCGGGAGCGGCTTTCGCGCAGCGCGCGCGTGGTGGCAAAGGTGCGGTAGTCGATGATGGGCTGGTGGTGGTTTTCAATGACGATATGCTCGCTTTCGTCCCGCGCCACGTCCTTGCCGTTGATCTTGACGCGGGTGGTCTTGCCCTGGCGGAACGTGCCGATGTAGAAGTCGTTGTCGAGGATGCCCTGCACGGTTACGATCGCCCACGCGCTCTTGGCCGCGCGTCTGGTTTCCTCGCCGGCGGCTTCCCTGCGCATCTGCTCGGACATGCGCGGCGTGGGGATGCCCTGCTCAGTCAGGAAATTGGCGATTTTCTTGTACCCCCAGCCATCGTTGTTGTAGTGGTCAAAGATGCGGCGCACGATGTCCGCTTCGGTAGGCACCACTTCAAATTCCTTGCGCTTGTTGACGGTGTAGCCATAGGGCGCGGCGCAGATCCACTTCCCGTCCACCTGCCGCCGGCGGATGACGTTTCGCACCTTTTTGCTGGTATCGGTGACGGGCATTTCGTTGATGAGAAACTGAAACTGGATTTTTAGCCAGTCGTCATCGTTGGGGAAGTCGATGCCGTCGCCGACGGAGATGATGCGCACGCCGGCGTCGCGCAGGTCCTCCAGCTCCACCAGGCCGCGGCTGTTGCGGCGGGAGAAGCGCGAGAAGTCTTTGACGAGCAAAATGTCATACTTGTGGGCCATCAGGCCACGGCGCATCTCCTGATAGCCCTCGCGCTGCTCAAAGGTGTAGCCGGAGCGGTCGCGATCCTCAAAGAAGGTGAGGCTGCTGCCCGGAAAGCGCTGCTTCACAAAGTCGCGGATGATGGCCTTCTGGTTTTCGATGGAGACGTTATCCCGGTCCAGCTCATCGTCCACGGAAATGCGGGTGTAACCGGCGATGTCGAAGGTTTCGATCATGGCGGGCTGCCTCCTTTCGGATGGTTTGCCATTTGCGGCTGGGGACGCTGAGGACAGGTGCGGGGGAGTGCGCCTTGCCGCTTTGGGGCTGTCTTTTGTTCATGCGAGTTTTTAGGCGCTGCTGTTATCGTATAAAAAACGCTTGCTACAGATAACATTGTACACGATCCTGCGGGGGATTGCAAGTCTTTTGGGCGCAGAACGGGTCGTTTTTTACTTTTTTTATCGGTTGCTTGATCGCTTACGGTTCGGGCGCAGCCGGGCCCGCACTCTTTTCGCGCAGGGTTTCCAGCTCCGCGACACGCTTTCTATTGTAACGCAGCAGGTCGCGCGTGCAGCCAAACAGATCGGCGTTGCCGGACTGAAACACCGCTACGGTATATTTCTGTTTCTGGTACGCCCGGTACAGCGGCTGTAGCCTTGCCGCAACGGCCGGGTCGTTTTTTTCGGAATTGGTCAGCCAGACCTCAACGATTTTTTGCGCATCCCTTATGCTGATCTCCAATGAATCGCCTCCTTGTACGACGGTAGTTTTTGGTTTTGGGGGATGGGTTATACAGTTGGGGGAATGGGAGGGGCAAAAATGGCCCCTATATATCAGGAGAAAAAGGGAGGCGTTTGAAACCCTGAAAGAGAAAATTTAAGAAATTTTGATGGAAACCAATAAAAAAACGATGAAAAAACCTGATTTGTATTAAAGCAGCCGTATGTGTTATGTATGCAGCACGCCCGGAGAAACAAAAGCGGGAGGAACCCTTTGATTCCAGCCCAAAAGACCGAGGCCCAGAACTGTAGCGCAATGCGTTGCGGCTGAGACTCTGCATGAATTCAAAACCACAACGCGTTGGTTCCTAATGTCCAAGTAACGGTTTTTTCATTGCTTCTGGAAAGAAAAACAAACAATGCCAAATTGATAAAAAACAATTATATCACAAAAGGCATTTAAATCAAGTTGAAAATTGGTGCAAAATGGCGGTCCAGAATCGGCTACTATTGCAGGTGATTCAGTTCTATGATGAATTCAAGTTATCAATTGCATAGTTTTATGATAGAAAGGAGCATCGATAGATGCGTGGGTTGAGCAAAGGCGGCCGAACTGTATCTGCTTTGGGCCGCAGGGACAGGCGACTTGGTATTCTCATGATTTTGCCGGTTGTGGCGTTCATGCTGTTCCTCGTGGTTTATCCGCTGATAAATCTGTTTACCCTGAGCGTGCAGAACTACAACATGCTGTCCCAGACCAGCAAATACGTCGGGCTAAGAAACTTTGAGCGCGTGGTGCTCAACGCTGATTTCTGGATAAGCTTGGCGCGCACCATCCTTTACGCCTTCGGCACGCTGATTCCCTGCGCGGTGCTGGGCACGCTGTTTGCCGTGCTGCTGAACCGGGACATGCCGCTGCGCTCGTTTGTGCGTTCCTTTGTGCTGTTTCCATATCTGGTGCCCATGGTGGTAACCTGCGCCATTTTCAGATACATGTTCAACGACCTGGTGGGGGTGCTGGATCATCTGTTTGTGACGCTGGGGCTGGCGAAGGGGACACTCAATCTGTTTGGCACCTATAACCTTGCCATGGCCGGCGTAATCCTGGTGTCGGTGTGGAAGTATACGCCGATGATTATGATCGCCGTGCTGGGAAAGCTGCAAACCATATCCAACGACTATTACGAGGCCGCTCAGGTGGATGGCGCTACCATATGGCAACAGTTCTGGCACATCACCTTTCCGTTTATCCTGCCGCCGCTTACGGTGGTTATGCTGATGCGTTTTATCTTCCTGTTTAACAAGTGGGATCTGATTTACATGCTCACCGGCGGAGGACCGCTCAACGCCACCGCAACTTTGCCCATGATGCTGTATTCCCAGGCCTTCAGCTCCTACAATCTGGGCCGGGCGGCGGCCATAGGGGTGCTGATGTTTGTCATTCTCCTTTTGATTTCCAGAGCGTATTACCGGCTCAACGAAATGGCGGAAAGGAGGCTTCAGGCATGAGGCTGAAAAAACTGCCGGCCAGAATCGCATTTTGGATAATGATTGCGGCACTGGTGGTCATCTCACTTTTTCCGCTGGTATGGGCCATCTTCGGTTCGCTAAAGGAAAGCCAGGAAATGTACAACTATCCCTACCGGCTCTTTCCCATCGCGCCTACGCTGAATAACTATACCGTTCTGTTTGGCCTGTCCAACTTTATCAGAAGTTTTTCCAACACGCTGCTTACGTCGCTGGCTACCACGGCGGTTTCCATCGCGGTGGCCTGTCTGTCGGGCTACAGCCTGACCAGGTTTACCTATCCGGGGTCCAGGCTGCTCAAAAGGCTGATCCTGGATACCTACATGATCCCCTCCATTTTGCTGATCTTGCCCATCTATTCCATCCTTACAAAGCTGGGCCTGCGCGACAACCTTGTGGTATATGCGGTCATGGTTACCTCTACCACCCTGCCGTTTTGCGTGTGGCTGATGACCTCCTACTTTGCGGGGGTCTCCACCAGCTTTGAAGAAGCGGGCATGATCGATGGCTGTACGCGCTTTCAGGCATTTTACCGCATCGTGCTGCCCCAGCTTACGCCGGCCATGATTGCTACCGGCATTCAGGCCTTCATCCTCGTATGGAACGATCTGATGTATGCCAAGATTCTGCTTTCCTCGGAAGAAAACCGCACGCTGTCGCTGGTGATTTCCTCCATGTTTGCCCAGGAGCAAATCTATCCGTGGGGCGTGATTCTGGCAGGTACCGTAGTTGCCACTGTGCCGGTTCTGGTCATGAATATCTTTGGTGTGGACAAGCTGGTGGGGGGCTGGTCCGACGGAGGCGTGAAGGAATAAAACAAGAACCTGGGCGGCGGCCGGGGAAACGAACCTGCCTGCTGGCAAAGCGCTGTGGGCGCGCGGACACGGCGGCCGCTTGAAAAGTCAATTAAAGGAGGTTTCCCATGAAAAAGCTGCTAGGTATCCTGTTGACCCTGACCCTGGCGTTGTCGTGCCTGAGCCTGTCCGCTTCGGCGGAGGAGGCGCAGCTGTCCGGCAGCATCACCTTCCTTTCCGGTGAAACGGACGAGGAACAGGTGACCGTAACCCGTGCCCTGATTGAGGCCTTTGAAAAGGAAAATCCCGGCTGCACGATCAACCTTGTGCTGGCGGGCATGGACGACCGCGAGGAAAGCATCATGGCGGATCTGTACGCGGGCGCGCCGGTGGACCTGATTACCGTGGACTGCGAATCCATTGGCACCTATGCCAACGCGGGCATCCTGTATCCGCTGGATGAGCTGATCGAGCGGATCGGCGAGGATGACTTCATTCCGGGCTCGCGCGTGCAGATCGACGGGCATGACTATGGCTTCCCCTATGCGGGATGCAGCATGCAGATGTTCATCCGCACGGATCTGCTGGAGGAAGCCGGGCTGGAGATCCCCACGACGTGGTCCGAGCTGCTGGCAACCGCCAAAGCGCTCACCACCGACGACATGTATGGCTGCTGCCTGCCTGCCGGACAAAACAACTGCACCACTCTGTGGATGAACATGTTCATCAACATGGCGGGAGGCAATGTGTGCGGCGAGGATTTACAGCCCACACTGGATACCGAATACGTTGTCAAGGCTTTGGAGTTTTACAAGGAGCTTGCTCAGTACTGCCCGCCGGGAATCACTTCCTACGGCTACAGCGATCAGATTACTGCGTTCTGCTCCGGCAAGGCAGCCATTTCGTTCTATCAGGGCCGCATCATAGCGCGCGTTTATAACGAGGCGCCCGACCTGTTGGACAAATATGCGGTTTGCGAAGTTCCGACCTGCGATGATGGCCCGCAGCTGCAGTTTGCCAGCTACAACTACTATGCACTGGGCAAAAACACGCAGAATCCCGAACTGGCCATGGCGTTCCTTGAGTTTATGTGCACGGGCGAAAACGCGGCACAGTTTGCGCTTTCTGCGCCGGGTCACATTACGCCGTCGCTTTACAGCGTAAAGGAGATTCTGACCACCATCCTTGAAACCACGGACGATCCCATGCTGTCGAAAAACGCCGCTCGCATTCTTTTCTCCTATGACCACGCGGCCAGTGAGAAAACCTTCAACGAGTCGGCCAACGCTGGCGGCGTAAAGGGCGCCACCTTTGAAACCAACGGAATTCTCAACACCAACTATGCCTATGTGCGCCAGTACAATATTCTCAGCGAAATGGTGCAGCAGGTGCTGATTAACGGCGTATAGCCTGCGGATGCCGCAAAGGCGGCGCAACAGAACTTTGAGGACATTCTGGCCGATCTGGAATAATCCCGTGACGGCCACAACAGGGTAACGTACTGATTATTCAAATGCCGGGAGCGTTACAAAATGAACGCCCCCAAAAAGACGAGGCAAGGACCCCGAAAGGGTATCCAAGCCTCGTCTTTTTGCTTAAGATTAAGAATGTGGATAGAAATCATAAGCAAAATCAGTATTTGCTGTTTGAACGGTATGGTGAACGGGTGTTTGCCCTGAATTCGGAAATGATTATACCGCAGAACACACCGAAAGGTACAATAAACGGTCTATTGTTAAAGTGGATTAATACGCGAGATTCAAACTCTTATGAGTATATCAGGGCTTTATATTGTGCATCTGTAGGATTGTTTGCAGGTAGCGGAATGGTAAAAATCGAGAATTCAATTATTTTGTTAATTGTTCCTACAATTAACGGCACCTGGAATAAAGTTCGGAGGACGATAAGGCCCTCCGAACCTCGCAAAAGTTTTTTTAACAATATGAGGGACTGTCCCATACACATGGGGCAGTCCCTCAGAGTGCTGACATAGCAGACAAAGACGATCGCGCTGCAGTTCTCCTCGCGTTACGCATGGCAGCGTACAGCATCCTGCCAAAGCTGTTGTCATAGAAGATATAACCCAATACTATCGAGCATGCCTCGTCCCAGATGAACGCCCAGCCCACCATGAAGACATGGGACAGCTCGTCGGGGGAGGGCTGAATCTTACAAGAGAAATTGACTTCGAACTGCCCGCCATCAACTAGCAGGTGATAAAAGTGCGGGGTATCCTCCGAGACGGTGACGAAGAGGATATCGTGGATGCCTGCCAGCAGCAGATTATAGGCTTGTCATAGACGGGTAACAGCTATTTGCTTGTGACCATGGTGAGCGGATAGAGGCGTGTGCCTGCGCCACCGGCTAGGATAATGCCGTTCATGTGCATTTCTCCCTTCATTTACAATTTGACAAATACGTCATTAGCACTGCTCTGTTTTCTGGTGGCGTCGTCGTAGGCCTACCCAAATCAGCGCGCGAGCCGATGCGGGCACATACCTCCAGAAATGTCAGTTCCCTTGCAGCCTTTGCTTCCTCCAGCGCACGGACCAGGTTTTCCAGGTCATGGACACGCAGGGAATGCGGATACCCACATGCCTTGGCCACGCCCACCAGATCAACCTGTCCTGCCACCGTCGGCATGCCGCCGACCGTCTCGTGTGCGGCGTTGTTGATTACAATATGCACCAGATTTTTGGGCCTGTTGGCGCCGATCAGCGCCATGGCGCCCATATGCATCAGCGCCGCCCCATCCCCGTCGATGCACCATACCTGCATGTCGGGCCTGTTCAGTGCAATTCCAAGAGCAATAGACGAGCTGTGTCCCATGGAGCCTACCGTCAGGAAATCATACTGATGCGACTGCCCCTTCGCTTCCCGAATTTCAAATAGTTCCCGCGATGCTTTGCCTGTGGTGGAAACGATGGTATCCTCCCCGGATACCTCAGTTATGCAGCGAATGACCTCCTCGCGCAAAAGCGAGTTATGATTGCTGTACTTAACAGGCTGATCATAGGTCAGCGCCCCCTTGCGCACCACGATGGCCACGCTTTTTCCCGCCGCCAGGCGCGGCTGCCAGCCGTCCATGCGCTCACGCAGCTCCGCTTCCGTCGTATCCGCCGAGAGCACAAAGGGTTCGAGCTCCATGTCCTCCAGCAGCCGGAGCGTCACTTCTCCCTGAAAGACATGCTGCGGCTCATCATGCACGCCCGGCTCTCCGCGCCAGCCTACGATGAAGGTGCAGGGAATCCCATACACCCGGTCGTTGAGCAGAGAGGCCACGGGATTGATGATATTGCCGATGCCGCTGTTTTGCAGATAGACCACCGGTACTTTGCCTGTGGCAAGATGGTACCCGGCGGCCAGTCCCACGGCGTTGCCCTCGTTGGCAGCGATGAGATGGTGCCGCGGATTGATACCGTAGGTCTGCATGAGCGCATTACATAGCGCTTTTAGCTGCGAATCCGGCACCCCGGCGTAAAAGTCGCTGCCCAGCAGCTCCATCAATGCCTGCGCGTCCATCATCCTTTTTTCACCTGCGCCTTAAACTGACTGGAAGAAACACCTTTTGTATATTCCGGCTCCACGATCTCGCCGCCCCATTCGGCCATCACCTCGATAGCCCGCTTGCGTACGTCTGCCAGCGGTCCTTCGCGCCAGTCCGTTCCATGAACCATGATATCCGGGCGCAGGCGCCTCAAATTCGGCTCGTAATCCTTGGACAGCTGCGGTACCACCAGCGCTACGCCCTTAAGGTTTTCAACAACAGTTTTGCGCTGCTCGTAATTCATGTAAGGCTCCGGCTTATAGGCGCGGATTGCGTCGTCGGTAAACAGGCCGACGACCACCCGCCCCAGCTTCGCCGCCGTGTGGATGATGTTGATATGGCCCGGATGAATAATGTCCGCAGCCATCGGCACATACACCATCTTCTGATAGGGGAAGCCGGCAGCCTTGATGCGTTCACGCACATAAAAGTCCTCGTACATATCTTCATTTGGCGTGGCATATTCCGGCATCAGCGGCTCCGCCGGACGTTGGTCATGGTGGACACATCCGTCGCACAGAGTACCGCCCAGACAATCATCCATAAACATTTGACGGACCTCTTTCATTTTTTCGCCATACCAGGCATCCTTGAGAGAGGTCTTGTTCAGATCGCCAACAATGAGCATGTTTTCATAGTCTGCATTCTCTACCGACAGATATCCTTCACAGGTTACGCACAGCGCATCAAAGGGCAGATTGCAACGGCGGAATGTTTCCTTATCGCACTCGCATTTCAACAAATAGTCGATTTCCGGCATATATCCGCCCTGATTATATACATACTTAAATACCACCTGGTCCGTCAAATCATCAAATAGACGATGATACTCGTCCTGAAGATTTTCGGTAAAGCGCGTCAAAATGCCGGTTACATAAATCTTAAAATCCCGGCCGCTTTCCTTGCGGTATTGATTCAGATATTTCAAATGCTCCACGACCGTATCAAAATCATCGGAGCCGTGAATGAATTCGTATAGCTTGCGCTCCGGTGCGTTGATGGAGAATTTGATGCTGTCCAGACCGGCATCGATGACCGCACGGATGCGCTCCGGCGTAGCCAGCGCGCCATTGGACGTAAGGTATACATACTCATAGCCGATTTCCTTTGCCAGTCGGATGTACTGGGGCAGTTCCGGCACGATGAACGGCTCGCCAGTCGCATACATGCCCACCTCACGCGTGCCCAGCTCATAGGCCTGACGCAGCGCGCTTTCCACCATTTCGGGCTTCATCTTGCCGACCTTGCGCTTCATTTTCTGATGCGCACAGAAAAGGCAACGATGGTTGCACGCATTAGAAAGCTCCAGCAGAAAATTGGTGGTGGGGAATGGGGGTTCCAGAGAATACAGCTCACTGCGGTCTGCCTTTTTCAGATTGACTCTCTCCTGAAGATTCATGTAAACGACCCCTTTCGTATGCTTTGCTTACTCCCGCTCCGGTATCAGGCTGAGGATTTCCTTGATGGGCATACAGCAGGCCTGATCCGCTTCCTGTGCCCGGTGGTTTCTGAGAATCATTTCTGCCGTTTGCTTCATGGCGGGATAGGCGCTGCGAATGAGATGATTGGCATAGATGACCACGTTGACGCCGCGCCGGCGGAATTCGTCTTCGGTTACGCTGTTGAAGGAGGTGGGAACCACTACCAGGACAGCCGTACTATTCTGCTGGCGGAAGCGGGTGATAAACTCAAAAACCTCGTCTGGTTCCTTACGTCTGGAGTGAATCATGATGCCATCCGCACCCGCCTGGACATAGGCGAAAGCACGCTGCAGAGCATCCTCCATGCCATGCTCCAGAATCAGGCTTTCAATGCGCGCAATAATCATGAATTCCCGCGTTTTTTGGGCTGCCTTGCCCGCAGCAATCTTGGCGCAGAAATTCTCGATCGTATCCTGTGTCTGATCTACCTCTGTACCAAAAAGAGAATTCTTTTTTAGACCGGTTTTATCCTCAATGATGACGGCCGATACACCCGTGCGCTCCAATGTGCGCACGGTATAGCAAAAGTGCTCAATCAGCCCGCCGGTATCGCCGTCCATGATGATGGGCTTGGTGGTAACCTCCATAATGTCGTCAATCGTGTGCATGCGGGAGGTCAGATCCACCAGCTCAATATCCGGCTTTCCCTTGGCGGTGGAATCGCACAAGCTCGAAACCCACATACCGTCGAACTGGTAATTGGCCCCGTCCTGCATGACAACTGTCTGTTCCACAAGCAGGCCGGTCAGGCCGTCATGCGCTTCCATACAGGTGACCAGCCCTTTTTTCTCAATGAGCCATTTCAGGCGGCCACGCCGGATGTCCGGGATGGAGAGCTGGGAGCGCGCGTTCGCTTCCAGCTGGTCATAGGCTTTGTTGCGCGCATAGGGAAACTCCACCAGCTCGCCCCCATATGTCTTGAGCAGCTCGATGCACTCTTCCCGGAGCGGCTTGTGAAGGCTCGTTTTCCAGTCATCGCCGTGGACGATATAATCCGGATGCAAGGTCTCAATAATTTTGCGGTAGCTGAGCTCATCCTGTCGGATGACGTGGCTTACACCCTGCAGCCCCGCGATAATCTTCATCCGCTCTTCGCAACACAGCAGGGGAAATCGCTTGTAGCTGGCGACCACCTCGTCGGTCAGTACGCCCACCGTTACCTCGCCGAGCTGCGCCGCACGCTGAATCAGTTCTACATGGCCGCCATGGATGATATCCGTGCTCATGCACAGAAATACGCTCTTCTTCATTGTGCTTTACCCTCAATTTGTCCTGTTTCGTTTTTTGATCTTGCTTTGAATTGCTTTGATAATATACTCCGCTCCCGGCTTTCCGTAGGTACCCACGTTATAAACGTAATGATCAACCATCCCTGCAATTTCTGATGCAGAGAGCAGCTGACCATTGCGGATATTCTGGATATGGGACGCGATCATACCTACCTGGTCCAAGTCCACAGAAACGCCAATCTGATTGCGGATGGCCACCAGCGCTGGAACCGCTTTGTAACGCGTATAATCCGGATTAAGAATTTTCACCGGCGTATTGATGAAAATACATGGCTTGAGTGTGGTGAACGAATACTCCATGGAAATTCCCGACCAGTCGGTAATCAGCACATCCGACTGATAGATGGATTCACTGGAGGCGAAGTTATCCTCAAAGCGCAGGTTCGCGTGTCCCTGATACCGCTCCTTGAGCTCAGCCACACGGGTTGGATTACGGCGTATGTACTGTGGATGGGGCCGAACGACAATCTGCCAATCACCCTCGAGCAAAGCGTTCAGCAATTCATGTAAACATGAATCCATAATATTCCCTTCGTGATGAGAAGGCGCAATCAAAATCTGATAGGGATGTTCCCCTTTGGGCAAAGCCGCATAATCATCGCGGAGCGTATCCAACAGGGGATAGCCAAACTCAACCAGCTTTTTAGGAGGAAGGCCATAGAGGGCCTCAGTTTCAAGTATCTCGGCATGGTGGTGCGGCCCCACCAGGAAAATGGTGTCATAAGAGTCAAAAGCGCTTTTGCGATAAATCATGTGTGTGGAGACCATGGCATGGAAGATATAAATATACTCAATATCTTTCCGCACAAGCGATCGCTTATAGTGATATTTTTCAATCTCCGGCATGGTCATCACGACCACATCCGCATCCATCTTCATGAACAGAGTGATAAGCTTTTTTTCACCGATATAATAAGGAAGAAGGCGTTCCTCCTTTTTGGCCAGCTCAAACACCCCATCCTGCGGGTCGGAGGTAACATAGTGTATGGCCAGATTGGTATTGCGCAGCAGGCAGGTGATGACCCCTTCAAAGTATTTGTAGTATCCGCTTCTTTCGGAGTAAAACACCAGATGCTTGTTGACGATGGAGAAAAAGCGTTTATAATCGGCCTTTTCACGCTGGACATCCTGCTTGCTGCGCTTGCCGGCGGCCTTGCCCACGCTCTGATACTGCGCCAGTTCCTTTTTTGAATCGGCCAGTTCCGCATAGTCGATGTGCTTTTCGGGACGGTAGACAAGGTTGAGCACAGCCTGCTGTGCGATGGTGAAGAGGTTGCTCCAAATCCAGTAAAAGCCTACACCAGCCGGGATGAAGAAGCCCAGCACCAGTGACAGTCCTACCGAAAAGAGCATCGAGCCCATCTGCTCGGCACGCCCCTGTTCGCGCTGGAGGGGGTTCATGACATTCTGCGAAAGGCTGAGAACCACTGAGGCCAGGCCCGCCAGCACGGGAATGAGCAGCAACACGCCGCCATCCTGTACTGGTACGCCCGACAGGTGGAAGCCAAGGAACGACATGTTCATCCGCAGCATGGCGTTCAGTATTTCCTGCGTCATGCCGGGAAGAGCCGCAAAGGCAGTGAGGTCGGCCGCCTTCTGCACATAGTCCAGCGCCAGCAGCTCCGCCGAGCCGGAAGCGGCGTCGATACCTCCCAGCTGATGTGCGGCACCGATGACCGCCTGGCACAGGTCCTGAGGAAGCTGGAGGATATAGCTCAAGGGATGATAGATGACCTGAATCAAACCGATGAGCAGAAAAAGCTGCACAAAAATAGGAACGACGCCCAGAAAGGGGTTGTACCGTTCCTGCTTATAGAGCTTTCCCTGCTCTTCGGCGATGGCGTCGCCATCGCCGAAGTGACGGATTTTGATGCGGTTGATCCGCGCCTGCATGCGCACCATCTTGATACCGTTCTGGTGCACCCACAGCGACACCGGGAAGAGAATGATCTTGCTTAGGATGGTAAAGAGGATCACGGCAAGTCCATAGTTCTGCACCCATTGGTAGCACAGGCGCATAACGGCCCCCAGGGCCGCTCCGATCCATTGCATTGCGCCTTACTCCTTCGTCTTTTCGTCGCTGGTCACGCGGATGTCGTCGCTTTCCACTTCTTTTTTCGCGTTTTCGTCCATGCCCAGTTTATTCATGACCTTCTTCTTGGCCTTGCGCCAGTACACCACCACCGCCGCGCCGATGGCGATGGCCACGCCCGCGACCGCCTGGATGACGAAGGTCGTGGTGGACGGGTCAATGTAGGCAGAGGCTGAGGTGGTGAAAAGGAAGAGGAAACAGAAGGTGAGGTACACAGTAAAAAAAGCGAACCCTTTAAATCCATTTTTCTGCGTTTTCATGATGATTTCTCCTTTTATTCTTCAATTTTATTGACAGTGAATAGATTCTGTTCCTTGTCAAGATTCATGCTGTATGCATCTCCACGATAAAGCCTCCCATCTATCTCGGCAAATACCGTTACAGTCACTGCATAATCCGGTATATCATCCAAAGAAATTGTCCCCTTGAATCCACATTGGATATAGCGGTCATCCTTCTGTCCGTTTGCTACGTCCGCACGTTCGGTCGGTAGTGTAGTATACCACACATCTGTTCCGGCTTCATCTTTAATATTCAGATATATTTGCTGCTTATCGCTATTTTTCCCGCGTACAAACATCCAGCCCGAAAGCATCAGTTCCCCGTCCGCTACACTCGATGCTTCCAGGCTACTGTAACGAACGGTCTCTTCTTCTAAGGGGATCGCTGGCTTGTCTGCTGCCACGCATCTCCAATTGCGTAATCTTAGATCGGCATCCTGTTTGACAAGCTGTTTCTCGGTATGAACAATTCCATATGCATTCTCATTTTCCCAACGGTAGATATAGACATCATAAATGCCATTTTCCATCATATATGTGGCAAATTCACCAGCGTATCCAACCGTTTGATGTGTTAAATGATTTGCGTCAATCACATCACTTCTGACCAGAAACACGTAATTCTCATAATCCTCTGGTAATTCAAAGGGTAATTCATAACAGTATTCTTCGTTTTGCAGAACCATAATCGTCTTGCAGTCTCTGCTGTCTTCCTGCGTTGGTACATAAGCCCAACCTTGTATTCCAACAGTTTCTAGCATGTCTCCGTATGGTAGAAACTGATCAATGGCGCATATTGGCGTTCCCTCTCCCAAAAAATCCGAAAACATAGCCGTTTTCACCGTACTATAGGGACATAATTTAGCAACTATATCATTTGAAAACACAATCCATACAGCTAAAAGAAGTATAAGCCCAAGGCAAACCCATCGGTTTTTCTTTTTCATCTATTCCGCATCCCTTCTCCCCACTTAGGAGATGTCAACTACCGATTCTAACGGATCAAGTTGGATTTCAAACATTCTCTCAAGTAAACTTCTGAGTGTGTGCAGTGTAGAAGTCCCATCAAGTCCTTCTCCACTTTCGCTTCTGAAATATACAGCATTTAGCGGATTGATTTTATACTCCAACGGCATGTCGACTGAATAATCGTCGTTTCCCCTAGCGCCATGATCGGACATGAGCATAATAACGCTATCTGAATCGTTGGACACAATATTTTCAACAATCTTCATAATTAACTTAGAAGCATATTTATATTGCCCAAGGTAGAATTGGGGATCGGCCCAATTATAATACTGGGATGTCGGCAACATGTTTCCGTTTTCATCTGTAATAAAGGGTGGATGTGGAAAAATAAAGTATCCGACGGTCATCGTCGGACTCTTAGGAGTATTCTGCGGGCTAGATAAATAATCGACCATACTTAAGATTTTTAAAAAAGTTTTATCCGAATTTATATTAATAAACGGATAAACAAAAGTGCTCTGATAGCATAGATCGCTTATGGATTCTCCGTTTTGGGTTAACTGTTGACTACTTTTCGAACGTGTCGGCGAATATTGTCCCAAAAAATCAGTAGCCTCGATTACCTGCACGTCATAGCCCATCTCGCGCATAAGAGAATACAACATTCCATTCTTGCGGAGCGACTCCCTCTCTGTATCTGACATATCATCATCAACGATATATGACAGGTTCATCAAGTTTGTCAAAATGACAGATGTTTCCGAAGATTCATTTACGCTATCAGGAAATACGGTGAATCCTTTGTTTTTAAGAAACTCATACAATTCTATATTGTCAAAACCATATTGGTTTTTTGCTTGCTTAAATCCCGCAAACTCATCAAAAATGATTAGATAGAGGTTGGGTTTCTCTTTTGCACTTTCCTTTTTATCTGCTAGCATTTCCACTTCTGAATTCTGCTGCATATGATCTTCCGACTCACGATTACTCCCCATTATGGGTATAGCCGTCATAAAATTGATGATCAGCATTGCACTCACAACGCCGGTGACAATCTTCACCACATCCCACACAAAGGAATTCGAAATATGCCAGCGAATTAGATAGCTAATTGCTAAACAAAGTATCAATACAATTGGAAGCGTATGCCAATAATGCAGCGACGGTAAAATGACTTTTATGCCTTTCTCCAGAAAGGCAAAGTTTTCTAACACCGCCACAAAGACAGATGTGATAAGCGCTGCATGTCCCGCCGATCGGACAATCGGCCATACCAGTAGAAAAAGTGCTGCGCTCAAGCCCATAAAGATTAGCAACGGTTGGAGAACTTGTGTCAATGTTACGCTATCTGCATTCTGAAGATAAAGAAACAGCACAGGAAATGCCGCTATTAGCAGCACGCAGGCTAACGCAAGCAGTACCCTACCGCTTTTCTGTATCGCTTTCATTCCTTTTCCTCCAATAAATTGCGATTTACTCATCGTAGCGTTTTATTCTCTGAGAAACTCAATAATCTCTTTACGACGCTCCATTTCTCTTCTTCTTACCATCTGAAGAAATTCGCCGCATCTTTCAGCAAAAGTATCTGGGTCCCAATGCTCCCAATATGTCTGAATGCTTGCTGCAATATTCTCTTTTTCAGGATCAACCGTCAACCCCAAGCCGTATTCTTCAGCTAAATGACTGGCGTAGGTTCCCTTGCCAACAAGAATTGGCCGCCTGTAAAGCGCCGCATCATATAGACGATTGGGAATAGCCGGTGCAACTTCATGCGAATATACGGGATAAACCGCATTGATCATGTCAATGTCTTTGTATATTTCGCGCTTCTGACTATTCTCAAATTTACCCTCGAATGTTGCATTCCCGATACCTTCCTGCTTACAGAAAGAAGGAAGATCACAATCAGAAAAACGGGTCCCAATATAGCGCATCCGATATTGCTTGCCATCACACAGTTGCCGAAGCATGGAGCAATTGACCTCATAATACCGGATATACCCTACCGCTCCAATGACGATGGGGCGTCCGCGAGGATCAGGCATCGGCAAGAGCTGTGGTTGAAGATCCGCCAGATCGAAATTGTGACTCAGTTTGGTCTTTTCGGTTTGAGGATAGATCTCGAAGAAGCCTGGTGAAGAAAAATAGCTGATATAACTGTGATCGACTACATTTTGAATCCTTTTTTTGAATATGCGGAATCGTTCATATGTCAGGTCCCGATAATCAAAGATATATCGATTCGCATATTTCCCGACAAGCTGACCACAAAGCATAAATGCCGGAACGGATGTGAGCACAATCAACTTATCATAATTATTCTTATGTAATATGCTATGCATCATTATTCCAAAGCGAAGAACTGGCAACAGCTTTGTCAGCCTATTGGCCGTCGTCGCATGATGATAGATATACTTGTGACCATACACCGTATCGATTTCCTCAAATTCGCCAAACCCATCTCTGTAAAAGCAGGCCATGTCATACATAACGCCCATTTCCCGCAATACTCTTTGATAGGGCACGAGATATGGCGTGTAGGTTTCTTCAAAAAAGGAGATAATTAAAACTTTCATGCATATTGTCCTGTTCGTAGGCATTGAGCATCGCCAAAATTGTCCGTGCTTTCTCATTCCATGTGTTTTCTGCGGCCTCGCGCGCCAGCAAATCAAAGTAAGCCACGTTTTCCGCAAAAGAGGGCTCAAGCACATGCCTAATGAGGTGGATATATTCTTGGGCATTTTTTGCACAGAAAACGGATTTATATTTTCTGCATTCAAGCATATCCGTTGTTACAATCGGCTTGCCAAGTGCCATATACTCAAAAAGTTTCAGGGGCGATGTGGCATTCGTAATGGAATTGATTTCAAACGGTATGGTACACACAGCAAAACAGCCCGCATAACGCGGCAAATGCGCATATGGCACGTCGCCCAGAAAGCACACGTTTTCAAGCTGTGTGATGCCAGAAGCATTCAGGCTTCCATCATAATTCTTCCCAATCAGCACAAACTCCACCTCTGGTAGTGCTAATGCCGCCTGACGTAGCAGTTCATAGTCAAACCACTTGGCCAGTGCACCATAGTAACCTACGATCGGCTTGCCCTTTTTTAGTACATTTTCAAATTCCTTTTTAACAGGCCCTTTCCATTTTTCTCGGGAAAAATCATCTGGATTCACGCCGTTTGAAGCATAGCAAACGTTTTTTTTCCCACGATGAGCAATGACATCCCTAGCAAGCCTGTCCGCCGTTACCACGATGGGAACAGACGAATCATGCATCGCCGCTTCGTATTTTTCTACGATTTGATGTGGAAGCGAAGTGCTACCCGCAATTTCTGGTGCAAGATCATCCACATATTCATACAGCCAGAAGAACCCTTTCTCACGAAACCGCTGAACATCATGAAGCGACAAATCCAGGTCGGTTGAATAAACCTGAAGGTACTTTGGACATGGTGTCTCGCTAAGTGAATTGATCAGCATCCTGTAAAATGTTTTGTTGTCGGCATTAAACAAATAAACGCCATCCTGAATACGTGTCAGGTCCTCAATGTGCCTATCTCGGGACCACGACGCTTGATAAAAAACAGTGTTTCCAGCTTTAGCAAGAGCCATCGTAATATGTTGTGGCCTTTGGTAAAGAATGTTTTGCCATCCAAAAGAACTTTTCCAAAGAAAGATCCGATTGCATCCTGCAAGTGCCTCTTGGATTATCTTTTGATAATGCTTCTTGCACAAAGGATACACGAGTCCGTTTTTGAGCCGCCTGTGAATTTTATAGCCCACAGCCATGGCTGCATACCCTGGCCCTTCATTGCGAATCACCATTTTAAGTGCTGTCAACAGTTGAGCTGGCGTTTTCATATATCAAGCCTTTCCGGTTTGTATCTGAATCCCCATCACGGTAATGGTTCTTCCCTGATCCGGACGAATAATAAAATCAAGTGAAGCCTCATGCTGGTTTGCAACATAGACACTGTGAACAAATCTTGAAGCCGGATCCATCAGAATACCTTCTCCCTGGCAGTTTATACTATGCTTCCAGGAGTCGTATCCATTGAATTGCCGCCAAACACCGGTTTTTTCATTCAATTCAACTTTTGCCGTACACATTACACGATTCTCTTCTTGGGAAAATGGAATTGTTATCATCAAAAAACTCATATAAGTAAATTTTGCAGGGAAAGACACCGGTATTTTTTGGCCTTGCTCGTCAATTCTCCATGCCGTGCTCTTCACATCGTGAACGTCCTTGAGCATTCCGCAGGGTTTATCTGTTCTCTTTTCCTCCATCGCCTTTTCAATTTCACCACGTAATGCCTCGATATGACGATGCGCAGAAAAAACCTTCAACGCAGCCTCGCGATTGTGACAGGGTCTGCCGCTCTCCACATAAACGATCATCTCATCCAGCTTTTCTACCAAGTCGTCCACATTCTCAGCTTTAAACAGATGCAGCGGGGCATCAAGACCCTCCTGGACAACAAGCTCGTTGATGATACGATGCCCTTCGATATCGGAGGCAAGAACTTCCAGATTGCATGAGAGTGCTTCTAACAGTGCAATTGGTAAGCCTTCGATACGCGAAGCAGAAACGACCAGTGCAAATGTATCATATGCCTCCTTCGAATTGCTCACGGGGCCACATAATTCCACTGGCGATTCCAGTTGCCTTGCCATCTCTTCGTATCGCGCCCGATCACCGCTACCATAGATCACAAAACGATAATCCGGATGTTTTGCCGAAACCCGTTTCCAGGCGCGGATCAGTAAATCTATGCCCTTAGTGTCGTAATAGCTCGTCACCGCGCCAAGCACCTTGCCCTTAGGACCGGTTGCCGGCGTATAAAAGTCCGTATTTGTCACATTCGGCACAAGGCAACAGTTTCGATGGTAAGTTTCCTTCACGTAGTTGCATACAAACTGCGAGTGCGAAACAATGCGCGTTGGAACGGTCTTGTCGCAATCGCATGTATCCGTTCTATGCACAAATTCTACACTTGGCAAACCGCTATCCTTGACGGCAGTAACCGCCCACTGTGGAAGCCAATGATACACCACAGCGTCATATGCCCTAAGCCGGCGTCTCAGCTCCAAGTAGTCGCTGACATAGATATATGAAAACGGGCAGGTTCCCTCCACATTGTTCATTCCACCGCAGACAAGCACGTCAGCTGGTAATCCTTCCGACTCCATCAGGATCAGTGACTCGACTCCGCCATGTATTGCATTTTTCGTAAGAATTACTTTTTTTTTTTGCTTTGCTCCGGCTCAAGCCATTTCAACGAATCCAATACCTTAAGCCAACGCTCCTCCCAATGCGCAACGGAGAATTTCTCTGCCTCTTTAGCGCCTTCGCGCTGCAACTTCTCTCGCAGTTGTGCATCCTCTATCAGCATATTGATTGCCCGCGCAATTTCCTCTGCGTTCGGATTGACGGAGATACCACTATGACCGTCAATGATCAAGTCAGTCAAACCGCCAACATTTGTGGCGATCGTGGCACAACCGCACGCCATCGCCTCTACACAGGAGAGACTGGTTCCCTCACATGCAATCGTAGGAATAACAGCGATATCTGCCTTCCGATACCACTCCGGCATCGAATCAAAATCTGCTACGTTGTAATGCAGGCGGTGGTCTTTTTTGGCCAAGTCTTTGATCAGCTCCGTGTCATAAGCGTCTCCCTCACCTACCCAATAAAATGAAACATCATGTGGAATTTGCTTGAGGATGCTTTCCAACAGCCGACTTCCGCGATTAATCTGGCTGCGGCGTGGAAACAACACAATCAGTTTTTGGTTATTGCGTTTTTCGGCAGGAGGATAGAACAAAGACAGATCTGCAAAATTGGGAATAAACGTCATCTTGGTAGCCAGTTCAGGCCACAGCGCGCGAATCACATTGATGGAATTCGTATCAACTGAAACAATTGCCTGTGGATTTGCAAAAGCGCGATACAACAGTGAAAACCATTTGTTCTTTCGAAATTTAATGTTGCTGCCATAATTGTTGTGATCAAACCAAATCCCGTGGCAAATGGCTAACGCATCTGGGCGCATCCGAGCCGATGACAGTTCAGGAGCATTGTATATTACATAGTCATAGTCCAGAGAAATTTGGTAAAAAGCATTAGATGCGTCTTGATCAAACTCCGAGTAGCCTTTTCCAATGGGAAGAATTTTTACTGGGAATCCATAGTATTCTCCTTCGCCCGCCTGCCTTCCCAGCTGATAAAGCGTTATGTCAAAACCATGCTTTTTTAATAAGCGGGAGAGCATGAGGCAGTACCGTTCCCCGCCTCCGAAACGGGGTCGCAGGTCGTCCCAGTCCAAGAGCATGTTGGTAAAGTATGCAACGCGTTTACCTGTTCTCGCAATAGGCGTATCCATCCGATTTTCTGGAGGAGCAAAATCCAGCAGCGCCGTGTCATCCAAGAGCATATCTGAGCTTGCAAGACTGGACTGGTCCGATTCTGCATAATGCTCCATCTCTTGTCTGAGTAACGCAGTTTTGCCAATCAACTGTACCAGTAGGTCGCCCTCGTTTACCTTATGCATTGCTTCCCGTTTGCCCATAGCAAAGAGGCTAACAGTTCTAACACATGCAGCAATCTGTTTAGGTCGAAGGGATGCAAAGGACTTTACTACATAACGTAACATTCTCATATAGCGGTTGCTTTTGGATTGATTGATCTTTTTTAATCCATCTTCAATTTCTGCAACTTCCTTTTTTGCTTGAACAAATACATTCATTTTTGATTCCTCCATTTGGATAGAATGCGGCTTTAGCAGGTTATCCTTCATCTTTTGAAGTTTTTTTTCTACTGCTATTTTTTCGTTTTCAACCCGTATAATAGCTTGTCTGGCAGACTCCTGAATTTTTACTGCAGCTTCTTGGGCTTGTGCTGCTGCTTCCTGAGCCTCTCTGATCATGCTCTGGGCTTCTAGAGCGCTTTCCTGCGCAGACTCCTTTGCACGGTTTAAGGCTTGTCGAGCAGCTCGATGGAGGCACGCAAAGGAGGCCTTTGCTACGGTTTCAGCTTGACATCTGGCCTCTGCTGCATCAATGGCTGCTTCATCTTTTGATACCCTGAGTCTTTGGACCTCATACATTGTGGCCGCTTCATAAGCCAGCAGAAATTTACGCTGATTTTTAATACTATGACGCAGCAAATCCGTCTGGATAAATCGGTCATAATATATCCATGTTGATCGTACAGGCATGGTATGAAATGTAAGAGCTGTTTGTTCGTTCTGCGCAAGAACATCGAACAGATGCGAAATACTTTGCGCAATGATCCAATCGTCTGCTATGACCTTGGGTCTGATGTCTTTTCGGGGACGATCAAACAATTCTTTAAGCGAATACAAAAAATATTCTGATCGGCTCTCGGAAAGTTCAGAAAGATCTTTTAGCAGCGCTTCGCTTGTTTCGCATGCTTCTATCAGCATGTACATAACCGTATACTGGATAAAGATATATATATCATATATAATTTGCTCCGACAGGTCTGAAATATTTCCCAGATCTATCCATGTCCCATGACCATCTTGATGGAGAATTGCATTAAAGGGAAAGGGATCGCCATGGGCGATTCCCAGATTATGCAAGCCGATTAGTCCCTGAGTCAGGTCGCTAAGACATCTTTTGACAATCTCAATGGACAAAACCGGTGCTTTTTCAAAAGCATTTTCCCGTTGTTGCCATTCTGGTTGCGTACAGATCTCTTGCAAAGGCCATCCATGCACGACACTGATTTCGGCTCGATCATCCGGCAAAATACGGTGTATCCGGACAATATGCTCTGGATTATTATCCATAATACGTTTCCAGAGTTGACGAGCGGTTAGAATATTATTCTGACACCCTGTGAGATCCTTGCAGGTCCTGACGATAGGCTTAATAGAAACCAGCATGATCTCTTCTTCTTCAGAAGCCCCCCCATCGCGCCGGATCATTTGCCAGGAATGGATTTTCTTCTCTTGATTTTCAGACGCATTGGGTTTAGAAACAAGGGTAGGACGGGATAGTCGGTAAAGATGACGAATATAACCATTGGATGCGACTGTCTCGCATACCTTGACAATGCTTATATTATGATAATCTGCAATAAAGCGTGACAAAAATGAAATGCCATAATTTTCAGGGAATCCCGGTTCATTGATTGGGCACTCATAATAAATTGCATTGTGGGTACGTTGCCACAATGCGTTCATCATATAAGATATCTCGGATTCACGAATTCTGCTGCTTTCTTGATTGGCATAGCCATATTCCCATTGATGCGCCACGCTCAGCAGCAAAACAAAGTCATAGGAATCGTTTGTTTCATTAAGCAAATCATATAATTCTTTTTTTTGCAACGTCGCAAAGTGCTCACTACCAAAAGTGGTTAAAAGCTCCTCATAGCGTCCCTGGGTATCAATGATACAACTGTCGATGCCCAAAACACGATTGCCTTGACACGCTAAAAGATCTGAAATAAGACCGTTGTTGCAGCCTACATCAAGCACACTAAAACCATAGCATTTTCCGTAATTTCGCTCTATGTCATTCGCAATAGCATAAAACCTATCGAGTCCGATGCGCTCAAATGATTGCCCTTGTAGATAGGTATACGCACACTGCGGATCCCTAATAATATCTTCAATTTGTGACTTCTTAAAGACTGGAAGATAATTAAAATCAGCCATTGTCTGCACTTCCTTCAATCTTTATAGAATAAGGCACATCAAACAGAAGCGGAATGGGGCTTGCGGTTACATTTACCACATCAAAGATAACGGCGTGGAAGACTTTGTCTTCATACTCCGATTGAACGGGTGTGCGAATACCAGCAGCAGCAGAATATTTGCCTGGTCCTAACAGGACATCAAACTCAAAGTCAATGCGCAGTAGCTCACCTTTATTAACTGGTGGCACCCTAAAGTTTTTAAAAAATGTGTTGAGTGCAAATAATTCAACGCCCTCAAAAGTACGAATGACCACACCAATTTCTGAATCATCGTACACGGTTTCATTGGCATAAACCAAAAGTGAAATGGTCGCAGTCTGACGTGATTCTAATACAACAGTTTCTTTGCCAAACTGAAATAAAGCTGCTTCGCGCAGTTCAAGCTGGTGTTTTCCAAAGCGGTCTGTCACACGCTTGGCAAAGGGAGGCTGCAATTGGCTTTGAAACATTGCTAATGCATCTTGCGACGTTATGTTATTGGCAGGTGCAATGTCCTTAACAAGCTGCTTTTTTGATTCTTCGGAGAGACTAATTTGCATATAGCGATCCATTACAGCATCACAATTGCCTTCCATAATAACCGTGCCTTTATTAAGTAAGATCGCCTTATCACACAGTGCTTTGACTGTCGCTTGGGAGTGTGACACCAGCAAAATGGTTACTCCATTTCGAATCATGCTATTCATAGCACTCATACATTTAGCTTGAAAGAAATGGTCCCCCACACTTAAAACTTCATCTACAATTAAGATGTCTGCATCCACATTGATATTTACTGCGAAGGCTAGCCGTGCAAACATTCCGCTTGAATAGGTCTTGACTGGCTGATCAATAAACCTTCCTATATCAGCAAAAGCAGCAATTCTCTCAAAACGACGATCCATCTCCTCACGGGAGATTCCAAAAATACTTCCACAAAGATAGACATTTTCACGTCCTGTATATTCAGGATTAAAGCCACTTCCCAGCTCGAGAATAGCAGCCACTTTTCCATTTACATGACAAGTGCCGCAGGTGGGCATGAGTGTCCCTGCAATAATTTGGAGCAATGTGCTTTTCCCTGATCCGTTGCGCCCCACAATCCCCACTACTTGTCCTTTAGGAACATTGAAAGATACATCATAAAGAGCCTGAAACTCTGTATACAGTTTTTTCTTCGTAAATGCCTGCCTAAGACGATCTGTTGGACGTTCAAACATGCAATACGTTTTTCCAATGCCTTCAACAGTGATTGCAAATTCCTGACTATCCATAGCTCAACCTCTACACCATGTCCGCAAAGCTCGGACGGATTCTCTTAAATATAAACAGTCCTAGCAACATAAAACCATAGCTGACCAAAAAAACGACCGTTAGGGCCTCCCACTGCGGATACTGATGATAAATGAGGACACGGCGCGCATTTTCAACAATTGTCGTTAAAGGATTCCAACGGAGAATGCCTTGCAGCGCTTCAGGGACTGCGGATAATGGATAAAATATCGGTGTCATGTAACCAAAAATCAACGTCAGTACAGAAGAAATTTGTTTGATATCCCGTATATATACTCCTATTGCAGATAGGGTCCAAGAAAATCCTAAGGCAAGAAAAACTAGGGGCATAAGAACGAGTGGCAAAAATAGAAAAAAACAGTCAAACTGATGCATAACCAGTAGTTTTCCTAGCAAAATGACCAATGCATTAAAGATCATTTGTACAAGGCACCCTGCTACGTTGGCAACAGAGAGAATTTCCAGAGGAAAGACAACCCGTTTTACATAGTTGACATTGCTAATGATTAAAAGTGGAGACGCAGAAACAGCTTCACTAAAAACATTATAGACCATAATACCGGAAAATAGCGTCAACGCAAATTCAATCATGCTGTCAGAAACCTGATAGTCCCATTTGCCTTTAAATACATATCCAAAAACAAAAGTATAGACAGACACCATAATTAACGGCATAATAAAATTCCATAAAATTCCTAAATAGGAGCCTCGAAATCGCTGCGTGACTTCTCTTCCTACCAAGTGTTTCAACAGATCTGTATTATGAATGATCAGTTGAACTGGCAATGTTACTTTTCGGAAAGCACTTTTAATCATTGTGACTTTTTCACCTATTTTCGATATAAATAATGTCTTAAATTTAAAAAAGCCTTTATAGATCGCTTTAAATCTTCGATATCATGTAATCCTATCCAGAGACGTCGCATGATATACCTGGGACGGCAATAGTATTTTTTTCGTGCAAAATCGCAAAATGACGTCATATCTGACGATGACAGCCCAGGCAAGTCAAGGACTGAATTAAGTGTACCATCCGCCTTACAATAATCCGAAAATCCCCCATGAATATACCCGTTTTCTTTTGCCCATTGATAAGCTTCCGTACCTGGGAAGGGCTGTAAAGGATAAAATTGCGCCGTATCCGTGTTCAATTCCATTGCCAAATGCAGCGTCTCATTCATGCTTTCTTTCGTTTCTCCACGATTGCCAACCATGTAACATGCATGCACACGCAATCCCGTGTGGCGCGCATCTTTCACAAAAGTACGCACCTGCTCAAGCCGAATTCCTTTCCGAATGTTATTAAGAATCTGCTGGTTTCCGCTTTCAATGCCTACGACTACCAGATTGCAACCCGCCATTTTCATCATATGCATGGTTTCTGCCTTCAAATTGGCACGGGCATTACAAAGCCAGCGCAGCTTTTTATTCAGGCCAGAAGCAATCAACAGTTCACAAAAGCGCTTTACACGCTCTTGATCTGTTGTAAAAGTGTCATCCTCAATAACGACTTCTTTTACTTCCGGCATTTTCTCTGCAATATACCGAAACTCTTCAACAATGTTTTCTTCCGAACGCATACGCGTCAAGTGTCCATGCATCGTTTGCGGATAAACACAAAAATTGCAATGATTGGCACACCCTCTACTAGTAAATATCTGGACTTCGGGATAAGCAGATGCAGAAAAAAAGTACTGGCGTACATCTAGATGCCGATGTATGAATTCTGCTGCAAAGGGAAGACGATCCAAATTCTGGAGATAGCTCATATCTGGATTTTCAACAATGTTTTTATCTTGTGTACGAAAACTGATTCCCCTTACCTTATAAGGATCTTCCCCATTAGAAATTGCGTGAGCGATCTGTACAATTGTCTGATCAAACTCTCGCCGCGCAACAGCATCAAATAGATTCCCCATCTGTAGCGTTTCTTGGGCGAGAACGGAAGGATGTGTGCCAACAAGAATAACAAATGCCTTTGGAAGCAAAGATTTTACTTTGTCTGCAAATGAAATGTCTGAAACGATAGAGGGGGTGCTGGTATCAATAACAACTACATTTGCGCTGGGATGCTTCTGGACAAACTTGAGGCTTTCCTCGGTACTTATGCCATTTGCAACCGCATCCAAAAAAGCAATATTAAATCCTTCTTGCTCACAAAGCGCAGCGGCATAAATCAACCATAATGGATAATAAAGAGTTCCGCTTCTTGTAACAGCAGCGCTGCGATTTTCTCTTGAAAATTTGCCCTGTCCTTCAAAAGCCGGAGGATTGATAAACAGCAGCTCAACCTGTTTTTCTCGTTTCATTAACGTGCATTCCTCGTGTTTTTTTGTAGTTACTGATCAGCACCTGATCCTTTGGGAGTAAACTCTTCGGACGGTTCTCCTATCAAAATATGCACAATGCGTTCGCAGGCATGACCGTCTCCATAAGGATTTGCCGCAACAGACATCTTATAATAGCTTTGCTTGTTTGTAAGCAGTTCATAGAACGCATGATAAATAGTTTCTTCTTGAGTTCCTACAAGACGCAGCGTACCGGCTGCGATACCTTCTGGCCGTTCAGTGGTGTCTCTCATCACTAATACTGGCTTGCCCAGGCTAGGTGTTTCCTCCTGAATTCCCCCGCTATCGGTCAAAACCAGATAGGCCCTTGACAGTAAATTATGAAAATCAACCACATCCATTGGTTCAATGATCCTAAAACGACTATCATCACCAAAAATACGATATGCTGTTTCTCTGACCACTGGGTTCATATGAATAGGATAGACAACACGGACATCTTCCATCTCGTCAACAATTCTTTTGATGGCTCTGAACATTCTCTCCATCGGTTTTCCAAGGTTTTCACGACGATGCGCTGTTAATACAATGAGTCGGTTATTTCCACACCAGTCCAATATCGGATGCTGATAGTTGCTGCGAACGGTGTAATGAAGTGCGTCAATAGCTGTGTTTCCAGTAATAAATATTGATTTGGGATCCTTTCCCTCTCGTATAAGGTTCTCTTTGGCTTGCAAAGTCGGCGCAAAGTGATAGGTTGCCATAGCTCCCACGCACTGACGATTCATTTCCTCTGGGTACGGAGAATAGAGGTGATAAGTACGTAGGCCGGCTTCTACATGTCCTATGGGAATCTGCATGTAAAAACTTGCCAGCGCTGCTGCAAAAGTTGATGATGTATCACCATGTACTAAAACAATGTCGGGCCTTTCTTTCTCAAGAACTGTTTTAACACCTTCCAAGACGCCGGTGGTTACATCAAACAGCGTCTGGCGTTCCTTCATGATATGCAAATCGTATTCTGGAGTTACAGAGAATGCATTCAGCACCTGTTCCAACATTTGTCGATGTTGTCCTGTAACACAGACAACCGTCTGTAGTTGGGAAGAGTTCTTGCAAGCAAGAACAAGCGGACACATTTTTATGGCTTCGGGACGTGTGCCAAAAACAAACAATACTTTTTTCATTTGTAAAATCCCTCACTTATCTTTTTAAAAGTTTATCTGTGCAAAGTCGGGACCTTGAGATTCTACTTGTCGCCGAATGTTTATATCGCTAAAGAAAAAACGATGCTTAATATACATGTGCATCAAACCCTTGAGATGTTCCCAGTTGTGCTTGCTAAATAGCTTTTTTCTCGACAGACGTTGCCAGTGATGGACAACGCATACGTTGGGACAATAAAGCACCTTTTTTCCGTTCTTCCACGCTCTGATACAAAATTCTGCATCTTCGGGTGCATAGAATATCTGTTCGTCGAGCAATCCAATTTCTTTAAACAAGGAGGGTTTCATCATCCAACAAGCCGATGTGAGATATCCTGCATATATGCCTGCAGAATCAGTATATATGTGGGATGCTTTTTCAATATCCTGCTTAAATATACGTTCCATCTCACAAGTATTTTTAAGCCATTTTAACTTTTGAGGAACTGTAGGAATTTTTCTTGCCGAAGGTTGAATACATCCTTCTCGAGTAACCATGCGTGGGCCAACAATACCGACTGAAGACGTCTCATGCAAAATATTTGCGAGAGCATTTATAGCTTGCTCTGAAATCTCCGTATCAGAGTCCAAGATACAGACACAATCATTGTCCTTTGCAGCATTCAATGCAATTGCTATGCCTATATTCCGACTTAAAGTCGTGCCTCTGTTTTTAACTAGTTGGACCAACATAAACCGTTCTGAAGATCGCTTGGCTTTTTCTTGTACTCTCTGCACAATCGCTGCGGTTTGGTCCTTTGAACCGTTGTCAATAACAATAATTCTTGTCTCAATCTTCTGAAAGGCCAATATGCTGTTCAGACATTTTTCAATTACAGATTGAGAATTCCAAGTTAAGATAATAAAAAAAATTCTCATATATTATAGTTATCCTAAATCATTAATTAAGCTTATTTATTAATACTGCTTATTCTAATATCTTTTCACAATTCACCATTCCGCCCAAAGCGGTTTTCAGCAGAATGCGTATATCCAGCTCCAGGGACCAGTTTTCGATGTACCACAGATCGTGCTCCACGCGGGCCGGAATGCTGGTGTCTCCGCGTAGACCGTGAATCTGCGCCCAACCCGTCATGCCGGGGCGTACTTGGTATTTCACCATGTACAGTGGCACCGTCTCCCTGAAGCGCTCTACATAATAGGGAATCTCCGGACGAGGGCCTACAAGGCTCATTGTGCCACCTAAAACGTTGAATAGCTGTGGAAGCTCGTCTAAGCTGATTTTTCGCAACAGACTTCCCAGCCACGTGCGCCGGTCGTCCGTACTGCCCGACCATGCGGTGTCCTGCTCGTCGTTGACGCGCATACTACGGAACTTGTACATGATAAATGGCTTTTTGTTCAGACCAATGCGTTCCTGGCGGAACAACACCGGCCCAGGACTGGACAGTCGGATGGCAATGGCCAGGAGAAGAAACAACGGACTGAGGACAACCAGCAAAAGTCCGCTTACGACGATGTCAAAGGCGCGTTTGGTCAGCGCGTTGACCGGCTCATCTAGAGGAGTAGTACGCAGCTGAATCAGTTTGAGGTTTCCCACCGTGTCAATGGTGGGGCGTGTGGGGATGACGTCGTTGTAGAAGGGAACGACGCTGATCTTGGTACCGCACTTTTCGCACACTTGGATCACATCCGACGTCACATCTAGTTCGTCCGGCGCAAGAGCCAGAATCACCTCGTCGATGCCCGCATCATACAGGCGGTTTTCAAGCTTTTCCAGCAGGCCGTCATCCGGTGTGAGGCATTGTTCCACATGGATGCCCAGCGACGGCTCGGCTTGCACGTTTGCCACGTAGCGCCGCGCGAGATCGCCTCCGCCGACTACCAACATGTGCTTGAGGTTGTACCCTCGTGCGCGCATGTGTCGAAGCAAAAAGCGTACTGCCTTTCGCTTACCGATGAGCACCGCGCTGCTGGAGAGAAAGTACACGCCAAGCACGCCGCGCGAAAAATCCTGTAGACGAAACAGGAATAGTGCCGAGGCCGCTGTAGCCAACGCAATGGCGTTACCCGCCAGGATACGTGCGGATTCACGCCCTGACCTGTGTACACGGCTTGTGTGATAGACGCGGAACAGGGTCAGTAGAAAAACCGTCCATAATGCGTAAATCACCGCGGCCAGCATGCCTCTTGCGTTCAGACTGCTCAGCGCCGCCATGTTGCCTGCTTTGTTTTTGATCACATCCAGCCACAGCCATGACGCGAAGAGATAGCACAACACAATCAGCGCGCCGTCTGACACCACGTTCAGCCGATTCAGCTTTTTTTGATTTCTTTGAATCATGAACTCCGTCCCTTATAATTCTATATTTCCAGGTACCGGCTAGCGCGCCGGATAGGCCGAGACTCTGCTTTTCCTTGAAGAATAGTAAAAAAGGAAATGCTTCGCCGTCCGGGGCATTTGAGCCGCGGTATCTGGTGAATATGTGGGACAGTCCCTGCCACTGCGAAAGGTTCAGCATCTGACGCGGCGCTGCCCTTTGCCGCACAGACGGTTCATCCGGAGCAGACAGCACTGCCTTGAGAACCGCCATTCTGCGGGCACTTTCCTTTTCAAAAGGAAATAAGGAATGTTGCCGAAATAAAATCCCTTTTACGGCAGCATGAGCATGACAGACAAAAGAATCCATCATGACTCAAGCATTCTTAAATATACACGAACCAAAACAGAATGTCAACCACGCCCAAAGGCAGACAAAACCTTGCATGTAGAGCTACAATACATATTGGACAGTGAAGGGAAAAAGGATGAGACTTGAGCGCCCATCTGGTATAGTTGAGTTGCAGCAACAACTAAGGAAGGAGCTCAAGCCTCATGAACAGTATAACACAAGACATGAAATACCGCCAGTCTCTGCTCACCTATGCCCTCAAATACGGCGTAAGCCGTGCCAGCCGCAAGTACAACAAAAGCCGGTCCTATATCTACTTCTGGCTAGCTCGATACGATGGTTCTCTGCACTCCCTGGCCTGCCAGTCCCGACGTCCTCATAGCCACCCCAAGCAACACACCCAGAAAGAACTCAAACTTATCTCGGATATGCACCGAAGAAACCCGAAACTTGAAATCGTCGAGCTATGGGTACGTCTGCGAAAAAGAGGCTATACTCGTACCATAGAAAGCCTGTGGCGAGTGATGCGAAGGGAAGGCTGGCTGGCAAAGGCAGAGAAGAAGAAGCCCTACAAACCCAAACCCTATGAGCAAATGCAATACCCTGGTCAACGTGTCCAGATTGATGTCAAGGTCGTACCCCGGCGCTGCATCGCTGATCCAGAGCTGAAACTATACCAGTACACCGCCATTGATGAGTATTCCCGCTATCGTGTCCTGGGCGCTTACGAAGAACAGAATACCTTTTCTTCCGCAGACTTTCTAAACAAGGTCGTTGCGCATTTTGCCCGCAAAGGCATTGCTGTGGAGTGTGTCCAGACCGATAACGGTTTTGAGTTCACCAATCGCTTCTCCAACAGCCAGCGTAACTTGGAAACTCTATTTGAGGCAACGGCCAGACAGTTGGGCATACGGCACAAGCTCATCCGTCCCTATACTCCCCGTCACAATGGAAAGGTGGAACGTAGTCATCGTGAGGACCAAAAGCGTTTCTACGACACGCACCGTTTCTATTCCCGCGCCGACTTTGGTGGGCAGCTAGCTGCCCACCAAAGTCGAAGCAACTCCCGCCCCATGCGTCCTCTTCACTGGGCTGCTCCCAGAGATGTCCTCTCTTCCTTTACTGTCCAATATGTTTGACAAACCTACAATGTGTAACTTGACGAAAAAATTCAAAGCTCTTGTTTCACATTTCAATTAGGTTTATAATGAAGCTGATTTGGCCTTCGCTGCTTATATATTATAAATAAGCAAGATGAGGCGCTGAACCATAAATCGCAACGGCAGGCGTTGTTCCTGTGTTTTTTGGAAGGAGATGTTTTACTATGAATGGCACCAATGAATTGCTGCGCGCCATTTTAAAGATCGACGAGGAGGAGCGGGCACGCACCCAGGCCACCGAGGAGTATCGCCAAAAAGCGCAGGCCGATAAGGCCGCTAAGGCAAAGCAGATGGAAGAGCAGGCCATGGAAGACATGCGCCATGATGTGGACGAGTTCGCCCAGGCCGAGAAGGCCCGTGCCGAAGGTGAGCTTGCCGCCCAGGCAAAGCGCAAGCAGCAGATCCTGGACCAGCTGGACCAGCAGCTGCAGAAAAACAAAGACGCCTGGGTCGACACCATCCTGACCCGGGTGTTGGGCGGGGGGCAGTAACATGGGCAACACCCAGGCGTCCAACGCCATTTTGGCAAAGGCGCGGGCGATGTATGGCCGCCGGCTCACGGCGCGGAACTATCAGGAGCTTCTGAACTGCCGTGACCTGCCGGATCTGATCAGCTACCTCAAGACCCGCACCTCTTACTCCGAGGCGCTGCAGGCAGCCAATCCGGCCACCACCCACCGTGCTCAGCTGGAGACGCTTCTGCGGCTCAATCTTTTTGAGCAGTATGCCTCTCTGTGCCGGTACGAAATGAACATCGGCCACGACTTTTACCGTTACTTTATCATCCGCAGCGAGGTGCAGGCCATCACCACGCGCCTTCAGGAGCTTCACGCGCCGGACGGCGATGTGTCCATCTACACCATGCCGGATTTCATCAAAAAGCATTCCTGCCTGAATCTGAATGCCATGTCCATGGCTACCAGCTTCAAAATGCTGGTGCTGGCGTTGGAGGGAACCCCCTATGCCAAGATCCTTCAGCCCTTTGCCGATGATCCGGACTTTGCGCTGGAGAACAGCGGCCTGCTGGAACTGGAAGCGGCTCTGGACAGTTTTGTGAACAGCCAGGTGGAGCAGATCGCTTCCACCAAGCTTTCGGGCAAGAGCAAAGAGGAAATGCTGTATTTGCTGCGCCGGCAGAGCGACCTGCGGGCCATCGCAGATATCTACCGCCTCAAGAGCGTGCTCCGCGCTGACCGGGCCTTTATCAAAAAGCGGGTCAGCCTGAGCGTTTCCAACATGACTCCCCGTCAGTTGGACAACCTTATGGATGCCCAGGACGCACAGGATGTCATTCACCGGCTGGTGAACACGCCCTATGCTTCGGAGTTTTACGGTGCGAGTTTCGACTACATCGAAGAAGGCGTGCGCAAGATCGACTATCGCTGGCATCTGAAAAAGCTGCGCTTTTCCACCAACCCCAGCGTGGTGTTGTTCTGTTATATCTTTTTGGCCGAAAACGAGCTTACCAACATCGTACATATCATCGAGGGCGTGCGTTACGGCCTTGCCCCGGACGATATCGCCACCCTGCTGGTAGGCGTGGGCGATTAAGGGGGTGCCGCAATGTTTTTTGACCCCAAAATGCAGCTTGTCTGGGTGGACGGCCCCCTGGAAAAGCTGGACGCATTCATCGAAAACTGCTGTGTGGACGGCAAGCAGGTGCATCCCGCCCGGGCGCCGGATCACATGAGTGCTTCGGCGGGCTACGCCGCGCTGAACGAGGAAAATCCCTGGGGCCCGCTGGTGGAGCAGATCGAAACTTTGGCCAAAGGGTTTGAGATCCCGGTGGTGGAACCCACTTTGGCCGACGGACGAGCCCAGGGCACGCGGGATTACCTGGCGGACCTGCAGGCGCGGCTGGAGACCCACCGCAAGGACCGGGATCTGCTGGAAAAGCAGCTGGAGATCTGCACAAAAGGCGCCGAGTCCTTCGCCCATTTCTCCACGCTGGATGTTCCGGTGGAACTGACGCAGCAGTGCGAATATGTGAAGATCCGGTTCGGCCGCCTGCCCAAGCGCGGGTATGCGATGCTGCAGAAGGATTTCACTTCCGACCCCTACATCTTGTTCGTTCCTTGCAGCGAAGATGACAAAGCTCTCTGGGGCGTTTACTTCGCTCCGAAGAAAGATGCTGCCCGGGTGGACGGGATCTTCTCAGAGGCGTTCTTTGAGCGCATTCGCCTTCCCGGCGCGGCGGGCACCCCGGAGCAGATCGTGAAAAATCTGCAAAAGAACATCGATATTCTGAACAGCGAGATCGCCGAGGTGAACGGGCAGATGGCCCGGCTTTGGAACGAGGAAAAATGGAAGGTCGCCGGCATCTACGCTTCGGTGTGCAGCCTTGCCCGGCTGTTTGAGCTCGCCGCTGCGCTGCGGTGCGGGGCGCGCATTTCTTCTACTGCGTGTGGGTGGCGCAGCCGGATATTCCGGCATTCACCGAAAGCTGTGCCAGTGTGGGCGGGCTGAACATCGCTCAGGACATGGTGCTGCCGATGCGCCGCTGAAAACAGGAAAACCCCGAGCAGTGAAGCTGACCGCCCAAAGCCGCCGGCGCGGCGGCGGTCAACGTGATCGAAGGTCGGTATGACCCGAAAGGAAGATGAGGATACATTGGCCATTGAAAAAATGAAACTGGTGCGGGTGGACGGCCTGCTTAAAAATCTGGACAGCGTGATCTATAACTGCTGCCTGGATGGCAACTTCCATCCCGAACCGGCGATTCAGCACATGTCCGGCTCCCTGGGCTATATCACTCTCAGTGAGGATAACCCTTACACTTCCCATGTGCAGAAAATGGAGGAGCTGTACCAGCTGGTAGGGGAGAGCACCCCCCCGCTGAAAGCACAGACCACCCGAGGCATCCAGCCGGAGGATAAGGATAAGATCCAGGAACTGGCAGACCGCTTGGCCCAGCTGCAGAGCGAGAAAGCGGATCTGGAAAAACAAAAGAGCGAACTGGAAGAGAAAAAAGCGCAGTTCAGCCATTTCACCGGCCTGGACATGCCCTTTGACGAAATTATCAAGGGCGAATACATCAAAGTGCGTTTTGGTTTTCTGCCCAAAGCCAGCTATGCCCGTATGATGGTGGCTTATGCCGAGAATCCCCACGTCCTCTTCGTCACATGCAGCGAGGACAAGGGCGGTTACTGGGGCATCTATTTTACTCCGCTGCGCAACGCCGACGAGATCGACGGCATCTTCGCCACCCTGTTCTTTGAGCGGCTGCATCTGCCCGAGGCTTCCGGTACGCCGGAGTCCATCGTAAAGCAGCTGGGCGAAGAGATCAACGACTGCCAGAAAAAGATCGAGCAGAAGGAAGAAGAGATCACCCGCTGCTGGGCCGAACAGAAAGAAGGCTGCAGCGAGACCTATCAGCAGCTGAAGTGGCACGAAGAGGCATTTGACCTGCGTCACTATGCTGCCTACCGCGACAATTACTTCTTCCTGGTGGGCTGGGTGCCCGCCGCCAAGGCCGATGCTTTTGCCGAAAAGGTCAAGCAGATCCGCCATATGCGTGTGACCATTTCCGACCCGGAAGAAGTGGAGAATGCCACCCCGCCCACCAAGCTGAAGAACCCCTGGTTTGTCAAGCCCTTCGAGTTCTTCGTGGATATGTACGGCCTGCCCAGCTACGGCGAGATGGACATCACTGCCTTTGTGGCCATCACCTTCACGGTGCTGTTCGGCATCATGTTCGGTGACCTGGGCCAGGGTGCTGTGCTGGCTGTGGGTGGTTTCATCCTGTGGAAATGGAAGAAGATGGCCCTTGCCCGGCTCATCGTGCCCTGCGGCATTTCCAGCATGGTGTTCGGCTTCATGTTCGGCTCCGTGTTTGGCTTTGAAGAGGCGCTGGAGCCTGTCTATGAGGCTCTGGGCATGTCCGGCAAACCCATCAGCAATTGGCCCGGTGCTCCCACCACAGTGCTGGACACCGCCGCCATCAACCCCATTCTGGTCTGCGCCATCTTCATCGGTGTGGCGCTGGTGCTGGCGGCCATGGTGCTGCACATCATTGCTGCCTTGCACAAGGGCCAGTGGGGCGAAGCCATCTTCTCCAACAACGGCCTGGTGGGCATCCTGGTCTACTGCGGTGGTGTTTCCTTCGTCAGTGATTTCATGAGCGGCCCCCACTTCCTTCCCTCGGGCGTTGCCTTTGCCCTGATCGGCGGCGGTTTGGTACTGCTGTTCTTCAAGGAGATCCTGATCGGCCTTGTGGATCATCATCCCAACTGGAAGCCCGAAAGCTGGGCGGATTACTGCATGCAGAACATCTTTGAACTGCTGGAGTATGTGCTGAGCTATTTCAGCAACACTGTTTCCTTCCTGCGCGTGGGCGCCTTCGTGTTTGTGCACGCGGCCATGATGATGGCCATTTTCAGCCTGGCGGGCGATCCGGTGAATCCTGTGGTCGTGATCCTGGGCAACGCCCTTATCATCGCGCTGGAGGGCCTGCTTTCCGGCATTCAGGGCCTGCGTCTGGAGTTCTATGAGATGTTCAGCCGCTGCTACGAGGGCGGTGGCCATCCCTTCAAGGGCGTGAGCCTTACCGACAAGGCTGCCTGACGCTTTTCTTCAGCCAGAACAGGGCGCCGGAGTTTTCCAATGTGTTACCCTGTTTTCAATACACAAGACATTAAATTGATTTGGAGGACGTAACCATGAATACTTTTCTGACCATCTGCCTGATCGTTCTGCCCCTGAGCCTGCTCATGGGCTTTGCCGCCTACCTGGCCCGTCAGTCTGCCAAGGGCATGCCTGTCAAGCGCACCCTCAGCCTGAACATCACCGCCTTTGTGGTGGTCCTGCTGCTGGCCTCCTGCTTTGCCTTCGCCGTAAGCGCTGAGGGCGAGGCCACCACCGCTGTTATGACCGCTGCTGAGCGCGCTGCCAGCAACGAGAGCATGGGTCTGGGCCTGATCGCCGCCGCTCTGGTTACCGGTCTTGCCGGCATTGGCGGCGGTATGGCTGTGGCTGCTGGCGCTCCTGCCGCTATCGCCGCTGCTTCCGAGGACCCCAAGAGCTTCGGTAAGAGCCTGATCTTCGTGGCTCTGGGCGAATCCATCGCTCTGTACGGCGTTGTTATCTCCATCCTGATCCTGAACAAACTGGTATAAAGGGGGCGCAGCAATGCGTTTCTTTCTGATCAGCGACAACACCGACACCCAGACCGGCATGCGGCTGGCGGGCATCGAAGGCGTGGTGGCCCACACCGCCGAGGAAGTGACCAACGCTTTTGAGCTTGCCCTTGCCCAGCCGGATATCGGCATGATCCTGGTGACGGAAAAGATCGCCGACGATTTCACCGAGATCGTCAACGACGCGAAGAAGGACCAGGAGGGCCCGCTGGTGCTGGCCATCCCGGACCGGCACGGTTCGGCCCTTGGCCGTGACCGCATCACCCGCTATGTGCGCGAAGCCATCGGCGTTAAGATTTGAGGTGCAGCAAATGATTGAAGAAAACGAGCGCGCGGCAAAATTCATGCAGGCCATCCAGCGGGATGGCGAAAAGCGCCGTACCGCCATCATCCAGGCCATCGACGAGGAGATCGCCGCGGAGCTGGAAAAAGTGAAGACCGCCGCCGAGGCCAAAGCGCGGCAGATGGGGGACTATGAGAAAGTCCGCCTGCAGGAAGAGACCAACCGCAAGCTGTCTCACAGTGTGGTGGAGACCGGCGCTGAGCTGGCTGCCCGCCGCAGCGAGATCGCTCAGGAGGTGTTTGACGCCTGCGAAGAGCGGCTTGCCGCCTTTACCGCAAAACCGGAATATGCCGACTATCTGAAAAAGAGCGCTGATGCGCTGCTGGCACTGCTTCACGCGGACAAGGCCGTGTTCTATGCACGTCCGCAGGACGTGGAGGCTGCCAAGTCGGCTGTTCCCGCCGGCTGCGAAGTGACCGCCGACACCACCATCCGTCTGGGCGGCCTGCGCGCCAAATGCGGAGCGGTGGAGGCGGACGACACGTTGGATATGAAGCTGGAAGCCCAGAAAGACTGGTTCCTGCAGAATTCCGGCATGTCCATCGCCCTTTAATCTCGAAAACCGAGGTGAACCGAATTGGCTCAAAATCTCATCTACAGCATCAACGGCCCGGTGGTCACCATCAAAGGCAAGACTGGCCTTTCCATGATGGAAATGGTCCATGTCGGCAACGACCATCTGGTGGGCGAAGTCATCCGTATGGACGAGGAGCTCACCACCATTCAGGTCTACGAGGAGACCAGCGGCCTTGCGCCCGGTGAGCCTGTGACCACCACCGGCGGCCCCCTGTGCGTTACTCTGGGTCCCGGCATCTTGCGCAACATCTACGACGGTATCCAGCGGCCTCTGCCTGCGCTGGAAAAAGAGAGCGGCCCCTTCATTGCCCGCGGCTGCAACATCCCCAGCCTTGACCCTGATGCCAAGTGGGATGTGACCGTGACCGTGAAGGTGGGGGATAAGATCGTCCCCGGCCAGATCTACGCCACCTGCCCTGAGACCCCCGTCATCCTGCACAAGTGCATGGCGGCTCCCGGCATGGAGGGCACGGTGACCTGGGTGGTCGAAAACGGCAGCTACACCGTGAACGACACCGTTGTGCGCATCACCGATAAGAATGGCAACGAGCGGGAACTGACCCTGTGCCAGAAATGGCCCATCCGCCGTCCCCGTCCCGTGCAGACCCGTATGCCTGCCCAGCGTCCGCTGATCACCGGCATGCGCGTGGTGGATACCATGTTCCCCATCGCCAAGGGCGGCGCTGCTGCCATTCCCGGCGGTTTCGGTACCGGCAAGACCATGACCCAGCACCAGCTGGCCAAATGGTGTGACGCCGATATCATCATCTATGTTGGCTGCGGCGAACGCGGCAACGAGATGACCCAGGCGCTGACCGAGTTTGGCGAACTGATCGACCCCAAGACCGGCCGGCCTCTGACCGACCGCACGGTGCTCATCGCCAACACTTCCAACATGCCTGTGGCCGCCCGTGAGGCGTCCATCTATACCGGCATCACCCTGGCGGAGTACTACCGCGACATGGGCTACCACACCGCCATGATGGCCGACTCCACCAGCCGCTGGGCCGAAGCCCTGCGCGAGATCAGCGGCCGTCTGGAAGAGATGCCCGCCGACGAGGGCTATCCTGCCTATCTGCCCAGCCGTCTGGCCGAGTTCTACGAGCGCGCCGGCTATGTGCGCGCCCTGAATGGGGAAGAGGGCTCCGTCACCGTCATCGGCGCTGTCAGCCCTCCGGGCGCTGACTTCTCCGAGCCGGTCACCCAGAACACCAAGCGTTTTACCCGTTGCTTCTGGGCGCTGGACAAGGCCCTGGCCTATGCCCGTCACTACCCGGCCATCAACTGGAACACCAGCTACACCGAGTACATCACCGATCTGGCCCCCTGGTACTACGACAATGTGGGCCCGGATTTCCTGTCCTGCCGTGAGCAGATCGCAAGCCTGCTGCTGCAGGAGACCAGCCTGATGGAGATCGTCAAGCTGATCGGCTCCGACGTGCTGCCCGACGACCAGAAGCTGGTCATCGAGATCGCCCGCGTCATCCGCGTGGGCTTCCTGCAGCAGAACTTCTTCCACGACCAGGATACTTATGTGAGCCTGGAGAAGCAGCTGAAGATGATGAAGGTCATCCTGCATCTCTACGAGAAGAGCCAGGCGCTGGTGGCCCGACAGATCCCCATCAGCAAACTGCTGCGTCTGGGCCTGTTCGACAAGCTGGTCAAGATGAAGTACGATATCCCCAACGACAAGCTGGAAATGTTCGACGAGTACACCGCCGAGATCGATCAGAAGATCGGCGAGCTGCTGCGCGCTTAACAAGGGAAAGGAGCGAAAGAGAGACATATGATCCTTGAACATGTTGGCTTAAGCCAGATCAACGGCTCGCTGGTGGTCCTGGACGGCGTGCAGAACGCCTCCTATGACGAGATGGTGGTGATGAAGCTCACCGACGGCACCCAGCGTGTGGGCCGTATCGTGATGATCGAGGGTGACAAGTGCGTCATCCAGGTGTTTGAAGGCACCACCGGCTTTTCGCTGGACAACACCCGCACCACCCTTTCCGGCCATCCTATGATGGTGGACCTGAGCCCGGAAATCCTGGGCCGCACCCTGGACGGCCTGGGCCGCCCCATCGACGGCCTGGGTGAGATTTATCCTGAGTTCCGCCGCGATGTGAACGGCTCGCCCATCAACCCGGTGAGCCGCGTCTATCCCCGGAACTACATCCGCACCGGTATTTCTTCCATCGATGCGCTGGCCACCCTGATCCGCGGCCAGAAGCTGCCCATCTTCTCCGGCTCCGGTATGAAGCACAACGAGCTGGCGGTGCAGATCGTGAAGCAGGCGGACGTTTCCGATGGCGAGGACTTCGCCATCGTGTTCGCCGCCATGGGTGTGAAGAACGACGTTGCTGACTACTTCAAAAAGAGCTTTGAGGCCGCCAACGTTATGGACCGTGTGGTCATGCTGCTGAACCTGGCCAACGACCCCATCGTCGAGCGTATCATCACCCCCCGTGCGGCCCTGACCATCGCTGAGTACCTGGCCTTTGACCTGGGCAAGAACATCCTGGTCATCCTCACCGATATGACCAGCTACTGCGAAGCTCTGCGTGAATTCTCCTCCTCCAAGGGCGAGATCCCCGGCCGTAAGGGCTACCCCGGCTACCTCTACTCCGACCTGGCGTCGCTGTATGAGCGCGCCGGCATCATCGAGGGCCGCAAGGGTTCTGTGACGCAGATCCCCATTCTGACCATGCCCGGCGACGACATTACCCATCCCATCCCCGACCTGACCGGCTACATCACCGAGGGCCAGATCGTTCTGGACCGCGGCATGGATGCCACCGGTGTTTATCCGCCGGTGAGCGTGCTGCCCAGCCTGTCCCGTCTGATGAAGGACGGCATCGGTGCCGGCTACACCCGCGAGGATCACAACCCGCTGGCAAACCAGCTTTTCGCCACCTATGCCCGCGTGCAGGACGCCAAGGCTCTGGCCAGCGTTATCGGCGAAGAGGAACTTTCTGCCAGTGACAAGCGGGTCATGGAGTTTGGCCGTGCCTTTGAACAGAAGTTCGTGGGTCAGGGCAACACCAACCGTTCCATCGAGGAGACGCTGGACCTGGGCTGGGAGCTGTTGTCTATGCTGCCCCGCGAGGAGCTGGACCGTGTGGACCAGGTCATGCTGGACCACTACTACAAGCCGCAGGTAAACAATGCCCATCGTGACCTCGGCACGATCCTCAAAAAGTGAGCCTTAACAGAGAGGAGGCTGCCGTATGGCACAGGTTTTTCCCACAAAATCGAACCTGATGGCGCAAAAGCGCAGCCTTGCGCTTGCCAGCCAGGGCTATGACCTGATGGACCGCAAGCGGAACATCCTCGTGCGGGAAATGATGCAGCTGATCGACCGGGCGGCGGTCATCCAGGACGAGATCGCCACCGCCTACTCTACGGCTTATAAGGCTTTGCAGCGTGCAAACATCACCTTGGGCGTGGTGGGTGAGTTCGCAAAGACAGTGCCGGTGGAGACCGGCCTCAAGCTGGACTACCGCAGCGTCATGGGCGTGGAGCTTCCCATTGTTGAAATGGAGGAAAGCGCCCCCGGCCTTTACTATGGGCTGGATTCCACCAACAGCCAGTTGGATGACGTGTATCTGAAATTCTGCGAGGTTAAGCGCCTCACAGTGGAACTGGCTGAGGTGGAGAGCAGTGTCTATCGCCTGGCTGTGGCCATTCAGAAGACCCAGAAGCGCGCCAACGCCCTGAACAACATCATGATCCCCCAGTTCACCGCCACCATCAAGTACATCACCGAGGTGCTGGAAGAAAAGGAACGGGAGGATTTCTCCCGCCTGAAGGTCATCAAAAAGCAGCGGGACGGTTGAACCGCCGCTGCAAAACTGAAAAGCAAAATCCCCTTTGCGGAATTTGAAGTGACCCCAAAAAGTTAGACAATATTTTGAAGCAAGAATAGTTCAAGCAGCCGAAAGGGCTTGTTGTCTGTGAATCGCAGGCGGCAAGCCCTTCAGTTTTGCCTTGATTCGTCGGTTATTGTAGTAGTCCAGATAGTCAATAAGTTCTTGTTTGAAGTGTTGCATGGACTGGAACTTTTGCAGATAAAGCAACTCGCTTTTAAGCAGGCCGAAAAAGTTTTCAGCTACCGCGTTGTCCAGACAGTTTCCTTTCCTGCTCATGCTTTGCCGGATTCCTTTTGCTTTGAGCATACGTTGATACAGCTTGTGCTGGTATTGCCAGCCCTGGTCGGAGTGGAGAATGAGACCTGTCCCATCCGGTATGGTTGCAAAAGCTTTGTCGAGCATCGTTGTTACCATTCTCAAAACCGGTCTCTCAGAGATAGCATAGCTCACCAAATATCCGTTGTGCAGATCCAGAACGGGAGAAAAGATAGAGTTTCTGGCCAAACAGGCTGAACTCTGTCACATCAGTAACCCACTTCTGGTTCGGTCTTTCCGCATGGAAGTTTCTGTTCAACAGATTGGGAGCAATCCGGCCCACTTCTCCTTTGTAAGAACGATATTTTTTGACTCTGACACGGCAAACCAGTCCCAGCTCCTTCATGAGTCGCTGTACTGTCTTGTGATTCAGGTGTATTCCGTTATTATGCAATGCTGCGGTAATACGCCGGTATCCATACCTCCCTTTGTTTTTGTGGTAGATAGTAGAAATCTCTGCTTTTGCTTCTGCGTATTTATCTGCCTTTTGCATCCGCTTCACATGGTAGTAGAAGGTCGCACGGGGCAGTTGAGCGATTTCAAGCAGAAGTGGCAAAGAATATTTTCGCCTCAGCTTTTGGACCACCTGCGTTTTTTGTGCCGGCGTCGCTCTTCTTCCAAAACCAAGGCTTGCAAATTTTTTAGGTATTCGTTCTCCGCGCGCAGTCGTTGGTTTTCGGCAATAAGGTCTTCTTCAACTTCTTTAGGCAACTTGGCAAGCTGCCCGCCTCTTCTTCGTCCTCGGCGTTCTATCGCTAATCCTTCTGCCCCTTCTTCCAGATAGATTCGCTCCCAGCGTTCAATGATGCCATGGTCATTGATCTCAAACCTTCGCATCGCTTCGCGAACACTTAAATCTTCTTCTCGCATTGTCTCCACTACCAGTCGCTTGAATTCCGGCGTGTAACGTTTGTTTGGTATTCCTTTTGGCATAGCAAAGCACCCCACTTGTTATCCAGTATATCATACTGTCTAACAAATGGGGTGCAGTTCACGACCGGCGGCGTTGGTAACATTGTTACAGTATTCGAGATTGTACCTGCTCTGGCTAGCGATCACGGCGTCGCTGAAGCTGCGAGGCTTCATTGTGGTCAGGTTGTTTTCGGCACAATAAATCTGATACGCCTCGTACAGTTCCTTGGAGCTGATGGACGCATCGGCTTTCAGCCGGATATAGCCCTCGGATTCCAGAAAATCGAACACATTGTTGTTGTCACGCTTGACGGCTTCCCGGTTCTCTCTGGTGCGCTGGCTCTCGGTGAACTTAAAGTTGTTCGCCACCAGCCGCTGTAATCCCTCAAAAGCCCACAGCAGAATGCCCTCCACCTCGGCCTTCATCTTCTCAGCCAGGTCGGGATCATCCACACGGTCGGCAGGTTTCTCTTTGGTGGTCAGCACTAATTGCCGCCGGTAAAAGCCATCGCTGCGGTCAAAGAGCGCCTGCAAGTCGCCGTTGCTGAACGCCAGCAGTCGGGCGCACATCCAGCCCTGATAACTCTGCTTCCCCTTGCGCTCTAAATCCATCTTGCCCTGGGCGGTAACGATGGATTTGACATAGTTGGTCTGACGCAGCGCCTCCATCCGCATATCGTCATCGACACACAGCAGAATGTGTTCCAGATCAGCGCGGGCGAAGCGGTTCTCGGATATTTTTCCGATACTGCCATCCTTCATGTTGCTACCGAACAGGGCGGACAGCACCGCGCCGATCTGGCTCTTGCCCTCGCCACCACTGCCTTTAATGACCATCATTCGCTGTCCCTTGTTGCTGGGAATCAGGCAGTACCCGATGAACTCCTGTAAGGTGGGAATGTCCTCCGGGTAAAGTAGTCCGTCCAGAAAAGCCAGCCAGCGGGTCGGCGTGGGCGCATCGGGATTATAGGCCACCGGCAGGCGACAGCGGACGATTTCCGTCTTGCCCTCCGTAAAGGTGCCATCCAGAAATAACGTGCCGTTTGCCAGATGGATGCGGTCAGTTTCCGGCGGGAAATCCTCTACCAGAGCCGCCAGTTTCATCAGCTCCACAATGTTGCTGATTTTCCGGGGAATGTTGCTGACCGCACAGCAGCGCAGTTCGTCAAAGATTTCGCTGCGTAGGGGCAGATCATTGGTCACGCGGCCATCGGGCGTGAAAAAAGCCCCGTTTGTGTAGATGATTTTGTGTCTGCTCAGAAAATCATCACAAAACAGGGCTTCGTTGATGCTCTTACCGTCAAACCAGATGGGCTGGTTGACCTCACGCGATTGCTCGTTCTTCGCCACGGTGCGGCACCTCCTTTTCCAGACGTTTGAGCCGCTGCTCCAGCGCGGTGATAGTTCCGTCCTTCAGGAGCATATCCACCGCCTTCACGAGCTGCTCCAGTTCTGCGAACATGAGAACATCCAATAAGTGATCCACATACTCGATCATATGACACGCCTCTGCAAAACGGTCGTCCAATTCATCTTCCGGCGATTGTGGGGCGTACTCGACCTTCCAGCGTTCCAGCAGGTGCAGATAATCGCACAGCACCCGCTGGCAGTGCATCTCATCGTTGCGGAAAGCCCGTGCCAACGGATAAGGCTTTTTCAGTGCCATCGCTGCCGGGGGCTTGTCCGGGTCCATACCGAAGTCATAGGCCAGCTTCTTTGCTGCCTCGTAGCTGCTCAGGCCGAACAGCCGCGCCACAAAGTCGATCACATCGCCGGTGGTCCCGCAGCCAAAACAATAAAAGTAATCCTCATTCAGCTTCATACTGGGATGCCGGTCATCGTGGAAGGGGCAGCAGATCATGTCGCCCCGGTTGACCTTGCAGCTGTAGTGCTCGGCGGCCTGCTTCACGGTGACAGAGTTTTTCACAGTTTCAAATAACGTCAAAATAGTACCTCCATATTTGGGCATAGAAAAAGCGGCCTGCCCTTGTCGGCAAGCCGCTGCGTTCGGTGTTATGCGGTTTTGTTGGTTTCCACAGGTTCCGGCTCGGATACTGCATCCGGCGGCGGAAGTTCCCGCTTTTGCTGGCGGTAGAACCGCTGTCGGCAGGCGGGCGTACAGAACTTGGCGTTGGGGCGGATGGAGCGGAAGGTTTCCCCGCAGCACTGGCACACCAGCACATACGGTTCACCCGGCGTGATCTGCCCCGCAGCGATCTTTTTCTTGCGTTCCTTCTGCCGCAGATACTTTTCATGATCAGCGGATGCGCTTCTGACGGCGCTTTTCTTCGGCTGCCAGTTCCTCCGGGGTCGGCTCCGGCATGGGAACATCGAATTTGCCGATGAACTTGAGATAAATCTCAATCTCCTGGATGCGCTCGCCGGTGCTGCGGTCGGGCGCGTGAACCACGATCTTCTTCACAAACTCGTTGATCATCGGCGCGGTCAGCTCGGAAAAATCCGTGTACTTTTTCGCCAGGGCCAGGAACTTGTCGGCGCGGTCGGTGTCCTCGTTGAACTGGTCAAGGTCGGCCTGGTCGCTGGCAAGGGCCTGTTCCAGCTCGTCCTGCTCCTTTTCATATTCGGCGGACAGCATCTCGAACCGCTTTTCCTCCAGTTTGCCCATCGCGTAGGTTTCGTACAACTTTTTAATGAGCATATCCAGCTCTGCAATCCGCTTTTTCGCCTTGGTGACCTTGCGCTTCAGCTCTTTGGCGGCCTCCTGCTGACGCACCTGGGAGATGCTGCGCACCTTCTGGATAAATTCCTCTTTGTTCTGGATGGCATAGCTGGCGGTGGTTCGGATGGTCTCCAGCACCAGCTCGGTCAAGGCTTTGGTGCTAACATTGTGGGAAAAACACTGTTTGGTTTCTCGTTCGATAGTCAGGCAGTAGGTAGAGCAGTTGTAGAAATCGCTGGGATATTCTTTGCCGTTGGCCTTTTTGCGGATTCCCCGATGGTTGTACATCTTCGCCCCGCAGTCGGCACAGAACACCAGCCCCGTGAAGGGATTGGCAACGCCGGTGGTATCCGTCCGGCGCACCGTCCGCTTCACCTGCTGGGCCAGTTGCCATGTCTCCGGGTCAACAATGGCCTCGTGAGTGTTCTCAAAGATCAGCCAATCTTCCGGGGCGTTCTTCACCCGCTTGTCCCGGTAGGACTTTTTGGAGGAGCGGAAGTTCACCGTATGCCCCATATATTCCGGCCGCTCCAGCAAGGTGCTGACGGTGTTGCCGTACCAGTCATAGGGGCGGTTCTTGTCCAGCATGGATGTGCCGCTTTTTTTACCCTGCTTTTTCTTCTTTGCCCGCTGCTTGGCGAGATAGTAGCCGGGGCACTCCACCTTCTCGGCGGTGAGCATTTTGGAAATCTCGTAGGGGCCGTGCCCCTCCACAGCCAGCCGGAAAATGCGCCGCACCACAGCGGCGGCTTCCTCATCCACCAGCCAGTGGTCTTTGTCCTCCGGGTCTTTCTTGTAGCCGTAGATGGCGCTGTTGGAGGTGGGCTTGCCCACCTTGCCCTTCACCCGGTAGGCCGCCGCCACCTTTTTGGACTGGTCGCGCAGATACCACTCGTTCATGATATTCAAAAACGGCGCAAATTCGCTGCTTTCCTGTTCATCGCTATCAATGTTGTTGGCGACAGCAATAAAATGAACCCCATACTGCCGGAACATGATCTCGGTATAAAAGCCGGTTTGCAGGTAATTACGACCGATCCGACTGAGGTCTTTGCACAGCAGGTGGGCCACCTTCCCGGCCTCAATGTCGGCGACCAGGCGTTTCCAGCCCGGACGCTCAAAATTGCCGCCCGACCATCCATCATCCGTATAGTGGACAATATTGGTGTAGCCCCGCTGCTTTGCATAGCTTTCGAGATACCGTTTCTGGTTCAGAATGGAGTTCGAGTCGCCCGCAACGTCATCGTCACGGGACAGGCGCTCATAGAGCGCAGTTATTTTTTCTTCCGTCTGTCTGGTTGCCATATCAGGCGCTCCTTTCAGACTGACGGCTCATTTGTGGCAATTCCATTATACCACATTCCCCGTCCATTGCCAGCCCATCATTGCGGATCAGCCGCAAAATTTTATCTTCCATCGTCTCGTTTGCGGTTTCGCTGAGATGGACACGTACCTTGTAGGTGGTCTTGCCGATATGCCGTGTCAAAAAGATGCCCTTCGTTTCTGCCATTGAACCTCTCTTTCTTGCGCCTTCGGCGCAGCCGTTGTATAATGTGAATAGTTCCGTTTTGTGTAACTGTCAATCCGCACAGCTATTTGCGGTGCATCAGCATGGCGCGGTTCCTCCTTTCCTTGCCTGTCAGCCGTCTTGTAATCTGTTTGATTGCTATTCAGGTTACTCCCTCTACTGATAGGAGAAAAAGCGGGTGTAAAACGGAACCATTTTCGCAGAAACACAAAATTATTTTTTGAGGGAGGCGAGGTCATGGCGCTGATACTGGATGATGACAGCCTGCTGGATGCGGCGGATGGCTTCGCCGGTTGGGACGACGCCCTGGTAGACGATATGCTGGCGCAGGAGCTGGAGCAGGAACGCGCCGCAGAGCTGGAAAGCGAACTGGAGCAGGACGAGCGGCCCATTGACTATGACGCCGAGCTGGAGGATGCGGAGGAAGAAGCAGCGCCCACCAGCGGGAAACGGCTGAAACGGGAGCTTCGGGCCGAGGCGCTGCGCCGGTTGGAAGATGCCGCCCGGACAGCGGAGGACTTCGCCGTTGTGGTGGAGGAATGGAACAAGCTCGACCGCAATCGTGAGCGCCGGGAACGGGATCACGAAAACCTGCGGGGCGATGTACCGCTGGAATATCAGGCCGTGCCGGAGCCGAAGATCGTGCCTCGCTGGCTGAACAATCCGGCGGTGCGCCAGCTGTGCAGCGGAAACTTCCTGGACATTCTCTTTGACTGCCCCTACGAGATGCACCAGCTGACTTCTAATGCGTTCTTATCCGATATGATCGAGGAACTGAGCGAGGAACACAAAGAAATCCTTTATTTCCTCTCCATCCGGCTGTACAGCACCACCCAGCTGGCGCAGATGCGTGGCCAATCTGACAGGAATATCCGCAAGGTGCGCAACACCATCCGAAAGAAGTTGCAAAAGAAGCTGTACGCCCATCTGTGCCGGATGCAGGACGAGGGCAAAAGCCTGACGCTGCGGGAGCGGCAGTTTATGGAGGAATATGCTGCGTTGCTTGGGGAAAAGGGCAAGGACGCCGTGATACGCCGGGAGAACAAGACCAAACGGCGCAAGAAAAAAGCCGCCCTTGACGGCGGCAAGGACAGCGAGTAATATAAAATCAGATATATGAGATTACTGTATAGAGGGTGAGGCCATGAAGAACTTGTTTGAACAGTCCCGTTCCCATTGGGTGCGGTATGACCGCTATGAGCTGAAAACTGCCGCTGATGGAAAGCGGTACATCACACCGGCGAAAGACGCGAAGCCCGATGTGTATAATCCCATGAACGAGATGCCCGGCATGGTACTGGACGCCCTCAATGTGGGGATGCTGATGATGGGACGCAGGACGGATGTGGACGTGGATGCGGCCATTCTGGAATTTGTCACAAAGTACGGCCTGCTGGGCCTGATGACGGCGCTGCCTACTACGCCGTCCTTCATGGACTATGAGGCGGTCTATCTGCCAAAAAACCACTTCATCAAGGTGGAGACGATGGAAACGGAGGATTATCTGGCGCTGTTCTATCCCTTTGACAAGCTGGATGTTGTGAAAAAGGGCGTGGAATCCGACTGGACAGTTTCAAACGACCGCACGATGATCGCGCTGACCATGACCTTTGCCGACGAACCAATGGCGAAAACCATGAGTTTCCAGCGGGAGTATGCAGAACCCTACGACTGGATCGCCCAGCAGCTCAAAGACTGGGCCTTTACGCTGACAACTTCCGTTTTGTACTACCACGATTATGATTCTATCGACGAGGGCACCCGGAACTTGTACCGCAAGGCGATGGCGGCCTTTGGCGGGATCGCGCCCAGCTATCACATTGAGTTGCTGGAAAAGCCGACGATTTATTGGGACTTTCACTCACTTTTGCTAGGTATCCAGATGATGTTCAGCTTCATGCTGGTGGACGAGGCAAGGCCGTTGCGGCTGTGCAAACACTGCCAGAAGGTGTTTATGAGCAATCGTGCGAACGCCGTTTTTTGCAGCGCACGGTGCAAGAACCAGTATAATGTCTATAAGAGCCGGGGAAAACAGAAAGAACAGGACGGTGACGAAAATGCCTGAGAGCCAGAATACGGAATGGAAAAGCAAGTGGAAAGACGAATATCTGGAATGGATTTGCGGCTACGCCAACGCGCAGGGCGGAAAAATCTATATCGGCTGCGATGACGAGGGCAATGTTATCGGCCTATCTAACGCCCGCAAGCTGCTGGAGGACATTCCCAACAAAATCCGGGATGCGATGGGTATTATTGTCGGTGTCAACCTGTTGGACGAGGATGGCAAGGAATATATTGAAATCGACGTGCCGCCGTATCCCATTGGTATTTCCTGCAAGGGCGTCTACTACTACCGCAGCGGCAGCACACGGCAGATTCTGACCGGCCCGGCGCTGGAAGCCTTCCTCATGCGCAAGCGGGGCGCGACCTGGGACAATCTGCCGCTCCCGGCTTTTTCGCTGGACGATGTGGACGACGAAACGGTGGCGCACTTTAAGCAATGGGCCGCCAAAAAGGGACGCATTGACAAAAGCGTTCTGGATGAGCCAAAAGATGTGCTGATGGAAAAGTTGCACCTGATGAACGGCCCGTATCTGACCAACGCGGCCATGCTCCTGTTCAGCAAAGACCCGGAGAAATGGCAGCTGGGCGCGTATGTGAAAATCGGTTACTTTGAGACGGACGCCGACCTGCTGTATCAGGATGAAATACACGGCTCCATTCTGGAACAGATCGATAAAATCGTGGAGCTGGTGTATCTCAAGTACATGAGGGCCAAAATCACCTATGAAGGGATGCAGCGGATCGAGCGGTACTTTGTGCCGGAGGAAGCCCTGCGGGAAGCCTTGCTGAACGCCCTGTGCCACAAGCAGTATCAATCCGGCGTGCCGATCCAAATCAGTGTGTACGAAGATAAGCTGTACATTGCCAACTGCGGATGCCTGCCGGAAAACTGGACGCTCGAAAACCTGATGAACAAGCACGCTTCCAGCCCCTACAATCCAAATATTGCCCATGTGTTCTATCTGGCGGGCTTTATTGAGAGCTGGGGCCGAGGTGTTGAAAAAATCTGCTCTGCCTGTGAAAAGGACGGTGTGCCGCAGCCGGAATATACGATTAACCCCGGTGACATTATGATAAAATTCACCGCACCGGAAGATCGGCTCATCCGTTCTGTTACCGACAGGGTGACAGAAAAGGTAACAGATAAGGTGACAGATACGCTGGATGAGACATCACTGAAAATTCTGAATCTCCTTGCCGTCGATCCAGCATACACAACGACTTTCCTTGCCGAAAATCTGTCTCTGAGCCGGAAAACCGTGTCGCTTAGATTAAAAATACTCAAAGAGAAGGGCTTGATTGAGCGCATCGGTTCCGACCGCAAAGGATACTGGAAGTTGCTGAAATAACGCAAAATGCCCTCACGGCAGGCTTATACGGCTTGCTGTGAGGGCATTGCTGCTTATTCTGCGTACACAAGTTCATGCAGAACGATTTCTTCTGCCCGGCTGTGGATGCTGTTTCTCCGGCGTACCCACTTCATCTGATCGGCGGCTTTCAGTGCTTCGGTCACGCCTTCTCGGCACATCATCTCAGCTTCAATGATTTCCAGCCGGGTTTTGCAGGCGGCGTCGATCTCCGCCAAATGGGGAAAGAGTTTTTCTGTGAGCAGCAGGGTACTGTAAAGGGCCGGACGGTGGTCTTTCAGATAGGCGCGTCGCATCCGGCCATATTTGCCGATGTGGTACTCCTGCGTGTCAGCCAATACAAGGTTGGGGATCAGATAATCCCCGCATTGTGTGTAGGTCAGTTCCATAATGGCCTCCTTTGTGGGAATGTGTGGTGTTGGCAGTTATGGTCAGGTTCAGGGCATCCCTCCTTCATCACAACTGTCTTTTCATTCGCCACAAATGAGCCGCAGTCATGATGTAATTTTCGGTGGTGTAATCCACCCTTTATAAATTACATCATGATTGGAGATAGAATTACTCTCGCCCTGTAACTCATCATCGCGGCTCAAACGCTCATACAGAGGGGTGATTTTCTCGTTTCTCATGGCTGTACCTCCTGAAATGAAAATGCTCTAAGTGACTGCTTCACTAACCATGACAAAAACCATGATTAAGAAGTCACTTAGAGCATACATCTCCTGCGGCCAGCTTGAATTTGCGGTACTGCTTCACAGCGAAGTGATCCGGGTGCTCCTTCTCCAGCTTGGCGAACAGAATATCCACGGGCGACTGAAATTCCTCATCGTCCGCTCTGGCCTCCGATGCGTTGATGAGCTCCAGCAGCGTGAGGAAGTTCTTTTCTTCCGGCTCCGCCTCGTACCAGATGTACCCGATCAGGGCGCAGTACAAAAGCCGCTCGGCCTTGACCCAAAAATCTTCCGAGGATTTTTCCCCGTCGCCTTTGGTGTTGGCGATGATGACATTGACCAGTTTGAGGATGTCTTTCTCCGACCGGATGTAGGCGAAGGGGTTGTATTTCATGCTCTTTTTGAAGTTGATGGTGTTGAGGACCTTGATGCGGTACGGCTCATAGATGACCTTCCCGCGGGCGTCCCGCATGGGCTTTCCGTTCTCGTCCAGCTTGGGGGCGCCCCGCCGCAGCATGGTCCCCACCTCGGACAAAAGCTGTCCTTTCGGGTTTTGTCAATAAGGAACAAGAAAAAAGTATCTTGCTTTTAAGCGGTTTCATCGCCGCTGTCGTTCTTGATAAGGCGCACAACCTTGTCCGTAAAGGTTTCCCGGCTGGTTTCGCTGAAATGGATATGAATGTCAAAGGTCGTGCCGCCGATGTTCTTCACAAGGTCGGGTTTGGCGGTCAGAGGGGAAGCGGCTGCGGGGGTGCTGGTCTTGCTGGTTTCATTGTTCATAGGCTCTCCTTTCAAAGATAAAGCCCCATGTGGTCGGCACATGAGGCGGTCATATCGGGTAAGGGTGCAAGGGTGCAACAATGCAAAGGTATCTACGGATTGCATTCTTACTTTGCACTCTTGGCTTCGTTCCTGCGGTAGTACCATTGATTTCCCCGGCGTATGACTTCTATCCGGGTATCAAGATTGCGGCGGGCATTTTTAACCGTCCTCTCGGATATTCCGGCTTCGGCTGCGGCTTTTACAATGTCCTCGCTGGCAAGCTCTTTCCCGTCTGCAAGCAGGTCAAGTATCAGCTTCTCGGCTTGCTCGGTCTTGGTGGCGGTGTTCCCGCCCGCGCCGGATAGCAGCTCGTCGGCGGTTATGTCATATTCGCCTATCCATGAAAAGCCCGTTTCCGGGTCAAGGCAAAAAGCAACGGGCTTGCCCTCTGGCGCAAGGGAAGATTTATCATGGACGATAACACGCACATTCGGCTCCCGCTTCACGCGCCCGATCAGCAGGACGCTCCTTGCTGCGGCGCGGAAGTCAATAGAACCTAAGCCCCGGTATGCGCTCTGCCCTCCGGCAGCTTTGTTGAGATGTCCGATAAGGATAACGGCGCACCCGGTACGCTCGGCAACATCGGCAAGGCGGCGGAACATGGGGCGCACTTCGTTTGCCCTGTTCATGTCGGTTTTCTCGCCCATATACGCCTGTATGGGGTCAAGGATAATCAGCCGCGCCCCGTTTTGCGTGATTGCCTTTTCTATGCGCTCGTCGGAGAGGGTAAGCTCCCGCTTGGCTTCATCAATCACAAGCACGCGGTCAAGGTCGGCTTCGGCTTCTATCAAGCGGGGCTTGACTGTATCGCCCAGCCCTTCCTCGGCGGTCTGGTAAATCACTTGGAATGGCGGCAAGGGCTTCATTCCCGGCAGCGTTCCCCCGGTGGTGCAGGCGGCGGCAAGGCGCAGGGCAAAGGTGGTCTTGCCCTCGCCGGGGTTGCCTTGCACAATGGTTACTTTCCCAAAGGGGATATACGGCTCCCATAGCCATTCAACGGTCTGTGTGTCAACCTCGCTCATGCGGATAATCTCAACGGTTTCTTCCTGCGGCGGCTCTTTCAAGCCGTAGATTGCTT
>OHAV01000031.1_pt1 | contig 88092 bp, 97 predicted proteins | sample 1577271 | NCBI WGS metagenome assembly OHAV01 (sample SAMEA3879537, study PRJEB24766) | human gut metagenome | biome: human-associated habitat; feature: feces | place: USA | collected 1985/1987 | reverse complement strand
CCTCGAACGAGGGGTTTTCGGTCGTCGCGCCGATGAGCGTGAAGACGCCCTGCTCGACGGCCCCTAACAGCGAATCCTGCTGCGACTTGTTGAAACGGTGGATTTCGTCGATGAACAGCAGCGGGGCCTTCTGGTCGAAGAACCGCTGCTTGCGCGCCGACTCGATCACCTCGCGCACGTCCTTCACGCCCGAAAACGAGGGGCCGCCGCGCTTTACCATCATGCCGCGCGCGGCGCTCGTCTCGGCCAGCAGCCGCTTCACCGTCGCCGCGTCAGTCGAGGGCGAAACCGCAAGTGCGCGCTCCTTCGCCGCGTCGCTCACCGCGTGGCGCGCGAGCATGGCGAGTATCGCCGGCAGCTCCAGCGTCGCGGCGGATTTTTCGTACTGTGTCATTTTGATTTCCTGACCTTTTTGTAGTAGTCGAGGCTGGCAAAGCCGCGGTCCAGCTCATAGAGCAGATAGGCCTCGCAGACGGAGCCCAGCCTTCTGAGCGCCTCGTCGTCCAGCCGGAAGGCAAAGATGCGCTTCGGCGCGGCGTCTATTACGTAGCGCATGGCCTCCAGCACGGCCTTATCGACCGGCAGGCCGTCCGGCCTCGGGCAGTCCTCGCAATAGAGTTCGCCATGGGCGGGAACGAGCCAGCCATTTTCCATTTCCACCTTGCCGCACTTGGCGCAGCCCTCCAGCTCCGGGCGGTAGCCTGAGAGGCACATGAGCCGCAGCTCGAAGGCCGCCTTCACCTGCTCGGGCGGGAAGAGGCCCGAGGCCAGGGCATAGAGGCTGTTGAGGCCCAGCTGGAGTATCTCCGGCTCCGGGCAGTCCTCGTCCGAGACGGCCTCCAGCAGCTCCGCGATATAGCTGCCCAGGGCAAGCAGCTCTATGTCGCCGCGCAGGCCGCGGAACTGCTCCACGGTCGTGGCCTCGTTTATCGTCCACAGGCCCTTGTTGCCGAAGAGCGTCAGCTCCGAAAAGCACAGCAGCTGCGTCGCCGCGGCCAGCTTGCTGCGCGTGCGCGCAACGCCGCGCGCCTTGGCGCTTATTTTGCCCTCTGTCTCCGTGAGGATGGTGAGTATCTTGTCCGATTCTTTGTACTTGGCCTCGCGCAGGATGAGGCCCCTTGTCGTATGGTACATATGTATCGCCTCGCAGTCTTGCGGGGGAGCGGTCAGAGTTTGGCCGCCCCCTCGTCGTATTTCACCTCTTCCGGCTCCGGCTTCTTCTCCGGCTCGCGCTTTTCACGGCTCAGCAGCCAATAGACGGGCTCGCCCGTCTCGCAAAAGAGCGTCCAGAAGCTGTCGTCCTTCACGCTTACCACCTCTGGGCTTAGTTTTTCACCCCAGCGGCGGTTCAGACATGGGAAATTTTAATCGTTGAAGCCGAAGTTGCGCAGCAGCGACTGGGAGTCGCGCCAGTTTTCCTTGACCTTCACCCAGGTCTTCAGATACACCTTCGTATCCAGGAAGCTCTCCATGTCCTTGCGGGCCATCTCGCCTATTTTCCCGAGCATGGCGCCGTTTTTGCCGATTATTATGCCCTTGTGGCTGGCTTTTTCGCAATATATCGTCGCGTCGATCTCGATGACGCCGTCCTCGCGCTCGTGGAAGCGCGTTATCTCCACCGCCGTGCCGTGCGGCACCTCTTTATCCAGGCACCAGAGCAGCTTTTCCCGCAACAGCTCCGCGCACAGCTGCTTTTCCGGCTGGTCCGTGTACATGTCCTCCGGGAAGAGGTGCGGGCCCGGCTGCGCGAACTTCTCCATCTCCCCCAGCAGCGCCTCCAGGCCCTCGCCGCGCTTGGCGGAGATGGGCACCACGGCGGCGAAGTCATGAGCCTGGGCATAGGCCGAGATGACGGACAGCAGCTCCGGCTTCTCCACCGTGTCTATCTTGTTTATCGCGAGGATGGCGGGGACTCTGGCGGCGCGCAGCTGCTTTATCAGCTCCGTCTCCTGCGGGCCGAGAGAGGCTATGGGCTCGACGACCAGCACGACGGCGTCCACGTCCGCGACGCTCTCGCGCACGACCTTGTCCATATACTCGCCCAGGCGCGTGCGCGCGCGGTGGAAGCCCGGAGTGTCCATGAGGACGAGCTGGGCCTCGCCCCGGTTTATGATGGCGGTTATGCGGTTGCGCGTGGTCTGGGGCTTATTCGAGACTATGGCCACCTTCTCGCCCACCAGGGCGTTCGTAAGCGTGCTCTTGCCCACGTTGGGGCGGCCCGCTATGGTTATCATTGCGTTCTTATCCATTGCTGCACCTCGTTTTTGCCTTCCTTCTCGCCAGCTCCCCGCCCGCGACGAAGACTATCGTTGCAAGCCAGACGCAGACGAAAGCCACGGTCATCGCCGGGCTCATCGTCTCGTCATAGAGGATGACGCCGCAGAGAAGCTGCAAGGTTGGATTTATGTACATGAGTATGCCCGAAAGCGACATTGAGGTCGTGCGTATGCCCGCCGAATAGAGGAAGAGCGGCAGGTAGGTCACGACGCCCGCCAGCGGCAGAAGTATGAGCCGCCAGCCGCCTATGACGCCCGTGCTTATCGGCCCGCCGCGCAGCTCCATGACCAGGATGATGCCCAGGGCCACGGGCGAGACGAGCAGCGTCTCGATGAAGGTGGAGACGTCGCCCGGGACGTCGGCCTTTTTCTTTATCGCGCCGTAGATGGCGAAGGACAGGCCGATGAGCACCGCCAGCAGCGGGAACTCCCCCTCCATGACCATCGGCGCCGCCACGCCCGCCGCGGCCAGCGCCACCGCCGCCCACTGGGCCGTCGTGAGCCTCTCGCGGAACACGATGAAGCCCACGAGGATGGCGAGGATGGGGTTTATATAGTACGCCAGGCTCGCGTCGAGCACGCGGTTCGAGGCGACGCAGTAGATGAAAGCGCCCCAGTTGAAGCTGATGAACACTCCCGCGGCCAGCATATAACGCCGGAGCCGCTTATCGCGCAGGACGCGCATGGCCTCTCCCCACTTGCCGCACAGTGGGACCACTACAAGGCTGACGCACAGCGAAAACACGATGCGGCAGCAGAGCACGTAGACAGAATCCACGTCTGCGAGCAGCTTCCAGTAAATTGGGAACACACCCCAGAGCACATAGCTCAGGAAGACGGCGGCGGAACCTTTTTTCATACCTCTCTCTTTCTCCCCGAAGCGGGCTCAGACGCCGAGCCCGGACATTATCATCTCTTCTCGCGCGCGCATTTGGCGCTTCATCTCTGCCTCGTCCACGTGGTCGTAGCCCAGCAGATGCAGCGTGCTGTGGACGGTGAGGTACATGAGCTCCCTCTCGAAGCCGTGACCGTACTCCAAGCCCTGCGCCGCGCATTTTTCCAGCGATATCGCCATGTCGCCAAGGAAGATGCGGCCCGTCTCCGGGTCTTCCTCGCACGCCTGCGCGTCAAATTCGCCGGGCGTCAGCTCGTTTGCGGGAAAGCTCAGAACGTCAGTGGGCCTGTCCACGTTCCGGTACTCGCGGTTGAGAGCGTGGATGCCCTCGTTATCCGTGAGCAGGACGCTTATCTCGCACTCCTCGCCCACGCCCTCTGCGCGAAGGGCGGCATTTATCGCCCGGAGTATCATCCGCCGCGCGTCGGGATATCCAAGGCCGCGCTTTTCACGGCTGACCATTATCTTCGCGCCCATTACAGCTTGTACACCTCGCGCATCTTGGCCTCAAGATAGTTCGTATACCAGCTCGCGTCGAACTCGCCGCCGAGGGCGGAGCGCATGAGCTCCGTGGGCTTTCTCAGGCTGCCGTGGCTCCAGATGCGCTCGCCCAGCCAGGAGCGCACGGGGGCAAGGTCGCCGGAGGCGACGGCGGCGTCCACATCGAAGCCCTCCTTCATGCGGGCCACGAGCTGCGCGCCGTAGGCGCTGCCCAGGGCGTAGCTCGGGAAGTAGCCAAGCTGCCCGCCCGACCAATGCGAGTCCTGCAGGACGCCGCGAGCGTCGTCAGGCACGTCTACGCCGAGATATTGCTTGTACAGCGCGTTCCAGCGCTCGGGCAGCTCCTTGGCGTTCAGCTCGCCGTGGAGCATGGCGCGCTCCAGCTCGTAGCGCACCATGATGTGCAGGCTGTAGGTGAGCTCGTCCGCCTCGATGCGGATGAGGCCCGGCTGGGCCGCGTTCACCGCGCGGTAGAACATATCCGCGTCATACCTGCCGAGCTCCGGGCAGAGCCGCACGAGCTCCGGCCAGGCCAGGCTGCAGAAGGCGCGGCTGCGGCCGATGATGTTCTCGAAAAAGCGCGACTGACTCTCGTGTACGCCCATGGATACGCCGCGGCCGAGCTGCGTGAATGCGTATTCCTCCGCCGTGCCGAGCTCGTAGAGCGCGTGGCCGCCCTCGTGGATGACGCTGAACATCGAGGAGGCGAAGGCATCCTCGTAGTATTTCGTCGTGATGCGCACGTCGTAGCGTGAAAAGTCGATGGTAAAGGGGTGCTCCGTCGTTGTCAGCGCGCTCCTGTCCGGGTCGAGGCCCAGGAAGCGCATGAGCCAGCCCGAGAGCTCCGCCTGCTTGTCCAGCGGGAAGCGGACATTCAGCAGCGAGGTGTCGGGCGGCTCCGCCGCGCCGACCTTTACTATGAGCGGCACCAGCTTTGCGCGCAGCTCGGTGAAGAACTTGTCGCAGAACTCCTGCGTCATACCCTCCTCATAGTTGTCGAGCCAGAAATCGTAGGGGTCGGTCTCCGGCTCCACCAACTCGGCGAAGCGGCGGCAGGCGTCGATTATCCTTTGCAGCAGCGGCTCAAACATGGCGTAATCCGACGTGGCCTTGGCCTCGCGCCACACGGTGGCCGCCTCGTTGAGCAGCTCCTGGTAGGCGACGTACTCATCCACCGGCACACGGCTGCGGAAGCGCAGGGCCTTCTCGCGCAGCTCCACGATACGCTGCTCAGCGGGCGTGAGCTCGTCCATATGCTCCGAGAGCACGCGCAGCGTCTCGCGGGCTTCCTCGCTGTTCGAGAGCGAGTACGCCGCCTCGTTGAGCACGGAGAGAGTCTTGCCGCGGGAGATATATGTACCCTTCGGCGCGGCTGTCACGCCGTCGAAATACAGCATCCCCGCCGCGTGGTTGTAGGCAAATTCACGCAGTTCGAGGTCTCTGAGGTTCTTTCTGGCTTCTTCTGGTGTCATTTGTGTGTCCTCCTGGTGTGTGTTGGCGGCCCCTCAGTAGGCGGTGGACGAAGGAAAGGGTCGTCGGGGACGCCGACCCCTACGGGTTTTATGTAAACCAAACGTGTGCTACGTAATATACATTGCAGTGATTCGCCGTCCGGGCGGGGGTGGAACTCCGCCCGGACGCACGATTACCGCGCACCTGCGGCGCCGCGAACGCCATGTAGGGGACGGAGTTCCCGACGTCTCGCAATTCGATCAAAAATGCCGACCGAAGGGAGGCATTTTCTCCTTTTACGCGCCTATTTCTTCCGCTTGAACTTCGCCGGGTCGAGCTTTTGCTGAGGGGCGCGGCGTTTTTCGTCCTTTTCGTAGGCCTCGATTATCTTCTGCACCAGCTCGTGGCGCACTACGTCGGCGCCGGTCAGCTTGCAGATGGCGATGTCGTCTATGTCCTTCAGGACGCGCATAGCCTCCTTCAGGCCCGAGACCTTGTCCCCGGGCAGGTCGATCTGCGTCACGTCGCCGGTGATGACCACGCGGGAGCTGAAGCCTATTCGCGTCAGGAACATCTTCATCTGCTCGCGCGAGGTGTTCTGCGCCTCGTCGAGGATGATGAAGCTGTCGTCCAGCGTGCGGCCGCGCATATAGGCCAGGGGCGCGACTTCGATGTTGCCGCGCTCAAGGTATTTGTTATAGGTCTCCGGGCCCAGCATCTCAAAGAGCGCGTCGTAGAGCGGGCGCAGGTACGGGTCCACCTTGCTCTGCAGATCGCCGGGCAGGAAGCCCAGGCGCTCGCCGGCCTCCACGGCGGGGCGGGTCAGGATTATGCGGTTGACCTTCTCGCTGCGGAAGGCCGCCACGGCCTCGGCCACGGCCAAATACGTCTTGCCCGTACCCGCAGGGCCTATGCCGAGGGTTATCGTGTTCGCGTTCATGGCGTCCACATATGCCTTCTGGCCCAGGGTCTTGGCCTTTATGGGCTTGCCCTTGGCCGTTATGCACACAACATCGCCCGAGAGCTCGGAGATCTTCGCCTCCCGGCCCTCGGAGACCAGTTTCAGGATATAGCGCACGTTCTGCGCGTCTATCGCCTCGCCCCGCGAGGCCAGCTGCAAGAGGCCGTTTATCGCCTTCTCTGCCGTCATGACGTCCTCAGCCTCGCCGCTTATGCGCAGCTGGTCGTCCCTATCCGTCACGCGCACGCCTAGCTCAGTTTCGATTATCCTCAGGTTCTGGTCGAAGGAGCCGAAGACGTTTATGACGTTCTCCATCCTGTCTATGGGCAGGGTCCTCTCTATCATCTGTACACCTCATATCTCTATTCCGCCTTCGTCTCGGCGGCTATGTCCTCCAGGCACTCGGCGCGCAGCGTCACGTACAGCGCGCCGCCGCTCTCACGGGCGGAAAAGCTCTGCGAAAGCACCTCGCCGCGGCCGTCCAGCTCCGCTTCGAGCCGCTCCGTCAGCTCGGCCTCCAACCGCTGGGCCAGGGCCTCGGCATCCGCACTTTGAGCTATAATATCATACTCCAAAATCTGCTCCTGCACAAGAGAAACCGGCAAACTAAAGACGCCCGGCCACTCCAGCCTGTGCTCAGTCGTGACGCGCACGGTGTTTTCCTCCGGGGCAGAGCCCCCGGCGTAGAGGTTCAGCCGCTCGCTGCCTATTACGAGCGCCCAGCGCGTATGGCGGCCGCTTGGCTGCGCGGCCTCGTATTCCAGCGTGGAGACTACAGTCAGCTCGTAATATGTCCTGGCCTCCACGAGCGCCGAGGCATGGACATAGCGCACGCTGCCCAGGCCGCTCTCCACCCTGCCGGAGACCAGCGGCTCGCCCTCAAGCACGGCGTCCCCAACCTCGACGAGCGGCGCGCCGAGATAGACCTGCATACGCTCTATTATACCCGTTTTTCGCGCCGTCACTGAATATGGCTCGTCATTGTCCCTCAGCTCCGGGGCTGGCTCGCGCTCACGCACACGCACCACGGCGCGGGAGCTGTCCACGCTCACTCCGACCCAGGCGAGCTCCGGTATGCGCAGGATGACCCCGTTTTTTATAGCGTCCGCCGACCACGACGGCCAGAAGGAGCCGCTCTCGACCCCGCACTCGGCCAGGGCGCGGAGGATCTCGCCCTTCGACACGTTTTCGTTGCCCTCCACAGCTATTTCCCAGGCAAAAAGCCGCGAGGCGGCCAGCAGCGCAAAGCAGACCGCCAGCCCTGCCATGAGCGCCAGCCGGTGCCTCAGCCTGCGCCGCACGGCGGGCGCGCCCCGGTAGCGCAGCGGCTCCAGGCTGCACTGGCAGCGCAGGGCGATGGCGCGGGCCGCTTCCAGGTCACGCGGACGGATGGCCAGCCTGAGCGTAAAGCCGTCCGAGGGCTCCGCGCCCCAGAAACGCAGGCCCGCCTGCGTCAGCGCGTTCAAAAACCGCTCCGGAGACGCTCCCTGCACCTCCACCCACACGCTGCCGCGCAGGATAAAGCGCCGCGCCCTCATTCGAACTCCACCGAGAGTATCCGCCCCGTGACCAGCAGGGCCTCCCTGTCCATGGCGGCCAGCTCCAGCGCCTCGCCGTTTATGATTAGCCGGGTCCTGCCGCCCAGGACCTCGATGCGCTCGTGCGTATATCCCGCAAGGCCGCGGTGCTGCTCTATGAGCGCGCGGCCCCGGCCGATGACGGTGAGTTTCAGTAGCCCCGCCGCCTCCGCGGGCAGGTCGAGCCGGTCCGCAATATTCTCCCTCAGCTCGGCCCCTTTCCTTGTGAGCATGCCGCCACCCCCTATCGGAGAATTATACGGCCACGTCCCGCCCAAGATGACCGCGCCGCACAAAAACGCGGCGGTTCTATTGCAGGGCTTGGGCTCATTAATTGGCGTAAGGGGGTGTTTTCATGAAAAGAGGCGCCTTTGCGCTCTATGCAGCGGCGGCGGTGGCAGCGGGGTTCGCGCTCATCGCCTGTTCAGCGGAGGCCATGGAGGCGGCGCGCGCCTCGCTGCAGCTGTGCGGGGAGGTGCTCATACCCTCGCTCTTCCCCTTTTTCGTGCTCTCGGGGCTTATTCAGGAGCTGGGTCTGCCTTCACGGCTGGGAAGGCTCGCTGCGCCGGGGATGCACAGGCTCTTCGGCGTCTCCGGACCGGGCTGCGCGGCGCTCATACTGGGGCTCATGGCGGGTTATCCCCTCGGCGCGGCCTCCGCCGCCGGGTTGGTACAGCGCGGGGAGATAAAGCGCGAGGAGGGTGAACGGCTGCTCGGCTTCTGCAACAATTCCGGCCCCGCCTTCCTGCTCGGCGCGGCGGGCGCGGGGGTCTTCGGAAGCGCAAAGGCGGGCATTTTGCTCTATATTTCTCACGTTTTAGCGGCGTTAACGGCGGGTTTTCTGCTCTCCTGCGGGCGGCGCGGGAGCGGCTTTGAGCGTCCCTCCCCCCTGCCGCCGCGCTCCGGGGCGCTGCCTGCCGCAGTTCTCGCAGCAGTGAGGAACATGCTGAACGTCTGCGGCTTTGTCGTCGCTTTTGGCGTCGTCACGGGCGTGCTCACGGCCGTCGGCCTGCTGCCAGCGCTGGCGCTCGACCTCTCGCGGCTCACAGGGCTGGAGGTATCCGCCTGCCGCGCGCTGCTCACAGGCTTTTTTGAGCTGGGCGGCGGCGTGGGCGCGATGCGCGGTCTCGCGGCGACGCCGGCCAACCTCGCTGTCTGCGCGGCCATCGTCGGCTGGGGCGGGCTCTCGGTCCACCTGCAGACCTCCGCCGTCGCCGGGGACATGAAAACCGCCCGGCACTTTGCCGGGCGGTGTCTCAGCGCGGTATTTTCCTGTGTTTTCGCCTATATTCTGGCCTCTGCGGCCCTTTAGGCCCCGCCAAGTGAGAACACTATGCCCACGACGGCGGAGGCGGCAATAAACACCACGGGATGCAGTTTTTTAGTCGGTTTCACGACGTTCGTGAGCAGCCAGAGTACGGCGGCCAGGATGATGGCTGGCCAGCTGAAGAGATCCAGGAGCGAGCCGGTCTGTGCGTACAGCGCGGTGTTCAGCAGCGCGGCCTCCACGACGGTGATGCCCGCGGCGGCGATGAGCGCCGTTGAGGCCGGACGCAGGCCGTAGAACGCGCCCTCCACTATGCGGTTGCCGCGGAACTTCTCAAGGAACATTGCGATTACCAGCACCAGGATCAGTCCCGGCAGTATGACGCCCAGCGTCGCCAGAACGCCGCCGGGGATACCGCCGACGACATATCCGACGTAGGTGGCCATGTTGATCCCTATGGGGCCGGGTGTGGACTCGCTTACAGCGAGCATGTCCAGGATCTGGGCCTGCGTATACCAGCCGGTTTTCTCCGCCAGGTCGTACAGGAAGGGCACGGTGGCCATGCCGCCGCCGACGGAGAAGAGGCCGATTTTGAAAAACTCCCAGAAGAGCAGAAGCAGCTTCATTTCGCCGCCCCCTTCCCACGTGCGGCAAGCACGCTTATGAGCACGCCCGCGACACCTGAGGCCACGACCAGGAGTATGGGCGAGGCGCTTGTGAGCGCGGAGAGCAGAAAGACGGGCAGGAAGATGATGACTAGGCACTTCCAGTCCACCATGGCGCTCTTCCAGAGCTTCACGACGGCGTTTATAATGAGCACAACGACGCAGGCGCGCACGCCCGCAAAGGCGTTCTGCACCACGGGGTACTCCGCGAATGCGGTGAGGAACATGGCGATGACGGTTATTATGACGAGCGAGGGGAAGGCGCTGCCCAGGCCCGCGACGATGCCGCCGGCCACGCCCTTATGCCGCCTACCGACAAACACCGAGGTATTCACCATGATGATGCCCGGCAGGCACTGGCCCATGGCGTAGTAATCCATTATCTCCTCCTCTGTCGCCCAGCCGTTGTGCTCGACGACCTCGCGCTGGAGGATGGGCAGCATGGCATAGCCCCCGCCAAAGGTAAGGGCCCCCACTTTCATGAAGGCCCAGAAGATTTTCAGGTATTCTTTCATTTGCTGAGTTCTTCCGCGTATTCCGTGTATTTTGCGACGCGGGCCTCGCACTCGGCCCTGTCTGCGCCCTGGGTGAGGATATAGACCTTGATTTTCGGCTCCGTGCCGGAGGGGCGGACTATGAACGCCGTGCCGTCCTCAAGCTCGAAATACAAGACGTTGGAGCCCGCTATATGCGTCTTGCCCACGACGCCCAGCTCCGCGACGGAGACGGTGCCGTTCTGATAGTCCCTCATGCCGAGGACGGAGGCGCCGCCTATCTCGCGCGGGGGCTTTGCGCGCAGGGAGGCCATGAGCTCCTTCATCTTGCCGAGGCCGTCCAGGCCCGGCATGACGAGGTTCAGCGTCTTCTCCATGAACCAGCCGTATTTCTCGTAGAGGCCCTCCAGGGCGTCTGCCAGGGTCATGCCCTTGGAGAAATAGTAGGCGGCCATCTCGGCTATCATCATGGAGGCGGTGACGGCGTCCTTGTCGCGGACATAGTCGCCCATCATGTAGCCGTAGCTCTCCTCGTAGGCCAGTATGTAATCATACGAGCCCTCGCGCTTGTACTCGGCCAGCTTTTCGGCCATGAACTTGAAACCGGTAAAGGTCTCGTCCACGTGGACGCCGTTCTTCTCCGCGATCTCGCGGCCCATGTTGGTGGTGACGATGGTCTTGAGGAAGGCGGCGTTGGCGGGCAGGGTGCCGGCCTCGCGGCGGGCGGTGATGATGTAGTCGAGCAGCAGGACGCCCATCTGGTTGCCGGTGATGGTGCGGTACTCCCCGTCCTTGCCCCTGACCATGGTGCCGACGCGGTCGGAGTCCGGGTCCGTGCCGATGATGAGGTCGCTGCCGACCTCCTTGGCGAGGTCCACGGCGAGATAGAAGCCCTCCGGGTTCTCCGGGTTCGGGCTCACGACTGTGGGGAAGTTGCCGTCTATGACCATCTGCTGCGGCTCCGGATAGAGGTGCTTCACGCCCAGGCGGCGCAGCGCCTCCGGGACCAGCTTATAGCCCGCGCCATGGAATGGCGTATAGACGATCTTGAACTCATCCGCGACCTTTTCCACCACGGACTTGTTGATGGACATGGCCATGACGTTCTCAAGGAAAGCCTCGTCCGTCTCCGCGCCGATGACCTCAACGAGGCCGGAGGCCGTGGCCTCCTCAAAACTCATGAGCTTCACATCGTGGAAAATGTCGAGCTTGCCCATCTCTGCGGCGACGGCGGCTGCGTGCTGCGGCGGGAGCTGTGCGCCGTCGGACCAGTAGACCTTGTAGCCGTTGTACTCGCGGGGATTGTGGCTGGCGGTGATGTTGATGCCCGCCGTCGCGCCGTAGTGCATGACGGCAAAGGAGAGCTCCGGCGTCGGGCGCAGGGCGTCGAATATGCGGACGCGGATGCCATTGGCGGCCATGACGCCCGCGGCCTCGCGCGCAAAGCGCTCGCTGTTCAGGCGGCAGTCGTAGCAGACGACGACGCCCTTCTTGCAGGCTTCTTCGCCCTCGGCCTTGATGACCGCGGCGAACGCCTGGGTGGCCCAGCGGATGACATGGATGTTCATCCGGTTAAGGCCCGTTGCCATGACGCCGCGCAGGCCCGCCGTGCCGAACTCCAGCGGAGCAAAAAAGCGGCTTTCTATCTCTTTCTCATCCTCGGCGATGGCGGAGAGCTCTTTCCACTCCTCCTCGCCAAGGGCGGGGCTGTCCAGCCAGTACTGGTATTCTTCCTTATAGCTCCTCTTCATCTTCTGACTCTCCTTCAAGTATGTTCTTCGCATCCTCAAGCATGGTCTCCGGCACGAAAATATCCACGCCCTCGGCGCTCACGCCGAGCATCATGTTGCCGAAGCCGCCGTAATGCGGATAACGCTTAACATAGGGTATTTCAAAGGAGCCCAGCATGCCGGTTATGATGGCGTCGCTCATGTCGAGCTGAGAACAGCTCGTGAGATACGCCGCGCCGACATAGTCGCCGTCCTCGGTGCGGGGCCATTTCTTTGCCATTTTCCCGGGCAGGTCCCGGGACCAGTCCAGCTTTTGTCCTTCCATAGGCCGCTTCCCCCTCATTTGTGGTAGCGTCCGCCGTTTATGATGGTGAACGCCCTGTATACCTGCTCCGCAAGCATCACCCGCGCCAGATGGTGCGGGAAGGTCATGCGGGACATTGAAAGCCGCATATCCGCGGCTTTTTTCACGCGCTCGTCCAGGCCGAAAGAGCCGCCGACGATGAAGCAGAGCTTTGGCCTGCCCTCCAGCTCGCGCGCCAGCTCCTCGCTCGAAAGAGACCTGCCCTCGACGCAGAGCGCAACGGTATAGGCCCCCTTCGGGACGGCCTTTTCTATCTCCGCCGCCTCGCGCGAGAGCGCCTGGGCTATCTCCCGCTCCGAAGGCTGCTCGGGCAGGCGCTCCTCAGCTATTTCGCGCAGCTCGGGCTTCCCAAAGGCCCCGAGACGCTTATAATATTCCTCAAAAGCTGCGGCATAGTGCCGCTCGCGCATTTTGCCTACAAAAATAAAGCTCAGGCCGGGCATCGGAGCGCCTCCATATGCACAGCGCCGAGCGGCGGCGCCGCGATGAGCTCCGGGGCCTCCCCCGCCTCAGCCAGGGCGGCGGAAACGGCGGCCAGCGCAAGCTCCGGGCGGTTATTCTCCCGGCTCAGGTGACCCAGGATGAGGCCGCGCGCCCCGGCGCGCGCTAGGCTCACTGCAAAGCGCCCGGCATCCTCGTTCGAAAGGTGCCCTCGCTCCGAGAGGATACGGCGCTTGAGATACACGGGATACGGCCCGTCGCAGAGCATCCGCTCGTCGTAATTTGACTCGATGACGGCGAGGCTCACGCCTCTCATGGCCTCCAGCACCTCGTCCGTCAGGCGGCCCGTATCCGTACACAGCCCGAAGCTGCTCTCCGCGTCTATGCGGTAGCCCACGCTCTCGTCCGTATCGTGCATCGTGTGGAACGCCCGCACGCCGGCGCCGCCTATGCGCAGCGGCTCCCCCGGGCGGATGATGTCTATGTAGTCCTCCACGCCCGGCAGCATGCCGCGCAGGCGCGCGGCCACGGTGCGCGGCGCTATGACGCGGGTGCCGTGCTTCTTTGTGAGCATACTGAGGCCGCAGACGTGGTCGGCATGCTCATGCGTCACCAGGACGCAGGAGAGGTCCGACGGCGACAGGCCCTCCGCGGCAAGAAAGCCGCCGAGACGCCTGAGCGAAATGCCCGCATCTATAAGCAGCCGCTCCCCTCCGGCCTGCACGAGCGCGCAGTTGCCTGTGGAGCCGCTGGCGAATACGGTAACGCGCATCAGCAGACATTTATGCTCTTGACCCGCTCAGGCTCGTCCGGGCAGGAGACAAGGGCGATATCCGCGCCCAGGCCGCGCAGCTTGCCGACAAAGTCCTCATAGCCGCGCTCGATATAGTGGACGTCCTCGACCTCGGTGGTGCCTTCCGCGCAGAGCCCCGCTATTACCATGGCTGCGCCCGCGCGCAAATCACAGGCCGCTACGGGCGCGCCGCAGAGCTTCTCCACGCCCTCTATCATTGCCGTCCTGCCGTCAACCTGCACCTGCGCGCCCATCTTGCGCAGCTCGGTGAGGTATTTGAAGCGGTTGTCGTAGATGCCCTCTGTTATTACGCTGGCGCCGTTTGCCAGGCACAGTGCCGCGGCAAACTGGGGCTGCATGTCCGTCGGGAAGCCGGGATACGGCATGGTCTTGATGTTGACCTTTCTCAGCCTGCCAGTGCTCTTCACCGTGACGCAGTCCTCGCCCGCGATGACGGTCACGCCCATCTCGCGCAGCTTTGCGGAAATCGACTCCAGGTGGCGCGGGATGACGTTGTTTATCTTGACCTCCCCGCCCGCGGCGGCTGCCGCGACCATATAGGTGCCTGCCTCTATCTGGTCGGGGATTATCGTATAGGTGCCTCCGTGAAGGCTGTCCGTGCCGTTTATCTTCACGGAATCCGTGCCGGCGCCGCGCACGTCGGCGCCCATGGAGTTCAGGAAGTTCGCCAGATCGACGATGTGCGGCTCCTTCGCGGCGTTTTCGATGACCGTCCGCCCCCTGGCCATGGAGGCGGCCAGGATGATATTCATCGTCGCGCCGACGGAGACCTTGTCAAGGTATATGCGCGTGCCGTGGAGCTTGCCGTCCAGCGCCTTGGCATAAACAAAGCCCCCCGTGACCTCCACATCCGCGCCCAGGGCGGTCATGCCCTTTATATGCTGGTCTATGGGACGTACGCCAAAGTTGCAGCCGCCGGGCATGGTGGTCTTGGCCGCGCCGAAGCGGCCCAGCATCGCGCCGATGAGGTAATAGGATGCGCGTATCCTGCGCATGAGGTCATAGGGAGCGTCGGTGTACCGGACGTCGGTGCAGTCTATTTCCACCGTGTTGCGGTTCACCATGCGTATCTTCGCGCCGAGGTGCTCAAGTATCGTCATGAGCATGTCCGCGTCGCTTATCTGAGGGATGTTCTCAAGCCGGCACACGCCGTTGACCATCAGCGCGGCGGGAATAATGGCGACGGCGGCGTTCTTCGCGCCGCTGACGTCTATCTCGCCGTAGAGAGGCTTGCCGCCATTGATAACATATTTTTCCAATACATTCACCTTCCAAAGCCCTGGAGAATGGAGCCCGCGCCTGAGCGGGGCGGGAATGGGGCGCCCGCAAAGCTAGTTTGTCCGCAGTCGCGCCATACTAACAAATTATTTTAACACATTGCTTCCATTTATTCAAGACACTCAGGCAATGACTTCCTCTTTGCCGGTTATGGCGTTTATATAGAACTCGCCGGTGTCCGTCACTATGAGCCAGGTGGGGGTCAGGCTGCCCTCGCCGGAGGCGGAGGCGGAAAAGGCATAGCAGAGCTCCAGGCCACGCAGCTCGCTGCATATGTGGCCCTTCTCACGCGTCAGACCGAGAAAGCGCATGAGCGCCGTAGGCACGTCTATGAGGCTGGTCTCAGTCTCGGCGGTGACGAGGTCCAGCGGCCTCACGCCGGAAATGGAGTACAGTCTGCCGTACATGAAACGGAACTCCACCCGGCAGTTTATTATCCTCGCCCCACCCGAGGCGCAGGCCAGCTCCAACACGACGTTGTCGCCGTCGGACTCGACTATCGTGCAGGCGTCCTTGCCGTCAACGAGTTCTATGCCCAAGTCCCGCGCCATGCTGCGGGCGGTCTTTTCCGGGTCGTCCGTCTCCGGCGCACCGGAGGCAAAAAACTGGATGCCGAAACCGCCCGTGCCGCGGAAGGTGGCCTCGCCCTTCGTGCCGCCGTAGTAGATGATGCCGCCGCCGCGGTCATCCGTCGTGGTAAGTCCGATGAAGCCGTCCACGGCCTGGGCCTCGACCTGGCCGTTTCTGGCAACGCTGCGCTGATTCAGGCTGCGCGCGCTCAAATTCGCCTCGTCGGATACAACGATGCCGTTTTCCTCAAGCAGCGCCACCGCGCCCTCCACGGCCTCGTTCCAGAGTTCGCTGCCCCTCATGCGGTCGCTTATCACCGTGGACAGCAGCACGACATTCACGATGAGCAGGACGAGGATTATGAAGTTTTTGACTTTTATCGCATCCATCAGGCTTTTTTCCAGTCGGTCGTGACTTTTTCAAGGTTATCGGTGTAATAGAGCCTCAGCTCTCCCCCGCCCTCCGTTTGGAGCAGAGCGGCGGCGAGGTTCGCGGGCAGGGGCTCCTCCCTGCCGCCCAGGCTCTCATAGGAGCGGAAAAGTATCGAGGCATAGGTCACCCGCTCGCCCGTCACGGTTATCTCAACCGCGTGCTCCCCGCCCGAGATGCGCAGCGGCACGCCGTCGTAGACGTAGTCGAAGCAGATCGTGTACTCACCTGTCTCGGCGCTGAGGTAGATATACGACAGGCACAGCGAGGCCTCACCGCAATAACGCCCCGCCGTGTTCTCGACCAGGCGGCGGGCCAGCTCTATTGCGTCCGTCGGGGAGAGCTTCGGCGCGCTCTCATCCTCTATGGGCTTAAAGGAATATTTGAGCTCCCCGTCCGCGCCCAGGCGCAGGGTGGCCTCGCCCTCGACGCTGACCAGCGTGCCGTCGGACTCGGGATAAGTGGAGGCAAGGTAGCTGCTGAGTCCGAAGGCCGTGTACAGTGCCTCGCTGTCCGCGCTGCGCAGCGAGTTCTCCCCGGAGATGGAGCCGAGGACTATGCTGCCCTGCATCAGCACGGTATAGGGGTCGAGCGCGTCGTAGGTCGGGGAGAGCTCAAACACGAACTCCGCGCCGTTGGGTATGCTCTCGCCCACCCTCGCGGCAAACTCACCCGCCTGCACCGAGGTCGAGCAGCGGTAAAAGCCGCCCTCGTCCCGGCTGCGGACATAGCTCAGCCACACGAGGCCGTTATCCAGCGAGATGCAGATGCGCCGCGCCGTATGTCCGGCGGCGGGGCCGTTTATCTCTGTACCGAGCCATATGGCCAGGCTCGAAAGCTGGAAGTCGCAATAAAAATCGAAGAAGACGCCCGTTTCGTTGAGCGCGGCGCGCCACTCCTCCTCGCTTATCTGCTCCGGCTCGCCCGAGGAGCCCAAAGCCTCGGCCAGGGTGGCGGAAAAACGGTCGTAGGCGGAATAGAGCTCCTCCTGCGAGTACATCACTCCGCAATGAGCCCCGGCCTCCGGCGTGAGCATCATGCTCAGAGGCTCTGCCGCGGCGGTGTATTCCTTCTGCCCGCCTTGGTTCTGCCCCGACTGCATGCCCAGCACGCCGCCGGAAATATCTCCCGCGAAATCCAGCAGCCCGCTGCCCCCGGCGAGCATGACTGCCGAGACGACTAGCACCAGGATGAGCAGGTCCTGTCCCAAGCCGAGGAGGCGTCTCTTCGCCTTCGGCGTCAGCGGCTTACGCATCTTTCGGCCCCTCCACCGGAAGCCAGACGGTTATACGCGTGCCCTTGCCCAGGCGGCTCTGCAGATCTATGCGCCCGCCGTGCCGGACGACTATCTCGTGCGCTATAGACAGGCCCAGGCCCGTGCCGCCCGACTCGCGGCTGCGCGCCTTGTCCACGCGGTAGAAACGGTCGAACACCTTCGCCGCGTCCTCCTGGGGGATGCCTATGCCGTTGTCCTTCACCGTACACCAGACCTCGCTGTCCTTCCAGCCCGCGGTCATGCTTATGCGCCCGCCGTCCTTGGTGTACTTGATAGCGTTGGAGACCATATTCATGAGCACCTGCTCTACGCGGGCCTTGTCGCCGCGTATCTTCGGCAGGGGTATCTCCAGCTCCAGCGAGAACTCGTGTCCGTGCGCCTGCGCCTCCATGCGCGTGGCGTTGTAGACGTCCTTCACGGACTTCTCAAAGCTGAAATAGTCGAAGCTGAACTCTATGCTGCCCGCGTCGAAGCGCGAGAGCGTCAGAAGGTCCTGCACTATCTTCGTCATGCGGTCGGATTCGTTCAAAATGACGCCGAGGAAGCGCTGGCGCGTCTCCTCCGGCATCTCCGGCTCGCCCTCCAGCGTCTCGGCGTAGCTCTTAACGCTGGTTATTGGCGTGCGCAGCTCGTGGGAGACGTTGGCCACGAACTCGCGCCGCATCTGCTCGGACTTTTTGAGGTCCGAGAGCGTGTCCTCGAGCTGGACGGCCATGTCGTTGAAGGTGCGCGTCAGGACGCCTATCTCGTCCTTGGACTCGTTGTCCACCTTGCCGGTGAAGTCGCCGCCTGCGACCTTTTCCGCCGCGCGGGTCAAGTCTTGTATGGGGGCTATCATGGTCTTGGCCAGCAGCAGGCTGAGGAACACCGAGATGATGAGGCCCACGCCCATCGCTTCGACGATGATTTGCAGCAGCTGGCTGTTCAGGCTCTGCATCGTGGCGCGGTTATCCACGACGTAGACGATATAGTTTGCCGCGCCGCCCTCTATGGGCAGGGCAACGTCCATGTACTCCGCCGTGGGGTCGCTGGCGTAGCCGTTCTCGCCGGCAATGGCGCTGATGATATTCGGCGTGATGGCAACGCCGTTTTCAGGCGTGACGCTGCCGGCAAGCCAGGCGCCCGTCTCGCCGGAGAGGATGTGGTAGTTCCTCGTGCCGGTGTCTATACCCAGGCGGCCCGTGTAGGCACCAAGCACCTCAGCCATGTTGTCCGGGGCGTCCGCCTGCGCCGCGGAGCGCAGGCCCGAGGCCAGCTCCTCGTCCGAGAACACCTCCTGCATGCGGTTGTAAAACTCGTTGAGGTAAAAGCTCCGCACACCGCGCGTCAGGAAGACCCCTGTCACGGCCGTGAGGGATATTATGAGAAACAGTATTATAAGTACGAGCTTTGTATAAAGGCTCCGGTTCATCTGCGGCCCCTCAGTCAGCGAAATAGTAGCCCGCCCCGCGCTTCGTCATGACGTAGACGGGTTCGGACGGGTTGTCCTCCAGCTTCTCGCGCAGGCGGCGCACGGCGACGTCCACGGCGCGCAGGTCGCCGAAGTAGTCGTACTGCCAGACGGAGCCCATGAGCTCCTCCCGCGACATGACCCGCCCCGGGTTCTCAGCCAGGAACTTGATGAGCTCGTATTCCCGCTGCGTAAGCTCCAGCTCCTTGCCGTTCTTGTAGACGGCGCGGCGGGTCCGGTCTATGGTAATGTCCTTGGCCCTTATCTGGTCGCCCGGCTCCTCGGGCGCGGCGGGCGCCATCGACGCCGCGCGGCGCATGTTGGTGCGCACGCGGGCCAACAGCTCCCGCATGGAAAAGGGCTTTGTGATGTAGTCGTCCGCGCCCAGCTCAAGGCCGAAAACCTTGTCCGTCTCCTCCTCGCGCGCCGTTATCATGATGATGGGAACGTTGTTGCCCTCCGCGCGCAGCGTGCGGCAGACCTCAAAGCCGTCCATCTCCGGCAGCATGACGTCAAGCAGGATGACGTCCGGGTCGCACTCGCGCGCGAGCCGCAGGCCCTCTGCTCCGTCGTAGGCGCAGACCGCCGTCATGTCGTTCTTCTCCAGATTGTAGCGCAGGATATCGACGATGGAACGCTCGTCATCGACGATAAGCACCTTTCTGTTCATTTCCTGTCCTCCAGATACCTCCGGGCCTTGAGCACGGCGATGATGGTCTTGGCGTCGTCTATCTCGCCGGACATGACCAGCTTTTCCAGCTCGGAGAGCTTGTATTTCTCGACGTTCAAAAATTCATCCGGGTCGAGGTGCATCTTGCCCCGGTGCAGGCCAAGGGCGAGGTAGATGTGCAGCACCTCCGTCGAGAAGCCCGGCGAGGTGCAGCAGGGGCCGAGGTATATCATCTCGTCCGCCGTCAGGCCCGTCTCCTCCGAGAGCTCACGCACGGCGCACTCAAACGGGTCCTCCCCCCGTTCGAGCTTGCCCGCCGGAACCTCCAGCATTTCGCGGCCGAAGGGATAGCGGAACTGGCGCACACACCAGACCGTCTCGTCCGCCTCGACGGGAATGACCGTCACCCCGCCCGGGTGCTCCACCACCTCGCGGCCGACTATGTTTCCGTTTACGAGCTCCGCCTTGTCGCGCCGAACGTTCACTATGACACCCTCGTATACCGTGGATTTATCTATCGTCTTTTCGTATGACATTTTCGCGCCTCCGTTAATCACATAGTTATCCGAATATCATATTACCATATATTGCGCCGCAATGCCAGTATTTTTGACTTGACCGCCGGCGGCGGCTGGGACAAGATAGACTCAGGAGGCGTTTTACATGGATATTCAGACTGTGGGCCGCGACTGCGTGGCCCTGAACGTACATAGCCGGGTCTCCGGCGCGCGCGAAGCGGCCTCGCTGGTTCGGGCCGCCCTGCTGCTCGGCGGGCTCGAACCCTGGCCCCGGATGGAACTGGAGCTGTTCCCATCCTGCGGAGGCACACTCATCGTCGCGCGGCCCTCGGAGGGGCTCGCGGTGGAGGTGGCGGACTATGCTCTGCCCTTCCTGCGCGGAAATTGACTTCAAACTGTAACGCGCCGGGGGTTTTATGCGCTTGACAGCTGTGGTATACTCTTCTAAGATGAGCAGCTTTTGGGAGGCGAGGCCGTGGCGCGCGCACAGGGCATAAAACAAATAGCGCAGAACCGTAAGGCGTTCCACGATTACTTCGTCCTCGAACGCTTCGAGGCGGGTATCGAGCTCTTCGGCACGGAGGTCAAGTCCATCCGGGCCGGGACCGTGAACCTGAAGGACTCCTTCTGCACCGTGAAGGACGGGGAGCTCTTCGCCCGCGGCCTGCACATAAGCCCCTACGAGAAGGGCAACATCTTCAACCGGGACCCGATGCGCCCCAAGCGCCTGCTCATGCACAAACGCGAGATAATGAAGCTCAACGCCCGCGTAATGCAGGAGGGCGTTGCGCTCATCCCGCTCTCGCTCTATTTCAAGGACGGGCGCGTGAAGCTGGAGCTCGGCCTCTGCAAGGGCAAAAAGCTCCACGACAAGCGCGACTCCGAGGCCGAACGACAGGCGAAGCGGGACATGGACAGAACCCTCAAGGAAAGGAACTGACCCAAGGCAAAACTGAGCGAAAACTGCAGAACACAGCCATTCAAGGCCGCAAAGCGGCAGGAGGAAGAATTATGAAAAAGCTCTTATCTCTGGCAATGGTCCTGGCACTCATGCTTTCGCTCGGCGTGACCGCGCTTGCGGCGCCGAGTCTGCGGGATGTGAATCCCGGGAACTGGTACTACAACGAAGTCAGCGAGATGGTTTATTCCGGCGCGATAGAGGGCTATGAGGACGGCACCTTCAAGCCCGACCAGAAAGTCACGGTCGTCGAGGCTGTGACCATGGCGGCCCGCATGGTGGACGCGCCCACCGGCAAGAACGAGACCCACTGGGGCGGCGTGCAGATGGAGCACGCCTACTCCTCCGGCTGGGTCGACGAGACGGACGTGGCGAAAACCGAATACGGCAAGCTCGTCAGCCGCGAGCTCGCCTGCAAGATCATCGCCTCCGCCCTGGGGCTCAAGGCCGGGGAGGGCGCGCAGCTCGGCTTTGCCGACGCGGCCTCCGTGGGCGAGGGCTATCTGGACAGCGTGCTTGCGATGTACTCCAACGGCCTGCTCTCGGGCTATGAGGACAACACCCTCAGGCCCCAGTCCATCCTGACGAGGGCCGAGGCCGCCGCCCTGCTCTACCGCGCGGCCAACCTCGGCAAGACCGCCCCGGACGCCGGCCTCGTCCGCGCCGCGGGCTACACGAAGCAGCAGATAGTCGACTACTTCCTCGAGGTCGCCGTCGGCTCCATGTACGGCGACAAGGGCCAGGCGGTGAAATGGGGCGCGCCCATCCGCTATTTCATCGCGGGCAGCCCGACGCAGGCGGACACCGAGCGGGTGGAGGCCGTCATCGCCGCGCTCAACGGCGTGCCGAACTGCCCGGGCATCAGCAAGGCCGAGACCGAGAGCGAGGCCACGCTGCTAATAAACTTTGAGCCCTTGGAGGTCGTGAACGAGGCCTTCGCCGAGTACCTGGAACAGGACCCCGGAGACGGTATCAACGGTTTCACGTACTTCAGCGTGAATCCCGTGACCTCCTGCAAGGTCTATATCAACAGCGAAGCGGCGCAGACGATGCGCGATTTCATCATTTTGACGAACCTCTTCAGCAGCATGGGCCTGTTCAACGTGAGCGCCAAGTATTCGGACAGCGTGTTTTACAGGGGCGAAATGAGCGAGGGGCAGGAGTTGCCGACCTGGCCGAGCACGCTGGACTGGGCGCTGGTGCAGCTGGTGTTCAGCGACAGCGTGAGCGCCGGTATGAACGCGAGCAGGGCCCGCAGCGTGGTCGAAAAACTCGTTGCCTGAGAAAAATTAGGAAAGGAACAAACACAACATGCCAAATCCTGTAGTCACCTTTGAGATGGAAAACGGCGGCGTCATCAAGGCGGAGCTCTACCCCGAGATAGCGCCGAACACGGTCAACAACTTCCTGAGCCTCGTGAACCGCGGCTTTTACGACGGGCTCATCTTCCACAGGGTAATCCCCGGCTTCATGATCCAGGGCGGCGACCCCCAGGGCACCGGCATGGGCGGCCCGGGCTACAGGATAAAGGGCGAGTTCGCGCACAACGGCTTCAAGAACGACCTCAAGCACGAGCGCGGCGTCCTCTCCATGGCGCGCTCCATGATGCCGGACACGGCGGGCAGCCAGTTCTTCATCATGCACGCCAAGGCCAAGCACCTCGACGGCGAGTACGCCGCCTTCGGCATGGTCATCGAGGGCATGGACGTCGTGGACGAGATAGCCAACACGGCCACCGACTACAACGACCGCCCCAAGGCCGAGCAGAAAATGAAAAAAGTCACCGCCGAGACCTTCGGCGTCGATTATCCCGAGCCGAAGAAGTTCTGAGGAGGGCGCAAACAGCGCAGCGCATTTGCGCAAAATGAGCCTTCGTACCCCGTCCCGAAGCGCCCCGCTTCGGGGCGGAGAGGAGGAGCAAGGGAGCGTGCGCAGTTTTCGGGCGGCGGCCCAGCCGCCGCCCGGAAACGGAGCTAAGCGGACTTTGCGACGACGACGACGAGGGGCCGTACTGGTTTCGACGGGGGTGCGGAAACGGGGATAGCGGGCGGATGCGCCTGGCATCCTTAAAACGGGCAATTATAAATTAAAGAACAGCAATAAGACTGCTCTTCTCGCTGCCTAAGCAGTGAGCGTCTCCTCCGGGAGGGCCGCGGCCCGGAAGCGAGGCGTCGATCAGCGGCGAACGTGAGTGCGCAAAGCTTTGAGCGCACCATGCACAATGAAGCTACCGGACCCGCGAGTGTGAGCGTCCACGCGCGGGCGAGGGAATAAAAAGGACTCTCTGCGCCCGGAGAAGTCCCCGCGGATGCACTTTCGGACGGGGGTTCGATTCCCCCCGGCTCCACCAAAGAAGCACCGCAATTTTGATACAATGGGTATCAAGATTGCGGTGCTTTCTTTTTGCCCAAAAGCCCTGATTTCAAGGGAGTTTGGGCTTTTGAGGATTTTGCTGATGCCCAGTAGATCGATAGCCCACCGGCAATCCGCTCCTCGAAGGTATCGGATGACAGCGGGCTATCGTTTGTTTTTAGGGCTACCGTTTAATTTGTGGGCTATCGTTTATCTTTACTTAACGTCCGATAATTTGCCTTATGAGAAAATCGGCGATAATGAGCCTGTTAGCATTGCCGACGAAATACCATTTGATATACCCGATTCCTGGGAATGGGTGCGGCTGGGGAGCATTTCGACCTACGCAGAAACTAAGCAGAAAGTAAATGCAACAAGTGCCGATCCTTCGATTTGGGGACTGGATTTGGAGGACATCGAAAAAGGCGGCAGGCTTTTAGAACATAAAACAGTCGGTGAGCGTAAAGCGGTTGGTGATAAGACCGTATTTTCAATGGGCGACATTCTCTATAGCAAACTACGCCCGTATCTGTTGAAAATCCTTGTCGCCCCCGATGACGGTATTTGTACGCCAGAGATCGTTCCGTTCCGCGTATATGGTGGAATCGTTATCGTTTGTGATGATTGTGACCTGCGGCTGGCAAAGATACCTCCGCACATAACGGATCAATTCTCTTTCAAGCTGGCATTGAAGTATGAAAAAGCCAAGGCACGGCTCGAACAGCTCCGCACTACAAAAGCTGCACGGGAAGCCCAGGCAGAAGCCATCGGAGCGTTTATGTTTGAGGTGCAGGAATTGGATGCCCTCACCGAGTTTGACGAAAAGCTCTGGTTGACCACTATTGACACAGTGACCGTTCACGCCGACGGACGAATGACCTTCAAATTCCAAGGTGGCACAGAAATCGAGGGGTAAATTGTTCGTAGAAATCTTTGATATACTTGATTCGAGCCATTCTTAGCACCTTTCTGCCACCTCATTAGTCTTGGACAAACTAATGGTAGCGGTTATTTCAGGTGCTGACAATGGCTCATTTTTATGCTGTTTGGGATGCTTATTTTGGGGACCTTTTGTGATACTTTCATTTTACTGAAAACAATCTAACGGATGAGGACAGACCTCTGTTTGGTTGGTTTTAATGAAAGAAAAAACCAAAAAGAGACGAGATTTGTTGTTGTTTCATTTCAGACTTCTCATTGACAAACAGTGAAATAGATGTTATAATAACATCGTTATCGATTATGCCGTTATCGTAATTTGGGGAGGTCAACACATGGCCAATAGGGATCATTCCCTGGATGATGGGATCATTCAGGCTGCTTATTCGGAATTTCTTGCTTACGGCTTTCAGAAAGCCTCTCTGCACAAGATCGCCGAAAAAGCCGGTGTTACTACGGGGGCAATCTACACAAGATACAAGAATAAAGACGCGTTGTTTGCCAGTCTGCTTCAGGATTTTTTTGAGACGATGCAGGTTCTCTTTGCTCCCATCGCGGAAGAATACGAAAAAGCAAAGTGCAGCGCGCAGCCGGATGATATCCTCCGCGCCATAAACGCCGAAGAACAGGTATATTTTCAACTGCTGACCGAGCACTGCAATGACTGCACTTTATTTTTCTGCCGCAGCGATGGCAGCTCCATGGAAACCGTGCTGCATAAACTAATGGATCAAAAAGCGGAACAAACGGTGGAATTCTTTTCGCATATCTATGGGAAAGCGCCAAATGCCGATGCGATCCGTCTTTTGATAGGCTCACAGTTCTGGTACTTCCGCCAGCTGCTGGATCAGCATATGGAGGAAGGCAGAATGCTTACCTGCTTACAGGCAGTCCTTGATTTCACCAACGCTGGCTGGCGGCAGCTATGCGATACCTTGCAATAAATCCGAAAAGTTAATTCGGACGGTCCATCCGTCCGTTTCTTACGGCCGCTGGTTAGAGACGGCTAACTAATAAGAAAAGAGTTTGCGATGATAGATTTTGAATTTGAATTTCAATATGCAGAAGAAAAGCAGCCCACCTTGCAAAAAGTCGGCGGCAGCATCCCAGCCGGACGCTGTGTGGTGCTCTGCGGCGGCAGCGGCTGCGGAAAGTCCACACTGCTACGGTGCATCAACGGATTAATCCCCCAGTTTTACGAGGGAGAGCTGAAGGGCTTCTGCCGCCTGAACGGGCAAGACACCGCCGGGATGCGTATCGGCGAGATCGGTGAGCTGGCAGCATCGGTATTTCAGGATCCGCGAAGTCAGTTTTTTACCGTGAACAGTTCCAATGAAGTGGCCTTCGGTCTTGAAAATCACGGTCTGCCGCAAGATAAAATCCGACGGCGGGTAGATGAGGCCTTCCGGATCTTTCATCTGGAGCGGCTGAAGGATCGCAATGTTTACGAGTTGTCCAGCGGCGAGCGACAGCTCATCTCCATCTTGTCCGCGTGGGCAATGGACACAGATATTTTTCTGCTGGATGAGCCCACGGCCAATCTGGACTTTGCAGCCACGCAGCAGTTAAAAGAGATTCTGCTTGCCCTGAAAAAGCAGGGCAAAACGCTGCTGCTCAGCGAGCACCGACTCTACTATCTTGCCGACATTGCCGACGAATTTTGGGTCATGGCAGACGGCGAGATCAAAGGAAAATACACTGCCGCAGAGGCAAAGGCGTTCTCAGTGGAGCGGAGACAAGCACTTTCTCTGCGCACGCTCGACCTTGCGGAGATCACCGTGCCGGAGAAAGAGCCGCTGCCGAAAACCGCGCCGACGGCGCTTGCCGTCTCAGATGTCCGCTATACATACGGCAGGAAGGCCGGAGATACCCTCTCTGGTGTCAGCTTTTCCGTCCATGAGCATGAGATCGTCGGCCTTGTGGGCGCAAACGGCTGCGGCAAAACGACCATCGGCAAGCTGATTGCAGGGCTTTACCGCCCCTCCGGCGGCAGGATAATGCTTTTCGGAAAGTCGCAAAATCCAAAGCAGCTGCAAAAGCAAGTGCTGTTCATCCTTCAGGAGGCGGAGTTCCAGTTCTTCACAGGCTCCGTCCTGCACGAACTGCAATACGGCCATGCGGTGACACCGGAGTTTGAAGCAAAAACGGAAGCGCTGCTGAAAAGTATGGATATGTGGGACTGCCGCAACCGGCATCCCTTTTCCCTCTCCGGCGGGCAGATGCAGCGTCTGACGCTGATGATGGCGTATCTATCCGACAAGCCGATCGTCATACTGGACGAGCCGACAGCAGGACAGGACGCGGAAAGTCTGGAGCGGTGCGCAGCGCTGATCCGGGAGATGCGGAAAGAAAAGACTGTTCTCATCATCACCCACGACCCTGAGCTAATTGCAGGTGCGTGTGACCGCTGCATTGGGCTGTCGGATGGGCATGCAGAAATAGAATTTCCCGTTCATTCGGAACGAGATTTGCAAGCGGTACGGCAATATATGGAGCGCTTCCATCTTTCCAATGCTCCTGCGAAAAAACAGCATAAAGAACGATTCCACCCGGCAACGAAGCTGCTTTACTGGCTGGCCCTGCTGGTCGTGATCTCCACATCCAACAACCACTTAGTTTATGCCGTATATACGGCACTGATCCTGCTGACCGCAGCGGACGGCTGGCTCGGAACGGCGCTGGCAGGCGGGATGAGCTTTGGGCTGCTGTGGGCGGCAAACGCTCTGTTGCCGGGCACGGTGTTTTCCTTTATGCTGGTGCTGTTCCCGCGGATCATTGCCGTTGGCATTTCCATGCGGACGCTGATTGGGCGGAATGAAGCCAGCCGTACCCTGGCAGCGCTGCGCAATCTGCACCTGCCGGAGCGATTTATCATGATCGTGGCAGTGATCTTCCGCTTTTTCCCGGTGCTGTCCGGGGATATGAAGCTGCTGCGGCAATCCATCCGCACCCGGGGCGTGTTCACATCGCCGCTTCAGAAGCTGCGAGCGCTGTCATCCTATATCGAAATACTGACCGTGCCGATGGCTTTGCGCGTTATCCGCATCGCCGAAACGCTGTCCGCCTCCGCCGAAACACGGGGCATCGACTTAACCCGCCGCAAAAGCAACTATCTGTCGCTTCGGTTTTCTGCGTGGGATGCTGTGTTCTGCGTCCTGCTGGCGGCATCGATCGCCGCCGGCCTTATCCTGTGATCGCCGTCTCTGCGACGTTCAACCATATTCCATTCAAAAAGGAGTCTTTAACCATGAGTACTGCAAACCCCAATAAACTGAAAATCAAGGACATCATCACCGTTGTCCTGCTGGCTCTGATCAATGTGGTCATTTTCTTCGCCAGCTCCGTCCTGTACGCAACGCCCATTACCATCATTCTGATGCCGGTGCTTTTCGCCCTGCTGGAGGGCATCGTCTACTTCATCATCGGCACGAAGGTGAAAAAGCCCGGTGCGATCCTCATTTACAGCATTGTCCGCGCCATTATGGGCGGATACCTGCCGTACATCATCCTCTTTATTCTCTCCGGTGTCATTGCCGAGCTGCTGCTGTGGAAGATGGGCTACGGCAATGCGAAGGCGCTGACCGTCAGTTATGTCATCAATCAGGTGCTGGCTGCATTCGGCAGCACCATCATTCCCTACGCCATCGCAGCCAAGGCTATGGCGGATCAGATGGTCACCGATGGCCGTCAGGACGCCATCCTTGCCGCATCCCAGATGCTGCAGTCCTGGGTATCCGTGGCACTGGTGGCCGGTGTGATCGTGGCCGCATTCATCGGAGCAGCTATCGGCAAGGGCATCGTGAAGAAGCATCTGGCTGCCTGATCTGCCTTGGAGGAATTACCCATGAATCAGGACACGAAGCAAAAGCGCTCCGCCGCCTCGTGGCTGGCAGAGCTGGCAAAAGGGCGGTACGGCGAGTACGCTTTGAGCGTCCTTACGGCGCTGCTGGGCGTTGCCTGCTCGCTTATTCCGTATTTCATCATCATCCGGCTTATCACCGCACTGGTAAACGGCACGGCGGAGCTTCCCCGCTGCCTGACGCTCTGCGCATGGATGGCGGGCTGCTGGGTGCTGCGCTATGTGCTGCACAGCGTGTCCACCTCTCTCTCCCACCATGCGACGTTCCATGTGCTGGCCAATACCCGCGTCCGGCTGCTGGACAAGCTGGCGACGCTGCCGCTGGGTACGGTGCTGGATCGTTCCTCCGGCTCGTATAAGAACATCATCGTCGAGCGGGTCGATTCCATCGAAACCACCCTTGCCCACCTGCTGCCGGAGATGACCACCAACATCGTGGGGGCGCTGGCGGTACTGGTGCTGCTGTTCATCGAGGACTGGCGCATGGGCCTTTCCATGTTCATCGTCCTGCCGCTGGGCATTGGCTGCTTTATGTCCATGTTCAGCGGCTATAACGAGAAGTTTCAGCGCACGGTCACCGCGACAAAGACACTGAACGACACGGCTGTGGAATACATCAGCGGCATTGAGGTCATCAAGGCGTTTGGTCAGTCCAAAACCAGCTACGCAAAGTTCGTCTCCGCCGCAAAAGAGGGCGCGGACTGCTTCATCGACTGGATGCGCGGGAGTTTGTTCGGACAGGTGGCCGGAATGGCGATACTCCCTTCGACACTTCTCGGCATCTTGCCGGTGGGCTGCCTTCTCTATATGCACGGCACACTGTCGGCGGAGACGTTTCTCGCGGTCATTGTTCTGTCCTTCGGCGTTATGCAGCCGCTGATCACCGCTTTTTCCTACACCGATGACATCGCGCAGGTGACGACCATCGTGGGTGAGGTGGCGGAGGTGCTGTCCGGCGAGGATATGCAGCGTCCGGAACGTGCGGAAAAGCTGCCTGCGGACAACGCCGTCGAGCTGAAAGATGTCCGCTTTGCCTATCACGACAAGGAGGTACTGCACGGAATCGATCTGCACATTGCCCCGGGGACGGTCAACGCATTGGTCGGGCCTTCCGGCAGTGGAAAATCCACCATCGCCCGGCTCATCGCCTCCCTGTGGGATGTGAAGGACGGAGAAATCGACCTGGGCGGCGTGGACATTCGCACGCTGCCGCTGGCGGAGTGCACGAAGCACATCGCCTATGTGTCGCAGGACAACTACCTCTTTGACCTTTCTGTCATGGACAATATCCGCATGGGCAGAAAGGGTGCGACCGATGCGGAGGTCATTGACGCCGCGAAGAAATGCGGCTGCCACGAGTTCATAATGGGGCTGGAGAACGGCTATCAGACCGTATGCGGTGCATCCGGCGGTCACCTGTCCGGCGGTGAGCGGCAGCGCATCTCCATTGCCCGTGCCATGCTGAAGGACGCGCCGATCGTCATTCTCGACGAGGCAACGTCCTATACAGACCCGGAAAACGAGGCGGTCATCCAGTCGGCACTGGGAAGGCTGGTGCGGGGCAAGACGCTGCTGGTCATTGCCCACCGGCTGTCCACCATTGCGGACGCCGATCAGATCATTGTTGTCAATCAAGGCAAGATCGAAGCGACCGGCACGCAGGCGGAGCTTCTTGCGTCCTGCCCCCTTTATCAAACCATGTGGGAGGCCCACATCAGCGTCAAAGACGACGGGGAGGTGGCGTAATGCTCAAGACACTGAAAAAATTTTTTGCCTTCTGCGGGGTGGACAACCGCAGGCTGTTTATAACATCTATCTGGCTGGGCGTGGTCAGCGCCATCTGCTCCGCCATGCGTATTCCTTCCGCTGCCATTGTCATTCAGGCGCTGCTGCAAAAGAATGTCACCATGGCGACACTCTGGACGAGCCTTGGAATCATCGTGGTTTCTCTGATCGTGACCATCGCCATCAACATGAAGGCCACCATGCTGCAAACCATAGGCGGCTACCGCGCCTGCGCCAACAAACGCATCGAGATCGCCGAGCACCTGCGCTACCTGCCTATGGGCTGGTTCAATGACAACAGCCTCGGCGAGGTCACGTCCGTCACCACCAACACCATGGAAAACATGGCGAATGTGGCTACCCGCGTCGTCATGGTCACGACCCGCGGCTTTCTGACCTCCGGCATCATCGCAGCGATGATGTTCCTCTTTGACTGGCGCATGGGGCTTATTACGCTGGCGGGACTGCTGCTGTTCTTTGCCGTCAACGCCGCCATGCAGCGCTCGGAGCAGACCCTTTCCCAGCGGAAGTTCAATGCCGATGAGCGCCTTGTGTCCAAGGTGCTGGAATATGTGCAGGGCATCGCCGAGGTCAAGAATTTCGACCTGACCCACGACTCTGCCACGCAGGTACACGGCGCTGTGGAGGAAGCCCGCAGGGCGTCCTTTGCTATGGAGATCCCGTCGGTGCTTTATATGCTGGCGCAGTTTGTTGTCAACAAGCTCACCGGCGTTGCCGTCTGCGCGGCCGCTATCGTCTTTTACTTCAGCGGCACCATGGAGCTGACAAACTGCCTTTTGATGCTGATCTGCTCGTTCATCCTCTTTGAGCAGCTGGACAGCGCCGGAAGCTTTTCGGCTTTGTTCCGCTCCATCGACATCGGCGTAGATAAGGCAAGCGCAATTCTGCGCGTAGAACCCATGGACATTGACGGGGAGGAGCTTTCGCCGGAACGGGAGGACATCACCCTGTCCCATGTGGATTTCTCCTATGACAGCAAGCCCATCCTGCACGATGTGTCCCTGACCATCCCGGAGAAAACCACCGTGGCCATCGTCGGTCCGTCCGGAAGTGGCAAGACCACGCTGTGCAATCTCATGGCGCGGTTCTGGGACGTGCAGGGCGGCAGCGTGCGCCTCGGCGGACGGGATGTGCGGGAGTACAGCTACGACAGCCTCATCCGCAATTTCTCCTTTGTGTTTCAGCGGGTCTATCTGTTCTCCGACACCATCGCCAACAATATCCGCTTCGGAAAGCCCAACGCCTCCATGGAGGAGGTGCAGGCCGCCGCGAAAAAAGCCCGCTGCTACGACTTTATCATGGCATTGCCGAACGGCTTTGACACCGTCATCGGCGAAGGCGGTGCTACGCTTTCGGGCGGCGAACGTCAGCGAATTTCCATTGCGCGCGCCATCATGAAGGACGCACCCATCATCATTCTGGACGAAGCCACCGCCAATGTCGACCCCGAAAATGAAAAGGAGCTGATGGAGGCCGTTGCGGAATTGACCCATGATAAGACGGTCATCATGATCGCCCACCGGCTGAAAACCGTGCGCCATGCCGACCAAATTTTTGTGGTCGATCACGGCGAGATCGTTCAGCAGGGCACCCATGACGAGCTGGTTGCTGTTGACGGGCTCTACCGCCGCTTCGTGGTGGAGCGGCAGCAGGCCGCCGGGTGGAAGGTCTGAAGAAACACAATCTAAAAAATATGAAAAGAAGCTCGTATCAGCTATTGACCGATACGAGCTTCTCCGTTTATTCTCTGTTTCCGGTAATAAAGTAGTCGCAATACTCTCCGCCATTCGCCAGCGTCTGTTTTCTGTGCAGCGCGCCGTGCTGAAGCGTGATCATCACTTCATCAAGTTCGCAGAACAACGGCATGAGTTCGGAAACACCGAGTTTCTCCGCGTAAATGCAAATCGGGCAGCGGGTAATGCGGTAGTAACAGGCACCCTCATACGGCTGCCCGACAAAATCCACCTTGAAGGAGGTCGGGTATTTCGCTTCCTTTTCGGGCGTGTACCATTTGGCGTATTTGACAACGCTCTTTTTGTTCTCCGCCTTGCCCTTGTCGGTATTCAAGTCGGTCTTTGCAAAATACCACTTGATATGATAGAGTGAGCGGCGCATCATTTCCTGCACGGCCGTTGGTGGAATTTTCTTTTCGCTTGCCACATAGGGCGCAACGAAGGCAAGGGCGAACAACTCGTTGTATGCCATAGGGTTATCGTCACCGATGTCGTCTGCTTTCTCGACAAGCTCACGATAGACCTTTTTGCTCTTTTTCATAATGTCGGCGGCATATTCCCTGCCCCTAAAGTGGTCTTTTAAGAGACGCAGGGCGCAGGGCTTGGGCGTCTATCCCAATTGGGCGCTCCTCGGCTATAAGGGGCGTGCCTGGGAGATCGATGAGGACGAAGCGGATGTGGTGCGAACCATATACAGTCTTTATCTGGAGGGCTACTCATCCCCCCAGATCGCAGATTTCCTTACAAAGAGCGGCATACCTACCGTCAAAGGTCTATCGTCTTGGAGTTCCGGCAGCGTCCTTGGCATCCTCCGCAACGAAAAATACTGTGGAGACGCCTTGTGTCAAAAAACAGTGACGATATCAGTCCGGCGCCTGTCAGTTAGATTAATCCGTAGAAATAATGAAGTTTTTCACCGCCATACCCTTGACAAAACGGATCGGGCCGGCTATAATGTGTGTAAGCTAATACGCTAACAAGCATATTAGCGAAGATTCACCGTAAAATGTGAAGATGAAAGACCCGCAAGTGAGTCCCGCAAAGGGCAAGAGTAAGGGCGAATTATTAGTGAAAAGGTGAATATGATGAACACACAAAATCTTACATTCGGAGAGTTCCTACAGAGGAAACGGGAGGAAAAGCAAATAACGCTCCGAAAAATGGCCGAAATGCTCCATGTGTCCGCACCCTATCTCAGCGACATCGAGAAGGGCCGCCGCAACCCGCCGGAAATGGAGAAGCTGGAGCAGATCTCTCAAATCCTCCTCCTCACAGACGAAGAAAAGTCCGCCATGCTCGACCTGGCGGGTAAGATGCGCAATTCCGTGGCACCTGACCTGCCGGAGTATATCATCGGCAGAGATTATGTCTCCGCTGCCCTGCGCACTGCCCGTGATCTGGACGCCGGGGAAGCCGAGTGGATGCGCTTCGTGGATGAACTCAAGAAGCGAAAGGGGTAATCTCAATCCATGTACACACCCTCGTACCGAGTCCGGGGCCGCGGCGTCCCTATCCTCAGCAAACCTGAAATCGATACTATCGGAGAAAACTTCGTGCGGGATTTCCAACCGTCCGTCTTGACGAATCCCGCACCCGTTGACATAGAGTCTTTCGTAGAGAACTACCTCGGCATGACCCCCGACTACCAGCTTCTATCCCACAACGGGATCTACCTGGGCATGACGGTGTTTAACGACACAAACCGGGTCATAGTTTTCTCACAGGAGACAGGGAGAGCTGAGTACATCAGCGCCAAGGCCCACACGGTCATTATCGATACGCGGCTGCTGGAGGAAAACCAGCAGCACCGCTACCGCTTTACCCTCGGTCACGAGGGTGGCCATGACATATTCCACACCGGCTACTTTTCCTACGACCCCAATCAGACGTGTATGTTCGACATGGCCATGACACCCATGATCCAGTGCCGAATGGACGCCGGCTGCAAAAAGGGTGACCGGAAACTGTGGACTGACCATGACTGGATGGAGTGGCAGGCAAACTACTTCTCCTCCGCCATCCTCATGCCCAAATGTGCGGTGCAGCTGGTGGCAAACAAGTACCCTCGCAACTCTTTGATGGAGAACCCGGTCAACCGCGCCAGGCTGGTCAGCGATGTCTCCAATACCTTTGATGTCTCTACCGAAGCAGCGGTGATCCGGCTGAAGGACATGGGATACATTCCTTCCGATGACCAGACAAGCTATTCCGCTTTCACCGCACTGATGGATTTCGCTTCCATCGCTATCTGACGCCAAGCTCACAGCGGGTATCCCGCCCGCTGTGTTTTTTTACCCACAGTGTTAGCAAGTTAGCTTACATAGGGAATTTCAATCTGGAGGTGGTGCCTATCAATAACCGAGGGAAGGAGGACGTCCGTGGAAGAAATCCGCGACTGTAAAAACCGGCTCGTCTGCAAAGGCGATGCCCGGACTGGCTTGATCCAGTCCTTCTACAAAGGCCAGCGCATGGAAACCCGGCTGGCTCTGGGCCAACAGCTCGAAATCGAGCGGCAGCCCACCAGGACAACCATCACCAGGGTTAATGACGCAGCTTTCCAAGTGGAGAGCTATGACTGCGCCGAGTTCGGCGCATAACCGAATACGAATCCGCAGAGCTGCATGACGGCCAGGATAATAAATCGCCCATAACAGGGCGGTCTGTTATCCCGGCCGTTTTTTGCTGCTCTACGGATTACAGCTGTGGCTCTGCGGTTTCGAAGTTGACCTTTTATCACTTCAAACCACTGAAAAGGAGCCACAGTTATGAAAATTCAGTACAAATTCGCCACAGAGACCATTTCCATTGATGTTCCCGATGATTGGGGCGAAATCCTAATCGACCTGGATCGCCAGGAGTACAACAACGACCACAAAGAGACCCGCCGGCACTATTCGCTGGAGGGCAAGGTCTACGAAGGCATGGACTACGCCGCAGAGGATTCCGGCCTGGAAGCCCTCTTTGCCGGCCCCACCGATGAAGAGCGGCTCCGCGCCGCCATCCAGAAGCTCGACCCCGACCAGCAGGCTATGATCCGCGCCATCTACTTTGAACGAGTCAGCGTCAACGACTACGCCGCCCGGATGGGCGTGACGCAGTCCGCCATTTCCCACCGTTTGCAGACGGTGAAGAAAAAATTGAAAAAACTTCTAGGCTGACCCTCATATTCAGCCCTTCTCCTGGCCGTATGTCGGAAGGAGCAAGAAAAGCAGCCTTCCAGAAAGGATGAACGCCATGAGACACAAGCTGAAGATCAGCGTGTCCAAGGAGCCGCAGAACGGCGGGGTGGTCAGATGCCGCAGTGTGACGTTGCGGGAGAAGATGCTCACCCGGCTCCTGGGCCGCAAAGAGCGAGTGATGATCCTCATTCCCGGCAACACCGTGGAATCCCTGGACATCACCGAGCTGTCGGAGGGAGGTGCGGCCTGTGAGTAAGATCAAGCTCCTCCTGGATGTGGTGGAGGATATGCGCTCCCTCGCTGACAGTCTCCAGTCGTTGGCAGAGGCCATGACCCAGGGAGAAGCCCCAGAAGCCGAGCCAGTACAGAAGGCCGCTCCACCTCTTCCCAAGGAACCGGCGGTTACGCTGGAGCAGGTTCGGGCAGTACTGGCTGAAAAAAGCCATGACGGGAAGACCGAAGCGGTCCGGGAACTGCTGCAGAAGTACGGTGCGCCGAAGCTGTCGGCAGTAGACCCCAAGCACTACCCGGCTCTGCTGAAGGATGCGGAGGTGCTCTGATGCCGCCCTCCAAACACGCCGTTCTCTCCGCCAGCGGCGCCCACCGATGGCTCCACTGTAACCCTTCGGCACGGCTGGAGCTGGAGTTCGCCGACCGGGAGACGGAAGCCGCAGCCGAAGGCACCGCCGCTCATGCTCTGGCCGAACACAAGCTCAAAAAGGCGCTGAAGCTGCGCTCCCGGAAGCCCGTCAGCCCGTATGACTGCGATGAAATGGACGCCTACACCGATGGGTATGTGGAGTTCGTGCTGGAACAGCTGGAGGAAGCCAGGGCGCTCTGCGCTGACCCTCTCGTCCTCATCGAACAGCGGCTGGACTTCTCCTGCTATGTGCCGGACGGCTTCGGCACCGGGGACTGCCTGATCGTGGCGGACAAGCTCCTGCACATCATTGATTTCAAGTACGGGCAGGGCGTCCTGGTGGACGCGGAGGAAAATCCACAGATGATGCTGTACGCCCTGGGCACCCTCCGGCAGTTCGACCACCTCTACGACATCGCCCAGGTCGCCATGAGCATCTACCAGCCCCGCCGGGAGAACGTGTCCACCTGGACCATCTCCGTGGAGCAGCTCATGGAGTGGGCGGAACACACCCTCAAGCCCAAGGCGGAAATGGCCTACCAGGGTGAAGGGGACTATGTCCCCGGCCCCTGGTGCACCTTCTGTAAAGCGGCGGTAAAGTGTCGCGCCAGAGCGGAAGCCAAGCTCCAACTCGCCAAGTACGAGTTTGCAATGCCGCCGCTCCTCACCGATGCTGAGATCGAGGACATACTCTCCCGTCTGCCCGGCCTGACCAAGTGGGCCGGCGAGATCGAAGCCTACGCCCAGGACGCCGCCATTTACCACGGTAAGGTGTGGCAAGGCTTCAAACTGGTGGAGAGCCGCACCAACCGCAAGTACACAGACGAGGAAGCCGTGATCCGCGCCGCCAACGCCGCCGGGTACCACGACATCTTCAAGAAGACCCTCATCCCCATCACTGAGATGGAGAAGCTCATGGGCAAAAAGGCCTTTGCCGAGATCCTCGGCAGCCTGGTCGAAAAGCCCAAGGGCAGGCCGACCCTGGTCCCGGTATCCGACCGGCGTCCTGCCATCACCACCACGGATGCCGCCCAAGAATTTACTGAAATTACGGAGGTATAACGATATGTCTGTCAATCACAAGAATCCGACCAAGGTGGTCACCGGTGTTGTCCGCCTGTCCTACGCCAACGTCTGGGAGCCGGCTTCCATCAACGGAAGCAACCCCAAGTACAGCGTTTCCCTCATCATCCCCAAGAGCGACAGCAAGACCATCGATGCCATCAACGCCGCCGTGGACGCCGCCATCAAGGACGGAGCCGCCAAGTTCGGCGGCAAGATCCCCAACAAGGCCGCGCTGAAGCTCCCCCTGCGGGACGGTGATCTGGAGCGGGATGACGAAGCCTACAAGGGCGCCTACTTCGTCAACGCCAACAGCACCACCGCGCCCCAGATCGTGGACCGCTCCGTGCAGCCCATCCTGGACCGCGCCGAAGTCTATTCCGGCTGCTACGCCCGTGTGTCCATCAACTTCTACACCTTCAACTCCAACGGAAACCGCGGCATCGCCTGCGGCCTGGGCAACATCCAGAAGGTGCGGGACGGTGAACCTCTGGGCGGTCGTTCCTCTGCCGCCGATGACTTCTCCACCGATTTCGATGACAATTTCCGTTCCTAACAAGCATCCGGCGAGGGTGGCGGAGGGCGACCTCTGCCGCCCTTATGCCGCAGGAAAGGAGGTCCTATGAAAACGCTATCCATCGACATTGAAACCTTTTCCCCGGAGCCGCTGACCAAGTGCGGCGTGTATCGTTACTGCCAAGCTCCGGAGTTTGAAGCGCTGCTGTTCGGCTATTCCGTGGACAGCGGCCCCGTCCGGGTGGTGGATCTCACCGCCGGCGAACGCATCCCCGCCGATGTGCTGGCTGCGCTGACCGACCCAGCGGTATCCAAGTGGGCCTTCAACGCACAGTTCGAGCGGGTGTGTCTCTCCCGGTACCTGGGGTACCCTGTCGGACAATACCTGGCTCCTGACTCCTGGTACTGCACCATGGTGTGGTCTGCTACCCTGGGTCTGCCCCTATCCCTGGAGGGGGCCGGCGCCGTGCTGGGGCTGGAGAAGCAGAAGCTCAAGGAGGGCAAAGACCTGGTGCGCTATTTCTGCACACCGGCGAAGGCCAGGGACGGCTCCACTTTCCGCCGCCTACCTGCAGACGCGCCGGAGAAGTGGATTTCCTTCAAGGCCTATAACCTCCGTGATGTGGAGACGGAGATGTCCATCCAGCAGAAGCTGTCCCGTTTCCCGGTCTCCCAGGAAGAGTGGGAGAACTACCATCTCGACCAGCGCATCAATGACCGGGGCATCCTGTTGGACCGCACCCTGGTGGCCCAGGCCATCCGTTGTGACGAGCGGTTCAAGCGCACCCATCTGGAACAGGCCCGCTCGGTCACCGGACTGGAGAACCCCAACAGTCCCGCCCAGCTCAAAGCGTGGCTGGCGAAAAAGGGCGTGGAAGCCGAATCCCTCTCCAAAGCGTCCGTGCTGGAGCTTCTGTCCCGTGCGGAGGGCGAGGTGGAGCTAGCTCTGTCTCTGCGGCAGGAGCTGGCCAAAAGCAGCGTCAAGAAATACACCGCCATGGAGTCGGTGGTCTGCCCGGATGACCGCGCCCGTGGGCTGATCCAGTTTTACGGGGCCAATCGAACCGGCAGATTTGCCGGGCGGCTCATCCAGGTGCAGAACCTCCCGCAGAACCATCTGCCCGATCTGAAACAGGCCAGGACGCTGGTGCGGGACGGACGCTTTGACGCCGTGGAGCTGCTCTATGACTCCGTCCCGCTGGTGCTCTCCGAACTGATCCGCACCGCCTTTATCCCCAAGCCGGGATGCCGCTTCTTCGTAGCGGACTTTTCGGCCATCGAAGCGCGGGTCATCGCCTGGATCGCCGGAGAGCAGTGGCGGCAGGAAGTGTTCGCCCAGGGCGGAGACATCTACTGCGCTTCCGCCAGCCAGATGTTCCATGTCCCCGTGGTCAAGCATGGCGTCAACGGCCACCTCCGGCAGAAGGGCAAAATCGCGGAGCTGGCCTTGGGCTACGGCGGCTCGGTGGGGGCGCTGAAAGCCATGGGTGCGCTGAACTACGGCCTGACCGAGGAGGAGCTGAAGCCCCTGGTGGACGCATGGCGGCAGTCCAACCCCCGCATCGTGAAGTTCTGGTGGGATGTAGACCGTGCCGCCGCCACCTGCGTCCGGGCCAGAGTCCCCGCCGAGACGCACGGCATCCGCTTCTTCTACCAAAGCGGCATGATGTTCATCGTGCTCCCCTCCGGCAGAAAGCTGGTGTATGTGAAGCCAAAGATGGGCGTCAACCGCTATGGCAGCGAGTCCGTCACCTACGAAGGTGTGGGCGAACAGAAAAAGTGGCTGCGGCTGGAGAGCTACGGCCCCAAATTCGTGGAGAACATCGTCCAGGCCACCGCCCGCGACATCCTGGTGGAAGCCATGCGCCGGCTGGAAGCGGCGGGGTACCAAATCGTGATGCACGTCCATGACGAAGCGGTCATTGAAGCCCCGGTGGATGCCTCCCTGGATGACATATGCGCCATCATGGGACAGACCCCCGCCTGGGCGGAAGGGCTGCTGCTCCGAGCAGACGGTTATGTCTGCGACTTTTATCAGAAAGACTGAGGTGACCCTTATGGGAATCAACAAATACAACTGTGAGGGCTACTACGACCCTACAGCCTATGAAGCCCTGACCCGGATCGAGAACGAGGCGCGCAAACTCCGCTCCTTCCGTCCGGTCGTGTATATCTGCTCACCGCTCTCCGGGGATCTGGAGGGCAACCAGGAGAAGGCAGCGCGCTACTGCCGCTTCGCCGTGGACGCCGGGTATATCCCCATTGCGCCCCATCTGTACTTTCCCCGGTTTATGAACGATGCCAACCCCAGAGAGCAGGATCTGGCCCTCTTCATGGACATTGTCCTGCTCACCAAATGCGCCCAGCTCTGGGTGTTCGGGGACACCGTCTCCAAGGGCATGAGCATCGAGATTGAGAAGGCCAAGCGCAAAGGCCAGACCATCCGCTACTTTACCGAGAACTGCCAGGAGGTGTCCGTATGAAAATCGCTGTGGGCAACAGCCGCATGGATAAGAAGTGGAAGAACCGGGATATTTCCTGGGAGGATCTGTGCCAAAGGGTCAGCTCCACCATCCGTACCACAGAAACCGTGGAGGAATACCGCAAACTGAAGAAGGGCGCCCAGGACAACATCAAGGATGTGGGCGGCTTCGTGGGCGGTCAACTCCGGGAGGGCCGGCGCAAAAACGGGATGGTGCTCTGCCGCTCCATGCTCACCCTGGACATGGACTACGGCAAGCCTGGGGTCTGGGACGAGATCGACCTGCTCCACGACTTTCAGTGCTGCGTCTACTCCACCCATAAACACACGCCGGAGCATCCCCGGCTGCGCATGATCATCCCCCTGGCCCGCGACATCACCGAAGAAGAGTACCCGGCGGTGGCCCGGATGGTGGCCAAGGAAATCGGCATCGACCTGTTTGACGATACCACCTATGAAGCCTGCCGCCTGATGTACTGGCCCTCCACCTCCGCAAACGGCGAATTCTTCTACAAGACCAAGGATGGTCCTCTGCTGGACCCGGACGCCTATCTCGCCAAGTACGCCGATTGGCATGACGCTTCCACCTGGCCGGTTTCCTCCCGGCAGTCTGAAGCGGTGCGCCGGAGTGTCAGTCAGCAGGCCGATCCTCTGGAAAAGCCCGGCATTGTGGGTGCCTTCTGCCGAGCCTATACCATTGAGGAAGCTATCGAAGCCTTTCTCACCGACGTCTACGAACCGTCCGCTATGAATGGGCGCTATGACTACATCCCCGCAGACTCCGCCGCCGGCGTAGTGGTGTACGATGGGAAATTCGCCTACAGCCACCACGCTACCGATCCGGTCTGCGGCAAGCTCTTAAACGCCTTCGACCTGGTGCGGCTCCACAAATTCCGGGAGCTGGACGAGAATGTGGGGCTGGATACCCCGCCGGGCAAGCTGCCCTCCTTCAAAGCCATGAGCGACCTTGCTCTGGCGGACGATAAGGTCAAGGCGGTTTTCGCCGAGGAGCGCATCGCCCAGGCCAGCGCCGAGTTTTCCGATGAGGACTGGCAAAACGGCCTGGAGCTGGACAAGTCTGGCCATGTTAAGAATACCCTGCACAACCTGACCCTCATTCTGGAGAACGACCCCAACCTCAAGGGCGTAGTGTTCAACCAGCTGCTGGACGGGATGGAGATCAAGGGCGAGGTGCCCTGGAACCACCCCTCCAAGTTCTGGCGTGACGCCGATGACGCCCAGCTCATCAGCTACGTGGACGCCCATTACGGCACCTTTTCCGCCCGGAACTACGACATCGCCGTGACCAAGGTGGCAGATGACCTGGCTTATCACCCCATTCGAGAGTTCATCGAAAGTTTGCCGGAATGGGATAAGGTTCCCCGCGTGGATACGCTGCTGGTGGACTACCTGGGCGCCAGCGACACCGCCTATGTTCGGGCAGTGACCCGGAAGACCCTCTGTGCCGCCATCAGCCGGGTACTGCGTCCGGGCTGTAAGTTCGACTCCATGCTGGTGCTCAACGGTCCCCAGGGCGTGGGGAAAAGTACCCTCATCGCCAAGCTGGCCGGAGAGTGGTTCTCGGACAGCCTGAACCTGGGCGACACCAAGGACAAGACCGCCGCCGAGAAGCTCCAAGGGTACTGGATCTTGGAGATCGGCGAACTGGCTGGGCTGAAGAAGGCGGAGGTGGAAACGCTGCGTTCCTTCCTCTCCCGGCAGAACGACATCTACCGCGCAGCCTTTGGCAAACGGGCCACGCCCCATCTGCGTCAGTGCGTGTTCTTTGGCACCACCAACGCCGAGTCCGGCTATCTGCGGGACACCACCGGCAACCGCCGCTTCTGGCCGGTCAAGACCCCCGGCAATGGGAAGAAGCAGTCCTGGAACCTTACCCACGAGGAGATCCTCCAAATCTGGGCGGAAGCTCTGGTGTATGTCCGCCAGGGCGAGAAACTCTACCTATCCTCTGAAATGGACGCGCTGGCCAAGGACGAGCAGCGGGAAGCCATGGAGTCCGATGAACGCGAGGGGCTGGTGCGGGAGTATCTGGATACCCTGCTGCCGGAACGCTGGGCGGAGATGGACCTCTTTGAACGCCGCAATTTCCTGGGCGGCTCCGATTTCGGAGGCCTGCAGGAGAAGGGTACGGTTCGACGCACCAGCGTGTCCAACATGGAGATCTGGTGCGAGTGCCTCGGAAAGGACCGTGCCAATCTGCGCCGCACCGACAGCAACGAGCTGACGGGCATCTTGGCTCGGCTGGGCTGGAAGCGGGCGGATAACAAGGTGCGCATCCCACTCTATGGGCCGCAGTACGTCTTTGTTCCGAAGGGGTGTTCCAGATGAACAGACAAGCAGATACAAAATTCGGGAACGGGTTCCCAGGGGCGGGTTCACACTCTGGAACCCTCACCGGAACACCCCATGGGAACGGCGGAAGCCCCATAAGCGGCAAGGTAAACCGGCTTCCGTGTTCCTGTGTTCCTAACATTTCTTATATATCGAAAGATGTAAGAAGTAGAGACCATCAGCACGCGAAACACGCATATACGCGCGTAAAGGGATTTTTCGGTGCCCGGAACACAGGAGGTCAATATGCGTGAGAAAACCATCGAAGCGAAACTGGTGAAGGCCGTCCGAATCATGGGCGGTCTCGCACCCAAGTTTGTAAGCCCTGGGTTTGATGGAGTGCCAGACCGCTTGGTGCTCCTCCCCAAGGGGAAAATCGCCTTCATTGAGCTGAAAGCACCCGGCAAGGCGCTCCGGCCTTTGCAGATAAGGCGGAAACAGCAGTTGGAAGCCCTGGGCTTTCCGGTGTACCGCATCGACAGCCCAGAGGAGATTGGAGGGATACTCGATGAAATACAGTCCTCATAAATACCAGACCTACGCTACGGACTTCATCCTGGAGCATCCCATTTCGGCGGTGTTCCTGGACATGGGCCTTGGCAAGAGCGTCATCACCCTGACCGCCATCTTCGACCTCTGTCTGGACAGCTTCCTGGTCCGCAAGGTGCTGGTCATCGCTCCGCTCCGCGTGGCTGCGGACACCTGGCCCGGTGAGATTGAGAAGTGGGACCACCTGCGCGGCCTTACCTACTCGGTTGCGGTCGGCAGCGAAGCCCAGCGCAAGGCGGCGCTCCTGCAGAGGGCAAGCGTGTACATCATCAACCGGGAGAATGTTGGATGGCTGGTGGAAAGCAGCGGATTGCCCTTTGACTACGACATGGTGGTCATCGATGAGCTGTCCTCCTTCAAAAGCTACCAGGCCAAGCGGTTCCGCGCACTTCTGAAGGTACGGCCCCGCGTCAAACGCATCGTGGGACTGACCGGCACGCCCTCCTCAAACGGACTCATGGATTTATGGGCGGAGTTCCGGGTGCTGGACATGGGCAGACGCCTGGGCCGGTTCATCACCCGGTACCGCAGCGCCTACTTCCAGCCGGACAAGCGAAACGCCCAGGTGGTGTTCTCCTATAAGCCCCTGCCGGGAGCCGAGGATGCTATCTATGAACGAATCTCCGACATCACCATCTCTATGCGGGCCGGCGACTATCTGGATATGCCGGAATGTGTGGTCAACGAGGTCAAGGTTACCCTCTCCGAAAAGGAGCGGAAAGCCTACGATACCATGCGCACGGAGCTGGTGCTCTCCCTGGGCGGAGAAGATGTGGATGCCGGGAACGCGGCGACTCTGGCGAACAAGCTCTCCCAGATGGCCAACGGTGCGGTGTATGGGGAGGGCAAAAAGATTCTCCCACTTCACGACCGGAAGCTGGACGTTCTGGAGGACCTCATCGAAGCCGCCAATGGTAAGCCCGTCCTGGTGGCCTATTGGTTCAAACACGATCTGGAGCGTATCCGCACCCGGTTTACCGTCCGGGAAATCAAGACCGCCCAGGACATCGCCGACTGGAACCTGGGAAAAATCCCCGTGGCGGTCATCCACCCGGCCTCCGCCGGCCATGGTTTGAACCTGCAGGCCGGGGGTTCCACCCTTATCTGGTTCGGGCTGACCTGGTCGCTGGAGCTTTACCAGCAGACCAACGCCCGGCTCTGGCGGCAGGGGCAGAAAGCCCAAACCGTGGTCATCCACCACATCATCACCAAGGACACCATCGATGAACGGATTGTGTCCGCCCTTCGCAGAAAAGACAAAACACAATCCGCTCTCATTGACGCGGTCAAGGCCAATTTGGAGGTGTAATATGACAGCGAAAGAATACTTATCCCAAGCCCGGCTGCTGGATGCCCGGATTAACGCCAAGATTCAGCAGGTTTCGGCGCTGAACGATTTAGCCACTCACGCCACCGCCACCCTGACGGGAATGCCCCGCAATCCCAGCCAGTCCGAGTCCCGCATGGCTGAAGCGGTGGTCAAGATCATCGACCTGCAGAATGAAATCAACCACGACATCGATGAGCTAGTGGATCTGAAGCGGGAGATCACCCGCCGGGTGAAGTCCATCCCCAATACTGAATATCAGCTCTTATTGGAGAAGCGGTACCTATGCTTCATGCCTTGGGAGAAGATCGCCGTGGACATGGGCTACTCCATCCAGCACATTTACCGCCTGCACGACTGGGCGCTGCGGGAATTTCCCATCCCCCAGGAAACATGAGAGTTCGATGTATTGAATGAGAGTAGCTCTGTAGTGTATCATTAAAATTGCCAAGAGAATCAAGCGAAGCCATCGTGGGGCCACCCCTGCGGTGGCTTTTCTTTTTAGGGCTCCCTCAAAGCCTGCTTTGTGGGAAGAGGACGAGCAGTGAAGTGAGTGAGCTTTTCGTGCTTGCACGGAAACGAACGATACGGAACTTGCGAGGACGAAAGGAGGTGGAACGGTGCCCACAAAGCCCAAGCGCCCCTGTTCGTACCCCGGCTGCCCCAAGCTGGCGGACGGCAGGTTCTGCGAGGAGCACGCCAAAGCAGAAGCCAAACGCTACGAGAAGTACGACCGTGACCCGGCTGTACGCCGCAGGTATGGCCGCGCCTGGAAGCGCATCCGCGACCGGTACATCCAGGAGCATCCGCTGTGTGAGCTGTGCCAGCGGGATGGCAGACTGACCCCCGCCGAAGAGGTGCATCACAAGGTACCTCTTCCCGAGGGCGGCACACACGCACGGGACAACCTCGTTGCCCTCTGTAAATCCTGTCACGCCAGAATCCACGCCCAGCGCGGGGATCGCTGGAAATGAAAAAAGCTGTGGAACATACTCCACAGCTCATTTTTATAGGAAGGGGCTGGTTGAGGCGGGAAGACAGTTCAACAGCTTGATAGTGAAAAGACAAATGAAACCCAGTACCGTTGCAAAATCAGCTACCATAGGCAGCACCTCCGTTACAGAAAGCGTTAACCCCATATGATGCGCTTTCCTCCCTTGCGGCTCCAACCGGCCAACCCCCTGGGGCATAAAAAGTATATCATCTGAGGTTTTTTACTGTCAAGGGTAGGGGTAGTCAAATCTCTACGAACTTACCACCGTGCAACGGGCCGGGGGTCTCGCGCACAAAATCGCGGTTTCAAAGGGGGTATATACCCCCAGACCGGGAAAGGAGGAAGTCTGTGGCCAAAGACGGTACCAACCGCGGCGGCGCCCGTGCTGGTGCTGGCGCAAAGAAGAAGCCCCTCGCCGACAAGATCGCCGAGGGAAATCCAGGCAGAAGGAAGCTGACTGTCATCGACTTTCAGGACACAGCCGATTTAGAAGGTCAGCCCATGCCGAAACCGTCAGCTATGCTGTCCGCCACCCAGAAGGATGGCAAGACGCTGGTTGCCGCCGAGATCTATGAAAAGACCTGGACCTGGCTGGCGGAGCGGGGATGCGCCGCGCTGGTTTCCCCGCAGCTTTTGGAGCGATACGCTATGAGCGTGGCCCGCTGGATACAGTGTGAGGAGGCCATTACCGAATACGGCTTTCTCGCCAAGCACCCCACCACGGGGAACGCGATTCAAAGTCCCTATGTGGCGATGAGCCAAAACTTCATGTCCCAGACCAACCGCCTGTGGATGGAGATCTACCAGATCGTCAAGGAGAACTGTTCCAGCGAGTACGGCGGGGCCACGCCCCAGGACGATGTGATGGAGCGGCTGCTGTCCGCTCGGAAAGGAAAATGAGTATGACCAAATATAAAACGGCTAAAAGCGCCCGGCGCGGTCACCCGGATAAGCTGTGCGACCTGATTGCCGACAGCATTCTGGACGAGTGTCTCCGGCATGACCGCTATTCCCGCTGCGCCTGCGAGGTCATGGCCACCAAGGGGAAAATCTTTGTCTGCGGGGAGATCACCTGCGCGGCAAAGATCAACATCCGCTCGGTGGTTCGGGAAGTCCTCCGCAAGGCGGGCTACAACCCCATGAAATTCATTGTGTTCGTCTATGTCCACCGGCAGAGTTCCGACATCGCCGGCGGCGTGGATTCCGCGCTGGAAGTGCGGGATGGCGGGAGTGGTGATGTGTTCGCCACCACCGGCGCCGGCGACCAGGGCACCGTGTACGGCTACGCCACCAGGGAAACCTGGACTCGCCTGCCAGTCCCTGTGGTATTCGCAAACGACATCTGCAGAGGGCTGGACGAAGCAATGCAGGATGGAACCATTCGTGGCATCGGTCCCGATGGCAAGGCTCAGGTGACCGTGGTGTATGAGGACGGGAAGCCTGTGGGTGTGAAGAACATTGTGGTGTCTGTCCAGCACGATAAAGGTAAAAATCTGGAGGAGCTTCGGCGGGAGATCATCTCCGAGGTGCTGTATCCTATTCTGGATCGGTTCAGTTTCCCCAAGGACGTGGAGATTCTCATCAACCCCTCCGGCAGATTTGTGGAGGGCGGTCCCGCCGCCGATACCGGGCTGACCGGCAGAAAACTGATGGTGGACACCTATGGTGGCCTTGCCGCTCATGGTGGCGGCGCCTTCTCCGGGAAAGACCCCACCAAAGTGGATCGCAGCGCCGCATACATGGCCAGAGCCATTGCCCGGAATGTGGTGGGCGCGTGGCTGGCGGAGGAATGCCAGGTTTCCATTTCCTACGCGATCGGCAAAGCGGAACCTACCGCTGTAGAGATTGACACCTTTGGCACCGCCAAGGTGGACGAGGATGTCATCCGGCTGGCGGTACTGGACGTGTTCGACCTGCGGCCCGCCGCCATCATATCCCTGCTGCATCTCCGCGCTCCCATCTACGCCGACACCGCCTCCTACGGACACTTCAATGGGTACAAGTACAGCTGGGAAAACCTCGACAAGACCGATGAACTGCGGAAGGCGGTGGAAAAGTATGCTGATTGAGCGCAAGCACACCGCCGACCTGATCCCCGCCGACTACAATCCCCGCAAAGATCTGAAGCCTGGTGACCCGGAGTACGACAAGCTGAAACGCTCCATGGAGCAGTTCGGCTATGTGGAGCCAGTAATCTGGAACAAGACCACCGGACGGGTGGTGGGCGGTCACCAGCGGCTGAAGGTGCTCATGGATATGGGCGTCACCGAAGTGGAGTGCGTGGTGGTGGAGCTGAATGACGAGCGGGAAAAAGCCCTCAACATCGCCCTCAACAAAATCTCCGGCGATTGGGACAAGGAAAAGCTGATGCTCCTCATCTCCGACCTGCAGGGTGCCGACTTCGATGTGTCCCTCACCGGCTTTGACCCCGCCGAGATCGATGACCTCTTCAAAGACAGCCTGAAAGATGGGGTCAAGGATGATGAGTTCGATGTGGATGCCGAGATGGAGAACCCCGCCATCACCAAGACCGGGGATGTCTGGACGCTGGGGCGGCACCGGCTGGTCTGCGGGGACAGCACCAAGCCGGAAACCTTCGCCCTGCTGATGGAGGGCTTAAAGGCCAACCTGGTCATCACCGACCCGCCCTACAATGTCAATTATGAGGGCGGCGCAGGAAAGATCAAGAATGACAACATGGAGAACGCTGCCTTCTACGACTTCCTGCTGGCAGCGTTTCAGAATACAGAGGAAGTCATGGCGGACGATGCTTCTATCTATGTGTTCCATGCGGACACCGAGGGGCTGAACTTCCGAAAGGCGTTCTCGGACGCCGGCTTCTACCTCTCCGGGACGTGCATCTGGAAGAAACAGTCCCTGGTGCTGGGCCGTTCGCCCTACCAGTGGCAGCATGAGCCGATCCTCTTCGGCTGGAAGAAGAAAGGCCGACACCAGTGGTACACCGGGCGGAAGGAGTCCACCATCTGGGAGTTCGACAAGCCCAAGAAGAACAAGGAGCACCCCACCATGAAGCCTATCCCGCTTCTGGCCTATCCCATTCTCAACTCCTCCATGAGCAACGCCATCGTACTGGACCCGTTCGGCGGTTCCGGCAGCACCCTCATCGCCTGTGAGCAAACCGACCGCGTCTGCCGCACCATCGAGCTGGACGAAAAGTTCTGCGATGTCATCGTGAAGCGGTACATCGAACAGGTGGGCAAGGCGGATGATGTGTCGCTCCTGCGGGATGGGCTAACCTACCGCTATGATGAGGTGGTCGGGGACGATGCGGAAGACATCCCGCTGTTCTGAGGAGGCGCCCATGGAATCGAATACGACTTTGACCCTCGGTAGCCTCTTCGATGGCTCCGGGGGGTTTCCTTTGGGCGGTCTGCTCTGCGGGATCACCCCGGTGTGGGCTTCGGAGATCGAACCGTTCCCCATCCGGGTGACCACCAAGCGGCTCCCCTTTATGAAGCACTACGGCGACATCTCCCAGATGGATGGCGGGAAGATCGAGCCGGTGGACATCATCACTTTCGGCTCCCCCTGTACCGACATGAGCATCGCCGGGCGGAGGGCCGGTCTGGACGGGAAGCAATCCGTCCTCTTTTACCAGGCCATCCGCATCATTCAGGAAATGAGGGATGCCACCCATGGCAAATATCCAAGATACATCGTATGGGAGAACGTCCCCGGCGCGTTCATCTCCAACCACGGAGAGGACTTCAAGGCCGTCCTCGAAGCGGTCATCGGGATCAAGGAGCCGGGCGCCCAGGTGCCTATGCCTGAGAAAAACCTCTGGCCCTACGCCGACCTGTACATGGGAGAGCAGTGGAGCGTTGCGTACCGCACTCTTGACGCGCAACACTGGGGAGTCCCCCAGCGAAGACGCCGCATCTTCCTTGTCGCAGATTTTGCAGGCTGGGGCGCCGGACAAGTACTATTTGAGTCCGAAGGCCTGTCAGGGTATTCTGCGGAGGGCTTCCGTGCGTGGCAAAGAGCTGCCAGAGATCCTGCGGCTGGCTCTGGAGCGGCAGGCCTCTGCCTAAACGACCAGGGCGGCTCCTGCATGGATGTGACGGAGAATGTCGCGGCAACGCTCCGGGCGGAACACCACGGACACCCTCCCTGCGTGATGGATGCCGCCGGCTTCTGCACTGAGCACTCGGCGGATAGTCGGGGCATTGGATTCGAACAGGAACGCGCTCCCACCCTTCGGGCAGGAGTTGTTCCCGCCGCGATCGCATTGGAGAGCCACCCCATCGACAGCCGCATCAAGATTGCCGATGACGGTACTATCCAGACGCTGACCTCCCGCATGGGGACGGGCGGGATGAATGTGCCGCTGGTGATGAAGATCCGCTCCGGCTGCGAGGGCGGCGGGAAAGGGCCGCTCATCCAGGAGGACAAGTCCGCTACGCTGGGCTGCAACAACGACCAGACCCTCTTCGAGCCTGTGGCCTTTGGCATCTCCTCCGACCAGTCCAAGGCAATGCTCTCCAGCAATCCCCACGCCGGCATCTACAAAGCCCGGACATCCCGCACCCTGGACACCGGGGGTGGAAACCCAGGCTGCAATCAAGGCGGGATTGCCGTAGTCACACAGGAGAAGTCCTACGCCATGACAATGAACAGCTATGTCCAGGTCGAGGAGGAAAAGACACCGGCGCTGCTCTCAAGGGACTACAAAGACCCCACCGCTGTGAACAGCGGCTACACCGTGCAGCGGCTGACACCCACTGAGTGCGCCCGGCTGCAGGGCTTCCCGGACTGGTGGTGTGCCGGCCTGGAAACCCCGGAGCCGACCAGGGAGGACATCGCGTTCTGGACCGAGGTCTGGGAGACACACCGAAGAGCCGTGAATCCCTCCGTGAAGCCCAAGACGGAGCGGCAGATCGTCAAGTGGCTGAAAGCCCCGTACTCCGATGCGGCGGAGTACAAGATGTGGGGCAACGGCGTGGCGCTGCCCTGCGTCTGGTTCGTTCTCTCCGGCATTGTGTTCAGTACACAATTATCTCCTGCGTAATTCTACAATCCCAGGTCTCTATTCGACTTGATATTTGGGGGCCGCAGAGCGAATATGTGACTACCAAAAATCAAGGAGGAATGAGAAATGACCCTGCGATACAACCTGACCGGTGCCGACCGCAAACGGCTGGTGAATGCCATCAGCGAGATTACCGGCGTCCCTGCTAAATACCTGGGCGCGCCCAGCTTCGCCTACCAGGTGGACTACTTCACCATCGACCGCAACGGTGGCGTCACCTTTGATGACCGTGCCGACAGCGAGGAGATCGAGAACCTCATCGAAACGCTGGACAGCCAGGGCTTCACCGCCGAGCCGCAAGCGGTCGAAGCGACCGAACCTGTGGAGCCGGTACCCGCCGAGGTGGACGGGCTGTGCATCTCCATGCCAGCCAGTCTTTTCACCGAGACAATGCTGCAGAATTTAAAGGACATCATCGCATCGAAGGGAAATCTGATCCGCAAGGCCCTGGGGGTGGATGAGCTGCCCGTGGAGGTCGGCGATACGAAGGTCTCCTTCCCATGGTTTGCCGGGATGCCCACACCGGAGGAGGCCAAAGCCTATGACCACTTCATCTGCGCCCTGTGCGAAATGGCCAGAAATCAAAAGCGCGTTACCGCCAAGGAGCGGGACACAGACAACGACAAGTACGCCTTCCGCTGTTTCCTCCTCCGGCTGGGCTTCATCGGGCCTGAGTTCAAACAGGAGCGCAAAATCCTCCTGCGAAACTTGACCGGCAGCTCCGCGTTCAAGTCGGTTCCCCAAAAGGAGGTGGCAGATGATGCGGCTCCTGAGTAAAGAAACACTGGCGCTCCTCCGTTCCCGCTACCCCAAGGGCGCACGGGTGGAACTCGTCCGCATGGACGATCCCCAGGCTCCGCCCGTTGGCACAAAGGGCACGGTGCTGGGTGTGGACGATGTGGGGAGTATCCTTGTGGCATGGGACAACGGCAGCGGCCTGAACGTGGCCTTTGGCGAAGATATCTGCCGCAAGATTGGGGAATAAGGCGCTGTAAGATACACAGTTTTCTGACCACAAGATCGTGTAGTTTATGGCTCAGATAATCCTGGATATAGTGTGCCTTCAGAGGTAATATGACACTACCGAAAGGGAAAACAACACCAACCAGGAGGCAGAACCATGAACGAGAAAACGAGAACCCAGATCGAGGAAATGAAGAAGCAGACCATCGGGGTCGAGGTTGAGATGAACAACATCGACCGAAGCCGGGCGGCAAAGGTCGCCGCCGAGTTCTTCGGCACCGGACGCTACGAGAGCACCGCCCACCGCAACGGGTACAGCACCTGGAGCGCATGGGACAGCCAGGGACGCGAATGGAAATTCCAGAAGGACGTTTCCATTTCCGGCCCGGACAGCGAAAAATGCGAGCTGGTCACCCCGATCCTGACCTACGCCGACATGGAAACCCTGCAGGAGCTGATTCGCCGGCTGCGCAGAGCGGGCGCCAAGAGCGACTCCACCAGGGGCTGCGGAGTCCACATCCACATCGGCGCCAAGGGTCACACCCCGCAAACCCTGCGCAACCTGGCCAACATCATGGCCAGCCACGAGAGCCTTCTGGCCGAAGCCCTCAACCTCGACCATTACCGCATGAGCCGGTACTGCCGCACGGTTGACCCCCGCTTCCTGGAACAGCTCAACCGCAGGAAGCCCACCACCATGGCCGACCTTGCCGACATCTGGTACGGGAGCCAGGGCGCCAACTACGGCAGAAGCCAGCATTACAATGACAGCCGCTACCATATGCTCAACCTCCACGCCACATTCACCAAGGGCACGGTCGAGTTCCGGCTTTTCCAATTCGATGCCCCCGCCAACGGTAAGCGCAACGGCCTTCACGCCGGCCAGCTGAAGAGCTACATCCAGCTTTGCCTGGCGCTCAGCCAGATGGCCAAGACGGTGCGCACCGCCAGCCCCAAGCCCCAGCAGAACGAGAACCCCAAATACGCCATGCGCACCTGGCTTCTCCGCTTGGGGTTCATCGGCGAGGAGTTTGAAACCGCACGAGACATCCTGACCCGCCGCCTTTCCGGTGACGCGGCCTTCCGCAACGGCAGAGCCGCCGCTTGAAGGACGCCGCCCAGAGGCCCCCGAACCCGCTGACGCGGGCTTTCGGTGGTAGAAGGGGTATGCGCCCCGGAAAGGAAGGTCAAGAAAATGAAACGCTACTACATTGCCTACGGAAGCAATCTCAATGTCCGGCAAATGCGCTGGCGCTGCCCAGGGGCGAGAATCATCGGCACTTCGGAACTGAAGGACTACCGGCTCCTCTTCAAGGGAAGCAAGACCGGCTCCTATCTCACGGTCGAGCCGGATAAAGGATGCACGGTCCCCGTTGCGGTCTGGGAGGTCACCGACCAAGATGAACTGGCGCTGGATCGCTACGAAGGATACCCCAGCTTCTACTACAAAACCGAGATGACGCTGGATGTCAAAGGCATCCGCACCGGCAAGCTCCGGCACCGGAGGGCCTTCGTGTACATCATGCGGGAGGAACGGCCCTACGGCATTCCCACCAGCAGCTACTTGAGTATCTGCGGCCAGGGCTATCGGTTCTTCGGATTTCCCGTTGACAAGCTCCTGGAAGCCTGCAGGTACAGCAGAGAAAGGATGAAGCCCCATGAAGGAAGATAACATCAGCCGCCTGGCGATCTGCCCACGCTGCGGCAAGCCCTACTACGAACCTCCGGCGCTTTCCCGGCTGGACAACGAGACCCTCATCTGCCCGGATTGCGGCACACGGGAAGCCCTGGACAGCATTGGTGTTGCTCCTGCAGAGCAGGACGCCATCATCCGGGTCATCCACCGCTACCAGCGGTGGGAATGAAGCTGTAAAGCACACAACTATACCCATACAGGGATGGAGCCAGAAGGCTCTGTTCCTCGTTACAGCCGCGCAGGGCTGTTTTTTTATGCTCATTTTACGGAGGTGACGGACATCAGAAAGCTCAAGAAATACACCCCAACGCCCTTCATGGCCAAGGGGTCACACTACGACAAAGCCCTGGCGGACTATGCCGTTAGCTTCATCCAATGTCTCTGCCACACAAAAGGCACCTGGGCGGGAAAGACCTTCGAGCTAATTGACTGGCAGGAGCGCATCATCCGCGACCTGTTCGGCGTGGTCAAAGAGAACGGCTACCGCCAGTTCAACACCGCCTACATCGAGATCCCCAAGAAAATGGGCAAGTCGGAGCTGGCCGCTGCGGTGGCTCTTCTGCTCACCTGCGGGGACGGCGAGGAACGCGCCGAGGTGTATGGCTGCGCTGCCGACCGCCAGCAGGCATCCATCGTTTTTGAGGTGGCGGCGGATATGGTGAAGATGTGTCCGGCGCTCTCCAAACGGGTCAAGATCCTCGCGTCCCAGAAGCGCATTGTCTACCATCCCACCAACAGCTTCTACCAGGTGCTCTCGGCGGAGGCCTACTCCAAGCATGGCTTCAACATCCACGGCGTGGTTTTTGATGAGCTGCACACCCAGCCAAACCGGAAGCTCTTTGACGTCATGACAAAGGGTTCCGGGGATGCCCGGATGCAGCCCCTCTACTTCCTGATCACAACGGCGGGGACAGATACCCGCTCGATCTGCTACGAGACACACCAAAAGGCCAAGGACATCCTGGAAGGCCGGAAGATCGACCCTACATTCTATCCGGTTATCTACGGCGCTGACGAGGAGGATGACTGGACAGACCCTAAGGTGTGGAAGAAGGCCAACCCCTCTCTCGGCATCACGGTGGGCATCGACAAGGTCAAAGCGGCCTGTGAGTCCGCCAAGCAGAACCCCGCCGAGGAAAACAGCTTCCGCCAGCTCCGGCTAAACCAGTGGGTCAAACAGGCGGTGCGCTGGATGCCCATGGAGAAATGGGATCGCTGCGCCTTCGCCACCTCAGAGGACGATCTGGAAGGCCGGGTTTGCTACGGCGGTTTGGATTTGTCCAGCACCACGGATATTACCGCCTTTGTGCTGGTCTTCCCGCCGCTGGACGAAGAGGACAAATACACTGTACTGCCTTACTTCTGGATACCGGAGGACAACATCGACCTGCGCGTCCGCCGCGACCATGTGCCTTATGATGTCTGGGAGCGGCAGGGCTACCTCCAGACCACAGAGGGAAATGTGGTTCACTACGGCTACATCGAAAAGTTCATCGAGCGGCTGGGAGAGCGGTTCAACATCCGGGAGATCGCTTTTGACCGCTGGGGCGCCGTACAGATGGTGCAGAACCTGGAGGGCATGGGGTTCACGGTGGTTCCCTTCGGGCAGGGCTTCAAGGATATGTCCCCGCCCACCAAGGAGTTGATGAAGCTGGTGTTGGAGGAGCGCATCGCTCACGGTGGGCACCCCGTCTTGCGCTGGATGATGGACAACATCTACATCCGCACCGACCCGGCAGGGAACATCAAGCCGGACAAGGAAAAATCCACAGAAAAAATCGATGGCGCCGTTGCCACCATCATGGCCCTTGATCGGGCCATCCGATGCGGCAACGACACCAGCGAGTCAGTCTATGACAGCAGAGGGCTGCTGTTTATTTAATTTTCAGAGGTTAATCGTCATCCTCCCCGTAACCATAAACGGTGTTTTTACACCCACAATGAGGACAGATGATGTAGGCGTAGGGGTTGTCACCATCCTCCCACGGAAGTGTAAGGTCTCCTCCTCTGAGGGACATTCCACAATTGATACAGTCTTCCATCGTTAATCCTCTTTAATTTGGTGACTTGTGTTCGGATAAGCTTTGCTGATCTGCCTGTTCTGCGGATTCGTGCTCAGTAGCCTCCACCTCCAATTCTTTATCTACCTGCTGTAGTTCGCTAATCCGTTCAGTTTTCTTGCGACGAAAATCGAAGGCCACTTTGATTGCGCCAACCACAGTAAGTGTACCGAGTATGCCGAGTCCAAGTCCTTTCTTCAGCCCAATTTTTTCACCTATTTCCATGCCGCTTTTTGCAGCATATTTAGTTAAGGCAGTAACACCTGCGGACATTTTGCCATCGCCTATTACCCGGAGCTTTTCAGTCATATAAGGCGCAGCTTTTCCGGCACTGGAATTAATCAGATCTAAGATTTCATTCTCGTGGCTCATTATTTTCTTCCTCCTTAGGTTTTGAATGTTGGTTAGCGGTGGCTTCACTCAGTCCATTGAGGTTATCCAGCAGCTGGTTTAATAGGTCAGTCTCAATCTGGATTTTCTGATCCAGTTCGGCACGACTTTTTAATAGTGATTCCAGTTTGGCGCGTTCCTCACTGATTCTTGTAGCAATGAAAGCATACACAGAATCAACGCCTACACGCGCCTTATCCAATTCTTGCTCCTTGGCTTTTCGAACAGCAAGCACCGCATTTGTTACGCCCAGCACACCTAAGGTAGCGGCTCCAACCCCCAGAGTAAGGGGTGCTGCAAGTGTAGCCGCATACTTGGGGGAAGCCTTTAAAAATGCGTTCAACGCACCTTCAAGGATCACTTTGTTTTCACCCTTTTTCTTTGAGTTGGCTTCAGCCTGCAGTTTTCCATCCCGAATCCAGCGCCTAACTGTTTCAGGATTTGTCCCAAGGAGTTCTGCGATTTCCTTTACCGTGTATGTTTTCATGACGTTCTCCTCCACTCACAAGATACAACATCGTGTAGTATCTTGTCAATAGTATATTGTAAATTTCTCGTTCTCTTCACAGATTTACGAAAGTGAGGTCGAGCCTATGGGCATTTTTTCCGGCTTGTTCAAATCCCGCGACAAGCCCCAGAACCGGACATCCGGCAGCGGGTACAGCTTCTTCTTCGGCGGCTCCACCGCCGGCAAGAACGTCAACGAGCGTTCCGCCATGCAGATGACCGCCGTGTACTCCTGCGTCCGCATCCTGGCGGAAGCGGTGGCGGGTCTGCCGCTGCACCTCTACCGCTACAAAGAGGATGGCGGCAAGGAAAAGGCGCTGGACCATCCGCTCTATAATCTTCTCCACGACGAGCCGAACCCGGAGATGAGTTCCTTTGTGTTCCGGGAAACCCTAATGAGCCATCTGCTCCTGTGGGGCAATGCCTACGCCCAGATCATCCGCAACGGCAAGGGCGAGGTCTTTGCCCTCTATCCGCTGATGCCCAACCGCATGGTGGTGGACAGGGACACCAAGGGCCGGCTCTACTACCAATACACCACCAGCACCGAGGACGCTCCCACCATGAAGGGTGTCACCGTCAACCTGCCGCCCTCGGATGTATTGCACATCCCCGGCCTGGGCTTTGACGGGCTGGTGGGGTACAGTCCCATTGCCATGGCCAAGAACGCCATCGGCATGGCGATTGCCTGCGAGGAGTACGGGGCCAAGTTCTTCGCCAATGGCGCGGCCCCAGGCGGTGTACTGGAACACCCCGGCACCATCAAAGACCCCCAGCGGGTGCGGGAGAGCTGGCAGTCCACCTTCGGCGGCAGCGGCAACAGCAACAAGATCGCAGTGCTGGAGGAGGGCATGAAGTACACGCCCATCGGCATCTCGCCGGAGCAGGCGCAGTTTTTGGAGACGCGAAAATTCCAAGTCAATGAGATCGCTCGAATTTTCCGAGTGCCGCCCCATATGATAGGCGACCTGGAAAAGTCGAGCTTTTCTAATATTGAGCAGCAGTCTCTGGAGTTCGTGAAATACACGCTGGACCCCTGGGTGGTCCGCTGGGAGCAGACCATTCACCGGTCGCTCCTGCTGCCGGACGAGAAGTCGCGGTATTTCGTGAAGTTCAATCTGGAGGGTCTGCTTCGCGGCGACTATCAGAGCCGCATGAACGGGTACGCCATCGGTCGGCAGAACGGCTGGATGTCCGCCAACGACATCCGGGAGCTGGAGAACCTCGACCGCATCCCTGCCGAAGAAGGCGGCGACCTGTACCTAATCAACGGCAATATGCTCCCGCTCAAGGACGCGGGGGCTTTTGCAGATACCGAACCCAACGATGACGGAAAGGAGGAAAATGCCGATGAAGAAGTTTTGGAAGTGGAAGAATCAAGCCCAGACGGAGACGGCTCCGGCGGAACGGACGCTGTATCTGAACGGCACCATCGCAGAGGAAAGTTGGTTTGACGATGACGTCACGCCCCAGCTTTTTAAGGAGGAGCTGATGGCCGGGGACGGGAACATCACCGTCTGGATTAATTCTCCCGGCGGCGACTGTGTGGCGGCGGCTCAAATCTACAATATGCTGATGGACTACCCCCATGATGTGACCGTGAAGATCGATGGCATTGCGGCGTCCGCCGCATCCGTCATCGCCATGGCGGGCACCAGGGTCCTCATGTCCCCGGTGTCTATGCTCATGATCCACAACCCCATGACTGTTGCCATGGGCGACACCGGCGAGATGCAGAAGGCCATCGAGATGCTCTCCAGCGTCAAGGACTCCATCATCAACGCCTACGAGATCAAGACCGGCCTGTCCCGCGCCAAGCTGTCCCACCTCATGGACGCCGAGACCTGGATGGACGCCGGAAAGGCGGTGGAGCTGGGCTTCGCTGATGAGGTGATGAAGCGCCCCGCCGAAACCGAGGATATGGAACCCCCGGCGGTTACCATGCTGTATTCCAAGGCGGCGGTGGTCAATTCCCTCATGGACAAGATCGCCGAGAAATGCAAAACCAACCGACTCGCCCCCAAGGCGGAACCCAAGGGCCGCTCCGTAGACGATCTCTACGAGCGGCTCAATCTTTTGAAACATTAAAGGAGGAAAACTACCATGACTATTTTGGAACTGCGTGAGAAGCGCGCCAAGGCCTGGGACGCTGCCAAGGCTTTCCTGGACTCCCACCGTACCGACAAGGGCACCCTGTCCGCCGAGGATGATGCCACTTACTCCCGCATGGAGCAGGACATCACTGATCTGGGCAAGGAGATTGCCCGGATGGAGCGCCGCGAAGCTTTGGACGCCGAGCTGAATAAGCCTGTCAACCACCCCATCACCGGCAGGCCCGCCGGCGACCAGCAGCCCGAAAAGAAGGGCCGCGCTTCCGATGAGTACAAGCGGAACTTCTGGAACGCCATGCGTCTACAGGGTAACCCCTATGAGATCCGCAATGCCCTGCAGGAAGGCACCGACAGCGAGGGCGGTTACCTGGTGCCGGATGAGTTTGAGCGCACCCTGGTGCAGGCTCTGGAGGAAGAAAATGTGTTCCGCCGTCTGGCCAAGGTCATTCAGACCTCCAGCGGTGACCGCAAGATCCCCATCGTAACCAGCCACGGTTCCGCCGCCTGGTTGGATGAGGAGGACGCCCTCACCGAGAGCGATGAGGTGTTCGGCCAGACCTCTCTGTCCGCCTACAAGCTGGGTACCTTCCTCAAGGTGTCCGATGAGCTGCTCAATGACAGCGTGTTCGACCTGCCCTCTTACATCTCCACCGAGTTTGCCCGCCGCATCGGCGCCAAGGAGGAGGAAGCCTTCTTCGTGGGCGATGGCAGCGGCAAGCCCACCGGCATCTTCGCCGCTACCGGCGGCGCCCAGACCGGAATCACCGCCGCCAGTTCTACCGCCATCACCGCCGATGAGCTGATTGACCTGTTCTACTCTCTGAAGTCCCCCTACCGCAGGAAGGCGGTCTGGGTGATGAACGACTCCACGGTCAAAGCCATCCGCAAGCTGAAGGATAACCAGGGGCAGTATCTGTGGCAGCCTTCCCTCACGGCTGGGACCCCCGATACCATCCTGAACCGTCCGGTCTACACCTCTTCCTATGTTCCCGCCATCGCCGCCGGCGCCAAGACCATTGCCTTCGGTGATTTCAGCTACTACTGGATCGCCGACCGCCAGAGCCGCTCCTTCAAGCGCCTGAACGAGCTGTTCGCCACCACCGGTCAGGTGGGCTTCATGGCCACCCAGCGCGTGGACGGCAAGCTCATCCTGTCGGAGGCCATCAAGGTGCTGGCGCAGAAGGCGTCTGCTTAAGGGAAAGGCGGTGGTGATGATGAACGAACTTTTGCAGAAGGTCAAGGAAAACCTCATCCTGGAGCATGACGCCGATGACAAGCTGCTGGAACGCTTCATCACCGCCGCCATCTCCTATGCGGAGAGCTACCAGCACATTGCGGAGGGGTACTACCAGGAGCACCCCATGCCGCCCACTACTGAACAGGCCGTCATCATGCTGTCATCCCACTTTTATGAGTCCAGGGATGGCAGCACGGGCGGCTTTTTCGCGGATAACGTGCAGGCCGGTCAGCAGGTGTGGAACACCGTGAATCTGCTTCTCCGGCTCGACCGGGAATGGAAGGTGTGAGTATGTCCTTTGGAAAGATGAACACCTTTATTGACCTGGTGAAAAAAGAAGTCTCCGTGGATGCGGAGGGCTTCAAATCGGAAAAGGAAGTCACCCTGGCTTCCATTAGGGCATATCGAGAAGGAAGGCACGGGAGCGAGAGATGGGCGAACATGGCGGCTTTTTCGGAAGCTACCGACCTGTTCCGCTTCCGGGTCATTCCCGGTGTATCTGTTACCACAGACCTGGCAATCCTCTGCGATGGCGACCGATTTGAGATCACCTCAGTAGAGGACGTAAAGGGCCGTGGAATGTATCTGGAGGTTATGGCAAAGGTGGTGAAACCCGGTGGCTAAAGTGAAGGTGGAAATGCCTGAGGAATTTCTCCGCAAACTGTCCCTTCTGGGCAGCAAAACAGATGAGATCGCAGGACGCGTCCTGGAAGCCGGCGGAGAGGTCGTGTTGTCAAAGGTACGGAGCAACCTCTCTTCCGTCATCGGCAGCGGTACGAAATACGACTCTCGCTCCACGGGTGAGCTGGAACGCTCCCTGGGCCTGACCCCGCCGCTGGTGGACCGGGACGGAAACCACAACATCAAGATCGGCTTTGCCGAGCCGCGCTCCGATGGTTGCAGCAACGCCATGCTGGCAAATATCATCGAGTACGGCAAGAGCGGCCAGCCGGCGAAACCCTTTCTCAAACCCGCACAGACCTCATCTCGAAAGGCCTGTACCAGCGCCATGATCCGCAAACTGGAAGAGGAGGTGGAGAAGCTGTGAGTCTGCTGTCTGAACTGAAAACGGTGGCGGATGCCTGTTCAATCCCGGTGGAGACCGGCGTTTTTTCCGGCGTACCGCCCGACCTTTATTTGGTCATCACGCCAATGGCGGACACCTTCGAGCTTCACGCCGACAATTCCCCAGAGTACGACACCCAGGAGGCGCGGCTGTCCCTATTCGTGAAGGGCAACTACACCGCCACCAAAGATACCCTTGTCCGCGCTCTGCTGGGTGCGGATTTTTGCATTACTGATCGCCGGTATATCGGCCGTGAGGACGATACCGGCTTTCACCACTACGCCATTGACGTGGCAAAAACTTATGAAATGGAGGAATGAACTATGGCTACTATCGGCTTGGATAAGCTGTACTACGCCAAAATCACCGAGGATACTTCCGGCAATGAAACCTACGGCGATCCTCAGCCCCTGGCAAAGGCCATGACCGCCGAGCTGTCGGTGGAGCTGGCGGAAGCTACGCTGTATGCGGACGATGGCGCCGCCGCTGTGGTCAAGGAGTTCCAGAGCGGCACTCTGACCCTGGGCGTGGATGACATCGGCGTTACCGTTGCCCAGGACTTAACCGGAGCCACCATTGACGGGAACAAGGTGCTGGTCTCCACCAGCGAGGATGGCGGCACCCCTGTGGCCGTGGGCTTCCGCGCGAAAAAGGCAAACGGGAAATACCGTTACTTCTGGCTCTATCGAGTGAAGTTCGGCATCCCCGCCACCAACCTCACCACTAAGGGCGAGAGCATCGAGTTTTCGACCCCTTCCATCGAGGGCACCGTGACCCGGCGCAACAAAGTGGACGGTCAGGGCAAGCACCCCTGGAAGGCGGAGGTCTCCGAGGACGATACCGGCGTGCTGCCAGCTACCATCTCCGGCTGGTACGAAGAGGTCTATGAGCCGGACTACACCTCCTTGGAAACCTGATAAAGGAGGGCTGACCCATGAGCAAGGAGCGAAGCGCCGCCATCACCATCGGCGGCAAGAAGTATGATCTGGTGCTCACCACCCGCGCCACCAAGGAGATCGCCGGACGCTACGGCGGTCTGGAGAACCTGGGCGACAGGCTGATGAAATCGGAGAACTTTGAAATGGCGCTTGATGAGATCATCTGGCTCATCACCCTGCTGGCCAATCAGAGCGTGCTGATCCACAATCTCCAGCACCCGGAGGACAAAAAGGAACCGCTGACCCAGGATGCCGTGGAGCTGCTGACCTCTCCCTTCGAGCTGGCGGGGTACAAGGAAGCCATCATGGAAGCCATGTACAAGGGCACCAAGCGGAATATCGAAAGTGAGACGGACTCAAAAAACGTGGAAGTCGGGTAACAGACGCCGAGCTGTTTACCCGGCTTTTCTATTACGGCACCACCCAGCTGGGCTTTACCCCGGAGGAAACTATGCTCCTGCCCTTCGGCCTGCTGCTGGATCTGTGGGAGTGCCACAAGCAGTTCCTCGGTATGGCGAAGCCCAAGCGAGAGCTGACCATTGACGATGTGATTCCCTACGGGATTTGAAGGAGGTGACCACGGATGGCGGATAACTTTGGCCTGAAAATCGGGCTGGAGGGCGAAAAGGAATTCAAGAAGGCACTGGCGGACATCAACCAGTCCTTTAAGGTTCTCGGCTCCGAAATGAAGGTCGTGCAGTCCCAGTTTGATAAAAACGATGATTCCGTGGAAGCCCTCACCGCCCGGAACCAGGTGCTGGGTAAGGAGATCGATGCCCAGAAGAAAAAGATCGAAACTCTGCGTCAGGCGCTGGAGAACGCTTCCACCTCCTTCGGGGAGAACGACCGGCGCACCCAGCAATGGCAGATCCAGCTCAACAATGCCCAGGCCGCTCTGAACAATATGGAGCGGGAGCTTGACCAGAACCAGAGGGCCATCGACTCCATGGGTGATGAGATGGGGGATGCAGCCCAGCAGACGGACAAGTTCGGGGATGAGATTGATGACGCAGCCGACAAGACCGATAAGGCTTCCGGCAAGCTGGAGAAGGTTGGCTCCGTCCTCAAAGGCCTGGCGGTCACGGCGGGTGCCGCTGTTGCCGCCGCCGGCGCCGCCCTCGCCGGGCTGACCAAGAGCTTCCTCGGCCTGGCGGAGTCCACACGGGAATACCGGGAGGACCAGGCCAAGCTGGACGCAGCCTTCACCACCGCCGGATTTACGGCGGAACAGGCCGGTGAAGCCTACACCGGCTTCTATGCCATTCTGGGCGAAGAGGATCGCAGCGTGGAAGCGGTCAACCACCTCGCCAAGCTCTGCTCCACCGAGGAAGAGCTGGCGCAGTGGACGGACATTGCCGCTGGCGTGTGGGCCACCTTCGGAGACAGCCTTCCCATCGAAGGTTTGACCGAAGCCGCCAATGAGACCGCCAAGACCGGCACCATCACCGGCCAGCTGGCGGACGCGCTGAACTGGGCCGGCGTCAATGAGGAAGCCTTCCAGTCGGCGCTGGATGGCTGCAGTTCCGAGCAGGAACGCGCCGCGCTCATCACCGATACCCTCAACGGCCTGTACCAGGAAGCGGCGGAAAACTACAAAACCCTCAACGGTGATGTGATGGAAGCCCGGCGCGCCCAGGCACTTCTTACCGATGCCTACGCCCAGCTGGGCGCTATCGCGGAACCCATCATGACCACGCTGAAGACCATGGCGGCGGATGTTCTTACTGCCATGATTCCCTTCGTGTCCCTCATGGGCGAGGGGCTGCAGGGCGTGCTGAACGGCACCGCCGGAGCCGCCGAGACTTTCGCCGAGGGCATCTCCGGTCTGGTGAGCGTTCTCATGGAGAAGCTCTCCACCATTGTGCCGGTCATCGGGGAAGCCATCCTCGCCAGTCTTCCGGTACTGCTGGAAGCTGGAGTGAATATCATCGCAACCCTTGTCACCGGCATTGTGAACGCGCTGCCCCAACTGGCCGCAGCCGCCCTGTCCATTGTTCTCCAGCTCGTCACCAGCCTAACCGAGCTGGCGCCACAGCTTTTACAGGCGGCAATGCAGATGGTGGCGACCCTGGCTTCCGGCATCGCTTCCGCACTGCCTCAGCTGGTTCCCACCATTGTACAGATGGTGGTGCAGATCTGCCAGACCCTTATCGCCAATCTGCCCCTCATCCTGGACGCGGCTCTGCAGCTGGTCACGGGGCTAGCCCAGGGCATCCTCAACGCCCTGCCGGTGCTCATCGCGGCTTTGCCGGAGATCATCAACGGAATTGTGACCTTCCTGCTGAACTCCATCCCCCAGATCATCGAGACGGGCATCCAGCTTCTGACCTCGCTGGTGGCGGCTCTGCCGGACATCATCACCGCCATTGTCGCAGCCATCCCGCAGATCATCGAGGGGATCATCACAGCCGTATTAAACTCCATCCCGCAGATCATCCAGGCTGGTATCGACCTGCTGGTGTCGCTCATCCAGGCGCTGCCCCAGATCATCACCACCATCGTGGCGGCTATCCCGCAGATCATCACCGGCATCGTGAACGCCCTCATCAACAGCATCCCTCAAATCATCCAGGCGGGTGTAGAACTGCTGGTGTCCCTGATTGCGAATCTCCCGACCATCATTGCGGAGATCGTGAAGGCGATTCCGCAGATCATCACGGTGATCGTCTCGGCTCTCGGCCAGGGCGTCTCCCAGATTGCCGAGGTGGGCGCCAACCTGGTGCGCGGCCTGTGGCAGGGCATCCAGTCCCTCGCCGGGTGGATCTGGGATAAAGTGTCCGGCTGGATCTCCGGCATCTGGGACGGCATCCTGGGCTTCTTCGGCATCAACTCGCCCTCCAAGGAAATGGCCTGGGTGGGCGAAATGCTGGTGGAGGGCCTTGCCGGTTCCATTGAGGACAATGGCGGTCAGGCGGTGAAAGCCGCCGAGGGGATGAGCAAGGACATCAACGGGGTCATGCAGGACCTCGCCAAGGATATGACCACGGCTTTGCCTACAGATTTCTCCGTGAAAGGCAGCGTGGAAAGCGCCATGTCCTCCGCCGCTTCTGCCGGCGCTGGGAAGGGCGGTTTCGTCCTGCAGCTTAACATCGGCACCTTCAACAACTACACCAACGAGGACATCCGGCAGCTCACCAACGAGATCATGGTGACCGCCGGACAGTTTGCCAAGCGGAAAGGGGTGGTCTTCGCATGAACTATTTTGTGTATAACGGGGTTTCTTCTCTGGGCATGGGGCTTCGCATTGAAAGCAAGAATGTGTTTTCCGCCCCGGAGTACGATGTGACCTTCCAGTCCATCCCCGGCAGGAACGGCGACCTCATTCTTCCCAATGGGCGCTACCCCAATGTGCAGGTGACCTATTCTGTATTCCTTCCCGCCAAGAGCATCGCGGAGCTGGCAGAGAAAATCACCAAGGTCAAGGCGTGGCTCTATGGGGAGCAGAACGCATACCACACCCTTTCCGACAGCTACGACACCCTCTATACCCGGAAGGCAGTGTATTCCGGGAGCCTGGATATCGAGGATCAGCTCAACCGCATCGGTGTGTTCACCGTCAGCTTCTCCTGCCATCCCTTCCGCTACAGCGTGGATGGAACCGAGCCTGTTACCCTCACGCAGTCCGGCTCTACGCTGACCAACCCGGAGAGCTTCGAGTCTCTGCCCATCCTCACCCTCACCGGGGAAGGGACGGTGACCCTGACCATTCAGGGCGGTGGGCAGAACAAGAGCTGGGTGTTCACCGGGCTGGACGGAAGCATCGTCTGCGACAGTGAGCAGATGAACTTCTACTCCGGCACAACCCCTATGAACGACAAGGTCACCGGGGATGGATTCCCCAGGCTCCAGCCCGGCGTCAACACCATCTCCTGGGTGGGAACGGTGACCAGCCTGGTGGTACAGCCGAGGTGGGTGACTCTATGATTCCGGTTCTCTTCAAAGCAAACGCGGTGGATTTTTCCACCTTCGGCATCGGCGTTCTGGCGGACTGCATCTCCTGTGAGGTGACCGAGGAGCGAAATGGCTCCTACGAACTTGTGCTCCAATATCCTGTGACCGGCAGAAACTATGGGGAACTATCCTCGGAGCGAATCATCAAGGCAAAGCCCAACGACACCGCCGATGACCAGGCGTTTCGCATCTACCGCATCACTACGCCCATCGATGGCGTGGTAACGGTGTATGCCCAGCACATCTCCTACGACCTCTCCAATATCGCCGCCCTGACCTGGTCCAGCGAGAGTATTTCGCCGGCTCTGGCTATGCAGCGTGTATTCCAGAATACAGCCACCGCCCACAGCTTTACCTGTCAGACGGACTACTCCGAGGCAAAACCCTTCTCCGTGGCCAAGCCCCAAAGCGTCCGCGCCTGTCTGGGCGGCGTGGCCGGTTCCTTTCTGGATCTGTGGGGCGGCGAGTATGAGTGGGACAACTTCCACGTCATCCACCACCAGGGGCGCGGCCAGCACACCGGCGTGGTGATCGAGTACGGCAAAAACCTCACCGAGCTGGAGCACGACAGCGATATCACCGAGGTGTACACCGACCTGCTCCCTTACGCGGTGATCTCCGCCGAGGACGGGAGCGAAACGGTGGTCACCCTCACCGAAGTGCTGCTTCCCATTGCGGACACCACGCTGTCCCAGCGCAAGACCCTCATCCGGGATTTCACCGACAGCTTTGGAGAGGATGAGGCCGTCAGCGAGGATTCCCTCCGCGCCAAGGCACAGACCTATCTGGCAAACAACCCCCTGGGGGTGGAGGTTCCCGCGCTCACTGTCTCCTTCGAGCCGCTTTGGAAACAGCCGGAGTATGCCGCCGTGCTGGAACGGGTGTCTCTCTGCGATACCGTGACCATCCGGCATTCCGCCCTGGGCATCACCGCCAAGGCGAAGGTCATCACCACGGTTTACGACACCTTAGCGGAGAAGTATGTGTCCATCACCCTGGGCAGCGGCAAGGCCAATCTGCTGAACAACGTCTCGGACGCACAGGCCAGCGCCGAGGAAGCCGCGGAAAAGGCCGGACATTTCCCGGCGCTGATGAACTCCGCCATCCAGAACGCCACCGACCGCATCACCGGTCAGACCGGCGGCTATGTGGTGCTGCGCACCGACAGTTCGACCGGCCTACCCTACGAGCTGCTGATTCTCGACCAACCCTCCATTGAGGACGCGGTCAATGTCTGGCGGTGGAATGTAGAGGGGTTAGGGTTCTCCAGCAATGGCTACAACGGCCCCTATGAAACCGCTATCACCGCCGATGGACAAATCGTTGCCGACTTCATCACTTCCGGCTCTCTGATCGCCAACATTATCAAGGCCGGGGTGATTCAGTCTCAGGACGGGTCCTCCTGGTGGGATTTAGAGAGCGGCGAAGTTATGTTCAGCGCCTATGCCACCACCAATTCTCTGGAGGAGGTTGGTGGACGGGTCAGCCAGTTCCAGCAATCCATTGACGGACTGAACAGCTTTGTGGCCGACCTCACCGAATCGGTGGAGGGCGTCACCGGGGAGCTGACGGAGGAGCAGGAAAACCTCCGGCTCATCGAGGGGCAGATGTCCCAGCTTCAGCAGTCGGTGGACGGGCTGTCCATTACCATGCAGGAGCAGTACAGCGGCGGCATCAACTTTGTCCGCAATTCCGCCGGCTTAAACGGCCTTTCCGATGACTGGACCTATGCCGGGACAATCACCGCCCAGCAGGGCGCGGAAACCAAGAACAGCACCGTGTCCAACTCCTGCTTCCAGCTTGCCGCCTACAGCACGCTGACCCAGGTGGTGGACAGCATCGTGCCGGGCCAGGCCTACCGGCTGACGGTGAAGGCCAAGAAAACCTCCACCTACAACGCCTATGTCCGGGCTGTCATCAACGGCGATACGGAAATCGACCTGTTCAACACCTCAGACTCCTTTGAGTGGACGGAATACACCGCTCTGCTCCCGGACGTGCAGGACAGCGTCATCACCATCAAAATTTATTCCCGCGATGCCAGCCTGTTCGTTTCGGACATCATGCTGACGGAAGGGGCGTCTCTTCACAAATGGACGCCGGCTCCCAATGAGATTTACACCGCCGAGGTAAAGATCGACCGCCGGGGCATCGAAGTGTCCAATGCGGACTCCGCCCAGCGGACGGTCATCAACAACACGGAGTTTTCCGGCTACTACAACGAGGAAAAGATTTTCTCCCTGAACAAGGATGAGACCATCACAAAGAAAACCACCGTGGACGGTGAACTCACGGTGGGCAAGACGAAGTTCGTCCCCATGGCCACAGCGTCCGAGGGGCTGAACATCGTGATTCTGGACTAAGGAGGTGGAGCAATGGCGCTCAGCGGCACGTTTCAGAATTATCCCGTTTCCAGCTTCGGCCTGTACTGCGAGTGGAGCGGTGTGCAGAGCGTGACCGGCAACTATACCGATGTCACTCTGAAAGTGTATCTTTCCTACTATACCCTCGAAGTGGGCGCTCGAAGCGACTCCACGATTTCCATCAACGGCGTCAGCGAGACCTATACCGCGCCCGCCATTGATGACTACTCCAGCGGATGGAAAAAGAAGCTGCTGAAGACCAAAACTGTGCGGGTCAGCCACAACGCGGACGGAACGAAATCCGGGGTGGCGCTGTCCGCATCCTGGCGGTTTTCCGGCACCTACTCCGGCGTATCTGTTGGAACCATTACGGCTTCCACCACCGTGACCCTGAACAGCATCGACCGAACGCCTCCCACGGTATCCTGTACCGTTTCCAATATCACGGCAAACGGTTTCAGAATTTCCGCCGCATCCTCCGCAACAGCGGATCAGTGGTTTTACAGCCTGGACAATGGAGGCAGCAGCACCCTTTTCTCTTCTACAGCAGGTACTTCAGCCAGTATCACGCTGTCCAACCTCTCGCCGAACACCACCTACTATGTTCGGGCGCTGGCGAGGAAGAAAAGCAACCAGGTCTACGGCGAATCGGGTACGATCACCGTCAAGACCTTGGGCGGCGCGGTGCTTTTGAGCTGCGGCAGTTTTTCGGCGGACGCCGCTTCCATCAGCCTTTCCCTGCGGGTGACGGTGTACAACGCCGCCTACACCAACTACATCACCATCAAGAACGGCTCCACAACCTACCTGTCTCTGGCGGGGCGCGTCTGGTCTGCGGGAACTGCCTACCGCACCATCACCCTGACCGCTTCGGAGCGGACAACGCTGCTGAACGCCATGGCCAGCGTCAAGTCCTTCACCGCCACCATCGAGCTGGTGACCAAGAGCGGAAGCACCCAGATCGGCAGCGCGTCCACCTGCACTTGCACCATCCGAACCTCACAGGCAAATTCGGGACCGAGCCTTTCCGGCTTCACCTTCGCCGACAGCTACTCGACCACCACCGCCATCACGGACAACAACCAGGTGCTCATCCAGGACTACTCCCGGCTGACAGTCACCCCCGGAACCGCCACGGCGAGGAACGGCGCTTCCATCGTGTCCTACTCGGCGGTGTGCAGCGGCGTGACGAAATCCAACACAACGGGCGCGGCCCTCTCCCTGGGGACCATCGGCACCTCTGGCACACGGGACATCACCTTGACGGTGACGGACTCGCGGGGATACACCGCTTCCGTTACCCAGAGCGTCACCGTGGTGCCGTACTCGAAACCCAGGGTAAGCTCCGTGTCCCTGCGGCGCACCAACGACATCGAGACCGAGATGCAGCTCGTGTTCAACGGCAGCATTTCGCCCATCACGGTGGATGGGACGCAGAAGAACAGCCTTCTCTATGCCCGGTACCGCTATAAGCTCACCAGCGCGTCCTCGTACAACAGCTACACCAGCATCCTCGGCTCGGTGACCGCCACCAGTTCCAGCTTCTCCTTTTCCAATCTGGAGCTGTGCAACCTTGATTCCGAATCGTCCTATGACTTCCACCTGCAGATCCGTGACCAGCTGAACTCGCTGACCTCGCTGGATCTGTATTTCGTTGTCTCCCAGGGCACGCCCCTGGTGGCGCTTCGCAAAAAGATGGTGGGTATCAATACCCCAAGCCCGGAGGCGGCGCTCCATGTGGTGGGAGACACACGCGTTGAGGGGACGCTGATCCTGGATGACATCGACTACACCTTTGACAAGCCCTACTTCGGCGTCTGCGAAACCGCCGCCGCCACACAGACGAAGGTGGTCACCTGCGATGAGTTCAGGCTGGAGAAGGGGGCGCTGCTGGCGGTGCAGTTCACCTATGCCAACACCGCAACATCCCCGTCCATGAATGTGAACGGGACCGGGGCCATCGCCATCTGCGGCACGAACGGATACTACGTCAACGCAAATATGTGGACAGCCAACCAGATGGTGCATTTTGTGTATAACGGGACATGGTGGATCGCACTGAACTGTCTCCCGGCTACCACCGCCCGATACGGCATTACCATGCTGTCCAACAGCCTGAACTCTACCAGCGGTTCGCTGGCGGCGACACCCTATGCGGTCAAAATGGCGTATGACCGAAATTCCTGGACGTCCATCTCGCTGACCAACGCCCTGGCGATTGCCTACGGCGGCACCGGAGCCAAGACAGCGGCCGCTGCTCGGACAAACCTGGGCATTAGCGCCACATCCCTCTACAACGGAACGCTGACCAGCGGGAGCATCACCTTCAACTACGGGAACTACAACTTCTATGTGTTCATAGGCCGGCCCAACAGCTCGGCGTCCCGTGCGTCCCTGGTGGTGCCGAAGATCATGCTGACTACCTCCGCTGTCTCATTCCAGATCGCGGACGAGTCCAACTACAAATCCTTCAACCTGTCCTATTCCGGCTCCCTGGTGACGCTCTCCATGGGCAACGGTAACGGGCAGATCAACCGTGTATTCGGGGTCAACTGAGGTGGCGTCAATGAAAGTATTGCTGAACGAACAGGGCTATGTGGTGAGCTACGCTTTTGAGGGGGATCTGCTGGACGCTGTGGAAGCGGCCGAACCTGCCGACCTCTCTCATTTTGAGGAGTGCTTCACCGCCTACCGGGTGCAGGACGGCGTCCTGGTCTTCGATGACGCGCAGGCCGCTGCGGAACAGGCAGAGGCGGCGAAAACCGCATACCGCCAGCGGCGGCAGGCGGAGTGCTTTTCCGTCATCAACCGGGGGCGGCTGTGGTATGACGCCCTCACCGAGGAGCAGCTCTCGGAGCTGAAGACCTGGTACCGCGCATGGCTGGACGGTACCAACACACAAACCATCCCGGAGAAACCGGAATGGCTGACATGAGGACAAAGGCGCTCCCGCCGGGGGCGTCTTTCCCATATTCAAATCAAAGGAGGACGAGACAATGAAATCGATCTGGGTCGGCATCCAGCTTGCCTTTTCCGCCCTGGGCGGCTTCCTGGGGTGGTACCTGGGCGGTGTGGACGGTTTTCTCTACGCGCTGATCGCCTTCGTGCTGGTGGACTACGTCACCGGCGTGATGTGCGCCATTGCGGACAAGAAGCTGTCCAGCGCCGTGGGCTTCAAGGGTATCTGCCGGAAGGTACTCATCTTTGTGCTGGTGGGCATTGGCAACCTGGTGGACGTGTATGTGCTGGGAGAGGGCGGCGCCCTGCGCACGGCGGTGATCTTCTTCTACCTGTCCAATGAGGGCATCTCTTTCCTGGAGAACGCCGGGCACCTGGGTCTTCCCATCCCGGAGAAGCTGAAGGACGTGCTGGAACAACTGCATGACAAAGGAGGAAACGACAATGAATCGGCATAAGCTGATTTTCACCAACAACGCCTGCTACAGGGCGGGGCGCCGGATCACTCCCAAAGGCATCATGGTACACTCCACCGGCGCCAACAACCCCTGGCTCAAGCGTTATGTGGGGCCGGATGACGGCCTTTTGGGGAAGAACCAGTACAACAATCACTGGAACCAGCCCATGGACCGGGAGGTCTGCGTCCACGCCTTCATCGGCAAGCTGGCCGATGGGACGGTGGCGACCTACCAGACTCTGCCGTGGGACTACCGTGGTTGGCACTGCGCCGGCTCCGGCAACGATACCCACATTTCTTTCGAGATCTGCGAGGACGGTCTCACAGACGCCGCCTATCTGGACAAGGTCTACAACGAGGCGGTGGATCTCTGCGTGTATCTCTGCGAACTCTATGGCTTGACAGAGCAGGACATCATCTGCCACTGCGAAGGCCACGACCTGGGCATCGCGTCCAACCACGCGGATGTGCTGCACTGGTGGCCGAAGCACGGGAAGAACATGGACACCTTCCGGGCGGCGGTCAAGGACAAGCTGGGCGGCTCTGAGCCGGATACCCCTGTGGAGCCGGAGCAGCCTGGCGGAAAAATCAAGGCCGGCGATCTGGTGACCATCACCGGGACGAAGTACTACAGCGGTCAGACCATCCCCGCCTGGGTGCGGAAGCAGAAATGGTATGTCCACGAGGTTTCCGGCGACCGTGCGGTCATCAACAAGAACGAGAGCGGCACCAACGCCATCATGTCCCCGGTGCAGGTCTCCGACCTGGCGCCGGCGGGTAGTACGGCGGTGACCTACCGCGTACACACCGTGGTCAAGGGCGACACCCTCTGGGGCATTGCCGAGAAGTACCTGGGCAGCGGCGTCCGCTACAAGGAGATCAAGACCCTTAATGGCCTTGACAGCGACACCATCTACAGCGGTCAGAAGCTGAAGATCCCCAGCTGAATATCCGCCCAGCCGAAGGGGTGCAGTCATTTTTCGTGGCTGCACCCCTTTATTTTTTTGTCATCCTCATATTTGCCCGTTTCCGTGGCCGTAAGGTGAGAAGTGCCTTATGCCTCTCGGAAAGGGGCTTGTTATGACAGAAGCCGAAAAGCTCAGAATCCATAAACTCAGTCAGGAAGGGCTGGGGTATAAGAAAATCGTCGCTGCTCTGGAACTGTCGGTCAACAGCGTGAAAACCTACCTCCGCCGCCATCCCGCTGGCGAGAATGCCGCTGCCGTTCCAGACATCTGCGAGAGATGCGGGAAGCCCGTCATCCAGACGCCCCATCGAAAACGAAAACGGTTCTGCTCGGACTCATGCCGCATCTCCTGGTGGAACGCCCACACCGACAAGGGCAGAAAGCGCACCCTCTACACCTTTACCTGCGCTTACTGCGGGCGCTCGTTTCAAAGCGGTGCGAAAGGCCGGCGTTACTGTTCCCGCACCTGCTATGCCGCAGCTCGGAAAAAGGCGGTGAGCGCCGATGGATGAACTGTACCAGCGGCTGACCGCCTACCAGACCGCCATGAGTCTTGCCAGGAATATGCTCCGTCAGGGCATCATCAGCGAGGATGACTACCGCAAAATTGATACAATTATCGCCAAAAAGCACGAGGTATCTTCGTGTAGTATATTCCGCTTTGAATCGCCGAAATCGCTGGATAATAAGCCCTTTTAGAGGTAATATGCACTGGACAAGGAGGTAACGGAATGGCAAGAACCATTCAACAAATTTCATTCCCTGCACCCATGCGGCCCAGCCTGAAGCGGGTAGCGGCCTATGCCAGAGTTTCCTCCGGGAAGGATGCCATGCTGCATTCTTTGTCCGCACAGGTAAGCTACTACAGCGCGCTGATTCAGAAGCACGCCGACTGGCTCTACTGCGGGGTGTACGCTGATGAAGCGTTTACCGGCACCAAGGACAGCCGGGAGGGATTTCAAGACCTGCTGGCTGAATGCCGTGCCGGAAATATCGACATGGTCATCACGAAGTCCATTTCTCGCTTTGCGCGGAACACGGTGACTCTTCTTGAGACCGTCCGGGAGCTGAAGGCTCTGGGCGTTGATGTCTATTTCGAGGAGCAGAACATTCACACCATGAGCGCGGACGGAGAATTGATGATGACCATCCTGGCTTCCTACGCACAGGAAGAAAGCCGCTCCGCCAGCGAGAATCAGAAGTGGCGGATTCGTCACGGCTTTGAGCGCGGCGAGCTGGTAAACCTGCGGTTCCTGTTCGGCTACAAAATTGAGAAGGGACAGGTCGAGGTTGACCCGGAAAAGGCGGAAGTGGTGCGGGAGGTATTCCGCAGGGCTTTGGAGGGAGAGTCTTTATCCAGTCTGGCTGCTGACTTGAACCGGCGAGGGGTCACTGGTGTTCTGGGTGGCAAGTGGAACGCCATGCGCATCCGGGAGATGCTGTCCAATGAGAAGTATCTGGGCAATGCGCTCTTGCAAAAGCAGTACCGCAACAACCATCTGGAGAAAAAGGAAATCCCGAACCGGGGCGAACTGCCCCAATACTATGCGGAGGGCACCCACGAAGCCATCATTGACCAGGCCACCTTCGATGCCGCCCAGGAGCTTCTTGCCGGAATTACGGAGAACAGCCCAGTCAAGCGGCCCCGCCAGCGGTCGGCCTTTACCAGCATGATTACCTGCACGGTGTGTGGTCGCAACTACAAGAGATGCACCGGCGGGAAGCGACATTTCTGGAACTGCCCAACTGCGGTGCAGACAGATCTGCCTTCCTGCGGCACATCCCAGATCCCGGAGAAGCTGCTCTACGACCTTGCCGCCCAGGTGCTCGGCCTTGCACAGTTTGATGAGGGCGTCTTCCTGGAAAGAGTCAAAGGCATTGATGCCCTCCCGGACAAGACCCTGGTGTTCCATTTCAAAGACGGCTCCACGGCAGAGCGGCATTGGGAACACATATCCAGGGCAAAAAGCTGGACGCCGGAAATGAAGGAAATCGCCCGGCAGCGGGCGCTGGCGCAAAGGAGGGGTGAGAAATGGCAAGAGCCGTAACGGTCATCCCGCCCACCATTCAGCCCATCACGCACCTGGCGCGAAACGCTGTGGTACGCCGCCGGGTAGCGGCCTATGCCCGCGTCTCTACCTCCAGCGAGGAGCAGCTCACCAGCTACGAAGCCCAGGTGGACTACTACACCCGCTTCATTCAGTCCAAGCCGGAGTGGGAGTTCGTAAGGGTCTACACCGATGAAGGCATTTCTGCGGTGAACACCAAAAAGCGCGAGGGCTTCAACCAGATGGTGCGGGATGCGCTCGATGGAAAAATCGACCTCATCGTGACGAAATCCGTCAGCCGGTTTGCCCGGAACACCGTGGACAGCCTGGTGACCGTCCGCAAGCTGAAGGAGAAGGGTGTGGAGGTCTACTTTGAAAAGGAAAACATCTACACCCTGGACAGCAAGGGCGAACTGCTGATCACCATCATGTCCTCTCTGGCGCAGGAGGAGAGCCGCTCCATTTCGGAGAACGTCACCTGGGGCCAGAGAAAGCGTTTCGCCGATGGAAAGGTCAGCCTGCCGTACAGCCACTTCCTGGGCTATCGGAAGGGCGACAACGGTCTGCCGGAGATTGTGCCGGAGGAAGCGGAAACCGTCCGTTGGATTTACAGCCTGTTCCTCAGCGGAAAGACCACCGGTTCAATCGCAGGACTTCTCACCAGGGAAGGGATACCCACCCCCGCCGGCAAGAAAAAATGGGCGGCAAGCACGGTGGAGAGCATTCTCAAAAACGAGAAGTATAAGGGCGATGCCCTCCTGCAAAAAGCGTTCACGGTGGATTTCCTCACCAAAAAGCAGAAGAAAAACGAGGGCGAGGTACCACAGTACTATGTGGAGAACAGCCACCCGGCCATCATCGACCCCGCCGAGTGGAAGCTGGTGCAACGGGAACTGGAGCGCCGGAAGTCCATCGGACGCAGCTACAGCGGCAACAGTATCTTTTCCTCCCGGCTGGTCTGCGGGGATTGCGGCGGATTCTTCGGCTCCAAGGTCTGGCATTCCACCGACAAGTACCGGCGCACCATCTGGCGGTGCAACAGCAAGTTCACCGGCGAGGAAACGTGCCAGACTCCACACCTAACCGAGGAGGAGATCAAAGCCCGGTTCCTGGATGCCTTCAATGCGCTGGTGTCGGATAAAGAGCGGCTGCTGGATGAGTGCCGCACCATGCAGGCGGCGCTGACCGACACCGGCTCCCTGGACAGCGAGATTGCGGCGCTCCTTTCCGAAATGGAGGTGGTGGCCGAACTGACCAAGCGGTGCATCGAGGAAAATTCCACCACGGCACAGGACCAGACCGCTTACCTGGAACGCTACAACGGCCTGGCAGAGCGGTACGAAACCGCCAAGGCCAAGTTGGAGAAGCTCCAGGCGGAAAAGGCCCAGCGGGAAGCCAAGGCCGAGGACATTGGCGGCTTTATGTTCGAACTGGCGGAGTACGGAGAGTCCCTCACGGAGTTTGATGACCGGCTTTGGCTCACGGTCATCGATACCGTAACCGTCCACCGGGACGGACAGCTGACATTCAAATTCCAGACGGGGCATGAGATGCTTGAATAAGAATCAATTTTATTAAAAAAGGGGGCGGAAGGTTTCCGTCCCCTTTACTATTATGGAATGTATTTCATCCCCCACTGTGAAATAGCATAAAACACTGGCAATAAGTCCTGCCCTTTCTCTGTGAGGGAATACTCCACCCGCAGCGGCATCTCATTATATTGAATGCGCTGCACCAGTTCATCCTTTTCCAATTCTTTGAGCGCATTGGTTAGCGCCGTATTGGTGATGGGCTTGAGCAGCTTTTTGAGTTCGCCAAACCGCATGGGAGACTTGATGCACAGCTCATAGAGGATCTGGAGCTTCCACTTACCCTGCAGCATCTGCACCACCGGCATAACAGGGCAATTGCCACTCTCCGTAAGAATGACGTTGCTTACCTTTTCTTTGAATTCCTCGTAAGTCATTGTTGATTCCCCACTTTAGACAGGTATTGTTTTTGATACCAGGTACAAACAATTTGCGTACTTGATTTATTATGACAATCAAGTATAATAATTGTACCAACAGAAGCTGGATATGTCAATCTCCAAATCACTCTGAAAGGATGAAACACGATGAGAGAACTGAACATTATGGAGGCCACTGTCTATTCTTCCCCCAATCCGCTGACTTTGATCTGTTCTTTGAATGAAGATGGCACCACCAACCTGGCCCCCATCTGCTTTGTCTCCTATCTCTCTTTCAACCCGCCGATGGTGGGATTCGCCGCCGGAAAACAGTCCCACACCGGCAAGCGTGTGCGGGAGACTGGAAAAGTCATCGTCACGGTCCCCGGTGAAAGTCTGGCTGGCGCAGTGATGGCCTGCGGCACCTCCACCGGCGCCAAGTTAAACAAGGTGGCCGAAAATCACATCGAAATGAAGTCGGTAGACGGCAGCGACATTCAGATTCCAGCGGACACCCGGCTGGCTATGGCGGCGACCCTGCAGCAGTCCGTGGAGGTGGGCGACCACATCCTGCACATCTGCCAGGTGGACAAGTTCCTGGGCGATGAGGACAAGAAAGGTCTGTATGTTTGGAACGGCTTTGGAAAGGTCGCATCTGCGGCAGAAGGTTGAATCTTAAAGCAGGAAGGAGGCGTCAGCGGTGGCCATCTGCATCAAGGACTGTATTCAGAATATGAATCTGGTGATCGGCTGTCCCATTGGCTGCAGCTACTGCTACGCCAGAAACAATGTCCGCCGGTTCCACATGATCGACGACTTTGAAAAGCCGGAGTTCTTCCCAGGTAAGCTGCGGCTGATGGAGAAGAAGCGTCCTCAAAATTTCCTGCTCACCGGCATGAGCGATTTTGCCCACTGGCAGACAGAGTGGCGAGATCAGGTATTTTCCAAAATGGCTGAAAATCCACAGCACCAGTATCTGTTCTTGACCAAGCGGCCGGAGGACATCGTCTTTTCCACCCCATTAGACAATGCCTGGTTCGGCGTGACTGTGACTTCCAGCAGGGAGAAAGGCCGCATCCAGACTTTACGGGAGCACATCCGCGGCGGGCATTACCATGTGACCTTTGAACCCATGTTTGACAACATCGGTACAGTAGACCTCACTGGCATCGAATGGATCGTCATTGGTACTGAGACTGGACGCAGGAAGGGCAAGGCCGTCTCCAAACCGGAGTGGGTGTGGAATTTGACTCATCAGGCTCACGCACTTGGTACTCCTGTGTTCATGAAGGAAGATCTGCTTCCTATCATTGGCGAGGAAAGCATGACACAAGAGCTGCCCCCGGCCTTCTGCCGGGTATTGGAGGAACAGAAAGCATGGCGGAAATAGTGGAAAGCGGTGTCCTGATCCGGGATGTGGAAACGAAAAACATCATGACCAAATCCACCCTTCCAGTGGGCGGCTATTCGGTGAACCCCTATGTAGGCTGCACCCACGGCTGTAAGTACTGCTACGCCTCGTTTATGAAGCGATTTACCGGGCATACCGAACCATGGGGCACCTTTCTGGATGTGAAACACTGGCCTGCCATTAAAAATCCCCGGAAGTATGCCGGGCAGCGTGTAGTCATCGGCTCGGTGACAGACGGATACCTGCCTCAGGAGGAGCAGTTCGGCAATACCCGCAGGCTGTTGGAGCAGCTGAAAGGCAGCGGCGCGGAGATTCTGATCTGTACCAAATCCGACTTGGTGGTGCGGGACATCGACTTGCTGAAAGAGATGGGAAAAGTCACTGTTTCCTGGTCGATTAACACGCTGGATGAGGGTTTCAAAAATGACATGGACAATGCCGTCAGCATCCAGCGGCGGTTGGACGCCATGAAGCAGGTCTATGATGCAGGCATCCGCACCGTGTGCTTTATCGCTCCGGTTTTTCCCGGTATCACGGATTTCGAGGCCATCTTCCACCGGGTGAAAGACCAGTGCGACCTGGTGTGGCTGGAAAATCTGAATTTGCGGGGCGGCTTCAAAAAAGACATCCTGGCCTATATTCAGGAGAAATACCCTGACCTCAAGCCGCTGTACAACGCCATCTATACCAGAAGAGACAGGGGCTATTTCCGGGAGTTGGAGGAGCGGGCAGAGCGCCTTGCGAGAGAATATGATTGTCCCTTTGTGGACAACGAACTCCCCTACGGCCGGGCAGAGCCGGGGCATCCGGTCATCGTGGATTACTTTTATCACGAGGAAGTGCGCGGCTCGGAGAACACCGGCCTCAGGAATCGGTGAACCCCCTTGGCGCAAAGTGAACCCCCTAACGCAAAAGGGGGTTCATTTGTATCACAATTAGGGTCATTTGCCATAAATCGGCAGGCACTTAACAGTGCCTGCCGATTTTAACTTTTACTGCCCTCTTCACTTTTGCATTTGCGGCGGCATAGAATGACGCAAGGCTAAAAATGGGAGGGCGGGTTCTATGAAGCGTTATAATTGCCGGGAGGACTGCTGCGTGCCGTGCTGCCAAATTTGCGCTGTTCCCGGCCCTCCAGGACCCGCCGGGGCGGATGGAGCCGCAGGTCCCACCGGACCTGCAGGTCCGACCGGGCCTACCGGATCTACAGGGCCGACGGGACCTGCAGGAACAGGTGCTGCGGGGCCCACGGGACCCGCCGGGGCGGCGGGGGCCACCGGGCCGACTGGGCCTGCCGGACCCGCGGGCGTGGGGGGCGACAGGTCCGACAGGTCCGGCAGGGGCGGCGGGCGTCACCGGACCCACTGGACCTGCAGGACCCGCAGGGGCCGGAGCCACAGGGCCGACGGGGCCGACGGGCGTCACCGGACCTACCGGCCCTACCGGTCCGGCGGGGGCAGGTGCGCCCGGGCCTACCGGGCCGACAGGTGCGTCAGGGCCTGCCGGGGCGGCCGGTGCCACAGGGCCGACGGGACCTACAGGCGCAGAAGGCGCGGCCGGGCCTACGGGGCCGACAGGCCCGACAGGCAGTATTCAGCCAAACCCCTATGACCTCTACGTCCGGGCAGACGCGGCGCCTGGCGGGGATGGGAGCCAGGCGGCGCCCTATCAGACTATAGCCGAGGCACTGGCGGCGGTGGAGCCGGACGGGGTCATACACGTCATGCGCGGCACATACCCAATAACTCAACAGCTGGCGCTCACGAAGCCCGGCCTGACCATCCGGGGCTCTGCCGGGGCCGAAATACTGCTGCAAGCGCCTGTTGTTCCCTTTCTCCTTGGCGGCGGCGACGAAACAATTGACAGCCTGACTATGACGAGCGATCAGGCATACCCCGTGGAGTTCATACAGGTCGCAGGCAGCGGAAACAGGATTCTCAACTGCGACATTTACGGACCAGAGCAGCCCGGAGATTCCTCGACCTGGGTGGTGAATCGAGGCTTTGTGACACAGCTCGATTCCACAGAGCTGCTCGTGCGCGGCTGCATTTTCCACAGCCTGCGGCAGCCGGCCTACCTAAATCCCGGCTCCACTGGCACCATCATGGACAACGTCTGCTACAACACCCGTGGCTACGTTGTGGACGGGGCGGATTTCCTCTTTTCCGGCAACTCCTGGGGGCTTCCTGCAAACGCTGTGGACATCGCGCTGCTCGCCGGGACGGTCTCCGGCGCGCCCTACGACCCTCTCTCAGCCCTGGAGGCAAGCAACAGCAGCGCAACGATAAGCGACCAGAGATAAAAAGGGCGGGCTAAGAGGCCCGTCCTTTTTACGCTATATACCAGCCGCCAGGTCCCTGCCGGAGCTTCACGCCCTCCCGGCGGAGCAGCTGGAGCTTCACATCGAGGCCCGCAGCGTAGCCGGTGAGGCTGCCGTCGGAGCCGACGACGCGGTGGCAGGGGATGATGATGGAGATTGGGTTGCGGCCGACGGCGCTGCCGACGGCGCGGGGCGAGGTGCTGAGGCGGCTGGCGAGTTCGGCGTAGGTTGCGAGCTCGCCGCCGGGTATCTCCAGCAGCAGCCGCCAGACTCGCTGGCGGAAATCGCTGCCGCGCGGGGCGAGGGGCAGCTCGCGCGGCTCGGGGCGCTCACCGGAAAAATAGCGCTCCAGCCAGGCCGCTGCGGCCCCAAAAACGGGCAAATCTGCCTCTGTCGCCTCCGGGCCGAGGCCGGCGGAGTGGTACTTCTGCCCGGCTATCCACAGCCCCATCAGCGCCTCGCCGTCCGAGGCCAGGGTCAACTCGCCCACGGGCGAGGCGAGGCGGGTCAGGTATTCCACTTTCGCGCCCCCTTTCGCCTTGCTGAGCCCGCTTGTGCTCAGCGCTGCCAGCAGTGGTAGAGCTTTTCAGTCACCTCGCTCGAGGCTTCCCTGAGTGCCGGGAGATAGGTATGCAGCTCTGAAACGTCGCTGACATCTACAAATCCGCTGAAGGAGATGCCCGCAATTATAGTGCCCTCATGGTTCCTGACCGGGACGGCTATGCATGACCCATTGCGCGAGAGCTCCCTGTCATCGACCGCGTAACCCTGTTTCGCCACTGTTCTGATCTCCTGCCAAAATGTCTCAGGGTCAGACAAAGTGTTCGGTGTGAACTTGACCATGTTGCAGGACTGAATGATGTCATCCGCAACCGCGATGGGAAGCTCAGACATGAGTATTTTGCCGCAGGCGCAGGCGTAAATTGGCAGCGGAGCGTAGAGCCTGGGCACAAAATCGAAGAGGTCATTCACTTTGGACTGCTGGAGAATGTAGCAGTTCACGCCGTCCCTGACCATGAGGTTCATGGCGCACCCGAACTCAGCTGTGCGCTTTTCCATTATGGGCAGCGCCACTTCTTTCAGAGCCAAATACAGATTGTCGCTGGACAGGACAAAGCTCAGCTTTTGCCCGGAAATATACTTGCCGTCTCCGCACTGGAACACCCAGCCGTTGACCTCCAGGGTCTTGAGTATCCTGAAAGCTGTCGACGGGTTTATCCCGCACTGCTTGGCAATCTCATTGACGCCCAGCTTTTTGCTTCCAACGCGCAGAGCATCAAGTATCATCAATGCGTTATCCAACATTTTTATCGTTTCTGGATTCTGGTTTGCAGCCATTTGTGCTTCACATCCGACTTATCAGATTTTGTCTCCAACTATAATTATATATTAAAACACGTATTTGGAAAAATTTCAACGATTTATGGCACGCGCCGCGCCATGCTTCCTTCGCCGTGCAAAGGGCGGAAGGGCTTCCGAATATCGCGTGTCATTCATTGGAATGCTTATTTCTATAGTTGTATCGCCCGCGCTTTATCTGCTGAGCTAATTTGAGCGATAATTCACCATGTCTCTCTGAGAGCGGCAAGCAGCCGCTTCATTTTTTTGTGCATATTTGTCTTGACTCTCAGCAGTCAAAGTTAAATAATTGTGCAATATTGCAAAATATGAAGCGAATATTTGTATATTGATGAGCCTGTTAATCAAGTTGACAACGCTTTGCATCGAGAGTAGAATCTTTATTGGAATAGTCATTCCAAGTTCTTCAGCTCAGAAAGGAGCCATGTTATGGAGCTTACTATTCATGAAGACAGATGCAAGGGCTGCGGGAACTGTGTCCGCGCTTGCCCTCACAAAGCTCTTTCCTTCTCTGACGGCATCAACGCCCAGGGAGTGAGCTTTGTAACGGTTGACAAAGATAAATGTGCAGTATGCGGTATCTGCTATGTCGTCTGTCCCGACATCGTATTTGAAATTTTGTAAAAGGGGGTGAGCTGAGGTGGCAAAAAAACTTATGAAGGGCAACGTGGCGTTGGCCGAGGCGGCGGTTAGAGCTGGATGCAGGTTCTTTGCCGGATATCCAATAACTCCGCAGACTGAAATCATGGAATACTTGTCCTCAAGAATGGCTAAGGCCGGCGGCGTTTTTATCCAATCTGAGTCCGAGGTTTCCGCTGTGAACATGCTTTATGGCGCTTCCACCAGCGGATACAGGGTGATGACCTCCACCTCCGGCCCTGGGTTCAGCCTGATGCAGGCCGGAATATCCTACCTTGCTTCCATGAACATGCCGGCGGTCATCGCTGATATTTGCAGATACGGCAGCGGCATTGGCCTGATTTCCCCAGGCCAGTCGGACTACCTCCAGGTCACAAAGGGCGGCGGGCACGGCGACTACAAGCTCCTGGTATATGCCCCGCACACGGTTCAGGAGTCGGTAGACCTGATAGGTCTGGCGTTCGACAAGGCTGAGGAGTATATGAACCCGGTGATAATGCTCTCTGACGGTGCGATAGGCCAGATGATGGAGGGCGTGGAGCTTCCGGAGTTCAGCAAGGTAGATCCGGACAAGCCCTGGGTGCTCAAGGGCGCTGACGCTGAGCACGCCAGGAATCTCTACACCGGGTCCTTCGACGGGCCGGAAAACGACCAAAAGCTGCGGGCAAAATACGAGCTCATGGCCGGCAACGAGCAGAGGTGGGAGGCCATAAACACGCAGGACGCGGAAATTGTGCTGGTCAGCTACGGCATTTCCTCAAGAGTATGCAAAAGGGCGGTAAAGCTCGGCAGAGAACAGGGCATAAAGCTCGGGCTCCTGAGGCCGATAACGCTTTGGCCATTCCCTGTTTTGCCATTTAAAGAGCTGAGGGAGACTGCCAGAGCCTTTCTGTCTGTGGAAATGAGCGCCGTAGGACAGCTCATTGAAGATGTCGCTCTGTCGGTCAAGGGGATGAAGCCCGTCTATGCCCTGCCCACAGGTATGACGCCGCCAAAAGAAAAGCAGGTGCTGGAGATGGCGCTGAGCATACTTGACGGCAAGGAAAAGGAGGTGTTCTGAATGGCGAAAATTGTGAAGGCCCCCGCGATAATGAGCACCAAAGTCAACAGCTTTTGCGCCGGCTGCGGTCACGGCATCATCACCCGCATACTCGCTGAGGCCGTCGAGGAGATGGGCTTGTCTGAAAAAACAATCCTCTGCATAGGCATAGGCTGCTACTGCTCCATAGGCAGCCTTCTGAAGGTCGACAGCCTTGACTCCCCGCATGGCAGGGCGCCAGCGGTCGCCACCGGCATCAAAAGGATGCGTCCGGAGAACATCGTGATAACTTATCAGGGCGACGGCGACATCTCCTCCATAGGCTGCGGCGAAATTGTCCACGCAGCGGCAAGAAATGAGAAAATCACCAGCATATTTGTAAACAACGGTGTTTATGGCATGACAGGCGGGCAGATGGCTCCTACCACCCTGCCTCACCAGGTCACAGCCACCACCGCAAATGGCAGAGACCCCGAAGTCAGCGGCATGCCGATTAAACTGTCTGAAATGCTGTCGGTGTTCCCGGTGGCATACATTGCCAGAGGGTCTGTGCACAGAGCCGGCGAGATTTTGAAGACCAAGGCTTACATCAAAAAAGCCCTGCAGGCGCAAATCGACGGCAAGGGTTTCTCAATGATTGAGATACTGTCGCCCTGCCCCACAAACTGGCATATGAGCCCGGCGGCTGCCGCAGACAGGATCGACGCCGAGGTCATCCCCTACTATCCGCTCGGAGAACTGGTCAAAAAGGAGGGTGAGTAAGGTGAGTGAGATTATGATAGCCGGTTTCGGCGGTCAGGGCATACTTGCCGCAGGGGTTATGCTGGCAAACGCCGGCCTTCTCGCCGGGCTGCAAACCACATGGCTCCCCTCCTATGGCGCCACCATGCGCGGTGGCACGGCAAACTGTTTTGTGAAAATTGACAGTGAAGAAATAGGCAGCCCGTATATAGACGAGGCCGATTTCCTGCTTGCTTTCAACGAGCCCTCCCTGCTCAAATTCCATGGCACTGTCAAGAAAGGCGGGTGCATATTTGCAAACAGCTCGCTCATCCGCAAAGAGGTGCCTCGCTCAGATGTGAACGTGTTCTATGTCCCCGCAACAGAAAGGGCAAGGGAGCTGGGCGACGTCAGGACCGCAAACGTATTTATGCTCGGCGTGCTGTTTTCCAAAACCGCCCTGCTTCCCTATGAATCTGCTGCGGCGTCCCTCGAGGACTACTTCTCCGCCAAGAGTGAAAAAGTCATTGAGCTGAACAAACGGGTTTTCAGGGCCGGTTACGAATGGAAAGAGGGGTGAGGCTGGACAGTGGACATCAAAAGGATGCTTTGCGCCAAATCAGTGGCTGTAATCGGCGCAAGTGAAAAGCGAGGCTTTGGAAGGAAGGCCGTAGAAAACCTGATGAAAGGCAGCCTTGGCGAAGAATTGTATCTTGTCAACCCCGGCAGGGATCAGGTGTTTGGTAAAAAATGTTATAAGAGCATACGGGATATAGGCAGGAACATTGACCTTGCGGTGTTTTGTACCCCAATGATGGCCGTCAATGGGCTCTTGCGGGAAGCTGGGGAGTGTGGAGTCAAAGGCGCTGTAGTGTATGCCAGCGGCTACAGCGAATCTGGCGAAGATGGGGCGAAGGCCCAACAGGAGCTCCGGGAAATTGCCGCCGAGTACGGAATGGCTGTCTGCGGCCCAAATTGTGGGGGGTTCATAAACAACGAAAACGGCCTCTTCCCTTTTGGCCTCGATATGGCTGAGCAAAAGAGCGACGGCAATATCGGACTTGTCTCCCAGAGCGGTCAGCTCTGCTCCATGCTGGCAGCTGTGCCGCACATCCATTTTTCCTATCTGATATCCAGCGGCAACTGCGCCGTGGCCGGGGTCGAGGATTATCTGGAGTTCCTGGTGGATAACGAGGCCACGAAAGTCGTTGCAATGTACCTTGAGGGCATAACTAACCCTGAAAAGCTCTTGAATGTCCTGTCAAAGGCCGCAAGGCTCAGAAAACCCGTAGTTGTGCTGAAAGTGGGCTCCTCGAAGAAAGCTCAGCAGGCGACCACTGCCCATACTGGCAGTTTGGCCGGCAACGACGCAGCGTTCGACGCCGTTTTCAAAAAATACGGCGTCATTCGTGTGAACGATATGCAGGACCTCATCGAGACCTGCCTTCTGTTCAGCATACTGGACAAGAGGCTGCCGGTGGACAGCATAGGCATAATGAGCCTTTCCGGAGGCGAGGCGGCAATATTTGCCGACGCCTGCAGTGCAGCAGGCGTCGAGCTTGGCGAGCTGACCGAAGAGACAAAAAGCAGGATAAGGGAGCTTCTCCCTGATTTTGCCTCCGTCAACAACCCTCTCGACATGACGTCTTCCCTGGTGCGCAACCTGGAAAGCTACCGTTCATCGGTGCGCTGTTTAATCTCGGACGAGAACATTGGCCTCGTGGCAATGGGGCACAATCCGGATGAGAAAATCCCGGAGGATGAGCGAATTGTGGACTTTGGCTTTGCCCACTGTCTGGCCGAGATAAATAGAGAGGTGGAGAAGCCCATCGTTATCCTCTCCGGTTTCTTCCGGAAACGAGATATGGAATTGCGCGAGTTCTACGCCAGCAATCACATTGCAATGCTCGAAGAACCAAAATACGGTCTCAGCGCGCTGAAGCGCTACATGGAGCACAGCAAATACGACCCGTCAAAGCGCAGTCTCACACCCGCCTGCACACGCTCTGCAAGCCCAGGCGTCAAGACCACAGTCCTGTCAGAGCATGAGAGCAAGCTGCTGCTCAGAGAACACGGAATAACCGTTCCGGGTGAAATTGTGGTTGCCGAGCCAAGCCAGGTCAGCCCGGCCGCGGACAAGCTGGGCTATCCGCTGGTCATGAAAATCGACTCCCCCGACGTTCCCCACAAGACCGAGGCGGGAGGCGTAAGGCTGGGTATCAGCTGCCGTGAGGAAGCAGAGCGCGCCTTTGCAGAGATTATCGATAATGTCAGGAGGTATAAGCCTGATGCGAGGATAAACGGCGTGCTTATGCAGCAGATGCTTCCAAAGGGCACTGAAATGATTCTTGGCATAACCAGGGACCCTCAGCTTGGGCCGATGCTCCTCGTTGGCCTTGGCGGCGTGTTCACAGAGCTTTTCAAGGACTGTGCGCTTTATCCGGCCCCGCTCGGATACGACGAGGCGATGGAAATGATCAGCTCACTCAAGGCCTACCCCATTCTCAGCGGATATCGCGGGGCCGGGCCTCTAAATGTGGATGCCCTGGCAAAAATGATGGTCCAGCTCGGCAGGCTTGCGGTTGAGCGCGAGGACATAAAGGAGCTGGATATCAACCCCGTATTCGTATATGAGAACGGCGTCAGTGCGGCTGATGCCCTGATAGTTATGGAAAAGTGAGCAAATATGAAAAGAAAGGACTGTGGAATCATGAATCGAGACCCCTATTTGGTAATTGAGTGGTCGGACAGGGAGAGCGAGGCCATAGGCTGGTTTGCCATCTACAACTTTGCCGATGAGCAGTCGGCCGGAGGCCTGCGCATGACCGACAATGTGACAAGGGACGAGGTCGAACGGCTTTCTCAGGTGATGTCCTACAAGTACGTTGCGGCGGAGAATATGTGCGGCGGAGCAAAGGCCGGCATCAAATACGACTACCACAAGCCAGACGCGCTGGACGTCATACGGCGCTTCCTGCAGGCCGTCAAGCCTTACCTGATGGCCGGCGCGTTCCTCGGTGGAGATCTTGGCACAGACCCGGCTGAAGTCACCCGTATCGAGCACGAGCTCGGGATATATGACCGCATGGGCGCCAGCGTCAGGGCCAACCCTGAAAAAGCCAGGGAGGCTGACCGGATAACTCAGGAGATGAAGAACAAGCTCTTCATCGACGACCTCAATATGGACCGGACTGTCAGCGGATTTGGAACGGCCGTTGCGGCGGACGAGGCGTGGAAATTCATAAACGGCGGCAAAGGTGCCACGGTGTCTATACAGGGCTTCGGCAAAGTCGGCGGCAGCTGCGCTCTCTGCCTGCAGCGCTGGGGTTATAAGATAGTCGCAATATCGGATATCAACGGGATGTACTATAACGAGAATGGCCTGGACATCAGGGATATGCTCGACGCAACCGACAAGCTGGGCGAGGTCCATGTTGACAAGATGAAGACTCCCTGCGAGGTGCGCGACAGGGACGATTGGCTGGGCCTGGATGTCGACATCCTCATTCCCGCCGCAATAGAGGATGTCATAAACAGCGAATCCGTACACACAGTAAAGGCGTCTCTCATCGTCGAGGGCGCCAACATCCCCACAACAGAGGATGCCGACAAGGTTCTCGAAGATAAGGGCATACATGTTGTTCCGGACTTTATCGCAAACCAGGGCGGCGTCACCGTTTACGGCTGCATCTCAAGAAAAGGCTGCACCACTCCGGAGACCGTTATGGACGGCATTGAGAAAATCATACGCAAGGGCGTGCAGCGTACCTTCCAATACGCAAAGGACAATAATGTAAGCGAGAGAGAAGCCGCCTGGATAATTTTCAAGCCCGACGCTTCCTGGAACGAACCCCCCGTTATGTGAGTTTTGCCTATTTTTGGAGAGAGAACATCCGGTATGGGGGCGCCTCACCGGCAAGATTTTAAAATGAAGGAGCACGGTCATGAGTAACAACACATCAAAGCCCCATAAAAAAATGAGCTGCACTGATGCTACCCTTATGGCCATGGGTGACATCATTGGCAGCGGAATTTTCAGCATGACAGGCGTTGCCATCGCATATGCCGGCCCCGGTATGCCGATAACCTTCTTGCTGGCCGGACTGGCGGCAATGCTGCTCAACATACCCATGATGGTCCTCGCCTCTGCAGTACCAGTAACAGGCGGAGACTACGTATACGTCTCAAGGTTTATGAACCCCACTCTGGGCTTTATGTGGGAGTGGAACAAGCTCATGGAAATGCTGAACCTCAGCGTCTTGGGCTTGGCCGCCGGTCAGTATCTGCCCGACATCTTCCCCTTCCTCACCCCGCAGATGGCCGGCGTAGTGGCTGTCCTGGTGGTCTTCATACCCTGCCTGTTCAACATCAAGACCTCCGCAACCGTTCAGAACATCATGGTCGGCCTCATTCTCCTGGCGCTTGGCCTGTTTATCGTCCTCGGCTTCCCGCACATCAAGAACTTCTCTTTCAAGGGCATGTTTACCACCACCGGCATTCTGCCTATCGTCTTCGCCGTCAGCTTTGTGCGCTCCTCCCTGTTCGGCGCCACCGGCCTGACATATATAGCAGATGAAATTCAAAATCCACACCGCTCCCTGCCCAAGGCGATGGGCATCTCCACGATGAGCTGCTGCCTTCTGTACGCCCTCATCGGCCTCGTTGCCTCTCACGTCATTCCCTGGCAGGAGATGGCCAACCAGCCCCTTTCCGTCGCAGCGAAGACCTTTATGCCTACGGCGATCTTCAAATTCTTTGTAATCGGTGGAGCGACCTTTGGGCTCCTCACCACGCTGCTGGCCTCCTTCCTTGAAAGCGGCAGGGTCATGCACACCGCGGCAAAGGATGGCCTCTTCCCCAAATGGTTTACCGCGACAAACAAGTATGGGGTGCCGCACAGGATCATAATCATCATGTGCATAATCGCAATCGTGCCCTCGGTCCTCAATCTGCCCCTTGACTACGTCTTCGCCGTCATGAACGCTCCCGCTCTGCTGGTCGGCCTGCTTCCCATCATCACTGTCCTCATCGCCCCGAACAAGCTGCCTGAGCGCTTCAAAAAGTCCTATTTCCGCCTGCCGCAGCCGCTCCTGTGGGTCATGGTCATCGTGCACATAAGCATAACGCTTTTCCTGTCTTACAGCCTGTTCTCGACCCTGGACCTCAAGACCATAGTCGGTATAGTCATCTTCTACGGCGGCGGCGTGCTGTACTATGTCCTCAGGATGAAATATCTCAAGAAGAAGCAAAACATTGACCTCCAGGCCTCGATGGCCGCCTATCCTCCCGAGTGGACCACGGACGACATGCCCGTGTCTGGGAACGCATAAAGCTTTTATCTCCAAAGCCACATATACCGGGCCGCTTACCGCTCAGCGGTTTGCTGGCCGCAAACAAAAATGCCGGGGCAAATGCCCCGGCATTTTTCAGCTTCTCGAAGAAGGCCCGGCCACTGCGGTTTTGCTCACGCGCCCTTGGCTATGCCTTTCTGGCGGGCGTACTCCGCCGCGCCCAGAGC